>WNEY01005032.1_pt1 | contig 13051 bp, 12 predicted proteins | sample 5400531 | NCBI WGS metagenome assembly WNEY01 (sample SAMN13153338, study PRJNA577476) | soil metagenome | isolation source: 200 cm saprolite under Douglas fir tree site 1 | place: USA:California | collected 2015-04-18
GCAAGAGCGCTTTGAGTTGGCGCTCGGCCTCGGGGATGAGCTCCGGACTGACGGCAGAGACCATGATCGCCCCCACGGTGCCCAACATGGCGGCCCCCATCACTTTGCGCTCGGCCGTGGTGAACGGAATGAGCACGGTGTCGTCCTGATCGGCTCCTTGGGTCGATTGCCCCTTCGGCGTCAGGATCCCGATAACGCGAAAAGGCACATTATGAATGCGCACCACCTGGTCCAGCGGGTTCTGGCCCGGGCCGAACAGGTTGTCGATGACTGTCTGGCCCAGTACAGCCACCGCGGCACCGCTCTCGTCATCCTGTTTGGTCAAGAAACGGCCCGCCACCAGAGGCCAATCGCGCACGGTCTGGTATTCCGGGGTGACCCCAGAGATCGACGTACTCCAATTCTGGTTGCCCACCACCACCTGCTGCACCTGCCGACGCAGGTAGGTCACCGCGCTCACTGCCGGGCATTCGCGCTGCATCGCTTTGGCGTCGCTCACCCGTAGCAACGAGCGTCCGCCGAACCCCGTGCGCACGCCACCCTGGGTGACGCTGCCGGGCAGGATAATCAGCATGTTGTTGCCCATGCGGGCAATTTGATCCTGGACCGCTACACTGGCCCCCTGGCCAATGCTGACCATGGCGATGACCGCCGCCACACCAATAATAATACCCAAAATAGTGAGGAGCGAACGCAGGGTGTTACGCCGCAGGGCCCGCAGGGCAATCCTGACCGTGACGAGGAGCAAACGCATGGGGCTCTCCTACAGACGCGGACCACCACCAAAGCCCGGCGGCGCGGTCCGTTTGGGGGCTTTCGACGCTACCAGTCCCGTAATCACCTGCTGTCCGGCAGTGAGATCGCCGGAGACGACTTCGGTATGGGTATCATTGGCAATGCCGAGGATCAGTGCCCGTGGCTCCGGAGCGCCATTGGCACCTAACACCCAGACCCGCCCGGGGCGCTGCTGGGTCTGCGCCTCTTCCCTGGTTTTCATCAGGGCCTCATACTTCTGGCGCTGTTCGGGCGTGAGGAACTCCCGGATCTGCGCCCGAATCTGGGCCTGCATGTCCCGCCGCATGGCCTGGCGGCGCTCCTCGGACTCTTCTTCGCGCAGGGCCCGGAACTGTTGCCCGATCTTTTGGAACACCTCGCTGAGCCGGGTTTGCTGCTCCGGGGTCAGCGACAACTCTTTGATCAGCTGCTGCTGCATTTCCCTGGAGCGGTTGGCCCCACCGCCAGCGCCGCGCTGGGGGGCCTGACTGTCCTGGGAGCTGGTCTCCTGGGCCGCACCATCCGGCTGGAAGCGCAGGGCCGCGGTGGGCACTCTCACGACGTCTTTACGTTCGGCGATCAGAAAGGAGATGTTGGCCGTCATCCCGGGCTTCAGTTGCAAGTCGGGGTTGGCCACTTGTACTACCGCATCATAGGTGACGACGTTTTGGACCGTGATCGGCGCATTGCGCACCTGTGTGACCTGACCGGTGAAGGTGGTATTTTGATAGGCATCGACGGTGAAGGTGGCCGTTTGCCCGACCTGCACGCGGCCAATGTCCGCTTCACTGACGTTCGTATCGACCTGCATCTGCGTCAGGTCCTGGGCGATGAGAAACAGGGTCGGCGCCTGCAAACTCGCCGCCACGGTCTGGCCCACGTCGACGCTGCGGGAGACCACAATACCATTCACCGGGGCCCGGATGGTGGTATGTTCGAGGTCCAACTCGGCCGCTTGCAGCGCCGCCTTGGCCTGGTCAACCTGCGCTGCAGCGGCCATCTCCTGGGCCGCGGCCAGACGCTGCTGGGCGAGCGCCGACTTGAACTGTCCCGCGGTCGCCTCCAGCTGCGCTTCAGAGGCCTTGAGCTGCGCGACCGCACCATCGTAGGTGGCCTGTGCGGTGTCCAGGTCATTCTGGGCAATGAGGGATTTGCGGGCCATTTCCTTATTCCGTTCGAGGATACGGCGGGCATCGGCGAGGGCGACTTTGGATTTCTCGACATTTGCCCTGGCGCTCTCGGCGTTGGCTTGCGCCGTTTCCACAGCCGCCTTGGCGTTGACCGTGGTCGCCTGCGCGACCTGCACTCCCGCTGTCGCACTGGCCACATTGGCACGCCCCTGGGCCACCTTCGTGGCCAGGGGCGCTGGATCGATTTGCGCGATGATCTCCCCCTCTTTCACCGGCGAGTTAAAATCCACGAGCAGCTTTAGAATGGTGCCCGAAACTTGCGTGCCTACCTGCACCGTGGTGACCGCGTTCACGATCCCGGTCGCGTTGACCGTTGTGGTAATGGTGCCACGCTCGACTGCCACCGTCAGATAATGGGGTGGTTGCTGCTGGCCCTCATAGAACAGATATCCTCCCGCTGCCATACCTCCTAGTACCAACACTAGCAGTAGGCTCATCACCAGCTTGCGCACCATATCGACCTTATCTCCTATCCTGTCTCAGAGGACTGCCCCGCTTCTCGTCCGTCCTCCACTCCTGGTACCAACGTACGGTCCAACACGGGGTGATCTTCAATCACCAGGCCATCCTTAAACACAATGACGCGCTGGGCGTACCGCGCAATGTCTGGCTCATGCGTGACCAGGATGATGGTGATACCCTGCTGCGCGTTGAGCGCCTGCATGATCCCCATGATCTCCACGCTGGTCTGGCTGTCCAGATTGCCTGTGGGCTCATCCGCCAGGATAATGGCCGGCTGGTTCACCAGGGCTCTCGCAATGGCGACACGTTGTTGTTGCCCCCCAGAGAGCTGACTCGGTTGATGCTCGGCCCGCTCTTCCAGGCCCGTCGCTTTGAGGGCTGCCAGGGCACGCGCCCGACGACCGCGACTGTCGGTGCCGTTATACAGCAACGGCAGTTCGACGTTTTCAACAGCACTGGTGCGGGCTAGTAAATTAAAACTCTGGAACACAAAGCCGATCTTCTTATTTCTTACATCAGCCAATTGGTCATTGGACATCTGCGACACATCGAGACCGTCCAGGAGGTAGCGCCCTGCTGTGGGCTGGTCGAGACAGCCGACAATGTTCAGGAAAGTCGATTTGCCGGAACCCGAAGCGCCCATGATGGCGACGAATTCCCCGCGCTCGATACACACGTTCACCTGGCGCAGAGCTTCCACCTGGACTTCACCCAGGTCATAGGTCTTGCCAAGCTGCTCAACAACGATGACCGCGTCCACGTCCACTACCCTCACGACACACGCGTTGCCATGCCCAGACAAACTGTAGGTCCCTTGATTCTGACGCAAAGCCAGGGGTGATGCAAGATGGGCCTGGAAGGGTCCAGAGGCAGAGGCCGCCAGCATGAGTCTGATGGCCTCGGTGGGGCAGTAGCCGGCGAAACAGCAGTGTCGCCGCCGCTGTCCCAAGCAGTTGCGCCACAACAAACGCCATCATATCATCAGGGCGAATCTCTGCAAACGTATCCGAGCCCACCGTGCCATTCAGCGTGCCGCCCCCGTGAGGGCTATCCCGAAGCCCACGGTGCCTACGAGGACGCTCCCCAGCATCGTCCACAGCATCAGCGACGGATCACCCGCGGGAGACCAGAGCGCCGCCGCCACCGGCGCCAGGGCTTTCGCCCCGTTGATGGCCCCGTAGTGGGTGCGCCCAAGGAGATCACCTGGGCCACGGCCATGGTCCAGACCATCACCCATGGATGGTGTCGGAGGGCGCGCGACCCGGCGCGGCGTGGCACGCCTACGACAGGCGAGACAGGGACAGATGCTTTCAGCCACCACATGCCGTCACTCCCACACGCTGCCGGATAATGATCCCCTGCATGGGTCAGGACACGGTGGTGTGCGGCCTGGTCCATGCAGGGAGACACCCCCCGAGAAGCACATGCTTACGGTTTCACCGCTTCAATGGTGGCAGACACCAGATAGTCCTCAATCCTGGTGCCAGGCACCCACTCCCGGATAAAGGTTTTACTCTCATCTTTGGGCTGAATGCGGATCGCGGTAAACCCCGCCGCCCGGAGCATCTGTTCCACGTCTTCAATGAGTGATGCCCCAGCGACACAGCTCGACAGCAAAGCGAGATTCTGGCGCACCGTCTCGGGAAAGGGGGCGGTGGCGACCACATCGGAGACCGCCAGACGTCCACCGGGTTTGAGCACGCGCAAGGCGTCGCGAAAGACCTGGGCTTTTTCCGGCGAGAGATTAATCACACAGTTGGAGATGACGACATCCACGCTCGCATCGGCCACGGGCAGATGCTCAATTTCCCCGAGCCGAAACTCGACATTTGTGTAGCCGCCCTGGACGGCGTTCTGCCGGGCTTTCCGGAGCATTTCATGTGTCATATCCACCCCAATCACGTGGCCTGTCTCACCTACAGCCCCGGCGGCCAGAAAACAATCAAAGCCTGCCCCGCTGCCGAGATCGAGCACGGTTTCCCCCGGTCGTAAGGACGCCAGGGCAATCGGGTTGCCGCATCCAAGCCCGAGATTGGCGCCCTCTGGGACAGCGGTGGTGTCCGCAGTGGAGTAGCCGTAGGCGTGGGCTTTCGCATCGAGCGCCGTGAGGGTGGGGTCCCCGCAGCACGTAGCCTCGGTCGGCGGCGTGGCCGCGCCGTGAGTTTCCGCAATCGCACCATACCGGGCACGGACTGCGGCGTGGATGTCGTCGTTGGTAGTCGTCATTTTCTTTTCTCCTCTTGTCGAAACAGTCTGTGGTTCTTCCTGTGACACACAGGCCGCCTGCACCTCCTCCCCTGGAGACCAGCGCACGCGCGTGACCATGCGCTGGGTCAGTTGCGACGGCTGCCGAAATAGCGTGTCTGGAAAGCAAGCGCGACATTGACCAGGCCAATCATCACCGGCACCTCGATGAGCGGGCCAATCACGGCAGCAAACGCCGCGCCGGAGTGGATCCCAAAGACGGCGACGGCGACGGCAATGGCCAGCTCGAAGTTGTTGCTGGCGGCTGTAAAGGATAAGGTGGTGGTCTTGGCGTAGTCGGCACCGACCGCACGGCCCATGTAAAAGCTCACCAGAAACATCACGACAAAGTAGAGCAGGAGCGGGATCGCAATGCGCACTACAGCCATGGGAATAGTGAGAATCAGCTCGCCTTTGAGGCTGAACATCACCACAATGGTGCAAAGCAGCGCGATCAGCGTCAGCGGGCTGATCGTCGGGACGAAGATGGTCTGATACCAGTCTTTGCCCCGCGCCCGGATCAGGACCAGCCGGGTGAGCACCCCGGCAAGAAAGGGGAGGCCCAGGTAGAGAAAGACGCTCGTGGCAATCTCCCCGATAGTGATAGGCACCAGGCTACCTGCCAGGCCAAACCAGGGGGGCAGCACTGTGATGAACACGTAGGCATACAGGCTGTAAAAGAGGACCTGAAAGACACTGTTGAACGCCACGAGCCCAGCGGCATATTCGGTGTCTCCCCGCGCCAGTTCGTTCCACACAATGACCATGGCAATGCAGCGCGCCAGGCCGATCAGGATGAGACCGGTCATATACTCTGGATACCCGCGCAGACATAACAGCGCGAGCGCGAACATGAGGAGCGGACCGATCACCCAGTTCTGCACCAGGGAAAGGCTAAGGACTTTCCAGTTGCGGAAGACATCCCCCAGCTCTTCGTAGCGCACTTTGGCCAGGGGCGGGTACATCATCAGGATCAGCCCGATGGCAATAGGCACATGCGTGGTCCCGACCGAGACGGCGGTGTTGAAGCGTGCGACGGCAGCTGGGAAGTAAAAGCCAATGCCAACGCCGACGGCCATCGCCAGAAAGATCCACAGGGTGAGGTAGCGGTCGAGCGTGGCGAGTTGCTTCGTGACCCTGACAGTTGGGGGGAGGAAAGACGCTGCGACACGTGCCATATCATCGACCTCCAAAAGGAACGAAAAGTCGGGATCCAGGATGTGAGGAATCTCGCAGCTCTCTCTCCAGGTTAGCGTTGCCTGATGGCTTGGAGTTGAGCCTGCATCGTCATTTGTAGGGCTTCTCGCTCATGTGCAGCACGCCTTGCCAGCTACCGTGCGCCCTCTGGCAATGGGACGCAGCACGCCGCAGTCTCTTGCGGGGGCTCGGCATCCTGCAGCGGCAGACAGCAGGCACTCTGCGCCACGGCGTCACGCGTGTCCTCGCCATACATCGGCACACTTTCGAGGGTATGGAAGGTCTCCCAGGCCACCCCCTGCGGGTCGGTGACCCAATACTTATCAGATCGGGCATAGCAGCAGGCTGCCCCGGTTTGCTCGACGAGGCCGGCATCGGCCGCTTCTAGCTGGCCGCGCATGGCCTTTAATTCCTCATCACTGTCAACCTGAAAGCCCAGGTGGTTGATACCAGGGGCACGCCCACGCTGGGAGATGGCGAAGTTCACCCGTGGCTCCTCCAGCATCCATTTGGCGTAATCGGGCTGCACCACGGTTGGAGCAACACCAAAGAGCGAGGAATAGAAGCGGATACTGTCCTCGAGCTGGTCAACGGCGACGTGCACATGGAAGCGTTTCATGATGGTCCTTTCCTCGGTGACTGGCGCGGCACGGGTGCGCAGACGGGGACGTAGGCCGATGCGTTACCCCCGCAGCAGTTTTCGGTCAGGTAGGCCAACAGGCCGTTCATGGTGGCGAAATTGGCCAAACAATAGATGAAGCGCCCCTCGTGTCGCATCATGACCAGGTCCGCATGGGCGAGTTCCTTGAGATGAAACGACAGCGTTGCTGGGGCGATCCCCAGGCGCTCACCGATCTTGCCGACAGGCAGGCCTTCTGGGCCGGTTTCGACCAGCAGCCGGAATACCGCCAGTCGGGTGTCCTGAGCCAAAGCAGTGAGAGCCGTGAGAGCATCTTTTGTTTCCATGTTTCTAGTATACTCGAAATAAAAGAAAAGGCAACACGGCCAGGAGGGCTGGCAGCATGGCGAGCCAGAGGATGTGTCAGCTGGTGATCTCTGAGCAGGTGGCCAGGCACGGTGGCCGCAGGTCTCACCCCCTCGCCCCCTCGCTCGGCTCCAGGAGGGCATGCAGGCGCCGACAGAGAGCCATGACCTCATCGGCGTAGCCGGGAAACCAGGCCCGCATCCACTCCGGGCGATCGAAGAACGCTAACGCTGGTTGCCCGGCGCGGCGAATACTGATCCGCCGGACCAGTCCTGCCGCATTAATGAAACTCACCTCGTCCAGGATGCGCCCCGCGGCAGCAAAGCCCATCGAGATGGGGCACAGGGCCTGAATACTGGCGCGTGACTCCGCCACACCACGCAGGCAGAAGGCGTGCGTACGGGCCAACACAACGGGCGGCAGAGCCTGTAAGATCGTGCGCATGGTCAGGCCGGAGAAGACCGTATCATCAACGACCGCCAGGGACGCACACGTCTCCAGGCCTTGCGGTTGCACGGCGAGGGGTTGGGGGCTGAGACTCACCACATTGTATCCCCCCTGGCCGTCTTCCTCACGGGTGACATCCACCCGGCGTACGACGGGAAACCACCCTGTACGCTGGTGTAATTGCCGCACCACACGCTCGCCAGCCTGGCCGATACCGATCGTCATGGCAAAGGGTGCATGGCTTCCCTGCGCCACGAGCCTGGTGATTTGGTCCTCCAGTTGCAGGACAATTACCCGCTGCGGATCACGCCGTACCAGCGTGAAGAGCTCTCTGGTCAGTTGCAAAGCGACCGAGTGCTCCCCGTAAGTGTGACGCACATCATCGCTCAGATCATCATGAATATAAAATACCTGCGGTGTTGGTGCGGCATAAGCAGTGGCTGCCGTTACTGGGCTGTCCTTCTCACGCTCCACTCTCATACTCCCGGCTACCGTGGCACACAAGCTCAGTGGCCAGTACCGAAGAAAGGCAGGGCGACCATCACGGTATAGCCATTGAGCATGAGCAACGTGCCACACACGGCCAGGACGGAGCTGATGCCGTACAGCAGACGTGAGGTCGCCAGGATCGAGACCGACGACATGACGATAGCAATCTGGAGCAGCACTTCAGCGAAGTCGAAATAGGGGTCTTTCTTACGGTTTACATCACGCTCATGCTCCCATTTCTTGGCGTCCTGTTCGATGTCTTTCTTCTCAGCGCCATAGCGTTTGGCCTCAGCGGCAAATTCGCCTAGCAGCGCTTCGTACTGCTGCCGCACTTCTGGCGTCAGGCTAGCACCCCGCTCTGCCAGGTCCACTTCGAGCCGTTTCTGCTGCACACGATACGCATGCTCCCGAATCACTTTGGCCTGGTAGAAGGCCCACTGATCTGACGCCTGCTGCTGGGCCAGGAGCATCTCTTTCATCGCGTTGTTGCCCCCGAGGGCAGCGATGGCCAGCATGACCGCATACACCGCGGTGGTGATGGCCACCCGCCGCGTGAATGCCGTGTTTTTAATCCCTTCCAGTTCTTCAGGATTGGGCAGCTCGAGCTCAGGCATAGGTAATAATCCTCCTATAGTGACTCTATGACACTCCGCTCACCCTAAAGGGCAGCGGCTTCTCGGGATGGCTCCCGAGCGACTTGCGTGGTGTCCGCACGACTACCCAGCTTGTGGCTGGGATACTTAGAAGGATGCATCCATTGCAGAGCGTTCGGCACGCTACAACCCGGCCGCATGCTGCCGTTGATGCCAATGATGCGAATATTTGTGCTCCCCACCACATCGCGGGGGGCAACGCATCCGCATCGACACCGATAGATACGGCGATGCTGCGATCGTTCGCCGCATACGGGGCACGTCTGCGACGAATAGGCTTCGTCCACCTCAATGCAGGCGGCGAGCTTGTAGTGCAGCAGGGAGATGATCTTGCGGTTACACGCCGAAGAGACGGTCTGCGCTTGCTTCCGTCCCATCTTCCGGCTGGCATCGTTAAACGGCTCGCCAACGTAGGCTTTGGCGTGCGGGAACGCCTCAGCCACCTTCCGTGTCGCTTTATGACACAGGTCACGCACCTTGTTCTTCGCCGTGACCAGTGTCCGGTACTTCCGGCTCTGGAGCCGCTTATGCCGCCGCGAGCCCTTGGTCTTGTGGGCTTGCTGTGCCGTGATCTCAACAAGCCGCTTGTTACGAAGCTGAACGGTGGCCTTGATCTCTCGACCACTGACCAAAATGGCTTTTTCGCCATCCGTGGCAGCGAGCACCGTGTTCACGCCAAGGTCCACGCCGATGATCTGGCGTCCAGCCCGCGGCTCGTCCTCGACCTGACACACGATCTCGATGCAGCCATAGTTGAGACGGACTTCCATCAGGCGTCCGGGGAGTACAACCGCTGTTGGGATGCGTATAGAGAGGCGCCCAGCTTTGCCACACGGGAGCACCAAAGTACCGCCACGATATTTCGCCCCCTGATTCGTGAAGATCACCTGACGATAGCGCGGCTTTTTGTGGGGGTATTCGTAGGGCTCTCCATGCGTGCGCAGCGACGCAGCCGAGGCAATGGCTTCGCAGAAATCCGCCACTATCTGTTGGGCCGATTGCGAGTGCAGGTCGGGAAACTGTTGCTTAATCTCCTTCTGGAGATCGGCCTTGGTCGGCCACATCCCGCCCTGCTGACGCACATCGGCATGGCGTTCAACCAGCCAGGACCAGAGGCGACCAGCCTCCAGACGTGCGGCGGTGAACGTCTTCCACTGCGCCCCAGATGTCGGGAGCCAATCTATTTTTATCGTGCGATAACTCATGGAATGAGTATAGCAAAATCGGCTGGAAAAGCTCTGACTAAAGCCAGCAAAGCGTTGCATCCCCTACCGTTAAAACGGCGTGGCATTCACGGGCTAAGGCCCCAAACTTGGTAACCGCGACCGACAAGACGACAAGGTTTCCTCGCAGGCGCTCGCCTTCTTGCAAAGCCCAGCCGGAATACCTATGCTTCTCAAGAAGGCTATGGTCCTCAGCAAGCGAAGGAAGGGAGGGACAATGGCAGAGCAAGTGCTCGAAACGCCTGTGGATGCGGCGGCATTGGTGGAGAACCTTGTCACGGAGGATGACACACCAGTAGACAATCTCTTCTCTGAAAAAGAGCAACGCCTGCTGACGGAACCGCTCTACAGCTCCTGGACGCCTCCGGCTAGCGCGGAGCATCCCACCACACCGCGCCAGTTCATTGCTGCGGCAAACGTTGGCATCTTTGCTTCCATACACGAACCGCCCCTCGTACCCGATGTCTTTCTCAGTCTGGATGTGCGGGTGGCAGAAAACTATTACGAGAAACGGCATCGCTTTTGGCAAAGCGCCGGAGGTGGTGATTGAAATTGTGTCAAATACTAAAGGCAATGAGACCGGGAGTAAGCTGCGCGACTATGCCCGCATCGGGATACTGTACTACGTGGTCTATGACCCTACCGAGCAATTGAGCGCTCAGGTGTTGCAGGTGTATGAGCTGCAAGTCGGGCGCTATCAGCCGCGCCCCGATCAGTATTTTCCACACGTCGGGCTGGGCGTCACCTTGTGGACAGGGAGCTACGAGGGCCAAACAGGCACCTGGTTGCGCTGGTGTGACGCCCAGGGCCAGGTGATCCCGACCGGCGCCGAGCGCGCCGCACGCGAAGCTGAACGCGCCACACGTGAGGCCGAACGCGCGCAACAGGCAGCTGCACGGGCCGAGCGTCTGGCGGCGCAGCTGCGTGCCTTGGGCGTTGACCCCGAGCCGAGTTGAGGCTTATAGAGATGCTCGCACCACAGCGAGCCGTCACATGCCAGACTTTTTTTGCTCCACCTCTACGCTGGCATACGTCATTGCATAGAAACGATAGTAGAGTCCGCGCTGCGTGAGAAGTTCCGCATGGGTGCCGCTCTCCACGAGGCGACCCTGCTCGAGCACGATGATACGGTCGGCGTGTTTCACGGTCGACAGCCGATGCGCGATGATGAAGGCGGTGCGGCCATGTAAGAGGGTCGCCAGGCCGGTCTGCACCAGGCGTTCGGTCTCGGCGTCGATGCTGGCGGTGGCTTCGTCGAGGATGAGCACGCACGGGTCGGCAAGCAGGGCCCGCACAAAGCTGAGCAGTTGGCGCTGGCCGTGGCTCAGCAGGCTGCCGCGCTCACGCACGTCGGTATCGTAGCCGTGTGCAAGGCGCATGATGAACTCGTGGGCCCCGAGAGCCGTGGCCGCGGCCACGATCGCCGCGTCGCTGGCCGTGGGGTTGCCGTAGCGCAGGTTGTCGCGCACCGTGCCGCTAAAGAGAAACGGTTCTTGCAGGACAATACCGATCTGCCGGCGCAGGTTTTCCTGGGACAGTCGGCGTACATCAATGCCGTCGATCAGGATGGCCCCAGCAGTCACGTCGTAGAAGCGCGCCACCAGATTGATCAGCGTGGTCTTGCCAGCGCCAGTGTGACCGACGATGGCCAGGCGCTGGCCAGCCGGCACGTGCAAGGAGAGATCCCGCAGGACCGGCACACCGGGGAAGTAATGAAACGAGACCTGGCATAACTCCACCGCACCACGCAGGCGCGGCAGGGCTACAGGATGCGGGTCGTCCTGGATGTGCACCTCTGTGTCCAGAATCTCGATGATGTGCTCGCCAGCCGCCATGGCCATCTGCAAGTTGGTCCAGCGGAAGCCCAGGTCGCGGATGGGTTCGAAAAAACGCTGGATATACAGGATAAAGGCAACCAAACTGCCAGCGCTGAGGTCGCCAGCCAGGACCAGCGGACCACCGTAGACCACCACCAGCGCAATCCCCAGCACACTGAGCAACTCAATACTCGGCAAGAGGGCCGCCGAGAGCCGGGCAGACGACAGATGGGCCTCGAGATGGGTGTGGTTCAAGCGCTCGAAACGCCGCAGATTGGCGGCTTCGCTATACAGGCTCTGGATCACCCGTACCCCGGAAATGTTCTCCTGGAGGCCAGCGTTCACCTGCGACAGAGCGCTACGCACCTGCGCGAAGGCACGCCGGGAGCGGGTGCGCCAGTAGAGCGTAAGCAGCACCATTGGTGGCACCACCGTGAAGGTGATCAGGGTCAGGGTGGAGTGCATCGACAGCATGACCACGAAAATCAACGCCAGGGTCAAAAAGTCACTCATAGTCCCCAGCATACCGCTAGTCAGGAGGTCTTGCAGGTTGCCCACATCGTTCTGCACCCGGGACATCAGACGCCCGACCGCATTGCGGTCGTAGAACGCCAGATCGAGCCGCATGAGGTGGGCAAACAGGGCCTGCCGGAGGTCGAGGAGCATGCGCTGCGCGGTACGTTCCAGCAGCAGCATTTGCCTATACTGCAACAGCCAACCCACCGCAGCATTGCCAGCATAGACGCACACGATGACGGTCAAACCAGGCAGGTTGCCATGGATGATGTAGCGGTCGAGACTGAGCTTCACAAGATAGGGGGCCAGGAGATGACTGAGCGCTACCCCCAGCATACAGGCCGTAGCGAGGAGCAGGCTCGACGTATACGGCGCCATGAACGGCCACAGGCGCCGTATGACGCGTACATCATAGACTTTGCCGTAGCGTTTGTCCTCAGCAGCGGTACCTGGCGGACTGGCCGCCGACCCCTGCTGGCTGTAGCGCTGCGCCCTCATCTGGCAGGTACCTGGCGTACCCCGTGTGGGGAGGTTTGAGCTCCCCGGGGATGGTGCCCGTCACGAGTCGCAGCCAGCCCAAAATCCTCCTGGTCGCGCAATTGCAGGTCGTAGATACGGTGGTAGAGCCCTGGTTGGGCCACCAGTTCGTCGTGCGTGCCACACTGCACGATGCGCCCGTCTTCGAGTACGAGAATCGTGTCGGCCTGTTTCAGCGTGCGCAGCCGCTGCGCAATCACGAATGTCGTGCGGCCGGCCATGAGTTCAGCCAGGGCTTGCTGAATGAGGAATTCCGTTTCCATGTCCACGCTCGAGGTGGCATCGTCGAGGATGAGGAGCCGCGGGTTACGCGCAAAGGCCCGCGCCATCGCCAGACGCTGCCGTTGCCCGCCGGACAGGGTGACGCCGCGCTCTCCCACCCAGGTGTTGTAGCCCTCCGGCAATTGCCTAATGAAGTCGTGGGCGCGCGCCGCTTTGGCAGCAGCCATGATGGTGTCGAGGTCGAGGTCATCACGCCCGTAGGCAATGTTGTCCTCAATAGTCGTGGCAAATAAAA
>WNEY01002718.1_pt1 | contig 13050 bp, 7 predicted proteins | sample 5400531 | NCBI WGS metagenome assembly WNEY01 (sample SAMN13153338, study PRJNA577476) | soil metagenome | isolation source: 200 cm saprolite under Douglas fir tree site 1 | place: USA:California | collected 2015-04-18
AGCTCTTCCTCGACGGCAACTTCGACCCCGACGGCGCCACCGTCGAGCGGGCGCTCGAAGTCATGGAAGCCCTGGCGCCGGGCTCGCGCTAGCGGAAAAGACTGCGGAGGAGCATCGACGCGATCCCCGGCTCGCGCAGGAGAGCCAGGATCACGCCGCGATGCCGATTGAACCGCGCCGTGCGGCGGATCACGGACTGGACCGCCTCGGAGCTCGAGGCGCGGACGAGTCGATCGATATCGGCGTCGGTCCGCCAGGTGAGGAATTCCCGCAGCCAGCCCGCGATGCGGAATTCCTGCCCCAGCTCGGCCTGCCACCGCGCCTCGTAGCGGCTGAGGCGCTCCTCGTCGAGCGCGCCCTCGTCGAAGGCTTCGAGCAGGGTCTCCACCGCCAGTGAGGCCGAGACGAGGCTGTAGAAGATGCCGCCGCCCGTTGTGGGCTTGGTAAATCCGCCGGCATCGCCCACTACCAGCAGCCGATCGGCATACGTCTTGGCGATGGGCTGAAGCGGCAGCAGCCGTCGGATGGGTCGGCCCGGCCGAGAGGCGAGCCGGGCACGGACCTCCGGGCGCCCGAGGAAACGGTCGAGGAAGACGCCCGCGTCCCCGCGGGTGAGCGCGCCGATTTTGAGCCCGGGGCGCCCGCCGCGATCGATCGGCACCATCCAGAGAAATCCGTCCGGCGCGACCTCCCGGCCGAGGTGGAGCTCGACCATGTCGGCGGCCTCCGCGTCCACCTCGATCTGGGCCGTATGCGCGACCCGGCCGGGCAGACCCAGGCCCAGCTGGCGCTGAAAGCGATAGGACACGCCGCAGGCGAGGATTACCGCCCGCGCCCTCACGGTGCGCGTCCCGACCGTGAGGCTCACTCCGTCGTCGGCCACCGCAAGTCCGTCCACGCGGGCGCCCGTTTCGATCAGCGCGCCCGCGGCCGCCGCCTGCTCGGCCAGCTCGCGGTCGAAGGCGCCCCGATCGATGACGAGAATCTCTTCGCTCCCCTCGCCGTGCCAGCGCAAATCGCAGCGGGCGCCGCCGGGAGAGATCAGGCGCGCATGGGTCAGCCGCTTGAGGACGATCTCGTCGGGAATCTTGGCGAGGGCGGCGGTCTCGAGCGAGATGACGCCGGTGCAGTGGGTGGGCGAGCCGACGGCCGGGTGCTCTTCGAGCACCGAGACGTCCAGACCGGCTTCGGCGCAGCGCCGCGCGGCCAGCAATCCGGCCGGGCCCGCGCCGATGACCGCGACGTCGCGCATGGCACATCATACGGGGGCTGCCGCCCTCGGGCCAGCAAGTTTTGTGAGCGCGGCGTGCCGGACTAGATCTTTCGGCCCCGGGCCTCCCACCTTCCCCTGAAGGTGATCCAGAAGGACAGCACGATCAGCCGCAGGTCCAGCCCAAAGGACTGCCTCCTTATATAGAGGAGGTCGAGCCGAAACTTCTGCCGCCGGGGCAGGTCGCGGCGGGCGTAGACCTGGGCGATGCCCGTGAGCCCCGGCCGCACGCGGTGCCGCGCCTCGTAGCCCGGAACTTTCTCGAGGGGTACGGCCTCCCTCGAGCCCTGCACCTCGATTTCGGCCGGCGCCAGCGCCCGCGGCCCGACGAAGCTCATGTCGCCGGCGAAGATGTTCCAGAGCTGCGGCAGCTCGTCCATCGCGGTCGCGCGCAGCAGCCTGCCGACCCGGGTGATGCGCGCGTCGTCTTCGGCGGCCTGCAGCGGGCCGAAGCGCCGGTCCGAGTCCGGGACCATGGAGCGGAATTTCCAGCTCTTGAAGCGCCGGCCGCCCCGGCCCACGCGCTCCTGCCCGTAGAACACCGGCCCGCCGTCGTCGAGCTTGATGAGCAGGGCGATCAGCGCCCACAGCGGCAGCGAGCCCAAGAGCCCGAGCCCGGACAGCGCCAGGTCGAAGGGGCGCTTGAGCGCGGGCTCGGGCCGCGGGGGATCCGCGGCCAGCGCCCGGAGAAGCCGAGAGTACTTCGCCACCTGGAGCGGGCGGTCGAAATCGAGCGCGGCCCGCCGGGCATTGGCGCCCAGCCGGCGCCCGAGGGCGCGGTCGCCATGGAGCCGGAGGATGGCCGCGGCCAGCGCCTCCGGATCGCCCGGCGGGACGAGCAGGCCGCAGTCGTACGACTTGGTGATGGCGGCGACCTCGCTCGGCTCCTCGACGGCCGCGACATAAGGCCGGCCCGCCGCCAGGATGCCGTAGAGCTTGCTCGGCACAATGCAGCCGGCGAGGCCCGTCTTGAGCGAGACCACGAAGACGTCCGCGCTGGCGAAAGACTCGGCCAGGCCTGCCCGAGGCTGATACGGCAGGAAGCGCACGTTGTCGAGGCCCTCGGCCTGCGCGCGCCCCTCGAGCCGCGCCCGGCTCGCGCCGTCCCCGACGATGGCGAAAACGATGTCACGGTGGCCGCTCAGCCTCGCGGCCGCATCGAGCAACGCGCCGAGATCTTGGGACAGCCCGACATTGCCAGAGTGCATCACCACGAAGGGCTCGGCGAGCCCGTTCGCCCGCGAGAATGGGTTCCTCTTCTCCCCGGGATACACGGCCGCGCAGTCGGCCCAGTTGTGGATGACTGCGATCTTGGCGGGATCCGCGCCCTTGGTCACCACGAGACGGTCGCGCATCGTCTCGCCGAGGGCGATGACGCGATCCGCGCGCTTGATGATGAAGCGGCTCGTCCGCTGCAGCGCGTCGTTCACGGCCTCGCTCTGGAAGTCCTCGACGAGCCGCGCGACCTCGGGAAAGACATCCTGACAGAGGAAGACGAAGCGCGCCCCCGACCGGCGCGCGGCCCAGAGGGCGGCCAGGCCGATGATGGGCGGATCCGTGAGGGCCACCACGATGTCCGGCCGCGGGGCGCGGCGGCCCGCGAGGCAGGCGGTGGCGAAGTAGGTCAGGTAGTTCGCGGCGCGACCGGCAAACCGGCGGACGGAATGGGTCGTGCTGCGGGCACGCAGGATCTCGACGCCGTTGTGCCACTCGCGCCCGACGAGCCTCCAGGCGCCCCGAGGCCGGTCGGCGCCGAGCGGCAGTCCCGCGACGACGGAAACCTCGCAGCCGTGCCTGCTGACCAAGTCCTCGGCCAGCTCGGTGAGGAGCTGGCCCGTGGCGCCGAAGTCCGGCCAGTAGGACCGGTTGAAGAAGCGGATTCTCACGCTTTGCGGTGCCGCCGGTACCATTCGATGGTGCGCTCGAGCCCTTCGCGGAATCCCGTCTTGGCTCGGAAGCCGAAACGCTCCCAGGCGCGGGTCGTGTCCAGGCGCCGCCGCGGCTGGCCATTGGGCTTGCTCGAATCCCAAACGAGGCGTCCGGTGAAGCCCGTCAGCTCGGCGATGAGGATGGCCAGGTCCTTGATGGAGATCTCGACGCCCGTGCCGAGATTAACCGGCTCGGGCCCGTCGAAGTGCTCGGCGGCCATGACGATGGCCTCGGCGCAGTCCTCGGCGTAGAGGAACTCGCGGGTGGGCGACCCGTCGCCCCAGCAGACGATCTCGCCGGTGCCGGCCTCCGCCGCCTCGAGGCACTTGCGGATCAGCGCCGGGATAACGTGGGAGGATTCCAGGCTGAAGTCGTCGAACGGCCCGTAAAGGTTGACCGGCAGCAGGTGGATGGCGTTGAAGCCGTACTGCTGACGGTAGGCCTGCGCCTGGACCAGCAGCATCTTCTTGGCGAGCCCGTACGGCGCGTTCGTCTCCTCGGGATAGCCATTCCAGAGATCGTCTTCCCTGAACGGTACCGGCGTGTGCTTGGGATACGAGCAAACCGTGCCCACTCCCACGAACTTTTGGACTCCAAGGCGCCGCGAGTACTCCATCATCATCACGCCCATCACGAGGTTCTCGTAGAAGAAGCCCCCGGGATTGGCCATATTGGCGCCAATGCCCCCGACCTCGGCGGCCAGGTGGATCACGATATCGGGCTTGGCGCCGGCCAGCAGGCGCTCGACATTGACCTCGCGCGTGAGGTCGTCGTGCGCGCGTCGCGGGACGATGATGGAGGCGCAGCCGCGGGCCTGCAGCGCCCGGACGACGTGGCTGCCCAGAAACCCCGCGCCGCCGGTTACCACGAAGCGCTTCGAGGCGATGTCGGTCATGGCGTGCCGCCGTCTCCCTTCTTCTCTATCACGGTTCGCCCCAGAACCAGCGCGTCCATGTCGGTTCGAAGAAAACAGTCGATGGCTTCGGCCGGCGTGAGCACGATAGGCTCGTTCTCGTTGAAGGAGGTATTGAGCAGCACCGGGACCCCGGTGCGCTTTTCGAAGGCGCGGATGAGCTCCCAGTAGCGCGGGTTGGTCGCGCGGCTCACCGTCTGCAGCCGCCCCGAGCCGTCCACGTGGGTCACTGCCGGGATGACGCCCCGCTTCTCCGGGCGCACCGGATAGACCTGATTCATGAACGGGTCGGGCACCGCGCCGACGAAATACTCGTCCAGGGCCTCTTCGAGGATCGACGGCGCGAAGGGGCGGAACTTCTCCCGGAACTTGATCTTGGTATTGATGATCTCGCGCGCGTCGGGCCGCCGCGGGTCCGCGACGATACTCCGGTTCCCCAGCGCGCGCGCTCCCCACTCCATCCGCCCCTGGAACCAGCCGACGATCTTGCCCTCGGCGATGCGCTCGGCCGTCCAGCGCGCCAGCTCCTCACCGTCGGCGATCTCCCGCGGGCTGCGGCCGGCGCGCGACAGGTCCGGGCGGCACGCGTCGAGCGCCGTCCGGATCTCCGCCGCCGAGAACTCCGGCCCCCAGTACCCGTGCTCCATCACGAAGCCGCGCGGCCGTCCCAGGATCTGATGCCACACCCAGAAGGCCGCGCCGAGAGCCGTGCCATTGTCCCCCGCTGCCGGCTGGACATAGACCTCCCGGAACGGCGTGAGCTCGCGGATCTTGCCGTTCATGACGCTGTTCATGGCGCAGCCGCCGGCGAGGCAGAGACGGCTGAGCCCGGTGCGGCGCTGGAGCGCCGTGAGGATGTGCGCGGTGGCCTCTTCGAACACCGCCTGCAGCGAAGCGGCCAGCGCCTCGTGCCGCGGCGTCAGCGGCTCGTCGGGCCGCCGTGCGGGGCCCAGCAGCCGCTCGAGCTTGGCGGTGTAGACCGGGCCGATCTTTGGCTCCCCGCCGTCCCAGGTCATGTCCACGCCGCCCGACCAGTGGCGGAAGTACTCGAGGTCGAGCGCGAAGCCGCCATCGGCAGTGAGGCGAATGAGGCGGCGGATCTCGGAGGCGAAGTCGGGAGCGCCGTAGGGCGCCAGGCCCATGACCTTGAATTCGTCGCCGTAGTTGGGGAAGCCCAGGTACTGGGTGAGGGCCAGATAGAGCATGCCCAGCGAATGCGGGAAGAAGACCCGCCGGCCGACGTCGAGCCGGGCCGCGCTACCGGTTCCCGACGACGTGCTGACAAAGTCGCCAAACCCGTCCACCGCGCAGACGGCCGCCTGATCGAAAGGCGAGAGGAAGAATGCGCTGGCCAGATGCGCCGGGTGATGCTCCACCCAGTGCAACCGCCGCCTCACCTGCGCCGCGTCGAGCCCGAGCGTATCGGCAATGGTCGCGGCCACGTCACGGACGCGGCCCGAGTTCTTCATGCGATCCGCGACCAGCCTGAGGCTCGGCCGGTTTCTCAGCGTGAAGGCTGCCTTGCGCCAGAGGTTGGCCCGCGGGTTCCGGCCGATGGCGAAATGATCGACGTCGCGCGGCCCGAGCCCGGCCATGCGGAGGCAGCCCAGGATGGCCTCGCGCGGGAAGCCGGCCCAGTGCTTGACCCGGGTATAGCGCTCCTCTTCCACCGCCGCCACCAGACGGCCGTCCACGACCAGCGCCGCCGAGGCGTCCCCGTGATACGCGCTGATGCCGAGCACTGCACTCATGGCCGTCCCGCGCGGCCTTCGAGCAGGGTGCGGAAGCGCCGACTGAAGTGGGCCTCGGTGAATCGCGCGGCCACCCGCGCCGCGCCCGCGCGCCCCATCCGCTCGCGGGTCTCGGGCTCGCGATAGAGCCGCAGCACGGCCTTGAGCACCTGCTCGGGATCGGCCGGATCCACCACCAGTCCCGTGACACCATCCTCGATGATCTCGGCGGCCGCGCCGATGCCGCCGATGCAGGCCTTGCCTGCCCGCATGGCCTCGAGGAAGACCAGGCCAAAGCCCTCGTCGCGGCTCGGCATCACGAAAAAGGCGCAGTGCCGGTACAGCGCCGCCAGCGTCTCATCGGACACACGCCCGAGGAAGCTCACGCCGTCCTCGAGCGGCGCCGCCTTGGCCTCGAGCCGCGCGCGGTCACTGCCCTCGCCCGCGATCACCAGGCGCGCGCCGGGCACCTCCGCCGCCACCCGGGGCCAGAGGTCGAGGAGCATGTCGTGGCCCTTGTAGCGCTCCTCTGCAGCCATGCGCCCCACGATGAGAGCGAACGCCGCGGGCATGCCGGACGCCTCGCCCCGCGCTCCCGGCGCGACCTCGTCGCGCACCGCCAGATGGCAGACGTCGATCCGCCGGTGAGCGAATTCAGGGTTCGCTTCCCGGAAGCGCCGGGCCGTGTGTTCGGAAATCGCCAGGAGGGCATGGGAGCGCCGGATCGCCATGCGCTCGAGCCAGCGCAGCGGGCGCCAGGCCTCGATGCCCACGAGAACGGTCGTGAGCCGCGAGCGCCAGCCCAGCATCAGCTCGGCCAGCGGGCTCAGGTGCAGATGCACGCAGATGATATCCGTGGGCGGCCGCCCGCTCATCGTCGCCCGGAGCGCCCGCGCGATGAAGCGCAGCTTGCCTGCTCGCCGGCGGCGCCCACGGTCGAGCAAGGACAGAATCCGGACGGTTCCGAGGGCGCGGGCGATCAGTCGGGAGAGCGCCGAGATCCCATCCGCGCCGCTCATCCCGGGGGTGAGCACCGTGTAGCGCCGGCCCGAGGCCGCAACGCGGTACTGCTCGGCCATCGTCCCCGCCACGGTGTCCCAGGCATAGCGGCTGCGCACGAGCTGCCGCCCGCGCTCGCCCATTTCCCGCGCCCGCGACGGCTGCGCCAGAATCTCCCGCAGGCCGTCGGCGATGGCCTCGGCATGCTGGGGCACCCAGAAGCCCGCGTGCGCCGTCTCGACTTCCTCCCAGGGGCATGTCTGCGTGACGACGACGGGAAGGCCGGCCGCCATCGCCTCCACCGCACTCATCCCGAAGCTCTCCGAGTCCGAGCACGTCACCAGCGCGTCGGCGTCGGCCAGCAGGGACCACTTCTCCGCCTCGCTGAGCTCTCCGGTCCAGTGCGCGGACGGCCCGAGGCGCGCGAAGTGCGGCTCCAGCGCCCGCCGGTGGCCGGCCTCGTCGGGTCCGGCGATCACCAGCCGGGCGTCCGGGCGGATTCCGCGCAGGCGCTCGAAGGCCGCGGCCAAGAGATCCAGGCGCTTGATCGGATGGATCCGGCCGAGGTATATGACCAGCGGCGCCTCCGCCGTCACGCCCAAGCGCTGACGGAACGCGCCGCGCCCCGGCAAGCCGGTGGCCGGCGCATCCACGCCATTCGCCAGCGTGATCACCGGCGCGCCCGCGCCGCGGTCCCCAAGCGCCTCGGCCTCGGCCGGCGATGTGGCGTGCAGGAATGCCGCGCCCGCCAGATTCCGCCGCTCCACCGCCCAGTACGCGATCCATTTCCTCGCCGCGTGATGGGCGAGCGAGCCCGCGTCGAGCATGCCGCGGGGCGAGATCACGTACGGAATGCCGACGCGCCGGGCGACGCGCGCCGCCGTCCAGGCCGGCAGATTCCACAGCCCGTGGATATGGATGAGATCCGCCCTCGCCGCAGCCATCGCGAGCGCCGCGCCCAAGCCCTGGGCCTGGAACATCCGGCGCGGGGCGGCCAGCGGGAAGTAGCGCACGAGCACCCCGTCGTAGCGCTCGCCCTCGGGCGGCGAAGGCGGCAGCTCGCGCCCGCCGTCGGCCGTGGTGGTGAAAACCTCGACCTCCACGCCCGCGGCCATGAGCGCCCGGCACAGCCCGAGGACGCTGCGCGGCGGGCCACCATAGCCGAAGGCCGGCGCGAAATAGGGCGTGACGTGGATGATGCGCATGACCGGGTCAGCCTCTCGCCCGCCGAGGGGCGGGCTCCGGCCGGATCGTCTCGGGGCCGCGGCGCGAGAGCAGGTACCGGTCGAGCACGAACGCCGCTCCGCCCAGGTAGACCATCATGGTCATCGTGAGGCCCAGCGTCTTGATCCACGAACGCTCGAAGAGATAGAGCGCGAGCCAGAACATCACCGTCACCAGTCCGATCGCGAGCTCCCGGTGGCGGATCACCCGTAGCCACCAGTGGTACGCCATCCCCATGAGAAAGCCGTAGACGAAGACGGGCAGGAACATCAGCGGCACGCCGAAGTCCACGTACGACTCCGCCGCGTAGCCAAAGGCGATGCTCGTGTCTTTCTCCGCCCCCGCCGCCCAGACGCCGGCGTATCGCATCACCATCTCGCTGTCCGATTCGAGCACGGCCTTGTCGGGAAAGAGCACCCGGGGCGTGACGACGTGCAGGAGCGCGCGACCGAGGATCGCTCCGTGCTCGTGCGGGACGACCGCCGGGACGCGGGTCACCGCCAGCGCCGGGTAATAGATCACCCAGAGCCGGTCCACGAAAAAGTCGAGGTCGAACAACATGGTGTCGAAGTCACGGCGAAGCCACTTCGAGGTCAGGACGACAACCCGCTCGAGTCGGGCCTCGCGCGATTGGGCAAACACCTGACTCTCGAAGTCCTGGCGGTAGTCGGTGCGAATGGCCATCCACATCAGCCCGCTCAGGAACATCACGGCCGCGAAGAGGCCGAGCGCCAGCCAGTGCCGAATCTTCCGGCGGTCGAATGCCGTGAGCAGGGCCACCGCCGCCAGCATGAACGGCTCGCGAAAGCCGGCGAAGTAGCCGGTGAAACCCAGCAGAACCTCCGTGGCTAGGAGTAGCGCGAGCCATCCCCAGCGCACCCGGGGCCGGGTCAGCCGATAGAACATCATGAAGACCGTGGCGAGCCGGGCATAGGTCAAGGCCAGGATGGCCTGGGTGAGAGACGGAACTTCCCATGCGAGCTGCTGCACCGTCCCCGTCACCGTCACCGCGACGGCGTACGCGACGAGCAGTGCGGGCCAGCCGAAGGCCTGCTCGGGCCGCGGCCCGTCACCGGGCGCGGGCCCGCGCACCACGCGCATGCCAAGCCTCAGGCCGACCAGGAGGGCGAGGACGCACCCGAGGCCGATCAGGACCATCGGCCGGTAATCGCTCAGCTCGATGGCGTCCAGGGAGCGACCGGTGAGGGCGTGGTAGTAGAGCCCCGCGGTCACCTGGACCCACTGGAAAGTGAACGCCATGGCCAAGACGGGTGGCCCCTCATCGAGCACCAGCAGATGCCACCCGAGCCAGAGAACGAGGATCCCCGCGGCCGCCAGCCAGTCGCGCGCGACGAGCCACGCCGTCGCTGATGCCAAACCGAGGACGAGGTACCTCGCACGCGGGATAAGCGGCTGCAGCGGCCGAGTCCCAAGTGAGCGAGACGCGGAACGCTCGGATTCGTGGGCGCGCAGGCCGAATCCTGTCATCGCGCCACCGCCACGGCCGCCGCGCCGCCGAGCCGAAGCCAAGCCCGCACTCGTGTCCCACCCGGCACGCGCTCAAGAAGCTCGGCGAGGGGCCCGGGGAAGAGCCCGCGAAGCGCGAGCATGAGCGCAAGCCCGAATGAGGCCGTGTTGACCAGGAGCCGAAGAAGAAGCGGAACCGATTGGAGCGCGGGACCGGTCACGAGCACGATGGCGGCAGCCACAGCGGCGGCCGCCGCCGGGGGGACGACCGCCGCCCGGATCCACCCCTTGGCCAGCAGCGAAGAGCCCGCGGCGAGCGCGATCATGCCGCCGAGTCCCTGCCCCACCGCCACCGCCCAGGCGTAGGCGACGACACCGCCTCCAGCCCACGCCACGGCCAGCGTGGGCACCGCTATCACGGCGCTGAGCAGATCGAGGAGCAGACACGAGCGCAGCCGTCCTGCCGCCAGGAGAACGACCGAGGCGACGAGAAATGCCATGGCCCCGAGGCTCGTGAGTGCGACCGGCCAAATCAGGGGATCGGCGCCGATCCAGCGCTCGCCGTAGAGAACGCGGGAGAGGGCGCGGCCCTCGAGCCCGATGTAGATCGCGCCCGGCACCCCGACGAGGAGGACGACTCGCGCAAACAGCGTCGCCTTCTCCGCGTACGCGCTCCGCTGGCCGGCATAGCGCGGCAGGAGCGGAGAGAAGGCGTCCTGGAGAATGGTCGCGCCCCGCCCCACGGTGCTGCTGAACAGCACCTGGGCGCGGCTCAAGTACCCGATGGACGCATACCCAACCGCCCCCGGCAGGATTGCAGCCTGCAACGCCCCTCGGGTGCTCGCGAGAAGGGCTGACCCGGCCTGCTGGCATCCGAATCGCAGTGCCGGCGCGTAGGCGCGCCAGTCCGGCCATCTCCACCATCCCGGACGGGGTCGCCAGCGCCGCACCACGAGCAGGTCAACGGCGAACGGCATTCCCAGCACGACATTCGAGCCGAGGACGATCGCGTAAGCCCCGCCGCCCGCGGACGCCACGGCCAGCGTCAGGGCCGTGCTCGCGAGCGTCCCGACGCCGTAGATCACCTGGAATCTCCGGAGCTCCAGCTCGCGCCTGAGCATGGTGGCGGCGACGCTGTTCGGCCAATCGAGCATCACCCCGATCGCCGCCAAATGAAGCAGCGGCGCGATGGGCCGGTACGCCTCAGCCAGCCAGCACAAGGCGGCCACGGCGTGACACGCAATGCTCAGCCCGCCTTGGATGTAGAAGGCCGCCGACCAGTGCAAAGACCAGTCCGGCTCGCGGCCATCGCCGTGCTGGAGGGCGTGAGCCAGGAACATCCCGCATCCTCCAGCGTTCAGGAGGGTCAGAACACCCAGCATCACGCCGACGCGTCCGTACTCGGCCGGCGGGATGATCCGAACGAGGACGAGCATTGCGCCGAAGCTCAACACGGCCTGGAAGACCTGGAAGGCGGCGCTCCATGCGATCCCGCGAAGGACCTGGAGACGGCGACTCGGCAGCCGAATATCAGCCACGATCTGCACCCTCGTCGAACACGGCCCACCACGCCTCCGCGAACCGCTCCCGACCGAACCGTTTCAGTGACTGCCGAGCCGCGTCGCCAGCCTTCTCGAGCCGTACGGGATCCTTGAGCAAGAACTCAATGCCCTCCGCGATGGCCCCCGGCGTCGGCTCCGAGCACACCCAGCCATCGACGCCATGGTCGATGAGCTCTGGCAGAGCGCCGCTCTGGCAAATCACGGAGGGGATGCCCGCCTGCTTGGCCTCGATGGTCACGATCCCGAAGCCCTCACGGATCTCCGGACGCGAGGGACAGCAGTGGACGCTCGCGCGGGCCAAAAGCTCCGGGACGTCTTCTCGCCAGCTCAGAAAGCTTACCCGGCCCGCCAGATCGGTCCGTTGTGCCCGCGCTCGCACCTCAGCGCGGTAGCCCACCCACCCGGCCGGCTCCCAGCCGTCGACATCCCCGACCACATCGAGGCTCACCTCACGGCCCGACGCGCGGAGGAGCGCCACCGCCTCGAGCAGCAGATCGAGGCCCTTGGGTGGGATGACCTGGCCGACGTAGATGATCCGTCCCGCGATCCGCTCGGCCGGCTTCGCCGGCGGCCCTGCGCGCCGGGGAACACAGTTGTAGATCATCGACACCTTCGGCCGGGGCACATCGTGGGCGAGAAGCTCTCGCATCGTGAATCTCGAATTGCACACGAATTGATCCGTCATGGGGCTGACCAGCCTTCGCCAGACTCGACGATAGAACGGACGGGGGTCCGGAGCGTTGCCGACCCGGCACACCACGCGCGTTCCCAGCATCCGGAGCAGCAGGAGCGCCGGAGTGTTCCTCAAGACGCTGATGAACTCCGGCACGAGCACGTGAGTGGGCCGAAACCGCCACGCGTCCCGGAGCAGGCCAAGACTGGTTCGCGTGATGTCCCAGGCAAACTGCATCAGCTTCAGCGGATTGCGCGTGTGGCGGTCGAAGTGATACCAGTAATAGCCGGTCGACCAGCTCGCGCCGATCTCCTCCGCGAGCGCCACGATGCGGTGGTTCTCCCAGGAGTTCACGATGCAGTGGACGGGGGCGCCGCGCGCGCGGAGCACACTCAGGACTTCGAAGGTCATACGCTCGACGCCCGCCACGATTACCATGCCGCCGCAGCAAGCGAGCACGCGCGGAGGCTTACGCCTGCGGCTTGAGTTTCGAGCCCGGGATGGGCGTGCTCCAACCTCCCGGCAGGCCATCACCAAACCCTCGGACGCCCGCTCGAACGAGTGGTGGGCCGCGCGCTCGCGGCACGCCGCGAACCACTCGTGGCCGGCCCGGCTGCTCTCCCGCACACGATCGAGCGCCGCGCCGAGCGCGTGCACATCACCAGTCCTAAAGCTCTCGCCCGTCCGTCCGGGAGTGACGAGATCCGATGCACAGCCCACCCGATCGCTGACGACACAAGGCAGCCCCGTGGCCAAGGCCTCGTTGACCACCAGGCCCCAGGTTTCACTGCCCGGAAGCGCCAGGCAGTCGGCGGCTGCGTACGCGCGGCCCAGCTCGGACTGGTTCAGGAAACCCGCCCAGGCGACGCCTACGTCCAATCGCCGCGCTTCGGCCCGACACTCCTCTTCCAGCGCTCCTCCGCCGATCATCAGCAGCCGCGGGCGTGGCTCCATGCACGCGGCGCCGCGGATCAGGTCGAGCGGGCGCTTCACACGCTCGAGCCTGCCTACGAACAGAGCCACGAACTCGCCGGGATCGAGGTCCCATGCGGCACGGGCTGCCGCGCGACCCTCTCGCGACTGGTGCGGGGCCGCCGAGCGAGCGAAGAACTCGTTGTCGACACAGTGAGGCGTTCGCCAGATCCGCGAGTCGCTCACGCCGAACCGCCGGAGATACTCGCTCGCGCGCTCGCCGACGCTGAGATAGCCGTCGAAGGCTCTCAGCAGCGCCCAAGTCCGGAGCTTCCACAGCGGTCTTCGCCATCCCGCGGCTCCAGCCCCGA
>WNEY01002719.1_pt1 | contig 13049 bp, 13 predicted proteins | sample 5400531 | NCBI WGS metagenome assembly WNEY01 (sample SAMN13153338, study PRJNA577476) | soil metagenome | isolation source: 200 cm saprolite under Douglas fir tree site 1 | place: USA:California | collected 2015-04-18
CGAAGATGCGTGTCAGATTTTCTTGCGCGATGCCGGCGCCGGAATCGGCCACCGTGATCCTGACCAGCCCGTCCTGTTCGGCCGAGCGTACCGCCAGCGTGCCGCCGTTGTCCATCGCGTCCCGGGCGTTCAGAAACAGGTTGAGGAACACCTGCTGCAGTTTGCCCGGATTCGCCTTGATGCGCGGCAGCGCCGGATCGAGCGCCAGCTTCACCTCGATCCGCGCTTTGGCAAGCTGGTGTTCGACCAGGGTCAGTGTCTCGTTCACCACCTTGTTCAGGTCCACGCTGACAAACTCGGTGGGCGAGGTGCGCGAGAAGTTCAGCAGCGAGTTGACGATCTCGCTCGCGCGGAAGGTCTGCCGGGCGATCTTTTCGAGCAGCGGAGCCTTCTCGGAATCGCCCGAGATCTGCTTGGCGAGCATCTGCGCGTAGGTCGAGATCACGGCCAGCGGCGTATTGACCTCGTGCGCCACGCCCGCGGCCAGAAGTCCAATGGAGCTGAGCTTGTCGGCCTGAACCAGCCGGCGTTCGAGCTCGGCGTGGTCGGTGATGTCCTCGAAGATAATCAATCGCCCGATGTGCTGGGCGTCACGCGAAATCAGCGGCGCGATGGCGATGTTGAGCGTCACATCCCGCGAGTCAGCGGCGGGCGGACGCAGCACAAACTTGTAAATATTCTGGATGCCGCTGGCGCTATGAGAGGGATCGATGGCCTCGCACAACTCGACCGGCAAGAGCTCGTTGAGCCTGCGCCCTACCGCATCGGCCCGGGAAATTCCCGTGAGTCTCTCGATCTGCGAATTCCAGCTCTCTACTCGATCTTCCAGATCCGCCGCCAGAATGCCGACGTGGATGGACTCGACGATATTTTCAGAGAACTCCTTCAGGCGCTCGTACTCTTCCACCTTACGCTCGAGCGACCGGTACAGCATCGAATTGTCGATGGCAATGCCCACGTAGCCGGAAAGCGTCACCAGCAGTTCCACATCGTCGCTCGACAGAAAATCGCCGCTCTCCGTCCGGCTGACGCCCAGGTAGGCGATGGTACGGCCCCGCGCCGAGCACGGCAGGTAGTAGGTCAACTCGAGTTCCTTGATCGAACGCCGCACGGCCACCGGCCACTCGTGCGAAACCACGTCCAGCAGGTTGCGGGTGCGCTCAAAAAACAGATAGGGTTTGCCCGGATTCGGCTTCAGAAAACTTAGATCCAGGCCATACGGCACGTTTTCGGTCTGCTTGCCCTGGCGGTTGCTGGCCAGTTCCAGCCTGAACCGTTCCTCGTGATCGTCCCAGGTGAAGAAAGCGACGTGCCGGATTCCCAGCGTGCGGACCAGCCGGTCGGCCACGCTTTCGAGCATCTCGTTCAAGTCCGTCGGCGAGCCCAGTTCGCGCGCGAATTCGATCAGCGTGCGGCGGTAATCGTAGCGGTCTTTGTAGAAGTAATAGCGGTCGAGCTGTTCCTGAATCCAGTTACGAATGGGTTGGAACACAAAAGCCGCGATCAGAATCAGCGCCACCAGAGCCGTTCCACTCAAATCGCCAGCGCGGCTGACCGAAAAAATCAGGCCGTAGAAGACTCCCAAAACGCACAGCGTGGCCAGCGTGTAAACATAGCCTTCCTGGAAGATGATGTCCACGTCCATCAGCCGGTAGCGCAGGATCGCGTAGGCCCAGGTGAGCGGAATCAGCGGCAGCGACAGCACCGCCAGGTTCATGGCGTGGGTGGGCGGCACTCCCATCAGGTAGGGCACCACGTAGATCAGCGTGAAGGGCAGTATGCCGATGACGGCCCCGTTGCGCAGCCACGTCAACTGACGGCGCACGATCGGGTCCTCCGCGTTTCGCATTTGCGCGGCCAGCACCAAGCCACCCGCCAGATACATCGCGCACAGAAACACCAGCCAGAGGCGGTCGAGCAGCCAGCGCATCTCAAGCAACGGCGCAGCCGATTGGAGCCATCCGAAAACCACCCCAAACTGGATCGCCAGGAGCATCGCGCCGGGTATATAGACCAACACCGCGGCGCCACGCCGGCGGATCCATTTCTGTGGCTCAGGAAAAATAAAGCAGAAGTGCAGAAACAAAGTGGGGGCCAGAAACCCCGCCAACACATTCCCAAGGTAAATGACCTTGTCGAAATTATTCAGCTTGCCGGAGTAGTGGAACGTCGAAAGAACGAAGCTGGCCAGGCATAGCACGAAGAAATGCAGGGCCCGGGGCGCGCTGCCCCGCCTGAAATAAACGAACAAACCGATGGCGAGATAAACCGCGCCCACCGCGTACTGGTAGAAGAGGGTCGAATCGCGCTCCGCCTCGGCAATGATCACATTGGAGGTCACCTCGACCCCGCTGTGCTTCAGCTTGTAGTCGACTTTCTTCCAGGCGCCCAATCGCGCCAGCACCGCGGTTACGTCGAGTGCCCGCTGAATGGTCAGATCGGCGACCGAGACCAACTGGTCACCCTTATGAATGCCGGCTTTCTCGCCCGGACTCCCCGGAGCCACGTACACCGCGACCACGGCTGAATTCCTGCCGGCGCCCTGCATCTGGTCCGACCAGGTGATCCCGTCATCAGGGAGATGGAAGCGGGTCTGCTGCTGGAGATTAATCGCCGCAGCGACCACCGCTGCTACCGTGATGATCACCAGCAACGCGCTAACGAGTTGTTGCTTGAGCTCCCTCACACCAAGTCCTCAGACACATCCCCGCATTTTCGCTTGCACGTCTATGACCACCCGAAATCAGCTTCTTCTAATTGATTTTACGACCTTTTTACGATAATTCGCAAGGCCGCTATGATCTTTAGGATATCCGCTCCCAAGTACTGTATCCGATTGACTCAATTGCGGCTATTGTGAAGCCAAGAAATCCGTCACGCTTTGCGGCAACTTATCCCGATTGGATAGAAACTGGCTCACCTGCCAGAGTTGTTCGTCGGTGAGCGTTCCCCGATAGGCGGGCATGCCGGTGAGCCGGATCCCGTTCGTTACGATCCAGTAGTTCTGGCCCACCGGATCGTTGCCCATGTTGTGTTTCTCGAAAAACTGCGGCGGCTTGGGGAACATACCCTTGGCCAGAGGAGTTTCGGGCTCGTGATTGACCCCGTGGCAATCCACGCAGTACTGGCGGTAGACCTTGGCTCCAGCCAATAAATTCGGCTCGCTCGGCGGCAGCGCGGCCTGTTTCGGGGCCTCGCGTGAAATGCGCGCCTCGACCGCCGCATTCGCCAGCAACTCTTCAAATGGAAACAGTGGAGCCGAGGTCGCCACCGGCGCGTATCCGAAGCGCAGATAGGCGAACAAGATCACGGGCAGCACTAGCCACCCCAGCAGCATCCCGATGAAGAAGGGCTTCACAGCTTAATTCTAATGCCCACTCGGGTTTCTTGTCGTAGAATGCCTTTACCGGGAGGGAAATATGATTGCACGTCGCACGTTCATCAAGAGCGCCTCGGCGGTGGCGATAGCGTCAACCGCGGCGGAGATTTCCGTTGGCGTGAGCCACGGCCAGCAGGTTCCGAACTCCACTGGCAGCGAGCGGTCGAAGCTCAAAGCGCCCGCCGGAGCTTGCGACTGCCACCACCACATCTATGACGCCGCCCGGTTTCCACCGGCCCAACCGGGAGGCACGATCATACCGGACGCCCGCGTCGAGGAATACCGAATGTTGCAGAAGCGCACCGGAACCAGCCGCAACATTGTGGTCACTCCGCTGGCCTATGTCACCGACAACCGGGTGACGCTCGATGCGATTGCGAAGCTTGCGCCCAATGCGCGCGGGGTGGCGGTCATTCGCCCCTCGATCACCGACGCCGAACTGAAGACGCTCGCCGACGGCGGTATTCGCGGTATCCGTTTCTCGCTCAGCGATCCGCGTAATGCGCCGACGTCCATCGAGATGATCGAGCCGCTATCGAAGCGTATCCACGCGCTCGGCTGGCACGTGCAGATCAACATGACCGCCGAGCAGATCGTGGCGGCCGAGGATTTGTGGAATCGCCTGCCTTCGGCGATCGTATTCGACCACATGGCGCATGTACCGCAGCCGGCGGGACTGAGCCATCCCGTGTTCGGCGTCGTTCGCCGGCTGGTGGACAAGGGCCGCACCTGGGTCAAGCTGTCGGTGACCTACGACAACACCAAGGACGGCCCGCCCGGCTATGCCGATATCACCAAGGTCGCCCAAGCCTACATCAAGGCCGCGCCGGAGCGCATGGTGTGGGGCACCAACTGGCCGCACCCCAACGAAACGAAAAAGCCCGACGACGCGGCGCTGTTCGACCTGATGTCGAAATGGGCGCCGGACGAGGCCACGCGCAACCGGATTTTGGTGCAGAATCCGGCGGTGCTCTACGGGTTCGGCAAAGGAGCGTAAGCGGAGCGCGCCAAATGTTGCGCGGCGGGTTCATGCATACTAAGGGAAGAGTGGACCCCACGAAAGTTTTGTCCATGAGCATTGCCGTACATCCCGATTTAGAAGCTAGGCTTCGAGCCCGAGCGGAAGCTGAGGGCCTGACGGTCGAGGCTTACATTGAGCGCATTGCCCGAGACGACCAGCAGGCCGAGGAGGAACTCGAAGCTTTAGCCCTCGAAGGCCTCAACTCGGGCGAGTCGATTGAGGCAGACGAGAAGTACTGGGAAGAGAAACGCAGGCGGCTCATGGAGCGGCACCGGCCAACCGGCGCTCGGTGAGCACGCGCTACGTCGTCAAGCCCAGGGCGGATCGTGACCTAAGCGACTACGCCGACTATCTTGCCGAAGAGGCGACCTTGGACTTGGCTCTGCGCTTCCTCCCGGCCGCGAACGAAACATTTGCGCTGCTCGCTCAACAGCCTAACCTGGGCTGGCAATCGCGGCTCCGGCGCACTGCGCTCAAGTGCCTGCGAGTCTTTCGGGTCACCGGTTTCGAGCACATGCTGATCTTTTATCGACCGCTCCCCGACGGCGTTGACATTCTGCGAGTGGTGCATGGTTCGCGCAACCTCCGTGCTCTGTTCCGCCGGAGAGGAGAAATCGGCTAGCGCAACTTAATGACCTCCCTTCTTGTGGGCGCGCCTGCGTTCCTCGATCAGTTGCCGGAGTTCTTCGAAAACTGTATCACCGTCGAGCAACTCTCCGCGCGCAGCCTAGGCGGCGCCGCGTTCCAGCTTGGTTTTGAGTTGCTTGAACGCTTGATCCTTTTCCTGACCCTTCAGAAGCCGAAGAGCCAGTATAGTTGAGGACGTTCTCGGCGCTTGGCTCGCCTATTTTCTGGGCGCTCGCCTCGACCTCCCTCATAATCTCGCGAATCAGGGCTCCGACGCCGGGCTCGCGCGCCTCGATTCGCAGGCTGCGAGGAACTCCCGAACTTCGTACTCTGCGTCACGTTGCAGCTTTTCGCCGGCCGGAACAGGTAAGCTGGAAAGCATGGATCGAGTTCAAGTCTCGCTCCGGGCTGAACTACTGGAAGCGGCTGGCATGAATCCCGCCGACGCGTCCAGGGATGCTGCCATGCTCCTTACGCTCGGACTCTATCGCGAGGACAAGATATCGCTGGGACGGGCGGCGGAATTGTGCCAGGCATCAGTTGAGGCGTTTATGGTCTTCGCCGGTCGCCAGGAAGTGCCGATACACTACAGGCTCTCGGATCTGGAAGGAGACCGACGCACTCTTGAGCGCCTGAGCTCTTGATCGTTGTATCCGATTCCTCGCCGCTCATTACTCTCGCCCGCGCCCGATACATCGAGTTGCTCCGCGAATTCTTTGACGAGGGTTGCGTTTGACCCGGACTCGACTGCGAAGGCCGCGACAGGCCGTGGGGACAAGCGAGCTACCGAGCGTCGTTTGACGCTGCCGCTTCGCCGGGAGGAAGCACTGCTGCATGGAGCCAGAGTTCTTTAAGCGATCGAATGGCGGCGAAGTAAGCATCAATGGCGGGCGGCTTCACAATGTAAGTCGAAATTTGCGCATCGTAAGCACGGGCGAAATCCACTTCTCTGCTGCTTCCGCTCACAACCACCACCGGGATTCGCCGCAGGACTGAATCCGCCTTCATCGCCTCGAGGACCTGATAGCCATCCACCTTAGGCAGGCTCAAATCCAGAAGTACAAGATCGGGATGCGGCGCGGCGATGTAACGCCCCACGCGATTAAGAAATGCCAGCGCTTGTTCTCCGTCTGAAACCACAAAAATTGTGGGCGACTTGTGCGCGTCGCGAAGCGCGGTGAGTGTCAGCTGAACGTCGGCTGCATTGTCTTCCACCAGCAAGATCACGGCCTGCCGCGCGTCACCCATCGGGCCAATAATAACACAGCGGACTATGACGTCCGGCAGATGTCAAGTACAGGTCAAGAACGTGCCGGCAGGACACCTGGTCAATGGAAAAAAACCTGGGCTGGACAGTCCCTGAATCTCCCCCAAAGACCCGGGTGCCGCCGGCCTCGAATATCTGTATAATTGAGAGCGCTCTTGGCGCTTGGCTTGGCGCCGTTTATCTGGACCAGAGAGGTGATCCGAAATGGCAGACATGAAGATTCCGGAAGAAACACCGAAGAGGCTCTCTAGACGAGACCTTATTAAAGGAGTCATCGCGGCGGGCGCGGTATCGTCGGCCGGCTACCTGTTCCGCGTGTCCACCGTGGGGGCCCAGCCATCGGCGGCCGGCTCGGTGGAGCGGCTGGTTACACTGACCGTCAACGGCCAGCAGCGGCGCGTGGACGTCATGAAGCAGGAGACCCTGGCCATGACGTTGCGCTACAAGCTGGGCCTCACCGGCACCAAGCTCGGATGCGACCGCTCGGAGTGCGGCTGCTGCACCGTGCTGATCGACGATGTCCCGCACTACTCGTGTTCGGTTCTCACGCACACGGCGCGAGGGAAGAAAATCGTGTCCATCGAAGGGCTGGCCAGCGCCGATGGAAAACTGCATCCGGTGCAGCAGGGAGTGATTGAAGAACAGGGCTTCCAGTGCGCCTTCTGCATGTCCGGCTTCGTGATGGCGACGGTGGGATTCCTGAAGGTCAATCCCAATCCGACGCGGCAGGAGTTGGCGCACGGCATTTCCGGCAACCTGTGCCGGTGCCAGGACTACGATAAGATCCTCACCGCGATGATGCGCGGCGCGGAAATCATGCGGAGCACATAACCATGCCTACCAAAACCATTTCCACCAATAAAGTAAATACGCCCCCTCACAAGCTGATCGGCAAGAATTATACGACGCCCGACCTGGTGGCGAAAGTCACGGGCAGGGCCAAGTACGCCGAAGATTATCGCGCCGATGGCATGCTGTTCTGCAAGCTGCTGCTCAGTCCGCTCCCTCACGCCCGGGTCAAACACATTGACGCCAGAGCGGCGCTCGCGATGCCGGGGGTAAAGGCGATTCTGACCGCGGACGATCTCCCGGCTCCGGCGGCGTTCATCACCGACGATGGCGTGTTGATCCCGCCTAATCCGAAAGCCGAGCGCGGACTCACCAATGAGCCGCTCTACCAAGGCGAGCCGATTCTGGCGGTGGCCGCGGTCGATGAGCTCACCGCCGCCGAGGCGATTGAGAAAATTCAAATCGACTACGAGCGGCTGCCGTTCGTCGTCGATCCGCTGGTGACGCTGCGGCCCGGTGGTCCCAACCCGCGGTTGGAAGGCAACGTGTGGGTGCGGCCGGTGCCGCCGCCACCCAAGCCCGGAGCCAAGCCGGCGGCTCCGCCGCTGCCTGAGGTACAGGAACTCAAATGGACCGAAGCGCAATTCGCCGACGCCAAGCAAGGCAAGCTTCCGATGGGCAAGGCGCCGGATGAATGGTCGTTTGGCGACCTCGACGCCGGCTTCAAGAAAGCGGCGCTTATCGTGGACGAAACGTTTGTCACGCCCAACACCAGCCATCAATGCATGGAGACCCGGACTGCAATGGCGTATTGGCAGAACGGCAAGGTCTTTGTTCACTGCTCCACGCAGAGCACGGCGCAGCAGGTTCCCGCCGTCGCGCGATGGCTGGGCATGGATCCCACCAACGTCGTCGTCATCAGCGAATACACCGGCGGAGGGTTCGGCAGCAAGGTCACCAGCGGCATCTCGCTGATCATCCCGGCGCTTTTGTCCAAGAAAGTCAATGCCCCGGTGATGATGCGTCTCAGCCGCGAGGAGGAGCACTACATCGGACGCGCGCGTCCCAGCCTCCATGGCCGAATCAAAGCCGGATTCACCAAGGAAGGCAAGATCACGGCCCTGGATATGTTCGTGGTCTGCGATAACGGCCCCTACGATCCCCAGAACGATCCCAATACTGCCGGCCGCATTGTCTCGCTGCTGTACCAGCCGGAGGCGATGCGCTGGCGCGGGGTGACCGTCATGACCAACACTCCGCCACGCAGTGCGCAGAGCGCGCCAGGCGGGGCGCAGGGCGTGATACTGATGGAACCGCTGCTGGCGAAAGCCTCGCGCAAGCTCAATGTGGATCAAGTTGCCATCCGCCGCTTGAACGCGCCCGTGGGCAAAGCGCCGATGGGCGGCATGGTGAAGGGCAAGCGCGACCACGTTACCAGCGCCTTCGTGCAAGAAGCGCTGGACCGCGGCGCGGAGCTGTTTCGCTGGGAGGAGAGGAAGAACCAGCCCAAACGGAGCGGCTCGAAGGTACGCGGCGTGGGCGTAGCGATCAGCGCGTACTCGGCCGGCACCATCGGCTTCGACGGGCTGTTCGTCATCAAGCCGGACGGCCGGCTCTACATCCAGTCCGGAATCGGCAATCTAGGTACGGAATCGGTCATCGATGTCCATCGCGTGGTGGCGGAGATGATGGGCGTGCCCTGGGAGAAATGCGAAGTCACCTGGGGAAACACGGCCAAGAACCTGCCCTGGAGCTGCCCCTCGGGCGGCAGCCAGACGGTGCACGCCATGACGCGCGCCGCGCACGCCGTAGCCATGGACGCCAAGAAGAAGCTGCAGGAGATCGCGGCCATGGATCTGGGCGGCAAGCCCGAAGATTACGACGTCGGGGGCGAGCGCGTGTTCAGAAAAGGTGGCGGCGCCGGCCTGAGCCTGGCGCAGGCCGCCCAGCGCGCGATCAAACTCGGCGGCGTCTACGATGGCCACGAGCTGCCCCCAGAGATCAATAGAATGACCAAGGCGTCCGCCACGGCGCTGGCGGGCCAGGGCCTGCTGGCGGTGGCCAAGGACAAATACCCGCGCGACGGCATCACCAATTCCTACGTCGCCGGCTTTGCGGAAGTGGAAATCGACACCGAAACCGGCAAGTACCGCATCCTGGATTACCTGGGCGTCGCCGATTCGGGCGTGATCATCCACCCGCGCGCATTCGGCGGCCAGGTACTGGGACGATCAACGCTCGGCTTCGGCCATACGCTGGGTCAGAAGTGGGTTTACGATCAGCACTACGGGCTGCCGCTGGCCAAGCGGTTCCACTACAATAAGCCGCCCACGATTCTGGATATCCCGGCCAAGATGCAATGGGAGGCTGTGGGTATTCCGGATCCGGAAACACCGGTGGGCGCGCGCGGTATCGGCGAGCCGCCGGTGGGCGCAGGCGCGGCCTCGGTGCTGAACGCGATCTCGGACGCGCTGGGAGATGAGATTTTCCGGCGCGCGCCGGTGACCGCCGACGAAATTTTGGCATCGCTTGAGGCGGGCCACGCCGCGGGCGATCCCCTGACCGCCCACATTTAGACGAGCACGGAAAAAGATAAGGAGAACGGAACATGGCTGTGATTCACGATGTAATGCCCGCGTTCGAACTCTTTCAGCCGGCGACCACCGAAGACGCCCTGGCATTGCTCGGCCGCTACGGCTCGGATGCGTGGGTGCTGGCTGGCGGCCTCGATAGCTTCGACTGGCTCAAGGATCGGATCAAGCGCCCCAAAGTGGTCGTCGATCTGAGCCAGATCAAAAACCTGAGCGGAGTGCGCGAGGCGAACGGCGGGCTCGAGATCGGCGCGATGACGACGCTGACCGAAGTGGTGAGCCATCCTCTGGTGCGCGAGCGCTACAGCATCCTGCTCGAGGCCGCCGAGTCGGCCGCATCCCCGCAGATCCGCAACCAGGGAACCATCGGCGGCAACGTGTCGCAAGACACGCGCTGCTGGTATTACCGCAGCGGGTGGAACTGCTACCGTGCGGGCGGGAATGTCTGCTTCGCCGATACGCCCACCGCCATCAACCGCGAGCACGCCATTCTGGGCGCGGACCGCTGCGTGGCCGTCAATCCATCGGACACCGCGCCCGCCCTGATCGCGTTAGACGCGCAGATGGTCATTCGCGGCGCGCGCGGCGAGCGAGTGGTGAACGCCGAGGATTATTTCATCGGGCCCAGCACCGACATCATGCACATGACGGTGCTGAATCCCGGCGACCTGTTGACGGCCATCCGCATCCCGGCAACGTGGGCCGGCAAACAATTCTACTTCGAGAAAATCCGCGACCGGCAGGTGTGGGACTTCCCGCTGGTCAACATCGCGTCCGCGGCGGTGTTCTCCGGCGGCAACATCGAGCGCATCCGGATCGCCGTGAACGGTGTGGCCGCGCGCCCCCTGCGTCTGAAACAGGTGGAAGACGCGGTGCGGGGCAAGCCGCGCAATGAAGAAACCGCCCAAATGGCCGGACAGCTGGCGATACAGGGCGCCCAGCCCTTGCAGCACAACGGCTACAAACTGCCGCTGTTGCGGAACCTGGTCAAGCGATCGATTCGGGGCGTGAAGGAGGCAACGTGGGTCTCGTAGAGTGGGCCAAGAGCCCGTGGGGGCAGGACATCCCGATCCATATCTCATGGTTCCTGCTGTGGGTTTCGGCGATCGCGGGATTACTGTTCCTGATCGTGCACGCCATGTACGTCCGGTATTGGGCGAAGCCGGTGCATGTCGATGCGGTCCCGCCGGAGCTCGCCGCGAAAGTGCCCGAACGGGTTGCCAGACACTCGCTGGCCGCGCGCTTGTTTCACGGGATCATGGCTGCCGCGATGTTCGCGTTGCTGTTCACGGCTTTCCTTCCCAAGGTGGGAGTACAGTTCGCCTGGGTGACCTGGCACTGGATCGCCGGGATCGTTCTGACCGTTTCCATCGTTTATCACATCTTCCATGCGATCTTCTGGCTGGACTTCTGGTCGATCTGGCCCGACAAGGCCGATCTCGAAGATTCATCGAGAAGATGGCGGAGGGCCTTGGGAGAGTCCGCGCCGGCGCCCCGAAAATTTGGCAAGTATCCATTGGAGAACAAGGCCTATCATGGCGTGATCATGTTGACTGGTCTGGCCGTGACGTTGACTGGCGTTTTTATGATGTTCCGGGTACGCACACCCTTCTTCACGCGCAATCCATATATGTTCGGCGACATGACGTGGGGTCTGATGTACGTGCTGCATGGCCTGGCGGGCGTGGGGCTGATCGCGCTGGTGATGGTCCACGTGTATTTCGCGCTCAGACCTGAGAAATTCGATATCACGAAGTCCATGGTCTTCGGTTCGATCAGCCGCGAGCACTATCTGGAACACCACGATCCGGAGCGATGGGTCCCGGAGACCGGGCCGTCGAAGTGAAAGAGAACGATCTAGGCGATCGCTGTAACGCAATCGAAGAATGCTATGAGTTCATGCTGGCGTACGCCGCCCAAGGCCTGCCCAGCGACCAGGGCAGCCAGTCGGGCGGGCAGCTTCGTGAATTCCTGGCCCGCGCCGTCGAAGCGGTGTCCGGGCTGGCCGTCGCATATGCGGCAGCGGTGAAACAGGAGGGCCTGCATCCGGCCGAACGATACCAGGCGTTTCTGGCGGTACTGGATCGCGACGCGAGCGACTCGTTAGCCGCCATTGGGCTGGTCCTGGCCCAACCCGCCATCAGCTCCCAGTTGATCGATAACCTGAACGCGTCCATTCATCTCCGCGCGCTGCTCACAGATCTTTTTCTGATCGACGAGATTTTCAAGCTGCAAAGGAATAGAGGGAACCTGGCAAGCGCCCGTTAGCGCGCGTCGCCCTTATCGCGCATTTCCCGCCAGGTAGGCCGAAATTGGGGCACCGCGCGCGCGTCGATTTCGATGTCAGCTCGCAGGTAGCCGACTTCTCGGTTCTCAGGCTTGGCCTTCCGTGAACGGAGGTAATCGACCCACAGCAGGATTGCTACAAGCCCGAAGAAAACAGCCGCGGCGGTGATCAATGCCTGGTCCATTCGTCATAGCCATACTAGCTCTGGAGTATCTGCCCGTCGATGGGAGGAAGGTTCCAATTTCGCTGGTACCTTTGGCCTACCGTCGCCAAGAGCGCCCACACGAGGTCGAGGTATAAGTAGATATGGCGAATCGGACTGAACCCAGAACCGTGGGGCAATGGATTCGGTACATCGTGGTAGCTGCCATCGCCATATGGCTCGTAATTTGGATGTTGCGGCTAAGCGGCATCAACGTTCTCTGAATTCAGCGCCGGCCCTCAGCCAAAACTTCGGATGCAAGAAAGTATTTCCGCTTTCGTCGGTTATGCTAGGATGGTCAAGAACGCTCGGAGCGTTTCAGGTCCAACAGTTTCAGTCAACACCTCAAAATGGACATCAAAGGGCGCGTAGCTCAACTGGCAGAGCAACTGACTCTTAATCAGTAGGTTGTAGGTTCGATTCCTACCGCGCTCACCATTTACATCAATCACTTACAGCCGATCAAACCGAGTCGGAATAAGGTCGTTGGACTGAACCCCAGAATTGAGACAATCGCATTTGGCACACTTTGCAGGGAAAGGAACTGCGAGTGGCAAAGAAGCGAGCGATTGGGCGGTATCCGAAGGCATTCCGGAAGATGGCGGTCGAGCGGCTGAAGGGGTGCGACAACATCGTCGTGCTCTCCGAGGAACTGGGCGTGCATCGGCGGCTACTGTACAAGTGGCGTGATCAGATGGAGCCGATCGACGACGGCCAGGGTCCGCCGGACAATTCGAAAGAGCGTGAACTGCGGCTGCAGGTTGCGCAACTGAAGCGACTGGTGGCGGACAAAACACTGGAAGCCGATTTTTTCAAAGGTGCCTTGCAAAAAGTGGAGGCTCGACGCCAGAACAGCGCGAAAGCTGGCGAAACGGCATCTACGACC
>WNEY01002720.1_pt1 | contig 13049 bp, 8 predicted proteins | sample 5400531 | NCBI WGS metagenome assembly WNEY01 (sample SAMN13153338, study PRJNA577476) | soil metagenome | isolation source: 200 cm saprolite under Douglas fir tree site 1 | place: USA:California | collected 2015-04-18
CTGCTCGCCGAGTAGCACGTTCGGCCGCGCGGCGACCGCCCGCTCCCTGAACAATTCGGCCCCGTCGGCGGTTTCCAGTTCCCCGAGCTGGTAGACGTGCTCGGCGGCGATGCCCAGCGGGGCCCGGCTGGTCGTGAGCACATGCAGGTCAGGCGCGGCCGACACGAGGAACGCCACCAGGCCCGCGACCGCTTCGATCACGTGCTCGCAGTTATCCAGGACCAGCAGCGCCGAGGACTGGGTGAGTCGTTGCGCAATCCGCGCACTGATGTCGGCACGTTGCCGGGGCGTGAGTACCCGGCGACCCTGGATCGAGTCGCGGACTCCCAGCACGGACCCGACCTCGCCGACGACATCGTCGGCCGAGGAGACCCCGGCCAGCTCCACCACGTGCACGACCGGCATAGGAGCGTCGCGCGCGACGGCCTGAGCCAGCCTGGTCTTGCCGAGCCCGCCCGCCCCGATGATCGAGACCACCCGGGAGCTGGCCGTGAGCGCCCGCAGCCGGTCCAGGTCGTCGTCGCGTCCAACCAGCACGGTCGCGTCGTACCGCAGACCCCGGCGCACCGGCCGGTCCATCGCGAGCAGATCCCGATGCGCGCGCCGCAACAGCTCCCCGGGGTCGGCGCCCGGGCTCTCGCGCAGGTCGCGGCGGTAGCGTTCGTAGCGTTCGAGGGCGGCCGCCGGCCCGCGGACGGCGGCCTCGCTCCGCAGCAGATCGACCAGCAGCGACTCGTCGTCCGGCCGCCGAGCCGACGCGGTCTCGAGCACGGCGAGCGCGGACCCATGCGTCCCCATCCGGCTGGACGCGCGGGCCTGGATCACCGCAGCGGCCGCAACGTCCGCCGCCGCCGCCCGGCGCAACTCCGCCAGCGAGCCATCGCCATCACCGGCCGTGCTGGCTCGGGGGGACCACCCCTCGAAACCCCCCGCTGGTGGCAGACCGTCCGCCAGCGCCTGGGCCTGATTCGCCAGCTCGGCCGCGGCTGCCGCGTCCCGGTCCAGCGCACCCGCCGCGTCCCTGACCAGCTCGGCCAGCCGCAGGCAGTCGACCTCGCACGGGGCGGCACCGAGCCGGTACCCGACACCATCGCGCTCGATCACGTCGGCGCCGCAGGCGCTCCGGGTCCGCGACACCAGCACCTGCAGGCTCTTCAGCCCATTAACCGGCTGCTCCTCGCCCCAGACCAGCTCGATCAGCTCGTCCGGAGGGACCGGCCGGCCGCCGCGCGCCGCGAGCGCGGCCAGCAGCGCCTGCGGACGATCGCCCACCACGAGTCGCTGGCGCCAGCGCACGTCCCCCAGCACGGTCAAGGCAAAGCTCACCCGGTCAGTCTAAGAACAGCAGCGCTTTGGCGGGCGGCAGAGATTTTGGTGGGAGAAAGCATCGAACGGGGTTTTGGGCGCTGGCGCCATGAGTTGGTCTGGTCTGGAGGAACGAGACCGCCGCGGCCGTCCACCCCGCGCCATGAGTCGATCTGGCATTGAGGAAGAAGACCAGCGCAAATTTTCTAACTGAAGAACTCGACGAGGATCGGGGCGAGCACGTTCGGGCTCACCTCGTGGGTCTGGCCTTCGACGGTTCGCAGCTGGCCGTGCGGGATCGCCTGGCTCAGTGACCGGGCCGCGTCGGGCATGAAGGGCAGGCTCGCGGTGCCCGCCATGACCAGCGCGGGCGCCTGGACGCGGGCGGCGAGGTCGGTCGGTACCGACCAGGGCTCGCCCAGGATCGCGGCGTGGTCGTAGGCCAGTGTCGGCGCGACCGACTCCATCTGCGGCCAAAACGGTGCGCGGCGCATCTCCTCGACCTTCTCCGCCGGCGTGCCGATGAACCGCATGAACAGCGCCACGGCGTCGCCTCGGCGACCTTCGGCCAGCGCTTGTTCCAGCTGCTTCAGGTAGTGGCTCCAGGGTTCTTGCGCGCTGGGGTCGTTGTTGTAGGGCGGCTCGTACAGGGCAATCCTGGCGACCTTGCGGCCGAGCCTGATGGCGGCGCGCATGGCCAGGGGGCCGCCGGAGGAGTGGCCGTACAGGAACGCGGTGCTGGCCTGGGTGGTGGGCGGGGGGTGTAGTGGGCGGGACCTCCTATCAACCCCCGCAGTAGCGCCGGCGTGGTCGATCAGCGCCTCGATGTCGTCGATCTCCCGGTCGACCGAGTAGGGGAGCGTGTCCCCGCTCCGGCCGCGCCCGCGGCGGTCGAAGCCCAGGACCGTGAAGTGCGGCGCGAGCAGCTCGGCCAGCTCTCCGGAGCCGGACGAGTGGACGGTCAGGGCGCCGTCGACCAGGATCAGCGTGGGGCCTTCGCCGACGCGGTCGTAGGCGATCTTCGTGCCGTCGGGTGAGGTGAGTGTGTTCAACGGTGCCTCCTGGCGGTGTTGTGCCGGTAGAACCTTGCCATTAATCTCGCCATCAGTCTTGAGCCTTCGGGGTGGCCGGTCCTGCGCCTGGGGGCTGGGTCGATGAGCTGGTGCGATCCGGATGCCCAGGCGAGGCTGGGTAAAACCCTCACAAGGCACGTGTCGCGGATGTAACGGTCAGATGCCTTCTTTGCGCCGGTACCGCGAGCCCCATGCGAGGCCAGGGGCGGGCAGTTCTGGACGCCAGGCAGGCAGCAGGGCGCCTGCAAGGTCATGATCGTTTGAGTACTCGGCGTCCTGGTGCTGGTCAGCGGTGTCAGCATGGTCGACTGCTGGCGGGCGACTTAGTTTTGTGTCGCGTTGCGGTCGCGTTGTGATCACATTAAGGTAACGCGGCGGGCCGACTTGTCCGCCTCGGTACCACCGTTTAGATGCCTACCGGGCTCCAGTTGCAGCTCCTGGGCCTCACTGCACACTCACCGCACTCTGACTGCCGCCCAAATGGAAACCCTGCCGTGACCTGAACGCGACAATACTCCAGTAGCTAGAACGGCCGTTTTGCTGCACCTGCCCGGACAAGCCCAGCGTGACCAGCATGAACACGAGTCAGCAACCGATTCACTAAACAAACAACAGACTTTGCAGGCACCCTGAGGCAGGCAGGTGCTGCTGGTAAGAATTGTAAATTCACGGCAGATATTGTATCGCCCGGACGCAGCGATACTTATCTGACTTTGAAAGAATGGCGCGGCAATGCAGGACAGCCTCCGGTCCTGGTGTTATGCTTTTCGGCGCCGAGGAATGGAGGCTACAATCGACATCCATTCCGAAACCGATACGTCAAGGAGGGAACATGGAAAAGCGTCCCAAGAAGCTGGAGCTTTCGAAGGAGACCCTGCGGAACCTCGATGACCAGGAACTTTCTGGCATCGTGGGCGGCACAGGCACTATTGTGTGCGTGAACACCGTCCTGTGCCACAGCGGTCTCTGCGAGAGCGCCGTGTGCGAGAGCGTAATCTGCCTCTAAATTACGCAAGAGGCACGGCAATGACGTTCCAGCCGACCGCGATCAGCGGGCGGCACATGCTCGCGTCATCGGATACCAACGATGCCCCGGTCATCGTATTGGCCGGGGCATCGTGGCACCGCTTCGCTATCCCAACGGCTTGATGCCCATTTAATCGCGGAACCTCCGGTTACCGGGGAGGTACACAATGGCGGAACAACCCAGGCGGCCGCCCAGTGCGGCCCAGACCAAGCCGACTCCCGCGCGAGCTGACGCCGGTGTCCCAGCGCCGCCAAGTGCGGCTTCGTGGCGCTCGCTGTTGTCCGGTGACCTGCGTGATCAGGCTCTTGAACTGGCAGGCGCCCTGATCGGGTCACTGCGCGAGCAAGCCCGCAACGGACAGGCAGACGGCCACGCGACCCCCGAGCACGGGCCCGGCCAGGTCAGGCCAGACCCACACCGCGCCACGCTCGCATCCGGCTCGGCCGGCCTGGCTGTCTGCTATGCGACGGCGGCGATGGCCGGGTGGGACGTGGCGGCGGTCGCCGCCGAATGCCTGGACGAGGCCATCGATGTCATCGCCGCCGAGCCGCTGTCCACTTCGTTCTACTCGGGATTCACAGGCGTCGCCTGGGCCGCCGAATTCATGGACTCCCTTCCCGTAGGCGAGGTCTCCAGCCGAGCGAGCCCGGGCGATCAACGCGAGTCCGACCGCAACTGCGCCGTCGATGCGGGTCTTGACCGCGCGCTGCGCGGCTACCCAGAGGCCGGACCTTACGACCTCATCAACGGCCTTGCCGGAATCGGCTGGTATGCCCTCGCGCGCTGGCCGCGCCCCACGGCGGCGGCGTGCCTTGGCCACGTCATCGCGCTGCTCGCCACCTGGGCGCGTACCGATGGTGACGGCGTGTACTGGCGCACCAATCCGGCTGCGCTCGTGGGGCCGCGCCGGAGGCTCTACCCGGCCGGCGGGGTGGACGTCGGCATGGCCCACGGCATGGCGGGAGTCGTTCCGCTGCTCGCCAGGGTCTACCGGCTGGGGGTGCAGCCGGGCCTGGTCCAGCCGTTGCTGCATGGCGCGGTCACCTGGATTCTCGCGAATCTGGTGGAGACCGGGTCCGAGGTCACGACTCCGTCCTTCATCGCCGCTGGCGCCAGGCCCTGCGCGACCCGATCGGCATGGTGCTACGGCGACCCCGGAGTCGCTCTGGCCGTGCTACTAGCGGGCCGCGATGCCGCCGAGCCGACCTGGACCGAGGCAGGCATCGGACTCGCCGTCCAGGCCGCGCAGCGCCCGCTGGACCAGACCGGCGTCACGGACGCCGGCCTCTGCCACGGCACGGCTGGACTGGGGCACCTGTTCAACCGGATGTTTCAGCTCACCGGGAAGCGCGAACTGGCCAAGGCGGCCGTGTTCTGGATGGAGCAGACAGTCGGCCGGTGCGCGGAATACGCCGCCGGAACCAGCGCGGCGCTCAAGCGCTCCGCCCGCGCCGGGCCGACTGAGGCTGACCGCCCACCTTGGACCGGGGCTGGTCTGCTCGAAGGCGCTGCCGGGATCGCGCTGGCGCTGCTGGCGGCGAGCCAGCCGGTGGAGCCGGCCTGGGATCAGTTCCTGGGAATCCCCTCCGCCGAAGCAGCCTGGACGTGCGGTCAATGACGCCTGGCGACTATGAACCATCGGGCTTCTTCGCGCTCCGGACGCCGCTGCTGCCATTTGACGAGGTGACCAGATGGGGCACCGGCCTGGAGGCTCCCGCGCACCGTGACGATCCGGCTGGCCTGGATGAAGCCGTGGCCAGTGACCGGCTGCTGCTGCGCCGTCGGCTCGATGACATCGTCGCCAGCCCTCGGTTCCGTGATGCCGTGTTCGTGGCATCACCCAGCCTGGCTGCGGCGATCGACGGGTGGCGCAAGGATCCTGACGGCGATCGAGGGCGACGAGCCGAAGTCTCGCTCGTCTGCTACTTCATGCGGGCCGCGGCCAGGTGCACCCCGTTCGGGCTGTTCGCTGGCTGCACGACCGGCACGATCAAATCCGACACGAGGATGCGGCTGCGCGGGCAGCAGCATTACCGCCGTCACACCCGTCTCGACATGGACTACCTGTGGGCACTCGGCGAAGCCGTGGAAAGAGATGCCGAGCTCCGGTCGGATCTGACCTACCGGCCGAATTCGAGCCTGCACTCCGTGGCGGACCGGCTGCTGTTCGCCGAGCACCGCGGTAACGACACCGGGCGGTCGTATCACCTGGTGGCGGTGGATAAGACGCCGCACCTGACGCGCACCCTGGATCTGGCTCGCTGCGGTGCGGGCTTGGACGTGCTGGCTCGCGCCCTGACCAGCGATGACATCAGTGAGTCAGAGGCCAAGGAGTATCTGGCCGACCTGGTTGAGAGCCAGGTGCTGGTCTCTGACGCGCGCCCGCAGCTCACCGGTCCGCCGACGGCCGACGCACTGGCGGACGCACTGGCAGGTCATGCCTCCACCGCCGATCTCGCGCACCTGCTCGACGCCGTGCGGGCCGGGCTAGGCGCGATCGACGCCGAAGGCATCGGCACGCCGACTGAGCGGTACCTAGCGGCCGCCGGCATCCTGGACGATTCGCCCGCGAAACCGCAGCTCGGACGGTTCGTTCAGGTCGACCTGACTAAGCCAGCACGGACGGCAACGCTAGGCATGGACGTGGTGACCGAAGTGCGCCGCGGCATCGACATCTTGCACGCACTCGCCCGGCCCGTCGGCGAGGAGGCATTGCGGCGGTTCCGCGAGCAGTTCACCCGCAGATACGACACCAGGTGCGTGCCGCTGGCCGAGGTGCTTGACGAGGAGACCGGCATCGGCTTCGGCAAACTGGCGGATGCGCAGGCCGCTCCGCTCCTGGCCGGGTTGCCGATGCGACGCCAGCGGGACGGCGGCGGTGACCGCCTGGTCACCTGGACCAGCCGCGATGGGTTCGTGCTCGGCAAGCTCACCGAAGCGCTGAACATCGGTCAGCAAGAGATCACGATCGAGCCATCAGAGGTGGCGTCCTTGCGCGCACCGGACGCCGCGCCGATGCCCGATGCTTTTGAGGTGCTGGCGTCGATCTCCGCCCGCTCACCCCAGGCCATTGGGCACGGGGACTTCCTTGTCGTGATCGGTTCTGCGTCGGGTCCCTCTGGTGCCCGCCTCCTCGGACGCTTCTGCCACGCTGACGACGAGTTGCACGCGTCCGTGCGCGAGCACCTGCGCGCCGAAGAAGCTCTGCGGCCCGACTGCGTGTTCGCCGAGATTGTGCATCAGCCAGAGGGCAGGCTGGGGAACATACTCAGCCGACCGGTCCTGCGGGCCTACGAGATCGGGTACCTGGGTCACTCGGGCGCTCCCGCCGACCGGCAGCTCCAGCTGTCTGACTTGCTGGTGACCGTCAGTGACGGGCGGATCGTTCTCAGGTCCGCCCGGCTCGGGCGAGAGGTGATACCCCGCCTCACGACCGCGCACAATCACGTCGTGGGCGGCCTCGGGACCTACCGGTTCCTTTGCGCGCTGCAATATCAAGGCGTCGCCCAGGGCATCAAGTGGGACTGGGGGCCGCTCAGGGACGCGCCGTTCCTGCCCAGGGTGAGGTGCGGGCGGGCGGTGCTCTCGCGGGCCTCATGGAATTTGCGCGATGCCGACCTTGCCGCGTTCAAGCCGCCTCGCGCGAGCGAGCGGTTCGCCGCGGTCCAGCGGCTCCGCGACCGGCTGCGGCTGCCCAGATTCGTGGCCCTGGCCGATGCCGATAACGAGCTCCTGGCCGACCTGGACAACGTTCTGAGCATCGAGGCGCTGGCCCATCAGCTCCGGCGCCGCGCCTTCGCGACCCTGGTAGAGCTAATGCCCGGACCCGGCCAGCTGTGGGTGTCAGGGCCGGAGGGCAGGTTTACCCACGAGGTTGTCGTGCCGTTCGTCCGGCGCCCGCCCGAGCCGGCCGGACCGGACGGTCGAGGTCCGCGCGACCACGCCCGCCCGGAAGTCGCACCCAGTGCCCGCCGGGACCCCGGCCCGTCCGCCCATCTCAGCGCCCGCGCCGATCCCGGCCCGCACCCCATCCCTCGCAGCTTCCCTCCCGGATCGGAATGGCTGTACCTGAAGCTGTTCACCGGCCAGGCGACCGCAGACCAGGTGCTGCGGCTGGCGGCCCCGGTTCTGGCTGACTGCGTCACGTCCGCCCTCGCCGACCAGTGGCATTTCCTCAGATACGGTGACCCGGACTGGCACCTTCGGCTGCGGCTGCACGGTGCGCCTGACTCGCTGCTGGGCGAAGTACTCCCCCGCCTGCGCCGCCTCGCCGCCCCGTTGCTCGACACAGGCCAGCTCTGGCGGATCCAGGTCGACACCTACGAGCGGGAGGTCGAGCGCTATGGTGGCCCGCGCGGAATCGAGCTAGCGGAACGTATCTTCCACGCCGACAGCGAGGCGAGTCTGGCGATCGTCTGCCTGCTTCCCGGCGCCGTAGGCGCCGACTTGCGCTGGCAGGTCGCTCTGCGCGGTATCGACCTGCTGTTCGACGACCTGGGCCTGACCCTCGCGCAGAAGCTGGCGATCGCCCGCCGGGCCCGGCGCGGCTACGAACAGGAGTTCGGCGGAGCTGACGGCGCCTTCCAGCGAGCGGTGGGCCGACGATACCGCGAGCAGCGGCCACGCCTGGAGAGCTTGCTCGGCCGAGCCGACCTGGTGCCCGATGAGCTAGCGCCGAGCATCGAGATCTTGCGCCAGCGCTCAGCGGCTGTCAGCCGGGCCGGTAGTGAACTCCGCGCTCTGGCCGACGCCGGCCAGCTGAGGGCAGACCTCCCCGAACTGGCCGTCAGCTTCGCGCACATGCATGTCAACCGGCTGTTGCGCTCCGCTCAGCGGGCCCAGGAGCTGGTCAGCTACGAGATGCTCGACCGGCACTACAGCTCACGGTCAGCTCGTCTGGAGATCGCGGAGTCGTCACAGCAGACATCGCCGTCGGCTATCGGTGATCAAGGCGGAGAAGGAAGGTAGCCATCAGCGGAAGGCATACGCGGCCCAGGGGCCGCACCGAGATCGGCGCCATTTGTACCGGCGCCACCGGACCAGCCCGCACCAGGGGCGGTGCGGCCGCCGTCGGTTCGGCCGGCGGCCGGGCGATCTTCCGGAAGGAGGCGGTTGAATTCCGTGCCCTCGGCAAGCAGGCAGGAAACACCGTGGTCCGGCTCGGCGATCCGTGGCTCACCAAGTGCTACCGGCTCACCCTGGTGCTAATCGCAGCCGGGGTGGTTCTGGCCGGCATCGCCAAGACCAGCGAGTACAGCTTCGGCCGGGCCGTTGTCGCCATGCCTAGCGGCCGGTTCGCCGCGCTGCTGCCAGTGACGGTAGCCCCGGACCTCTCGGCGGCCAGGGAGTTTCGCATCGCGTTGCCTGGACGCGGCTGGCAGCCAGTCCGGGTGATCGCCGTCACCGCGCGGCTGGCCACCTCGGGTGCCGTGCGGCGGGCGGGCCTGCGCCCGCCCAGCCAGCCCAGCATCTTGCTGACCGGCAGGCTGGTGCTTACGGCGCCAGCAGGAGCGCCAGGACGGCCGGGGAAGATGGCTACCACGATGGCGCTCGGGCTGCGGTCCGAGCGGTTCGCCAGCATGCTCTCCGCCGAACTCGCGGTGATCCTGGGCGACAGCAGGCCAGGCCAGTGAGGAGACGAGTGCCGCTGGTCCGCCAGATGGAGGAAGCCGACTGCGGCGCGGCCTGCCTGGCGATGGCGCTCGGCTTCCTGGGGAAGCGAGTCAGGCTCGATGACCTGCGCGACCTTACCGGTACCGGCCGGGACGGCGTCAGCGCGCTCGCGCTGGTGCAGTCCGCCAGGGCCTGCGGCCTGAACTCCCGCGGCGTCCACGCCGGCATCGGCGACCTGCGGCACTTGCCGCGCGGCTCCATCCTGCACTGGGAGTTCACCCACTTCGTGGTGCTGGAAGCCGCGACGCGCAACGGGATCCGGGTGGTCGACCCGGCGAAGGGGCGCAGATTCGTTCCGATGGAGATGCTGCGTCGTGCCTACACCGGCGTGGCGATTTTGTTTGAAATAACGCCGGAGTTCGACCGCGGCACGGCGCCGCCCAAGCGCACCTGGCGCTACCTGCGGCCGATAATCGGGCAGTCAAGGAACCTGCTCAGGGTCATCATGACCTCGCTGATCATCAGGCTGATGGCGCTCGCACTGCCGCTGCTGACCGCCATCGTCGTCGACGAGATCGTGCCCCGCGACGACCACCATCTGCTGGCGATCTTCGCGCTCGGCACCGCTATGGTGCTCGGGTATCAGTTTCTGGCCGCGTTCCTGCGCGCCAACCTGCTACTCGACCTGCGTACCCGGCTGGACCTGGGACTGACGATGGGATTCGTCGATCATCTGGTCCGGCTGCCGTACGCTTTCTTCCTCCGGCGGTCATCGGGCGACCTGATGATGCGGATGCAGAGCAACTCCTCGGTGCGCGAGATCCTCACCAGCGGCTCGTTGTCCGCGCTGCTCGATGGCGCCTTCGCGAGCATCTACCTGATCGGGCTGTTCGTCGTCAGCCCGGCGCTCGGCTGGCTCGTGCTGGTGCTCGCGCTGCTCGAGATCCTCACGATGGTGACATCCTGGCGGCGCAACCAGCGGCTGATGTCGGACAGCCTGCAGGCCCAGGCCGACGCTCAGAGCTACGCCTACGAACTGCTGGCGGGCATCGAGACGCTCAAGGCCGCGGGCGCTGAGCACCGCGCCGCCGAGCGCTGGAGCAGCCTGTTCCTCAACCAGGTCGGCGTCGACCTGACCCGCGGCCGCCTGACCGCGGCGGTCGAGTCGGTGATGAGCACTCTGAACGCGGGCTCACCGCTGCTCATCCTGCTCGTCGGGACCTACGGGGTGCTGGCAGGCCAGCTGTCGCTCGGCACGATGCTGTCGGCGGCTGCGCTCGCCGCCGGGTTCCTGGGTCCGCTGGCCAGCCTGATAAGCAGCGGCCTGGCGCTTCAGGTCCTGACGAGCTATATGGAGCGGATCAACGACGTGCTCGACACCCCGCAGGAGAAAGCCGGGCGGCGGCTTCGCCCGGCCGGGCCGCTGACCGGCGCCGTCCGCGCCGAGAACGTGTCGTTCGCTTACGCCAGCCGGTCCGCCGCGGTCGTCAAGAGCGTTTCGCTCGACATCGGGGCCGGCCAGCACGTCGGCATCGTCGGCCGGTCTGGTTCGGGCAAGTCGACGCTCGCCAGCTTGCTACTCGGGTTCTACGAGCCCACGTCCGGGCGGATCTGCTACGACGGCCAGGACCTGGCAGAACTTGACGGCAGGTCGGTCCGGCGTCAGCTCGGCATCGTGACCCAGCATCCCTACGTGTTCGGGTCGACGGTACGCGAGAACATCGCGCTGGCCGATCCGGACATCGCGATGGGCGCTGTGATCCAGGCGGCCAGGATCGCCTGCATCCACGACGATATCGCGGCGATGGCAATGGGCTACGATACGCCGCTGCACGACGGCGGCGCCTCGCTATCTGGCGGTCAGCGGCAGCGAATCGCGCTGGCCAGGGCGCTGGTGCAGCATCCGGCGGTCCTGTTGCTCGATGAGGCGACGAGCGAGCTAGACACGCTGACCGAACAACTCCTTTATCGCAATCTCACCCAGATCAGGGCAACGACGATCGTGATCGCTCATCGGCTGACCACGATCCGCAACGCGGATCTGATCATCGTCATGGATGATGGCGAGATCGCGGAAACGGGCACGCACGAGGGCCTGATAGCTCGACGCGGCCGGTACTGGTCGTTGGTCAACGCTCAGTCTCCCGCGGTCAGCGGCGCCGTCACTCATGGCAGCCCGGAATCGTCTCCAAGAAACATTGTGGCCTGCGTTCCATCTCGGCAAAACGAGCATTGATGATAGCCGCGCGCCAATCAACTCGGATTCGCGGCTCCCGTCGGGCAGGGCACGGCCAGGCCGGCCGGGCCGGCGCGGGATCAGGGCTGGTAGGAGCCTGGCTGCCAGGCGTGGGTGGTGACGCCGATCGCGTTCCAGGCGTTGATCGTGATGATCAGGCTGATCAGGGCGCCAAGCTCAGCTTCGGCGAAGACTACCGCGGCGGCGCTGAAGGTCTCGTCGGGTACGTGCCGGTCGGCCATCAAGGTCACCTCTTCGGTCAGTGCCAGCGCCGCTCGCTCCCGCGCGGTGAAGAACGAGGTGTCCCGCCACACCGGCAGCGCGTAGATCCGCTGCTCGGTCTCGCCGACCGCGCGAGCGTCCTTGGTGTGCATATCCACGCAGTAGGCGCAGCCATTGAGCTGGGAGGCCCTGATCCTGACCAGTTCGCGGAGCTTGTGGTCGAAGTCGACGCCGTCGAGCTGTTTGGTGGCGGCATGGTCGAGATGGCTCATGGCCCGGGCGAATCCGGCGGCGTGGGTGTCGAAGTCGAGCCGGACTGGGATCTGCTGGATCTCTTCCGTAGTTGTCATGGACACCAACATAGGAGGACGATCGGCCCGGTAGTAAGGTCCAGTTTGATGCCATCTTCTTGGGCCAATTTCGGCGTGGACCTGCATCTGGAGCTGGCCGGCCAGCGAACCGCCGGCGGGCGGGGGCCTGGTGGGCGGGGGGTGCGGGTGGGCTTGGAGACTGCCCTGCGCGACGCCGTGCGCTCGGGTCGGCTGAGCCCGGGGACCAGGTTGCCGCCGTCCCGCGACCTGGCCGTTGATCTCGGGATCGCTCGCAACACGGTTGCCGAGGCCTATGCGCAGCTCGTCGCCGAGGGCTGGTTCACTGCCAGGACCGGTTCGGGCACCTGGGTCGCCGGCCGTCCGGCCGTCCCGCCTGGCCCGGCGACCTCCATATCACCGGTGCTGGCCGCGCTCCCGGAGACTGTTTCGTCCGCGCCATCGGAACCGGACAGCCTGCCTCGATTTGACCTGCGGGCCGGATCGCCGGCCGTGGCGCTGTTCCCACGGGCGCAATGGTTGTCGGCCGCCCGAGCCGCCCTTCAATCGGCACCCGACCACGTGCTCGACTACGGCGACCCGCGCGGCCTGCCAGAACTGCGTGCTGCCCTGGCTGGCTACCTGGCCCGGGTCCGGGGCGTAGTCACCAGCCAGGACCGCATCATGATCTGCGCGGGGTTCGCGCACGGGCTCGCCCTGATCGCTTGGGTGCTCGCCCGTCGTGGCGCTGCGACGGTCGCGGTCGAAGGCTACAGCCGCTTGGCCCACCGGCAGCTCATCGCGGCCCACGGCCTGTCGGCCGAACCGCTGGCGGTCGACGATCTAGGTGCCGTACCGATACCGTCCGTGCTCGACCAGGCGAGCGCGGTTGTCCTTACCCCGGCCCACCAGTTCCCGCTCGGGATGACACTCGCGCCCCAGCGCCGCGCCGCGTTCACCGACTGGGCGGCCGGCACCGGCGGCCTGCTGATCGAGGACGACTACGACGGCGAGTTTCGCTACGACCGCCAGCCCACCGGCGCGCTCCAGGCGCTCGCGCCCGATCACGTCATCTACGCCGGAACCGCCAGCAAGAGCCTGGCGCCGGGCCTGCGGCTCGGCTGGCTGGCAGCGCCCGCCGCGTTGACCGAGGAACTGGTCGCGGCCAAGGCAAGTCTCGGCGCCGAGAACGGGGTTCTCGACCAACTCGCGCTCGCCCGCCTGATCACCTCGGGTGGGTACGACCGCCAGGTCAGGCAGGCCAG
>WNEY01006808.1_pt1 | contig 13049 bp, 13 predicted proteins | sample 5400531 | NCBI WGS metagenome assembly WNEY01 (sample SAMN13153338, study PRJNA577476) | soil metagenome | isolation source: 200 cm saprolite under Douglas fir tree site 1 | place: USA:California | collected 2015-04-18
AAATCCGACCATCGCTATAAGAAAACCGGCATCTGGGAACTTGAGTTTCGTATTCAAAAACGGTCAGCCGACGAGCGGATTCGAACCGCTGACCCGCTGTTTACAAAACAGCTGCTCTGCCAGCTGAGCTACGTCGGCGCTGCGCCTCGATTATATGAGGGCTAAGAGGTGGCGACCGTCGTGTGCGCCGGCTCGAGGGCGTTGATGGTGATCTGGTTAACCGGCACGTTGTCGCTCAGGAAGGTGGTGACAAAGGTGCTGCGCGTCGGGTCCCACCAGGTGATCAAGTAGTTCTGGCCGGGTGGCATCATGACTTTGAAGTTCCCCTTGGCGTCGGTTGAGGTCGAGTAGATCTTGCCCCCCGAGTCGTCATAGGTGTGCGGCTTGACGATCTTCCAGTGGGTCGCGATCCGCACCAGCCGGTTGGCGACCGGCGTCGGCGTCTGATCGCTGAGCACCAGCGTGCCGGTCAATGGCTGGTCCGCGTGCAGCGCCGTGTTCGCCTGGGCGGCCCATGTCGTCTTCGGATAATCGGTGACCAGCTCGGTCATGGCGTCGCGGGCTTGCTGGAAGCGCATCTGTTGCACAAAGGCGAGCCCGGCGTTGTAGAGCGTCTGCGGGAGTGCGGCCGCCTGCGCCTGCTTGGCCTCGGGGCTGTCGGGAAATTCCTTGACGAGTTTCTCGTACCAGGTGAGCGCGTTTGGATAGTCCGCCGGGTCCTGCTGCGTGTACCACTGCGCAAAGCCGTCATAGGCGGTGGCCAGCCCGGCATTGGTCGAGGCGGTCAGGTTGCCGGTGGCATCGACCGTGGCCACCATTCGGTACTTGTCGATGCCGGCCTGGAATTGCTTGTTCGCGACCAGGGATTGGCCCCAGGCGGTGAAGAGGTCGGCGAGCGCGGCATTGGCGCGGGTCACCCAGTCGGCCAGGCCGATCTTGATCGCCGCCCGGAGCTGAGCTTCGCTGTCGACGAACTTCCCTTCCTTCGTCAGCTGGACACCCCAGAGGAAGTGGGTCTCCGCCGTGCCGGACTGGGCGCGGTCCGCGAGCTCGCCGAGCAGGAGCCGCGAGGCGGCATTGCCGGCCACCGACTCGACCGTGGCGAACTGGTCGAGCGCCTGGCTGTAGGCGCCGCGCGACTCCGAGGCCTGCGCCTGCGAGAGCTGATTCTGGGAGAAGGCATACACGCCCCCCGGGATCGCCAGGAGAAGCACGACGATGCCGACCGGCACGAGGAACAGCCGGGTTTTGCCCGGTCGTTTGACAGGCTGGTCCGGACCAGCGGCGGCGTATTGAGCTGCCTGGCTCATCTCGACTGGCTCGAATAACGAGTTGACGTTTGCGAGCCTGCGCCCGTAGACTAAGCGCTTGCATTGTTGAGTTTGTGAATTCAGTTAGTCAACTTTAAGAGAGGAGAGGCAACATGGCCACGTCCGCAACCGAGTTGAAGGGAACCGACTACGTCCACCCGGAGGTCCTCGTCGACACCCAGTGGGTCGCTGATCACCTCAACGACCCAAAGGTGAAGATCGTCGAGGTCGACGTCGACACCAGCGCCTACGACACCGGGCATATCAAAGGTGCCATCGGGCTCGACTGGCGCAAGGACCTCCAGGCGCGGCCGATCCGCGACCTTCTTTCCAAGGACAAGCTCGAGGAACTCCTCTCGTCCAAGGGCGTCAGCAACGCGGACACCGTGCTGGTCTACGGGGACAACAACAACTGGTTTGCCGCGTGGTTCGTCTGGAACCTGAAGTACTACGGCCACCAGGACGTGCGGTTGATCAACGGTGGCCGCAAGAAGTGGCAGGACGAAGGCCGCGAGCTGGTGACCGACGCGCCGACCATCAAGCCGGCGAGCTACAAGGCGGGCCAGCCGGACAAGTCGATTCGGGCGCTGCGCGATGAAGTCCTGGCCGACCTTGGCAAGGCCGGCGTGGCGCTGGTTGACGTCCGTTCGCCCAAAGAGTACAGCGGTGAGCTGCTCGCGCCGGAGAACCTTCCGCAGGAGGGGGCGCAGCGCGGCGGCCACATCCCGGGCGCCGCGAACATCCCGTGGGGCCAGGCGGTCCGCGAAGACGGCACGTTCAAGTCGGTCGACGAGTTGCGCGCCCTCTACGGATCGAAGGGTGTTACTGCCGACAAGGCCGTGATCGCCTACTGCCGGATCGGGGAGCGCTCATCGCATACCTGGTTCGTCCTGCACTATCTGCTCGGCTACCCCAACGTCCGGAACTACGACGGTTCCTGGACGGAGTGGGGGAGCCTGATCGGCGTCCCAATCGAAAAATAGTTCGCACTGAACTCCCTCCCCCGCTCGCGGGGGAGGGTCGGGGTGGGGGGTTGGCCGTCACGGCGGGATGACAGCCGTAACGGTTTGCCACATGACGTGACCTCCAGATCGGCGTAACGTTATGGCTGACGGCGAGAGCGAGTGGCCGGCGGCCTGAGGAGGGGTGCCAGCCTAGACGCTGCCTAAACGAAAGAGGGGTGCGTTTCGGTGAGGGGTCTTCGTCGTCTGATCTTCGTTCTCGTCGTGGTCGGCCTGTTGGCCGGCGTTCCGCTCTCGGCGGTAGCCAGCGAGAGCATCCTATCGGGCGACGTCCGGCAGGCCGATGCTGCCTTCAACCAATCGCTTGTGGCGGCCGTCCGCGGCGGCCTGGATCAAGGCGCCGCCGACACGATGATGTGGCGCTACAGCCAGGTCAGCGCCATCAAGTCGTCGGCCTGGTGGCAGGCTCCGATCGCGGATCACCACAAGCTGGACGAGCTGAACCAGCTCAGCGACGAGCTCGAGGCCACCTATCAGCAACAGGTCGCCGACAGCCGCAACGCCCTTCAGCGTCAACTGCACCACTGGAACCAGATGCTGACCGAGGCGCAGAATGCCGGCGTCTCCGCCGACGGACTCGATGCCAGCACGGCCCGTTTTGCCAACTACGCCGCGCTCGCGACCACGCCCAACGCGTTGGTCGCCCTCTCCTCGGTCGTCAGCGATCAGTACGCGATCCTCGACGGCCGCATGGCCGCCTACCGGACGGCGCGCGACCAGGTCGATGCCGCGGCGCAGAACGCGAAGAGCTTGCTGGCCGGCGCCGGCCAGTACCCGCAGCTCAGCCTCACCGGTTTTGCGGCGCAGATCGGCGCGGCCACCGACAGCCTGCCATCCGTTCACAGTGCCGAGGCCTTCGGGCCGATTCTCGCGCAGCTGCAGCAGACGGCGGCCGGCATCCAGGGATTACTCGACGCCCGCACCAACGCCTACAACCAGCTGGCAGACACGCGGTCGACGCTCGCCTCGGCGCAGGCGATCGGGGCGAACCTTGGCAACCACCCGAGCACGATCAACTACCTGGCCGGACAACTTCCCGGTGCGGCGGACCAGGCCACCTTCGAATCGATCAGCTCGCAGCTTTACCAGGAGAAGCAGGCGCTCGCGGGCGCCATCTACCTCAAGCAGTCCGTCCCGGTTTCCTATAACGCCGGCGTCGGCAAAGTGATCGTGATCTCGCTCTCGCGGCAGGTGCTGACCGCCTATCAGGACGGCAACGCGATTCTGACCACCTTCGTCGCGACCGGTCGCCCGCAGCTGCCGACGCCGCCGGGCGTGTACCACATCTTCGCCCGCTACTCGCCCTACAAGTTCATCTCGCCCTGGCCCTACGGTAGCCCGTGGTGGTACCCGCCGTCCTGGACCAGCTTCGCGATGGAGTTCATCGGCGGCGGCTACTTCATTCACGATGCGCCCTGGCGCTCCTGGTACGGCCCCGGCGCGAACCTTTACAACGGCACCCACGGTTGCGTGAATGTGCCGTACAGTCCGATGGCGACCCTCTGGAACTGGGCCCCGATCGGGACGACCGTCGTCGTCCTGTACTAGCCGCGACACCTTACATATATAGGTTGTGGACTCCCACCCTGGCCCCCGCGAGCGGGGCGGGCCCGTCGGCCCACGCGAGCGGCGCTTTAGTGCCAGGCGAGCGTTTGAGACGTTCGGGGTGGGGGCTTATTTAGGCAATAACGTCATTGACGATCGGGCCAAACTCTGCTATTATTTGGGTTCGCCTAGCAGTCGCTAGGTCTTTTTTGTGTCTAGACCCTTTTACCCCCTGGAGATTCAATGCCTGCCCTAGCTTCGACCATCACCCTGCAGTGTCAAACCTGTAAGGAACGCAATTACACGACCGTCAAGAACAAGAAGAACGATCCCGACCGGCTGGAGATCCAGAAGTTCGCCCACAAGGAAACCAAGTAGGGGTGGCAACCTTCTTATACTGTTCGCGCCGACCGGCACAGGGGTGTAGCTCAGTTGGTAGAGCAGCGGTCTCCAAAACCGCGGGTCGGGCGTTCGAGTCGCTCCACCCCTGCCAGACTCAGGTATAACTACATGGCCAATAGCGTTCCCACCGAACCTAGGTCGAATAGAGTGCTGCAACGCCCAACCCCCGCTCCGCGTCGTGGCCTCATCCGCAACTTCGAGGACATCGTCGGCGAGCTCCGCAAGGTCATCTGGCCCAGCTGGGGTGAGCTGCGAACGATGACGTTTGTCGTGATCGTCACGGTGGTAGTGGTATCGATCATGCTCGGGCTTATCGACTACGTGCTGAGCCAGACGCTGGTCAAAGTGGAGTTCCCGAAAATTGGCTGAGTCTCAGAACGGCAAACCGTTGAAAGCGCAAGGCGCCGAAGCGCCCGCGCCGGCCAAGGCGCGCGGCCGTCGCCCGGCGCCCAAGGAAGCGGCCGAAGCCGGCCGTGTCTGGACCGGCGACCGGGTCACCGTTGGCGAAGGCCATCCCGCGCCACCCGAGACGCCCTCCGCCGTCGTTCCCGGGGAGGCCGCCAAGCCGATCGCTGCCGAGGGTGAGGCGCACTGGTACGTCGTCCACGCGTATTCCGGCCATGAAGAGAAGGTGCGCAACAACCTGATGAAGCGCGTCGACTCGATGGATATGCACGACCGCATCTTCGAGGTGCTGGTGCCGACCGAGGACGTGATCGAGATCAAGGACGGTCAGCGTCGCCACGTGGCCAAGCGCACGTTCCCCGGCTACATCCTGGTCAACATGATCATGTCCGACGAGTCGTGGTACGTCGTGCGCAACACGCCCGGCGTCACGAGCTTCGTCGGCTCGGGCAACAAGCCGGTCCCGCTGCAGGAGAAGGAGATCAAGTCGATCCAGAAGCAGATCAAGGCCGAAGCCCCCAAGGTACGGGTCGAGTACCAGGTGGGCGAGAACGTGCGCGTCATCGATGGGCCGTTCTCGGACTTCCACGGCAAGGTCGACGAGATCAATGCCGACAAGGGCAAGCTCAAGGTGCTGGTCAACATGTTCGGCCGGGAGACCCCCGTCGAACTCGACCTCCTCCAGGTGGAGCGCTTGAAGTAATGGCAAAGAAGAAAGTCAAGGCCATCGTCAAGATCCAAATGGAGGCGGGGAAGGCCACGCCGGCGCCACCGGTCGGCACCGCCCTCGGTCCGCACGGCGTCAACATCATGGAGTTCGTCAAGACCTACAACGACCGCACCGCCTCGATGGCCGGCCAGGTGATCCCGGTGGAGATCACGATCTTCGAAGATCGGACCTTTACCTTTGTCACCAAGACCCCGCCGGCGGCGGCTTTGCTGAAGAAAGCGGCGGGCGTGGAGAAGGGCTCGGCCAAGCCGAACAAGGAGAAGGTCGGCAAGGTCAGCAAGCAGCAGGTTCGCGAGATCGCGCAGCTCAAGCTCAAAGACTTGAATGCCTACGACGTCGAGGCTGCGATGAAGATGGTCGAAGGGACGGCGCGCTCACTCGGGATCGAGGTGTCTGCCTGATGCCGCAAGCCCGAGGCAAAAAGTACAAGGAAGCCGCGAAGGTGATCTCGCGTACCGAGCCGTACGCGCCGGATGAGGCGGTCCGCCTGGTGCTGAAGAGCTCGACGTCGAAGTTCGACGGCTCGATCGAGGCTCACCTCCGCCTGGGGGTGGATCCGCGGCATGCCGATCAGATGGTCCGCGGCTCGGTCGTCCTGCCGCACGGCACCGGCAAGAAGCGCCGGGTGCTGGTGTTTGCCACCGGCGAGAAGGCGCGCGAGGCGACCGAGGCCGGCGCGGATTACGTCGGCGCGGATGACCTGGTCAAGCGGATCCAGGAGGGCTGGCTCGATTTCGATGTCGCGCTGGCAACCCCGGACCTGATGGGGCAGGTCGGCCGCCTGGGCAAGATCCTCGGCCCGCGTGGCCTGATGCCGAACCCGCGTGCCGGCACGGTCACCTTCGACATCGGCCGGGCGGTCAAAGACATCCAGGGCGGCCGCATCGAGTACCGGGTCGACAAGACCGGCATCATCCACACCAACATCGGCAAGGCGTCCTACACCGAGGCGCAGCTGCGCGACAATTTCGCCGCGCTCATGGACGCGGTGGTCCGCGCCAAGCCGGGCTCGGCCAAGGGCCAGTACTTGCGCTCGGTCTACCTCTCCCCGACGATGGGGCCCAGCGTGCCAGTCGACCCCGCCGCTGCCGGCCGGATGAGCTAACCAGACCTCGCGGCCGATGGCGAATACGAAAACCGGCGATCCCGCGGTCGACACCTTCCTCAAGGGCTACCCTCCGCCAGTGCGCGAGATTGCCGTCAAGGTACGCGAGGTGATCCTCTCGGTGCTGCCGGATGCGACCGAGAAGGTGTTTCCCGGATGGAAGGTGATCCAGTATGGCGCCGGGGCGGGCCGCGAGGACGTCTTCGCCGTCATATCGCTACAGAAGGAGCGGGTCAACCTGGGCCTGGCAAACGGCGCCATGTTGCCCGATCCGGAAGGGCTGCTCGAGGGCGCCGGGGTGGGCATCCGGCACGTCAAATTGACTTCGCCCGAGGCGGCGGGCGCACCTGCCGTGCGTACGCTGGTGCAGGGCGCCTTGACAGCGACCAAGACCGGCAGCTGATATACTCGCGCTTCGCGACAACTCAATAGCCGAAGACCGCTGGGGCCGGCCGAGCCGGCTTAATGGTCCAGCGCAGGCGAGCAGGATGCAATGAGGGCCTCCCTCGCCTTTAGCGCGAAGGAGGTTTTTTTATTGGCAACCGGGCTCAAGAAAGGCGAGAAGATCGATAAGAAGGCGGAGAAGGCCGCGACCATCGCGGACCTGACCGCCCGGCTCAAGGCATCGTCGACGGCCGTGCTCGCGGACTACCGCGGCATGACGGTCGGCCAGATGCGTGACCTGCGTACCAAGCTGCGCGGCGGCGGGATCGAGATGGTGGTCGTGAAGAACACGCTGGCCCGGCGCGCCGCCAAAGCCGCCGGCTACGAACCGCTCGGCGCCGAGCTGGTCGGGCCGATCGCGATGCTGTTCGCGGTCGACGATGTCTCCGCGCCCGCCCGAATCCTCAACGACTACATCCGGGCGAACCGGAAGATGGTCATCAAGGGTGGTCTCCTCGAAGGCCAGGTCATCAAGGCCGACGCCGTCACCGAGCTGGCCGACCTGCCCTCGCGCGAGGTCCTGCTCAGCCGGCTGCTGGGCGCGATGAAGGCCCCGCTCGGCAATCTGGCGAGTGTGCTGCAGGCCCCGCTCACGAAGTTCGCTCGCACTCTCGATGCCGTTCGCAGTCAGAAAGAATCACAGTCACCGGCCCCGGCAGCGGCCGCAAGTTAGGAGGAAACAATGGCAAAGGTAAGCGTCGACGATTTCGTATCCGCGTTGAAGGAGTGGACCGTGGTGGATGTCATGAACGCCATCAAGGCCATCGAGACCGAATTTGGCGTAACGGCCGCGGCCCCGGTTGCCGTGGCAGCGGCGCCGGCCGGCGGCGGTGGAGCGGGCGCCGCGGCGCCGGAAGCCGAGCAGACCGAGTTCCAGGTGGTGCTGACCTCGGCCGGCGACGCCAAGATCGGTGTGATCAAGGTCGTCCGCGAGATCACCGGCCTGGGTCTCAAGGAAGCCAAGGACCTGGTCGACCAGGCGCCGAAGCCGGTCAAGCAGGGCGTCAACCGCGAAGAAGCCGAAGGCGTTCTGAAGAAGCTCAAGGACGCGGGCGCCGGCGCCGAGATCAAGTAGGGAGGGGAAGGGGTTGAACCCCTCCCCGACCTTCCCCGTGCGGGGGAGGGAGTAAGTGGCCCGATACCTTGTTGCGACCAAGGGTCGGCTGGCCGAGCCCGTCACCGATCAGCTCGCCGAATGCCTGCGTGAGGGCAAACAGGGATTCTGGCTCGACATCGAGAACCCAGACGATGCCGACTTTGCGCTGCTCGAGCATACCTTCAAGTTTCACCAGCTGACGCTCGAGGACATCCGGCACCAGAACCAGCGGCCGAAGGTCGAGGAGTACACCGGCTACGCCTTCGTCGTCCTTTTCACGGCCGAGCTGGAGGGATCGCGGGTCCAGATCCGCGAACACCACCTCTACCTATCGTCCCAGTACCTGGTCAGCGTGCACATCGAGCCGTCCGACCCGCTCGACCGCTTGCGGGAGCGGATCAAGGCCAACCCCGATCTGGCGAAACGGTCCTTGCCCTACCTCTTTTACCTGGTCGTCGACCAATTGGTGGACGCCCTGTTTCCGGTGCTCGAGAAGCTGGATGAGGCGACCGACGCCGTGGAGGACGGCATCATCCTGCGCCCGGACACGGCGGCGCTCACCGAATTGTCGGATCTGAAACGGGCGGTCGTCGACCTGCGCAAGGTCCTCGGGGCCCAGCGGGATGTCTTCCAGCGGCTGACGACGCGTGCCATCGGCGAGGTGGGCGACCAGGAGATGTCGATCTATTACCGCGACGTCTACGACCACCTGGTGCGGCAGTACGAGACGGTCGACTCGCTGCGCGACCTGCTGAGCACGGCCATGGATGTGTACCTCTCGACCGTGTCGAACCGGCTGAACCTGCGGATCACGCGGCTGACGGTCTTCGCCACCCTCTTCTTGCCGCTGACCTTCCTGACCGGGTTTTTCGGGATGAACTTTGCCTGGTTGGTGGCGCATATCGCGCCGGCCTGGACCTTCTGGCTGCTGGCGGTCGGCGTCATGGGCCTGACGACGCTCGCCCAGCTCTTCTACTACCGCCGCCGCGGCTGGATCTAGCGAGAGGTCAGGTCGACGATGCGGCAGGGGATGTCCGCGTTCTCGTCGAGGTGGTAGCCGGCGCAAATCCGATGGTATCCGTCGGCAACCGTCAGGGGAACCTCGGTCGCTCCAATCTGACCCCGAACCAGGAGCACCGGGGATAGCGGCTTGCCGGCGTTGACCTTCTTGATATCCCTGGCCACGTGGAGGTTTTCGGGGGGCAGACCAGGCGCTTGGCCCGGGCAACCGGCATCAGCAAACTGAGATAATGCTCGGCGGCCGGATAATCGTCGGCATCGGGCTTCTCCGCCCAGTTCTCCGTCAGCCTCCTGACCATCTCTGCGAGCCTACACTGCCGTCCCCCGGCACCCAAACGGCCGTTCGGTGGGTTCAGGTTTGGGGCCAGGTCTGCGTTGTTCTCCCAGGGAGAACGGGCGTGTTCAAATGGTTAGTCTTCTTCGTGCTGATCCTGGCCGCCATCCTGGCGTTCGTCAGCTGGGTGATGGGGGTCCCGATCCCCGGCTTTTCGGGCTTTCTGCAGAACCCGTTCAACCAGTAGCCCAAACCCCTTCCGCTGGGCCCGACGGAGTGCTAGACTAACCGGCGATTAGTCTGACCGAGCTCCGAACGACGACCTGACCCGACACCCCATCCCCGGGGAACCCGCCCTGGGCCCGCTCGCGAAGCCGTACCGGTTTCGCGGCAAAGATGTTTGCGCGCTTGACACCGTGGGTACCCTGATGTTACTATTGCCGTTCGGTGCTTCCAGGGTTGCCTTTCCGCGTCCCTAGAGCAGTCTGCCTGCCCACCATTTTTTCCTGCTTCATCTGAAAGGAGAGTCCATGATTCAGCCTTCCTCTAACGGCTCTCGCGTCAGCTACGGCAAGATCCCGGAGATGCTCCCGGTCGCCGACCTGATCGAGACCCAGATCCGTTCCTTCAGCTGGTTCAAGCGCGAGGGTCTGCGGGAGCTGTTCGAAGAGATCAACCCGATCACTGACTACACGGGCAAGAACTACGAGCTCAAGTTCCTGGACTACGAGTTCGGCCAGCCCAAGTTCGACAAGGAGGAGTGCCGCAACCGCGACATGACCTTTGCGGCCCCCCTGCGGATCAACACGCGCCTGACGATCCGAACCGGCGAGAACGCCGGCGAGATCAAGGAATCCGAGGTCTTCATGGGCGACTTCCCGATCATGACCGAGGAAGGCACCTTCATCGTCAACGGCACCGAGCGGGTGGTCGTCTCCCAGCTGGTCCGTTCCCCAGGGATCTATTTCACCAGCGGCGAGGACCGGGCCTCCGGCCGGATGCTCTACGCCGCCAAGCTCATCCCCAACCGGGGCGCCTGGCTCGAGATCGAGACGTCGGGCAAGGACGTGCTCACGGTCAAGATCGACCGCAAGCGGAAGATCCCGGTCACTACCCTGGTGCGCGCGCTTGGTTATGGCAGCAACAACGAGATCAAGTCGCTGTTCGCCGACGTCGACAGCAACGCTGAGCACAAGTTCATCCAGTCGACGCTGGAGAAGGACTCCTCGACCGACGTCAACGACGCCCTGGTCGAGATGTACAAGAAGATCCGCCCCGGTGACCCGCCAACCGTCGACAACGCGCGGGCGCTGATGACGGCGCTCTTCTTCAACCCACGCCGCTTCGACCTCTCCAAGGTCGGCCGCTTCAAGCTGAACCGGCGACTGGGCCTGGGCACGGACATGAATGTCCGCACCCTCTCCAACGACGACTTCATCGCGATCATCCGCAAGCTGATCGAGCTGAACAACGGCACCGGCGAGCCGGACGATATCGACCACCTGGGCAACCGCCGGGTGCGGGCCGTCGGCGAGCTGCTGCAGAACCAGTTCCGCATGGGCCTGATCCGGATGGAGCGCATCATCAAGGAGCGCATGACGATCTGCGACGCGGCCACCGTCACCGCGGCCAGCCTGATCAACGCGCGGCCGGTGGTGGCGGCGATCAAGGAGTTCTTCGGATCGAGCCAGCTGTCGCAGTTCATGGACCAGACCAACCCGCTGGCCGAGCTGACGCACAAGCGCCGCCTCTCGGCGCTCGGCCCCGGCGGCCTGTCCCGCGAGCGCGCCGGCTTCGATGTCCGCGACGTGCACCACTCCCACTACGGCCGCATCTGCCCGATCGAGACCCCGGAAGGTCCGAACATCGGCCTGATGGGCTCGCTGGCGACCTTCGCCCGGGTCAACGCGTACGGCTTCATCGAGACGCCGTTCCGCCGGGTGTACAGCACCATGCCCGCCGACAAGGCACACCGCGACAAACTGGTCGGGCGGACGCTGCGTGAGGACGTGCTGGAGCCGGCCAACCGCAAGAACAAGCTGGCCAAGAAAGGCGACAAGCTCGACCGCGACATGGTCGAGGAGCTGGTCAAGGCCAAGGCGGGCGACGTGGCGATCAAGCCCTGGGTGTCCGACGAGGTGCAGTACCTCTCGGCCGACGAGGAGGACCACTTTGTCGTGGCGCAGGCAAATGCGCCGCTCGACAAGGACAGTCACTTTACGGAGGAGCGGACCACCGCCCGCACCAAGAATCTCTTCCTGGTGGCGGACGTCAACCGCATCGAGTACATGGATGTGTCGCCCAAGCAGACGGTCAGCGTGGCGACCGCGCTGATCCCGTTCCTGGAGCACGACGACGCCAACCGCGCCCTGATGGGATCGAACATGCAGCGCCAGGCGGTGCCGCTGGTCGTGACCGAGGCGCCGATCGTCGGCACCGGCATGGAGTCGGCCGCCGCCAAGGACTCGGGTGAGCTGATCGTGGCCAGGGTGGACGGCACGGTCGTGTCTTGCGCCGCCCCACCGCCGGCGGATTCGCCCGCGGCCAAGCTGGACAGTTTCAAGCGCGAGCTCGGCATCCTGCTGAAGCCGGACGACGGATCGGCAGAGCAGTGGTACCCCGTCCACAAGTTCGAACGCTCTAACCAGGGCACTTGCCTCTCGCAGCGGGTCATCGTCAAAGCCGGGCAGCATGTGACAGCCGGCACCGCGCTGGCGGACGGCCCGGCCACCTCGGAAGGGGAGCTGGCGCTCGGCCGCAACATCCTGGTGGCGTTCATGCCCTGGGAGGGCTACAACTACGAAGACGCGATCCTGATCTCCGAGTCGGTCGTGCGCGAGGACAAGTACACCTCGATCCACATCGAAGAGTACGAGATCGAAGCCCGCGACACGAAGCTGGGCCCGGAGGAGATCACGCGCGATATCCCCAATGTCAGCGATGAGACGCTGAAGAACCTCGACGAGCGCGGCATCGTCTACATCGGCGCGGAGGTCCACCCGGGCGACATCCTGGTGGGGAAGATCACGCCGAAGGGCGAGTCGGAGTTGAGCGCCGAGGAGCGCCTGCTGCGGGCCATCTTTGGTGAGAAGGCGCGCGAGGTGCGCGATTCCTCGCTGCGCGTACCGCACGGCGAGCGCGGCATCGTGGTCGACGTCAAGATCTTCAGCCGCGAAACCAAGGACGAGCTGGCGCCCGGCGTCAACCAGCTGGTGCGGGTCTATGTTGCCCAGAAGCGCAAGATCGCGCAGGGCGACAAGATGGCCGGCCGGCATGGGAACAAGGGCGTCATCGCCCGGATCCTTCCCGCCGAGGACATGCCTTACATGCCGGATGGCACGCCGGTCGAGCTGGTGCTGAACCCGCTGGGTGTGCCGAGCCGCATGAACCTTGGCCAGGTGCTCGAGACGCACCTTGGCTGGGCGGCGCACGCGCTGGGCTTGAAAGTCGCGACGCCTGTCTTCGATGGCGCGTCGGAGGAGACGATCGAGTCGGAGCTGGTGCGGGCCGGCCTGCCGGAGTCGGGCAAGATCACGCTACGCGACGGCCGCACCGGTGAGCAGTTCGACCACGAAGTTACGGTCGGCTACATCTATATGTTGAAGCTGGCCCACCTGGTCGAGGACAAGATCCACGCCCGGTCGACCGGTCCCTACTCGCTGGTGACGCAGCAGCCGCTGGGCGGCAAGGCGCAGT
>WNEY01002721.1_pt1 | contig 13048 bp, 12 predicted proteins | sample 5400531 | NCBI WGS metagenome assembly WNEY01 (sample SAMN13153338, study PRJNA577476) | soil metagenome | isolation source: 200 cm saprolite under Douglas fir tree site 1 | place: USA:California | collected 2015-04-18
CGACGGCGGCGCTCGTCCGGCGCCTCGAGGCGCGTCAGGATCTGACCGATCTCAACGCGGCGCTCGCCGAGGAGATCGCGGCGCTGCTAGGTGAACCCGCGACGCTCGACGTCAAGGCCGATCCAAGCGTGCTCCTCGTCGTCGGCGTCAACGGCACGGGGAAGACGACGACGATCGGGAAGCTCGCGGAGCGTCTACGCCAGCACGGCCACTCGGTCGTGCTCGGTGCCGCCGATACGTTTCGCGCAGCCGCGGAAGAGCAGCTCGAGATCTGGGCCGAGCGTGCAAACGCCGCATTCGTCGGGGGCGAGCGCGGAGCGGATCCCGCGTCCGTCGCCTACGACGCGATCGAGAAAGCTGCGAGTGAGGGCCGCGACGTCGTCATCGTCGACACCGCCGGCCGCCTCCACACGCAGGCGAACCTGATGCAGGAGCTTGCGAAGATGCGCCGCGTGATCGAGGGCAAGCTGGAGGGGGCGCCGCACGAGACTCTCCTCGTCGTCGACGCCACCACGGGACAGAACGGCCTGCAGCAGGCGCACCTGTTCGGCGAAGCGGTCGGCGTCACCGGCGTCGCGCTGACGAAGCTCGACGGGAGCGCGAAGGGCGGCATCGCGGTCGCCATCGCCCACGAGCTCGGGCTGCCCGTGAAGCTGATCGGCGTGGGGGAGCGCCTGGAAGATCTAAGGCCGTTCGACCCCAACGATTTCGCGCGCGCCCTCGTGGCCGGTTAAGGTCGAGCCAATGCCATCCGCAGAGAACAGCATCGTCGTCAACAAGCCGCGGTCGGAAGTCTTCAGCTTCGTCGCGAACCACGAGAACGACCCGAAGTGGCGTCCCGGCGTCCTCGACATCGCGCGCGCGGCCGGCGAGGGGCAAGGAGCCGTCTACAGGCAGGGCGTCAAGGGACCGATGGGCCGCCGCATTTCCGCGGACTTCGAGGTGACCGCGTACGAGGAGAACTCGCACATCGCCTTCCGCACGCTCGGAGGACCGGTCCAGCCCGAAGGTGCATACCGCTTCGAGGACGCAGACGACGGCACGCGCGTCACGTTCTCGCTCAGCGCGAACCTGCGCGGACCGCAGAAGCTCATGGCGCCGATGGTCGCGGGCTCGATCCGCTCCCAGGTCGCGGCGCTCGAGAACCTGAAGCGCGTGCTCGAGTCCTAGCCCGTTACCGTTCTACCAAGCCGTCGCTTGCGACGGCGCCTAAAAGGAGGTGCGGGCTTTGCCCGCGCCTCCGTTCAACCCCCTGCTGCAGCTAGTTCGAAAACGAGCTGGACTAACGCTCTCAGGCGAACGCGATATCGACTGTCGTGCGGTACTGGCTGATGCGGTCGTTCTCGACGACCGCGCTCATCGAGACGACGTGTGCGCCCGAGATGCCGCGCAGCGTCTTCGCCGCTTCTTGAACCGCAGCGTCGGCCGCCTTGGCGAAGCTCTCCGGTGACGAGCCGATGATCGTTATGACTTTTGCAACGTCCGCCACTCGCTCCCTCCTTTGTCCAGGATGACTATGGCGCCGTGAGAGTCACCGTGTAGCTCTGGATCTGACCCGGATTCGTGACCCTAATCGTCGCGCTGAACTCCACGTTGACGTCGAATGTCCCTCTCTTCTTCAGCCTGCTCGCGTTCTGGAGCGCGCGCTCCAGAGCCTGGTCCCAACCCTCGTGATGCGATGCGGTAACGCGCTTCACGTCCACCTTGCCGGTCGTTTTCGGCATCGTTCCTCCTCAAGCTCGGAAACTGGAAGACGATAACGCGCTTCGGCCCCCGCGCCTAGTGGACTGCGCTCGAGAGCAGCGACGACGCCCGGCTGCTTGCGACGACGTTTCCCTTCTGCTCGTACAGCTGGACCGCGCGGCGGAGAGCTTCGGACGCCTCCTCCGGGACATCCGCCAGCCGGAGGGTCTCGCCGAGATTCACGAGCGCGTCGGCACGGAGATTGAGGGCGTCGGTGCGGTCCGAGAGCGCAACGGCCTCGCGCGCAAGGTCGGCATTGCGTTCGAGCTTCGCCCGGACACAGCGCCAGACGACCTGCGCTGCGATGTTGTCCTCTGCCGCGTGAGCCTCGGCGACGGTGGCGAAGCGCGCAGCCTCTTCCAGACTCTCCCGCTGATAGAGCACCTCGGCGAGCAGGGACGCCTGGTAGCCGGTTGAGCCGACCGGCTCGAGGATCTCGAAACCCCGGCGCAGCTCCCGTTCCGCTGCGTCGTGGTCCCCGGCGAGCAGCTCCAATGGACCGGCGACCTGGGTCAGGCCGGCGACCGCGAGCCGCAACCCGAGCTCCTCGTACGTGCCCCGAGCGGCTGCTGCTAGGGCTCTCGCCTCGTCGAACTCGCCTCGCATGGCCTTGAGCCCGGCGAGCGAGATGCCGACGTTCGCCTCCATTACGCGACTTCCGCGCGCCCATTCGAACATCTGGTCGCAACGGTCGATCGCCTCGACGGCCCGCGCCGGCCCCCAGAGGAGGCTGGTGCAGAGCCCGTCCACGATGCGCGCCTCCTCGTGTCGATCACCCGCGCGCCGGGCGTGAGCGAGCGCCTTCTCGCTAGCCTCTTCCGCCGGGCCGAAGTGCGATCGCATCTGGTGGGCGAACGCGATGCGGCGCCACGCCCGCGCGAGACCCGCGTCGTCCCCGAGCTCCTCGAAAACGCCAATGGCTTGCTGCGACACACGAAGCAGCTCCGCCGCGCCCGCGTCGCCGCCGGAGACGTTCTTGCGGGCGGCGCGCTCGATCAATCCGGACCATTCCTGCCGACGGTCGCCGGTGGCCGAGGCGGCGTCGATCAGCCCGTTGAGGAGGGCCTCCGCCCGCGCGACCTCGCCGGCCCACCAGAGCGCCATGCTGAGCTCGCGGACGAGCTCGAGTCTCGCGGGCTCCTGCTCGGTGATCAACGCCACCGCCCGGTCGAGCAGTGTCAGCGCCGCCGGCATGTCGTCGCGCGCGAAGGCACGGCGGCCGGCCCCACCGAGCAGCTCGCCTGCGCGCCGCGCCAGATCGTGTGCCGCGTCGTCGAGAGGCCCGAGCTGCTCCCGGTAGCGGAATGCCTGCTCGAGGTGGTAGCCGACGATCTCGTCGAGCTCGCCGGCGCGCCCTGCGTTCGTGCGCGCCGCCCAGTGCGCGAATCGTTCGTGCAGCTGCGACCGGAGCTCCTTCGGAATTCCGGCGTAGGCGGCGTCCCGAATCAGGGCGTGGCGGAAGCGGTAGGCGTCCTCGCGCCCGGGACGGGCCGCGAGCAGATCCTTGCGCACCAGGCTGAGCAGGCGCCCATCGACATCCGGCCGGTCGTCCTCGGGCGAGAGTTGGAGGACGGCACCGCGTGAGAACTCCTTCCCCGCGACCGCGGCGCGTTCGAGCACCGCGCGCTCCTCGTTCGGGAGACGGTCGAGCCGCGCGGCGAGCAACGCATGGATGGACGGCGGAATCGCGTCGACCGGCCCGCCTTCAGCGAGCATTGCGGCCATCTGCTCCACGTAGAGCGGGTTGCCCTCGGCCGCCTCGGTGATCCGTGCGCGGGCTGCCGCGTCCAGGGGCCACTCAAGCGCGATCTCTTCGAGCAACGCCTCCGACTCTGCCTCCGTGAGCGGACTGAGGACGAGACCCGTCCCGGCCTGTGACGTCAGCCAGGTCGGGCGCTCGTCGAGCAGGTCCGGACGCGCGAGACAGAGGAGCAGAACGGGCGCGTCGTGCGTCCAGCCGGCGAGGTACTCGAGCAGGTCGAGCAGGGTCGGCTCCGCCCAGTGGATGTCCTCGACGACCACGACGAGCGGTCGTTCGCGCGCGAGCTCCTCGAACAGGCGGCGCACGGCCCAGAACACCTCGCCACCGGGCGCCGTCGTCGGCGTCGACCCGACCGCAGCGAGCACGCGGTTGGCGACGAGCTCCGCGTCGTCTGCGCCCGCAAGCGCCTCGCGGACTCCCTCGTCGCTGCCGAGGACGCCCACGATCTGGACCAGCGGCCAGAACGTGATCCCGTCGCCGTACGGGAGACAGCGGCCGCTCAGCATCCGCGCTTCGTTGCGGATATCCGCGCACAGCTCCGCGGCGAGCCGCGACTTCCCGATGCCCGCCGGACCGATGATCGTGACGAGCCGGCACGATCGTTCTCCGACGGCTCCGGCGAATGCGTCTCGCAGTGCACGCAGCTCGGCTTCGCGGCCGACGAGCGGTGCGTCGAGCCGCCGTGCATACGGCGGAGCGCCTTCGATGACGGCCAGGACGTTCCACGCGACGATCGGCTTGGCTTTTCCCTTCACGGTCAGCTCGTCGCGCGGCTCGAGTACCGCGGCGTTCTCGACGAGCAGCCGCGTCGTCTCGCCGACGAGGATCTCGCCGGTCCGCGCGGCCTCCTCGAGCCGCTTCGCCACGTTGACGGGATCGCCGGTGACGAGCCGCTGATCCCCGGTGCCGTCACCCGCCACGACCTCGCCGGTATTGACCCCGACGCGGATACCAATCCGCACGCCGAGCTGTGGCTCGAGCTCCTCGTTCAGCTGCGCGAGCGCTCCGCGCAGCTCGGTCGCGGCGCGCACGGCGCGCAGGGCGTCGTCTTCGTGGAGCTCGGGCATGCCGAAGACGGCCATGACCGCGTCGCCGATGAACTTCTCGACGGTGCCGCCGTGGCGCTCGAGAACTGCGCCCATCCGCTCGAAGTACCGTGACATGACCTGGCGCAGCGACTCGGGATCGAGCCGCTCCCCGAGCGGAGTCGAATCCGCGACGTCGGCGAAGAGGACAGTCACCGTTCTGCGACTTACGGCCATGTCCTGAGTCTAGGACTCGGCCTGCGGAGCGCCTAGCGGAGCGCGGCTCGCACGCGCTTGAACATGCCCTTCTCGCCGCTAGTGGCGTCCTTACGGATGAGCTCGTCGGCGTGGGCCCCGACGAGAGAGGCGCGGTTCCGCCGGTGCAGACCCCCAGGTCGGTCGTGGGTCCCTCTTCGTTTCGTAGATCTGGTTCAGCGCTCCGCCGATGCCACGCCAGTGGCTACCCCGCGCAGCTAAGAACGAAATCTCAGAGGAGGGCGCGGGTCTGCGCCGCGTGCCAGTCGAGCTGCATCGCCTCGAACCGCTCGAGCGCCTGCGCGATCAGGCTGTCGTCCTCGCGCACCATCCCGAGAGCGCGCAAGGCGAACGGCTCGAGATACGTGTTCGGAAGCAGGAATCGAGGCGCTTCGGTCTCCGTCCGCTCTCTGTCCCGCAGCGTTGCCAGGCCGTCGAGGCGCGTGGTAGCAACGCTCAGGTTCGCCACATTCGTATGCACGGCGCTTGATGAGCCGGCGAGGAGCGGCTCCGTCGCTTCAAGGTCGCGGCGCGCCAAGGCGAGCCGCAGTCGTCCGGAGGAGAGGATCGGGTACTCCATCTTCAGCTCGTCTGCCGCTGCCTCGAGCCGCCGCGACTCGTGCGCATCACCGAGATAAGCGCACGCGATCGCGCAGGTTAGCAGCGATCTGGCGTTGAGGACGCAAGGCGTGGCGATATTCGCAGCCACCACTTTCTCGGCGTCGCCTGTCAGACCGCGCACGGCGGACCAGCCGCCGGCCAGCTCCTCAAGCAACAGTCGAAAGCCGACGGCATGCACGCGGTGATGCGGCGTCAGCGGCGATGCGACCTCGTCGTGGAGCTGAGTCAGACGGCGAGCGTCACGGAACCGACCCCGTCCCGCATAGGCGAGCGCGGCGCTCCAGTACGCCATCGCCCGGTGGTCTGGATCGCTGATCTCATCGAGGAGCTCCAGTCGGCGCTCGGCCCAGTCGCACGCCTCGGCGAAATGCCCGGCGGCGAAGAATGCCGTCGATCGCGCCTCGAATGCGAACGAGCGCAGTTCGACGTTGCCGACCCGCTCGGCGATCGCCGAGGCCTCGCGAGCGGCGTCGGCACCACTCGGAGAATCCCAGAAGGTCCGTGCGATCAGCGCCTTCACACGCGCCGCCGAGTCGGCATCCGCGAGTTCGAGCGCCCGCTCGATCCATCCTTCGACGAGCTCACCTTCGGGGGCTTGCTTCCACATCGCCGAGCGGGCAGCGGTCTGGAATGCGAGTTCCGCATACGTGTCGGCACACGTGTTTCGGTCGCGACACGTTTTCAGCGAGTTCTGCATCGCTGTCCAAAATGCCTCGCCGTCGTACTTGAGAGCGTTCGCGCGGCCGATCTCGCGCCACAGCTCGGCGCGGCCGGTCTCGCCGGACTCGAGCCCGAGCGCACGGTGAAGGAGCGCGATGCCGTCGTCGATCTCGTAGCGGCCGATCGCGAGCTCGGCGGCGCGCCGAAGCCAGGCCGAGGCGTTTTCACGCAGGCGCTCCAGCTCCTCGTCCGCGTCCGCCCAAGCGAGGTCGACGTCCTCCGGCCGCACCGCCTCGGCGTAGTGGTGGGCGAGGAGCGGCGCATGCTCGTCGCGACCCTCGCCGAAGCGCTCGATCCACTCCGCGAACTGTGCGTGAAGTCGCGCACGTCTCGCCTTCGTGAGGCTGCCGTACGCGACCTCGCGCGTGAGCGCGTGCTTGAACACGTACTCGACCTCACCCTCGAGCGAAGAGCCTGAACGCTGGCGGATCAAGTCGCGGGTTTCGAGGACGTGCAAATCCGGCTCCAGCCCTTCGACCAGCTCGTACACGGGTCCCGTCCAGAAGACGCGACCGATCACTGCGGCCGCCTGCAAGGCAGCCTTCTCGGCCTCTCCGAGCAGGTCGATGCGCGCTGCGAGCACCGCCTGGACGGAGTCCGGGATGTCGAAGCCCGGCGGCAACTCTCCCGCCCGCCAGCCTCCGTTCACGCGCTCAAGCACGCCTGCGTCGATGAGGCTTCCGAGCACTTCCTCGACGAAGAACGGGTTGCCCTCGGCGCGCTCGACGATGAGCTCGCGTACGCGCGGTGGCAGGTCTCCGGCGAGAAGGGAGTCGACGAGGGAACCTGCCGCCTCGGCGGGCAGCGCTTCCAGCCAGACGGTCTCCGTGTCCATGCGGCCGTTCCAGGCAGCACGCCCGTCGACGAAATCGGGCCGGGCGGTGGCGAGGAGAAGGAGCGGGCCGCGTACGTCACGCCCGAGGCGCTCGATGAGATCAAGCAGCGCGTCTTCGGCCCAGTGCACGTCTTCAACCAGGACAACGACCGGTCGTTCGGCCGCGAGTTCCGACAGGAACGCCACCCACGCCGCGTGCAGGCGGTCACGTGCGGCGAGCGGGTGCAGGTCTCCGGCCAGGTCGAGGCCGAGAGTGAGCCCGAGGATCTCGCGGTCGCCGAGCCGGCGACGTACCTCTTCCGGCGGATCGCTTTCGAGGATACCGAGGTGTTCCTTCAATAACTCCGCCAGCGGCCAGTATGTGATGCCCTGGCCGTAGGCAAGACAGCGTCCTGTTCGACGCAGCGGCTCAGGTGCTTCGTCCGCGAGCCGTTCCCAGAGCTCGCGCACCAGACGCGTCTTGCCGACGCCTGCGTCGCCGACGATCGTCACGAGCACCGGCCGCGACCGCTTGGCGGCTCGGCGGTACGCGGAGCGCAGGCGTTCGAGCTCGTCGTCGCGGCCGACGAATGCGCGTGCGAGGCCGCCGACGCCACGCGTCCGCATGAGCGACAGCGCACGGACGACGCGCCGGCACGGAACGCCGCCGGCTTTCCCTTTCGCTTCGACCGTCGTCGGCTCACCGAACTCGAAGGCGCCGCGCGCCGCGGCCACCGTCCGCTCTCCCGCAAGGACCTCGCCGGGTTCGGCGGCCTGCTCGAGCCGCGCCGCGACGTTGACGGCGTCGCCGCTGACGAAGGAGCTTCCTTCGCGCGCCCGTCCGACGACGACATCCCCGGTATTGACGCCGATCCGAAGTGCGAAGCCGCTCTCGACCTTGCGCTGCATCGACAGCGCCGCATGCAGGGCCCGCTCGGCGTGATCCTCCAGCGCCTCCGGCGCCCCGAAGGCCGCCATCACGGCGTCGCCGGCGAACTTCTCCACCGTCCCGCCCGCAGCCTCGATCTCCGCCGCCATCGCGTCGTAGAACCGCTCGAGGCGGGCGCGCGTCCGCTCGGGATCCTGGTCACCGGCCGCCGCTGTCGACTCGACGAGGTCGGCGAAGAGGACGGTGGTCAGCTTGCGTTCCGAGCGGTCATCCGGCACGAGGGGAAGTCTGGCTCAAAAAAGGGCCGCAAGTACACTTCGCGGCCGTGTTCGATGCCCTGTCAGACCGGCTTCAGAGCGCACTCGGCGACCTGCGTGGGCGCGGGAAGCTGGACGAGGAGGCGATCTCGCGCGCAATGCGCGAGATCCGGCTCGCGCTGCTCGAGGCCGACGTCAACTTCGAGGTCGTCAAGGAGTTCGTCGCCCAGGTGCGCGAGCGCGCCCTCGGCCAGGAGGTACTGAAGAGCCTCAAGCCCGGCCAGCAGGTCGTGAAGGCCGTCCACGAGGAGCTGACCGCTCTGATGGGGGCCGGCAGCTCGAAGCTGGCGTTCACCGGCCGCCCGCCGACGGTGATCCTGCTCGCCGGCCTGCAGGGATCGGGGAAGACGACGGCGGCCGCGAAGCTGTCGTTGCTCCTGCGCAAGGAAGGACGGACGCCCGGGCTCGTCGCCGCCGACCTGCAGCGGCCGGCCGCGATCGACCAGCTCGAGCAACTGGGGCGCCAGATCCAGATCCCGGTCTATCGCGGCGACGATTCGGATCCGGTCACGGTCGTCCGCAACGGCATCCGGCAGCTTGCCGAGGAAGGCGTCGACACGATCATCCTGGACACGGCCGGGCGCCTGCACGTCGACGAGGAGCTGATGGCCGAGCTCGAGCGCGTGCGCGACGAGGCGAAGCCGGCGAACGTTCTGCTCGTGCTCGACGCGATGACGGGTCAGGAGGCCGTGAATGTGGCGCTCGCGTTCCAGGAGCGCGTCGCCTTCGACGGCGTGCTGATGACGAAGCTGGACGGCGACGCGCGCGGCGGCGCGGCGCTCTCGGTGAAGGCCGTCAGCGGGCGCCCGATCAAGCTCATCTCCGTCGGCGAGAAGCTGGACCAGCTCGAGTACTTCCATCCGGACCGGATGGCGTCGCGCATCCTCGGCATGGGCGACGTCCTCACGCTGATCGAGCGCGCCGAGCAGGCAGTCGAGGAGGACGAGCAGAAGGAGCTCGAGGCCCGCATGCTCAAGGGCCAGTTCAGCTTCGACGACTTTCTGAAGACCTACGGGATGCTGCGCCGCATGGGGTCGATCCAGGGCCTGCTGAAGCTCATTCCCGGACTCGGTAAGCAACTCGACGGCGTGGAGCAGATCGACGAGAGGCAGTTCGGTCGCGTCGAGGCGATCATCCTGTCGATGACGCCGCAGGAGCGAGGCCTGCCGCGCGTGATCGACGGATCCCGGCGCGAGCGCATCGCACGCGGCTCGGGCACGACCGTCGAGGAGGTCAACCGACTCCTCGACGCAAGGAAGCAGATGGAGAAGCTGATGAAGGGGATGAGCAAGGGCAAAATGCCCGACCTGGGCGCGCTCACCGGGCAGGGTGCTGCTCCTGCTCAGCAACAAACGCGCCGCAAGGCGACAAAATCCAACAAACGGAAGAAGCGATCGAAGACACGGAGGTAACGGTTTGGCAGTACGCATGAGATTGACGCGGGTCGGGTCGAAGAAGAATCCTGTTTACCGCGTCGTCGTCGCCGATTCGCGCTCGCCGCGTGACGGCAAGTTCATCGAGATCGTCGGGCGCTACAACCCGCAGCACGATCCTTCGCTGATCGAGTTCGACGAGGAGAAGGTGAAGGACTGGCTCGGGAAGGGCGCCCTGCCCTCGGAGGCGGTCCAGAAGCTGCTGAAGGCGAAGAACCTCCGGTAGCTCCGTGGCCGAGCTGCTCGAGTTCCTGGCGCGCCAGCTCGTCGACGAGCCGGACGCCGTCCGCGTCGAACGCGTGGAGGAGGACGACATGCTCGTCCTCCGCCTCCATGTCGCGCAGGATGACCTCGGCAAGGTGATCGGGCGACAGGGGCGCATCGCTCGCGCGCTGCGCACGATCGTGCGCGCGGGCGGCGCGCGCGAGCGGCGCCGCGTGCAGCTCGAGATCGTCAACTAAGTGGCTCAGAGCCACTTGCGCGTCGCCGCCCTCTACGACGTTCACGGCAACTTGCCCGCGCTCGAAGCGGTCCTCGCGGAAGTGGACGCCGAGCTGATCATCGTCGGCGGCGACGTAGTCGCGGGCCCATGGCCGTCGGAGACGCTGGAGCGACTGCGCGGTCTCGGCGACCGCGTCCGTTTCATCCGCGGCAACGCCGACCGCGAGTTTTCCACAGAAAGTGGCTCAGAGCCACAAAGTCGAACGGGCGGCCCTCCTCCCGCGGTCGTCGAGTGGATGCGCGGGCGGCTTTCCGCTGAGCAGCGCGCATTTCTCGGCGCTCTGCCGCTCACGGAAACAGTTGAGATCGGAGGCCTCGGTGCCGTGCTCTTCTGTCACGCCACGCCCCGCAGCGACGAGGAGCTGCTCACCCGAATCAGTCCGGACGAGCGCTGGCGGGACGCGCTTGCCGGCGTGGAGGAGCCCGTCTTGGTGTGTGGCCATACGCACGTGCAGTTCGAGCGCCGCGTCGGGGGCATCCGCCTCGTCAACTCCGGCAGCGTCGGCATGCCGTACGAATCTGAGCCCGGCGCGTATTGGACGCTTCTCGGGCCGGACGTCGAGTTCCGCCGCACGGAATACGACGCGGCGGATATCGCAGCCACCGGCTGGCCCGAAGAGTGGCCCACGGCGCCGCCGGAGGAGGCGACGGAGTTCTTCGAGAATCTTTCGCGTGAACGCGCCTGAGACCGTCGTCGTCGGGAGGGTCGGCAAGTCGCACGGCCTCGACGGCTCGTTCGTCGTCGAGGACGCGAGCGACACGCCGGAACGCTTCGAGGTGGGAGCGGAGCTGCTCGTCGAGAGTGAGCCCGCGAAGATCGTGGCCTCGAAGCAAGCTCGCGGGCGGCCGGTGATCCGTCTCGACCGGCGTGTCCCGCGCGGTTCGACGCTGGAGGTGCCGCGAGACTCGCTCGCACCCGCCGGCGAAGACGAGTACTACGTCTTCCAACTCGTCGGGCTTCGCGTCGAGGAGGAAGGCGGCGCGCCGCTGGGCACGGTGGTGAACGTGGGGCCGGGCGTCGCGAACGACGTCCTCGAGCTCGACTCCGGCCTCGCTCTGCCGATGGTGGAGGACTGTGTGCGCGAGGTGGATCTCGAACAAGGCCGCATCCTCGTCGCGCCCGGCTTCTCCGACGCTATCCAGACGGAGCCGCGGGCGAAGCCCGCGCCTCCTTTAAACGGGCATCGCAAGCGACGCCCTCGCTAACCTGGGTCGATTCGCCCGTGCAGCTCGATGTCTTCACTCTGGTTCCGCATGCCTTCGCCTGGCTGACGGAGCAACGCCCGGTTGCCACAGTCCTCGGCACAGAGCTCGACCTACGGCTGTTCTCATACCGTGACACGACGCCGCTCCGCGCGGGCCAAGTGGACGACGAGCCGTACGGCGGCGGCGCGGGCATGGTGATGCGGGTCGACGTCGTCGCCGCCGCGCTCGACGCCGCGTACGGAAGCGACCCCGAGCATCGCGTCGTCGCGCTGACACCGCAGGGGCGTCAACTCACCCAGGAAGTGGTGGAGGAGCTCGCAGGCGAGGAGCACCTCACGCTCCTGTCGGCCCGCTTCGAAGGCTTCGACGAGCGCGTCGTCCAGCATCTCGCCTCCGACGCGATCTCGATCGGGCCCTATGTTCTCTCGAACGGCGACCTGCCGGCGATGGTGCTCGTCGATGCGATCGCGCGCAGGCTGCCCGGTGCGATTCGCGAAGAGTCGGGAGCGCTCGAAAGCTTTTCCCCGGAGCTCGAGGGCGGGCTCGAATACCCCCACTACACGCGGCCGCCCGAGTTTCGCGGCTGGGGCGTGCCGGAGGTTCTGCTCTCCGGCGACCACGGGAAGATCGAGGAATGGCGACGAGAACAGAGCCGGCGGCGGAGCGTTCTGTGAGCGACCACTACGCGGTGCTCGGGGTGCGACCCGACGCGTCGCTGCAGGAGATCGAGGCCGCATATCGGCGCGTCGCGCTCGAGCGCGGCTACCAGGACGGGGCTTGGCGGGAGCTTCGGGACGCGTACGACGTCCTGCGCGACCCGGAGCAGCGCGCCCGCTACGACCTCGGCCTCGACGGCGCGGGCCCGCCGACGAAGAAGTCGCGCAACCCGGTCGACCGGCTCTTCCCGAACCTGCCGCACGGCTGGCGGGTCGCCATCGACTGGGTGGTCACGATCGCGGGTGCGGTCGCAATCGTCCTCGCGATCAAGGCGTGGATCGTGAACCCGTACCGGATCCCCTCGTCGTCGATGGAGCCCACGCTGCACTGCGCGCGGCCGGCTCCAGGCTGCGAGGCGAGCACCTCGGACCGTGTGCTCGCGAACCGTTTCATCTACCACTTCCGCGACCCGAAGCGGGGCGAGATCGTCGTCTTCAAGACGCCGAAGCTGGCAAAGCAGGAATGCGGGTCCGAGGGAACCTTCGTCAAGCGGTTGATCGGTCTCCCTGGGGAGGTGTGGGACGAGCGGCAGGGCTACGTCTACATCGACGGCCGCAAGCTCAATGAGCCGTACATTCGCCCTGAGCGGCGCGACAACATGACTCTGGGGTTGGGCGACATCCCGCCCCGGGGCACCTACGCGCGTATTCCGAAGGGGTACTTCCTGATGATGGGCGACAACCGCAACTCGTCCTGCGACTCGCGGCGGTGGGGGCTCGTGCCGCGCAAGAACCTCGTCGGCCCGGTCTTCGCCACCTACTGGCCGCCGAGCCGCATTTCGTTCCACTGATCCGGAGCACGCCGACCTTGGGCCGCGGCCGAATGCGACCTGTAGTTCGCGTCGAAAGTGGGCTCTTGCTGAAACAGCGGGGGTGAGAGCGCAGTAAGACATCCGCTGCCCTCACGACGCTCTGCGTGGTCAATGGAACGCGGAGCGAGGAGGAACAGCGGATGTTCGAGCAACTTAGCCGAGTGCTCGGCTTGGACGGGCTCGCGGTCACCGCGGTGCGCGAGCAGGCCGACGAGCTGGACGTCGAGGTCGAGC
>WNEY01002722.1_pt1 | contig 13048 bp, 11 predicted proteins | sample 5400531 | NCBI WGS metagenome assembly WNEY01 (sample SAMN13153338, study PRJNA577476) | soil metagenome | isolation source: 200 cm saprolite under Douglas fir tree site 1 | place: USA:California | collected 2015-04-18
CTTGCTTGGCGCCTGGGAAAACAAGCATGAACACGTGCTCACACACGCGTTGTCGGATTATCAATCCATTGATCGGCCGTCTTCCCCGACCATGCCCGCGCGCTGACGAAACCGTTGGTCGCCTGGAGAGTCTGCGTGGCAAATCCGCGCCAGCCCCTGTAGCACTCACCTTCAGGTGAGCATGTGCTTGAATCTACAGTGCCCGCCTGAAGGCGGGCTCTACAAAAGCGCTCAAAAACCGCGTTGCCACACTGACGCAGGCGGCCAAACCCTGCGCGCTCGCGAAGCGGGAAGAGTCCACGGGGTACCAGACCGAGGAATACCACATGATTGTTTGCGTGCAGACGATCAATCACGGCGCCGCGGACGAGTTCGTCGCCAGCGAACGAGACAAAAAGGAAGAGTGAACATGGCAGAGCAGGAGCCTCGCGCTCGCTCGTCGCGGAGCGAGCGCGGGGCCGCTCGGAATCACCTGGGGCACGCCGGTGTCAATCGCCGGACTTGCCGATGGCCTTGAGCAGGTCAGACCACTGCGCAACGTTGCCGTGCAGAGGCGCGATCGTGGTGACCTCAATCTTCTTTCGTTGCAGGTTGTCGTAGAGATTGTTGCTGAAGGCCAGCGCCACGGGCACCATGGGCGGCGCGTTTGGAGCGGGAGGCGTGAAGTCATCCCCTTCGATGAGGATCTTTTCCTTCGGCAGATACATGAAGGAAATATATTGGTTGTGGTTGTCGTTCTCGACGCGGTAGATCTCGAGCGTGCGGTTTTCGTCCGTCAATGTGTACTTGTCCTTGTACGTAATGAAAGTGGCCTTCTTCGGATTCTGCGAAAGCTTGTCGGGCGCCAGTGTGCGCGGCGCATTCCAAGCCTTCTCATAAAACGCCTTGTTCGCTTCGTTGGTGATGATCGTGACTCCCTCTGCCACGTACGTGCGGAGACCGCCGGAGTGATCGAAGTGGTGGTGCGAGTTGATCACGTACTTGATCGGTTTGTTGGGCACCAGGTTCTTCACTTCCGCGATCACGGCATTGGAGCGGTTCTCGTCCAACGGAGCCTCGACAACCACCACGTAGTCCTTGAACTCGATCAGGTCGCTGTTATGCGACCCGCCGCCCAGGAACCACACGCCGTCAGCCAGTTTTTGAGAGACGACACGAACCGGAGGAGGAGTGAATGAGCGCACGGCATCAGGGACTTGCAATGCGGCCAACTCCGCGTTTCCCTTCGCATCCGTCACGTTGAGATCCTGGGTGATCCAGCCGCCCTGCTTCTGGACGATGTGCGAGGGGAACTTGATCCCGCCGAAGTCCTTGTAATCGGAGTAGGTGATTTCTACAGGCATGTCGCCAAGCACCGTGCTGGGAATCCAGGTCTCGACCTTTGTCACCAGGCCCTGATCGTCCACGTCTCCCACGACCTTGTTCTTTCCAGCCATGAAGGTGAGCATGGTGACTTTCTTCGAGCCGTCTTTCCCGGCTTTGGCGGTTGCGTTGTTTTCCGCTGCGCCTTTCAGGAAACCATGAGGCGTCAGCCAGAGTTGAAGCTGCCGTTCATCCGCGGCAGCAGCGGCGGGTTGCGGCGTGGGGCCCGGCTGGTTCCAGGCATACTGGCCGCTTATGAAGTTCACCTGTTTCTGCTCGCCCCCAAACGGTGCTTCGCCGCCGTGGTCGGGCGGGTCGAGCTGTGTGCGGGTGAGTTCCTCTTTTGCGGACCGGTTTGCGTAGTCAATTGTCTTGGTGTAGCTAATGATGTTGGTGACGTGCCAAGGCACGTTCGGGTTCCAGTTCTGCCCGTATCCTCCGGCCTTGCCGCTGCCGGAATACTGGATCGAGTTCACGTCCCCGATGGCCTTTTGCGCGTTCTGAATCACGGTTTTCGCATCCTGCGCGAATGCCGTTGCGGCTCCAAGCGCCAGCAACAGCACGAGCATGGCCCATTTTCTTCTCGACATGTTTCCTCCTGAAATTCCCCCTAGAGAATCGCAGCCCCCAATGAGGCGTTGCTGCGGAGTATACGCCAGTTGGGGGGTTGCCGCATCCCCCACTTAGTTAGCGCATGGACTTACAGAGTCTGCGCCGGGTATCGATTCGTGATCCGTCCAATTTGGTTTGGCGCTCTGAAAGGCACACATCCGAAGCCGGAGCGTGAACATTCGCGTGTGCTATACTTTTTGAATATGCGGCTCCCTGTATTTCGGGCGCGCGCGGAGAACGCCGATGGGCATGAAGCCGACTGAAAAAATATGGCATAACGGCAAGCTGATTCGATGGGAAGACGCCACGATTCACGTGCTTTCCCACGTCGTCAGCTATGCCTCCGCCGTATTCGAAGGCATCCGCTGCTACGAGACCAAGAATGGCCCGGCAATTTTCCGCGTGCGCGAACACTTCGAGCGCATGATCAATTCCGGCAAGATTTATCGCCTGGAGTGGCCCTACACGGTGGAAGACCTCTCGAACGCCGCCGCTGAAGTCGTGCGCGCCAACAAGATGACTTCGTGTTATCTCCGGCCGATCGCCCTGCGCGGCTATGGCGACATCGGCGTCCATGGGTTGTCAGTGCCAACCGAGGTGTACATCGCGTGCTGGGAATGGGGACGCTACCTGGGGCCGGAAGCGATCGAAAACGGCGTGGATGTCTGCGTCAGTTCGTGGAACCGATTGGCACCCAATACGCTGCCGAGCATGGCCAAGGCAGCCGCCAACTACATGAATTCCCAGTTGATTCACATGGAAGCCGCCACCAACGGGTATACCGAAGGAATCGCGCTCGATACAAATGGTTTTGTCAGTGAAGGATCGGGTGAAAACATCTTCGTCGCGATGGACGGCGCATTGATCACGCCACCGATCGGATCGAGCGTCCTGCCAGGCATCACGCGGAATTCCGTGATGAAGCTGTGCGAGGACCTGAAAATCCCAGTGCGCGAGCAGATGGTCCCCCGAGAAATGCTTTATATCGCGGACGAGGTTTTCTTCACCGGCACAGCGGCGGAAATCACGCCGTTGCGCTCGGTCGATCGCATCAAGGTCGGCAAAGGCTCGCGCGGACCCATTACCAAGGCGCTGCAGGAAGAATTCTTCGACATTCTTACCGGTTCGCGCCCTGACCGCCACAACTGGCTCACACCTGTCAGCGTGCCGTTGGGCGCGGGAACTCGCTGAGGAATCCCGCTCGCGGCCAATTCGGCGTCGATTTGATCACTTCGGTAGCGCCGTCCCGCCGGCTCCTTGCTTATTCCTGACCTCCAAAACCGCCGGCCCTTCCTGCGTCAGGACGAGCAAGATGCCGGCGCTACCTCCGCACACCGCCTCAGTGGTCTTGCACAATTCCAAAGTTTGACGCCAGCATATCGCTTCCCATAGAATCGCACTTTCCCGATCACGATCCAGCAGTTTGGATTAAAGTTCCCCGTTTGCTCCGGAGGCGCTTCCATGTATAACAGGCCGCAAAAGCTTGTCGCTGAATTTGTGGGCACGTTTGCGCTGATCTTCTTTGGCGCCGGCTCGATTTGCGCCGATAAGTTCCTCCAAACAAGCGGACAGGGAGCCCTCGGATTGCTGGGCATCGCGCTGGCGCACGGCCTGGCGATCGGTATCATGGTGACCTCACTCGGCCACATCTCCGGAGGGCACTTCAACCCGGCGGTCACAATCGGCTTCTGGGTCACGCGCAAGCTTTCAACGATTGACACTCTCGCCTTTTGGGTGGCGCAGCTCGCGGGCGCCACGGCTGCAGCGTATCTTCTGCGTCTGCTTCCATTCGATGTGTGGACGGCGGTACAACTCGGTACGCCGGAACTGGCCAGCGGCATCTCTCGCACGAACGGCATGATCTTCGAAGGCATCATGACGTTCTTCCTCGTTTTCGTGGTTTTCGCCACCGCCGTCGACGCTCGCGGCGCTTTCAACAAGATTGCGGGCTTTGCCATTGGTCTCACGATCACGATGGGGGCGCTGTTCGGCGGGCCGTTCACCGGGGCGGCGCTCAATCCTGCGCGCGCGTTCGGTCCTGCGCTCGCGGCAAATCACTGGACGAACCACGGGGTATACTGGATCGGGCCGCTGGCGGGCGGCGTGGCCGCCGGCTGGTTGTACGACATGTTATTCCTGAAGAAAGAGTAGCGGACATCTGTCTCTGTTGGCATCTCTACTTAATACTCGCCGTGGTTGCTGTAGCCCGCGTCTTCAGACGCGGGGATTTTCTTTGCCATTAGCAAGCAACCCCTCGTCCCGGTCAGACCGGGACGAGCTACAACTTCGGTGCCTCCGGCCGAGCGAAAACCGCGGCATCATATTTGGATGAAAAGTGAGCCAGTACATTTTTTCGCCCTGCCCAAACACATGCGGATTCGTTTTCGTCCTTCTTCCATGAGGGCGCGGCCATGACGATGAATGTCACGCGCATCCCACTTTTCCCGCTCGGTATCGTTCTCTTCCCCGGACAGACGGTCCCGCTGCACATATTCGAGCCGCGCTACCGCGTGATGACGCGGCAATGCATCGAAACACGGTCTCCTTTCGGGATTGTGTTCGTGCAGGCCGGAAACCTCGCGCAAACCGGCTGCACCGCGCGGATTGTCAAGACGCTCAAGGAATACGACGATGGCCGTTCCGACATCCTCACGGTCGGGCAGAAGACCTTTCATTTGATCCGGACTCACAACGACCAGGCCTATTTCGAAGGCGACGTCGAATACCTGGAAGAGGATTTTGACGGGATCGATGCCGGCGTTTCCGAGAAGCTCGAAAAACTCTACGAGCAATGTCATGGAGTCCTCTACGATGAGGAGCCGCCGCGCTTTGAATCAGAGGGCAACAACTCCCTCGCGTATCACATCGCGTCCGAGTTGCCGCTCGACGTGGCGTTCCGCCAAACGCTCTTGGAATTGCGCTCGGAACGCGAACGGCAGCGGCGCCTGGTCGAGCGTCTCGCGGAGTGGTATCCGCAGCTTCAAAAACGCGATCGTGTTCGAGGGAAAGCGGCCGGCAACGGTCACGGAAATCTCTAGGAACGGCCGAAGCGTCTGCGTTCGCACTGAGTAGCGCCATCATCCTGCCGGCATTCTTGTGGTGCGAAGGCAATGAGCCGGCGGGACGCCGGCGCTGCTCAACCATTACCCACAGCGCTGATAGCTTGCGAACGAATTATCTTGATTACCAAAACAGATGAATCCTGCAGCGATTTGCGGTGTGGCATATAATGGGATTGCGAATTGAATTAGGGGATCCCGATGACCACGAAACCCGCAACGCTCGGCGAATTGCGGAAGCTGCCGGGCCACGCGCCCGGAGCCGCGCGCCGCACCGTCAAGGAAGAACTCCGCGCTAACCTTTTACAGAAGCTTGAAGCCGGAGAGCCGCTATTCCCCGGCATACACGGATACGAGGAAACCGTTCTGCCGCAGATCGCCAACGCAATTCTGGCGCGCCACAATTTTATCCTTCTCGGTTTGCGAGGCCAGGCCAAAAGCCGTATCTTGCGCGGCCTGGTCGATTTCCTGGACCAGGAAATACCGTACATCGCCGGATGCCAGATTCATGACAATCCTCAGGCGCCGCTGTGCCGGGCCTGCCGCGACTTGATTGCCGAGCGCGGTGACGCCACACCAATCGCATGGCTGCCGCGCGACGCGCGCTTCGTTGAAAAGCTCGCCACGCCGGACGTCACAATTGCCGACATCCTCGGCGACGTGGACCCCATCAAAGCGGCGCGCTCAGGGCGCGATTTGGGCGACGAACTTACCATTCACTATGGGCTGTTGCCGCGAGCGAACCGCGGCATCTTCGCGGTAAACGAGCTTCCCGATCTCGCGGGAAAAATCCAGGTGGGACTGTTCAACATCATGCAGGAAGGCGACATTCAGATTAAGGGCTATCCGCTGCGTATGCCGCTCGACGTTCTGCTGGTCTTCACGGCCAATCCAGAAGATTACACGGCGCGCGGCAAGATCATTACGCCGCTTAAGGACCGCATCGGCTCGGAAATTCGCACGCACTATCCCGCGACGGTCGAAGAAGGCGTCGCTATCACCGCGCAGGAAGCCTGGGTGGCGCGTGACGGCGGCCGGACCGCCGTCGATGTGCCCGGCTATATCCGGGAAGTGGTCGAGCAAACGGCATTCCTGGCGCGCGAGGACAAACGCATCGACCGGCGGTCGGGGGTCAGTCAGCGATTGCCGATTGCGTGTCTCGAAAGTGTTGTCAGCAGCTCGGAACAACGCGCCGTTCGCAATCGTGAAGCGCGGTCAACGGCGCGCATTGCCGACGTTTACGCGGCGCTCCCGGCCATCACGGGAAAAATGGAGCTGGAATACGAAGGCGAGTTGCGCGGCGCCGAAAACATCGCGCGCGAGTTGATCCGCGGCGCCGTCGGAAAAGTTTTCACCCAGTATATGGAGGGTGCCAATCTGCAGCCGGTCGTGCAGTGGTTTGAGCTGGGCGGCGAACTGAAAGTGCCGGAAAGCGCTCCGGCCTCGGAAGCGCTCACGCAGCTCAAGCGGATTCAGGGACTGATGGAGCAAATCGACCGTCTGGGCGCCGATGGCCGCAGCGGGCCCGCCGGGATGGCCGCGGCGGCAGAATTCATCCTCGAAGGATTGTGGGCGCACAAACGCATCAGCCGCAACGAGGAACGCGGATTCCATGCCGAGCGTCCGAAGACGCCCGAGCCACGCGAGCAGACTCCGCGTCCGCCACGGCGGCAGTTCAATTGAGAAGAGCTCACGGCTCGGCCATTCCTATGCTGAGGAGCGGGATGGGTTTCTCTGTGCCCCTCTGTGAACCTTTGCGAACTCTGTGTTGCGCTTTTCGGATTTCAACACAGACGGCCCAGAGAACACTGGGACGGAACGAGACGAAGAGGATTTTTGCACGGTTTGTATGGGGCCGGTAAACTAGGAGATGTCGTGAAATATATCCGCTACACAAAATATACCGGCGAGCCGGGCGATGGCGTGGACTTGCAGGAACTCGTCAAGCGGCTCTCTGATTTTTTCCTGCAGAGCGGCTATGAATCGCAGTTCTACGGCATTTCCGAAATGGACCCCGAAAAATCGATGGAGGCGCTGCGCCAGGCCATCCAGCGCGCGCTTGAAGAGGGCGACCTGCTTCCCGGCCAACAGATGCAGGACCTGCTCGATGGGACTCCGGAAGAGCAAGAAGCGAAGATGAAGGAGCTGATCGACCAATTGATGGACCGCCTGATGGAGGAAGGCTACGTCACCGGCCAGCCGCAGGTGACCGCTCCGCCGGAAAAGACGCCGCGTGGACAGGTGGGGCGGGGCCGCGACCGCGACGCCGAGGCGCGGTTTGAAATCACCGACAAGACGATCGATTTCCTGGGGTTCAAGACGCTGAAGGACTTGATGGCGTCGCTCGGAAAGAGCAGCTTTGGGCGCCACGACACGCGAGACCTCTCCACGGGCGTCGAATCGGGCGGTGCGTCGCGCGCTTACGAATTTGGCGACACTCTGAATCTGGACATCAGCGCGACTCTGTTCAATGCCGTGCGCCGCGACGGCGCGCGTGTTCCCATCGAGCTCGACTACCCTGACCTCATGGTTCATCAGACCGAATATCAGAGTTCCTGCGCCACCGTGCTGATGCTCGATTGCAGCCACAGCATGATTCTGTATGGCGAAGATCGTTTCACGCCGGCAAAAAAAGTGGCCTTGGCGCTCTCGCACCTGATCCGCACGCAGTTTCCCGGCGACTCGCTTCATTTGGTGTTGTTCCACGATTCGGCGGAAGAGGTGCCTCTCGGCGAACTAGCGCGCGTCCAAGTGGGACCGTACTATACGAATACGCGCGAGGGCTTGCGGCTCGCGCAGCGCATCCTCGCCCGGCAGAAAAAAGATATGAGACAGATCGTCATGATCACGGACGGAAAACCTTCCGCGCTGACGCTCGAAGACGGACGAATCTACAAGAACGCGTTCGGCCTCGATCCCCTCGTGGTCACGCAAACGCTCGAAGAAGTCGGCCGCTGCCGCCGCTCGGGAATCCTGATCAATACCTTCATGCTTGCGAGCGACCACAGCCTCATCCATTTCGTGCAGAAGGTGACGGAACTCTGCCGCGGCAAAGCCTACTTCACCACGCCCTACACCCTCGGCCAATACCTGCTGATGGATTACATGCAGAAAAAGACGCGCCACATTCATTAGGGCATTGCGAATTGAGTAGCGCCAGCACTACAAATCGCTACCTTCGAGCAAATTCTTTTTATGCTTGGAAGGCTTGAGACGTTTGTCGGGAATCACGCGCCCCACGGGCGGCGGCCCAGCCGCCTCGCGCGCGCGGCGTCTCGCCTCGCGTCCCGCGGTAAATTTTGAAGGTTTGCGCTTGCTCTTGGCCATGATTCATACGAGACCGCAGCTACGAATCTTTGAAAGTGTACCACTGACTTCTTCGCGGTGATGACCGGCTTTTCTAGTTCCCTTCAGTCGTCCACAGTTTCTCCCCCATAGTCGTCCGGTAAACTTTCCACTAAGATTTGGACGCGGACTATTTGAACCGGAAGATTAATCCCATGTTGACCTGTCCTTGGTGGGTACTGTAGTTCACCGAGCATGGATAACCGAAGTTGTAGGGGTAGTAGCAAATCTCCATTCCTTTATAGGTCGTTTCGGTAGTCAACAATCTGCCTTCCATGCGGATACCGAAATTCCTGGTGAAATAGTACTTCACACCCCCGCCCAGACTTCCCGCAAATGGCTGATGCCCATTGATCGCTGGAACGCCAAAATGCGAGAAACCCGCCCCCAAAAGAATAAATGGACGCACCTTCGCATCAGGTTTGCGAAACTGGTAGGTAAGGCCGAACTGGTACATATCCAGGTTCATTTTGGACAGGTAGGTATACGTTCCATCATTGGGATTATGGACTGTCAGCGAAGTAGGCTGCCGGCTCCACATGAACTCGCCCTGGAAGTGCCCCAGGAACGAGATATCGGCGAGAACGCCGTAATTTGTGCTGCTCTTGATCTTCATAAAGTCAGCGTTGGGATTGTTCTGTTGAGTAAGGTCAATCGTTCCGCCGAAGCGGCCCCCGAAGAAAGGAGTGACCTCGATCCTCTGGGCATAAGCATTTGGAATTCCCCAGAGCAAAAACAAAGCGAGAGGTAGAGTCTTGCGACAAGACATGGTTTCTCCTTTCTTCTGTGCGAATATACCCAGCCGAGATGGTCTCCAGCGTTTCCCGTCGCCGGATTTGAGCGCATGGAAAAAGACCTTGGCGGTGTTCATGGTCCGGGTCATAAAATTACTCATGTCGTACCCCCATTGTGACGCCAGGCATGCCTTCGTGAGCGGCGCGAGAGGTCTGTTCCTTTGCGCGCCCTCCTACTTTCCACGGCGAGTCTTCCTGTAACCTCGGGGCATCGTGCCCCACCGGATCCACTAGGCCATATCGCTTCTTAGCGACTCGATAGCCCGCCCAGTTGAAGGTCCGGTGGCGCTTTGCGATTGTGCGAAAAAGTCGGTCGAAGAAAAAGAATCCGATGCCAAAATTGGCGTCCATTCTGCCTTCGTTGTTTAGCTGAAGGTGGTGGATGTCATGAAGTTTGCGGGCATTGATGTACCAAATTCTTAGGAGGGGAACCCGCGACATCCAAAAAGTCTTGAGATGCATGCGGTCGTGCAGATAGTTGAACATGAAAATGGGCCAAATCAGGAGAGTGCAGAGCGAAACGATCTGGTACGCGCGAGGGACAGCGAACAGGGCCATTATTCCCCAGCAAAATGACAGGACAACCGCCGACGGAGCCAACCATTCAAGACCGAGGTTCCCAATAGAAAACCGCCCCTCCGTCGCTTCTTTGTAGCCTGTTGAACGCATCGATTGCTGCGGGCCGTAAACCAGGAAATGGTGGATGAGGTGGCCGCGGCTCAGGAATTGCACTTTGTCGCAGTGAAGCAGGCGATGAAGCCAATAGCCTGTGAATTCGGCAACCAGACACGAGGAAAGCACGCTCGCTATAACACCCGGGAGTGAAAGGTTGGTATGGTCTGTGATCACGTTTACAGCCTCCTTGCGCGCACCGCTATCGCCCGCCAAATCGGATCACGACGCTGAAAGAGCCGCGGAGTGTATTCAGGGTTTCGCCGCCGGACCGCAGGGCCAGGTAATCGATTTGTGGGCGCAACGCCACATTTCTCGAAACGCGCAAGTCCACTCCACCCCCGGCGCCCATTGCAAACGGGGTCGCCCCACCGGATAGACCGGCTGCCGAGGCTGTCAGATGTGCACCTCCGACGAGCACTTGAACAAAGGGTGAGGCGCTCCCCTTCCTGTTGGCTGTGAAACGCGGTCCGACGAGGAAAGTATAGGTATTCAGGCTCAAACCGTGCGGCGATGAGTGATACGCCCCAAAGTCACCGACGATCCCGAACCAGTTGTTGAGATTCCCAGCGAACGAAATCGTCCCACCCTGCTGGTTCACACCGCCCGAGCCTCCGAGTCGCAAGAAGGAGTAACCCATTGAAACGTCTGCCTTTGGTGTTCCTTGAGCGAAGGCACATCCGGTCATCAGAAACATCACCAACGTTAACCGCATCATTGCTTTCATCGTGTCTCTCCTTTGAGATCGGTTTGTGGTTCCCGCGCCGATTGCTGCACATTACGAGGCATCGCAGGGAGCCGCAAGCGACAAGAGACGCAAAACAACGACATTTCTAAGAAGTCGCTTATTGTCCTATTGAATACTTGGTGAAACACAATTAGAATTCGACCCGCAGAGACAACCAAGCAGTTCGGCGAATCGCACAAGGCCCCGTGTGAGAGAAGATCCGCCTAAACCTCAGGCACCTAACGAGCGCCCGCCAGAAGATTGTCTGGATTCGTGGAAGGAGATTGCTGATTATCTCGCGAGGCAGGTGCGGACCGTCCAGCGCTGGGAAAAGGCCGAGGGCTTGCCAGTCCACCGGCATCTCCACGACAAGGCGGGTACGGTAAAGGCTTATAAATCAGAGATAGACGGCTGGTTGCAACTGCGACATGCGCTTGGCAATGACCCGAATGACGATTTGGAAAACGACACGCTAGCCCTGGAGACCGAACCGAAAACTTTAAGCACATCGCCGCCTCCGACCAAACGCCGACTTATCCATTACATCTACGCCGCTGCGTTCATTCTTGGGATAGCAGTCGTGGTTGGCTTGGTCCAAATGTCTGCTCGCCAGGCTCGCGGCCTGCTTTCAAAGAAACCGGGCAGGATTATTCTGGCTGTGAAACCGTTTCAGAACTTTGGTCGCAATCTGGACGAGGTAGCCATCACTCAAGGGTTCACGGAAGAGATGCTGAGCAGGCTGGATCTCCTCCACCCAGAACGACTGGGCGTCCTCAAGCTTCCCGTTTCTTATGCAGACATCTCTCCAGATCAAATCTCGTCAAAATTTAATGCGGACTACATTTTGGAGGGCGCGGTCCGAATGGATGGTCAGAAATTTGCCATCACCGCGCGGCTGATAGAATCGAAAGATGGAACGCACGTCTGGGAATACAGCTACGAAGGCGACCTCCAGGAAAGTATTGCAATGCAGAACAAGGTGGCTTTTGCCGTCGCATTGGAAGTTCTGGACAAACTGCCGCAGGGGTTGGCGCAGGGGTTGCCGCATGAGGAACCCCCAGCGGCGCGCGTGAACCGCGACGCGGAAGTCGCCTACCTTCAGGGAAGATTTTTCTGGGATAAGAGGACCGGCGAGAGTCTCTCTAAGGCTGTAGAATTATTCCAGAAATCGATTCAAATCGATCCAAACTACGCGCCGGCCTATTCCGGCCTGGCGGATTCCTATTCCCTTCTTGGAACGGTGCCCAATAGCATCTTTCCGCCGACGGAGGCGTTTCCGAAAGCCGAAGCCGCCGCGCGGAGAGCGCTCAACCTGGATGAGTCTCTGGCCGAAGCTCACGTGGTTCTCGGGTATTCGAATCTCGTCTACGAATGGAATTTTCAGGAGGCCAATAGGGAGTTTCAGCGTGCGCTTCAATTGCAGCCGAAGAATGCGAATGCGCATCACTTTTATGGTTACTATCTAATTGCCACTGGGCAATTGGAGAAGGCCACGGAAGAGGCCGAAACCGCGCTCCAACTGAACCCTGTTTCACCGATCCTTAGCACCTCTGTTGGTGAAAGCTATTACCAAAGGCGGCTTTACGATCGGGCAATTGAGCAACACCGTGCGGCCTTAGGCCTGGATCAGGCGTATCTTCCCGCCCTGGTAAACCTCGGGCGGGCGTATGCTCAAAAAGGAATGCACCTGGAGGCGCGGAATGCATTCCAGAAAATACTCACGTATGTCCCGGAAGATCCCGCCGTTCTGTCACTATTGGCGAACGACTTTGCTGTTTCGGGCGAAAAGGATGCGGCAAGGAAAGTCCTCGTCAAGCTGCAGGGCCTTGCGACAAAGCGGTACGTGCCGAGTCTTTACATCGCGGTTGTGTATGCCGGGCTGGGGGAAAAAGATCAGGCCTTCCTCTGGCTGGAAAAGGCGTACGAGGAGCGCTGCGATTATCTGGTTTATTTACCGAGCGAACCTTTGGGGGATGCCCTGCGGAATGATCCTCGCTACGCGGAGTTGATTCATCGATTGGGATTGTAGACTGTCCAGCCATAACCACAATAATACCTCCTCCTTGCTCGGACAATTTCTACAAAATGAATTGGATCAAACCCGCCCTCGTTTCATCAATAAATCCCCATGTCGGCACGGCTGGTTTCTTTTACGTAGTGCTGCCCTACTGATCACTGGTTTTCAGCGTGTCCTTTTTGTGTTTGGGTGGCTTGAGGCGTTTGTCGGGAATGACGCGCCCCGCCGGCGGCGGCCCCGCCATTTCACGAGCGCGGCGGCGGGCTTCGCGTGCTGCAGTAAATTTTGAAGGTTTGCGCTTGCTCTTCGCCATGACCTTCACAAGACAACATCTCAAATCTAGGAAAGCGTATCATCGCCTTCTTCTAGGCGCTGGTCGTAGTTTCCAGCTCCCCCGCATAATCAGTTATTTCATAAGACACATCAATTTAAATATATCTCAAGTCATGCTTGTCAATTC
>WNEY01002723.1_pt1 | contig 13045 bp, 10 predicted proteins | sample 5400531 | NCBI WGS metagenome assembly WNEY01 (sample SAMN13153338, study PRJNA577476) | soil metagenome | isolation source: 200 cm saprolite under Douglas fir tree site 1 | place: USA:California | collected 2015-04-18
CGTGACGCCTTTGAGGATCTCTTTGCCCTCGACGCTGGCCCGAAGGTCTCGAATCTCGAAATCAGCCAACTTTCCCTCCGCTCTCCTTGACTTCATATGTGCAGTCGGACGCCTTCTCGCGCATCCACGTCGACCTGTTCACCGGTGCCCCAAGCAGCCGCTCGTACATCTGCTGCTCGTTCACGCAGGGCAGGCCGGTGCGGGCGGCGACGTCCTGGATGGGGCAGTTGCAGTGGCGGATCGCGAGCCCGCCATTCGGAAGTTCGACCACCTCGGCCATGTGACCGTGCTCGGTGGCGAGCTTCGCCAGCTCGCGGACGCGTCCTTCAAAGTCTAGCCCCGCGAGTCTGGGGGCATATTCGGCCTCGAGGCGCGCGGTGCGGCGCTCGAAGAATTGCTTCAGCTGTGCGTCTGAGAGGAACTCGACCAGCTCGCTCGCCAGCTCGCGATGCGCGTGCGGGAAGTGCTCGTAAGCGTCCGCGGTGAGCTTGTACACGTTCTCGGGGCGTCCCCGCCGATGGTCCTCGGCCGGCGCGACTGTCGCGAGGCCGTCCGCCTCAAGAGCCTCCATGTGGCGCAGGGCGCCTTGCTTGGAGATTTCGAGGTGTGCCGCCACCTCGCCCAGAGACGCATGTCCGCGGGTCTTGATGAAGGCGAGGATGGTCTCGCGCCTGGAGTCCACGATCTGGATTCTACGAGTTTCTCAACAGTCGTGTTGAAATACTGTCGATAGTAGTGTCACAGCCTGTGGGACCGGACTTGAGCGACCTCGACGATGCGGAGATCGAGCGTCGCGTGGCTGAACTTCGAGAGCGCATGCGGCCGGTCGAGCAGCAGCTCTCGGGGCTGCGGGGCGAGCGCGACATTCTCCTGACCGAGCGCAAGCGTCGCGACCGCTTGAAGCATCGCGAGTCGCGTGCCGATCTCAAGGCGGCCATGCGCGAAGGCAAGTTTCCGACCGTCACCGAGCTGGTCGCAAGCAGCCAGGCCGGATCCCTCGACGATTACGCCTTCAACCTTAAAACCGGGGGCGAGGTGCGCCTGGGCTACCCGGGAGCGCGCTCTCAGAGCCTGACCTTCACGGACGGCGTTCAGGTTGCCAACGCCGGCGACCTGGCGGCCGCGGCACGCCTCTACTCAGCCGGCTGGGACCTGGGCAGCCCGGGGCGCCCCGGTGTCAGGGTCCATTTCCCCGGTACGCGGCAAGAGCGGCTGGTCGGCGGCGACGAGGTTTTCGTCCGGCCAAAGGCGTAACCGCCGCCCGCACCCGCGCGTTGAGTGGAGCGGGAAACCGTAGAATCTACGCGCTCCCCCTCCATGGCTCGAAACGTTCCTCAGAAGATCAAAACCAAGGGGGGCCATCGCCCTCGGGCGAGGGTCCACGCAGGCTGGTCGCCGATCGGGCAGCGGCTACGTCGTGTTGCCCTCGTGCGCGGCCTCGGCGTGGTGCTGGCTGTGCTGTTGGTTGTCGGATTCGCGGTCGACGCCTATGCCCAAACCTTCTTCGACAGCCTGCCTACGATTCAGGGCCTGGACAGCTCAGCGTTCGCCGGTGACACATTGATCACCGACCGCGGCAACACAGTGCTGGCCGACGTGGGCAACCATGGCGACCACCGCCTGGCCGTGAAGCTGAAGGACATTTCGCCGGTCATGATCCAGGCTACCGTCGCGATTGAAGACAAGGGCTTCTACAGCAACCCTGGTTTCGACATCCAGGGCATCATCCGCGCGGTCCTCGACGACCTTCGCGCGGGCCACATCGTTGCCGGCGGAAGCACGATCACGCAGCAGCTCGCCAAGCAGCAGTTCCTGACCCCGGACCAGACTTATGCCAGGAAGATCAAGGAGGTCGCGCTCGCGTACGAGCTGAGCCAGGCCTATTCGAAGGACCAGATCATGGAGCTCTACCTGAACAAGAGCTTCTACGGCTCGCAGTCGTATGGCGTCGAGGCCGCAGCCGAAAGCTATTTCCATATCGACGCGTCCAAGCTGGACCTCGCGCAGGCAGCGATTCTCGCCGGGCTGCCGCAGGCACCAACTGAATGGAACCCGGTGCTGCATCCGGAAGCGGCCAAGCTGCGCCAGACCGAGGTGCTGCAGGCCATGGTGCGCCTCAACTACATCACCCAGGACCAAATGGACTCGGCCCTCGCTGAGAAACTGATATATCAGTCGCCGATCAACAGCTTCTTGGCCCCCCATTTCGTTGACTACGTCCTGTCCGAACTGCGCCAGCTGGGTTTCAAGCCGGGCGTTCAGCAGCTCAACGTCAAAACGACCCTTGTCTATCCGTTGCAGTCAATGGCCGAGAGGGTCGTGCGGGACAACCTGGCGCACTGTCTTGCCCCACCGTCATGCGATCCAAAAGGCCAATTGTCGTCCGGTCTTATCTCCGAGAACCCACAGAACGGCGAGATCTACGTGATGGTCGGTTCGCCGGACTACAACGCGCAAGGTGGCCAGTTCAACTGGACGACGACTCCACGCAACGTCGGCTCGTCGGTGAAGCCATACACGTACGCCGCGGTGATCAACGCCCGCGCGGCCACGGTCGATACGCCCATATATGACGGCCCGAGCCCGCTCATCTACAAGGACGCGTACAGCACGACCAAGTTCTACAACTACGACAGCAAGTCGCACGGCGTGCTGCCTCTAAAGGAGGCGCTTGGCAACTCGCTCAACATCTGCGCTGTCAAGGCAGAGCTTTCGATAGGAGTTCCGGCGGTGCTGGCGTATATGCGCAATATCGGTGTGCAGCCGCGCTATATCAACACCGATGGCAGCTACAACACGCAGGCGCCGGCCGACGAGTACGGCCCGAGCGTAACCCTCGGTGGCTACCCGATCACGCTGCTCGAGCACGTCGGCGGAATGGCCACGATCGCGGACATGGGCATCTACCACTCACCGGAAGCGATCCTGCAGGTGACGGATTCCCATGGCCAGGTCCTGTACCAAACGCATGCCGACCAGCGAGCGCGCCAGGCGATGGATCCCGGGGTCGCGTTCATCATCGCCCAGGTCATGTCTGACAACAACAACCGAGTAAAGATCTTCGGGCCCTACAGCCCGCTGCACTTCACCGACCGAATCGTGGCCGCGAAAACCGGCACCTCCGACGACTTCAAGGACGCCGCCACCGTTGGCTTCACCCCGGATCTCGCGGCCGTCCTTTGGATCGGCGACATCCTGGACATCAATCACACCATGGTCAGAGGTTCCGACGGTGTCTTCGTCGCGACGCCCGGCTGGCACCAATTCATGGCCGAGGCGCTCGGCTACATGGGGGCCCCCGGCAACCGCTGGTACTCCCCTCCCGCGGACGTGGTTGCGGGCGCCAACAACAGTTGGTTCCTCAGTGACACCAGAAGCATCACCCGGCTCCCCGGTGACAACCCCCCCAGCCCGACGCCGTCCCCAATCGACTACAACGTGCCGCCCGACCCAGGTGGGCCGGTCCTGGCGAGCCCATCGCCGTTGCCGTTGCCGACGCCCACCAAATAGACCTGCCGACCTGACCGCGGCCCGTAGAATCCGCCGCATGCCCACGCCCCCATCGATCTCGGTGACGACCGAGCAGCTGCCCAAGAGCCAGGTGGGCATGACCATCGAGGTGCCGGCCGATGCGGTCGACGCCACGTACGAGCGGGTGCTCAACCGGCTCGCGTCGCGCGCCAAGCTCGAGGGTTTCAGGCCTGGTCGTGCGCCCCGCGCGCTGGTCGAGGCGCGACTAGGCCCGGCCGCGATACGCGAAGAGGTGGTCGAGACGATCGTCCCCGAGGTCATCCGCCAGGCGCTCGAGGAAAAATCAATCAACCCAATCGACAACCCGGATGTCGAGGTCGTCGAGCTGGAGCGCGGGCGGCCGGCAAGGCTGAAGGCGACGGTCAGCGTGATGCCTGAAGTCAAGCTCGGCGATGCCAAGGCACTTGATGTTGCGACTCCCACCGTAGACGTCACCGACGAGATGCTCGAGCGCCGCCTCGAAGACGTGCGCGAGCCGATGGCCGAGATCACACCGGTGGAGCGCGAAGCCCGCGCGGGCGACGTGGCCGTAATCGACGTCGAGGTCGAGGCGGGCGGCAACGTCGTCCCGTCTGAATCGCGGCAGGCGATGGAGGCCGAGCTGAAGGAGGGAGTCCTGATTCCGGAGCTGATGGCCGCGATACTCGGCGCTTCGGTGGGCGAAACCCGTTCGGCCACGGTGACGTTTCCTGAGGACTATGGCGAGCCGATGCTCGCCGGGAAAGAAGGGACCATCAAGGCGACGGTCCAGGGAATCAAGGAAAAGGTCCTTCCGACCCTCGACGATGCGCTCGCGAGCCAGCTCAGCGGCGGGAAATACGAGACCGTCGACTCATTTCGGGCGTCGGTGCGCGCGCAGCTCGAGGAATCCGCGAAGTCCTTGGCCGCTATGGCTCGCGAGCAGGCGCTTGTCAAGGCGCTCGTCGAGGCCTCGACCGTGGACGTCCCCGACACGCTGGTGGAGCGCGAGCTGGCCAGCCACCTCGATTCGCTCGACCGGAGCCTGAACCGCCAGGGTCTCCGCCTCGATCGCTACCTCGAATACCTGGGCAAGACCCCGGAGCAGTGGATCGCGGAGGAGCGGCCTGAGGCTGAAGCCAGGCTCAAGGTCGATCTCGTGCTGGACGAGTTCGCCAAGCACGAGAAGATCGAACCGTCCGACGATGAGGTCAACAAGTTCATCGAGCAGCAGGCGGCAACGGACGACGAGCTCAAGGGTCGAGTCGACGAGTTGAAGCAGGGGCCAAACTCGCGCCGCTTCTTTGCCTCGCGGCTGCGCAGGCTTCAGGTTCTCGCGCGGCTCGCAGAGGTCGCGGGCGACGGAACAGCGGCTCAGACTTGACGGAATCCCGTGGGTCGGTGTCTAGAATGGGGTGGTGCCTGACATGAACAAAATCCAGCGCCCGGCCGGCTACCTCGTCCCGATGGTGGTCGAGAACACAGGGCGCGGCGAGCGCGCCTTCGACATCTACTCGCGACTGCTCAAAGACCGCATCGTCTTCATCGGAACACCGATCGACGACCAGGTCGCCAACCTGGTGGTCGCGCAGCTGCTTTTCCTGCAGTCAGAGGACCCCGAGAAGGAGATCGCCCTGTACATCAACAGCCCTGGCGGCCAGGTGACGGCGGGGCTGGCGATCTACGACACGATGCAATACATCCGCCCGCCGGTCTCCACGATCTGCATCGGCATGGCCTACTCGATGGCGGCGGTCCTGCTCGCGGGCGGTGCGCACGGCCAGCGGTACGCGCTCCCGCACGCGAACATCCTCATCCACCAGCCGTGGGGAGGCATGCAGGGACAGGCGAGCGACATCCAGATCCACGCCAAGGAGATCTTGCGCACCCGCGAGCAGCTCAACCAGATCCTTGCGCGCCACACCGGACAGAAGATCGAGAAGGTCACGCAGGACACCGAGCGCGACTACTTCCTCACGTCTGATGCGGCGAAGGAGTACGGACTGATCGACGACATCATCCTTACTCCCATCAAGCCCAGCGACAAAGAAAAAGAGAAGGAAAAAGAGAAAGAGAAGGAGAAGGTCGCAGCCACGCCTTGATGTCCACGTCGTCCATCCAGACCGCATCTCATCGGCTCAGGACGCCGATACGTGCGTCACGGGGCCCGGCCCGTCGTCGTTACGCATCTAACAAAGCGCTCCTCCTAGGTCCACCCGTTCCTTCGTCTCGGCGCCCTGAACGGCGCCCTAGCGGTCGCCTGCCGCGATCTGCGGCCTGTCTGGCCGCCGAGGACATCTTGTGATCTTTCGACGCAGAGGCAAGAGCGGCGAGGTCAAGAGGCACAAGCCGAAGTGCTCGTTCTGCGGGAAGCTTCAAGGTCAGGGTGGAGTGCGGCTGATCGCAGGTTCCGGCGTGTTCATCTGCAGCGAATGCATCAGCCTTGCCAACGAGATTCTCTGGGGCCATAATCCCCCGGCGCCGGCCTCGTCGTAATGGATACAGCGAAGGACCTATGAACGAAAGAGACGACCGCCGCCGGTACACGCGGTGCAGCTTCTGCGGCAAGGGCCAGGACCAGGTACGCAAGCTGGTCGCCGGCCCCGGGGTGTTCATCTGCGACCAGTGCATCGACCTCTGCCAGGAGGTCCTGGAGGACGACAACCGCTCGGCCGGCACGAAGAAGCAGAAGACCGGATTCATCCCCAATCCGAAGACGATCTGCGCCGCGCTCGATCAGTACGTGATCGGCCAGGAGCGCGCCAAGAAGGTGCTTTCGGTTCAGGTCTACAACCACTACAAGCGCATCTCCGCCTCCAAGTCGGTGGGCGACGTGGAGCTGACCAAGTCGAACGTGCTGCTGGTCGGCCCAACCGGCTGCGGCAAGACGTACCTCGCGCAGACGCTGGCGAAGATCCTCGACGTGCCCTTCGCGATCGCCGACGCCACCAGCCTCACCGAGGCGGGCTACGTGGGCGAGGACGTCGAGAACATCCTCCTGCGTCTCATCCAGGCCGCCGACTTCGACATCAGCCGCGCGGAGCGCGGGATCATCTACATCGACGAGATCGACAAGATCGCCCGCAAGTCGGACAACCCGTCGATCACGCGAGATGTCAGCGGTGAGGGCGTCCAGCAAGCGCTCCTGAAGATCCTCGAGGGCACGGTTGCGAACGTCCCGCCCCAGGGCGGCCGCAAGCATCCGCACCAGGATTTCATCCAGATCAACACGACCAACATCCTTTTCATCTGCGGCGGCGCATTCGACGGGCTGGAGAAGGTCGTCGAGCAGCGCATCGGCCGCCGGGCGATCGGGTTCGGGGCGCCGCACACGAAGATCGAGCGCAAGGCGATCTCGGAAACCCTCAAGCACATGCAGCCGCAGGACCTGCTCAAGTACGGCTTCATCCCCGAGTTCATCGGACGCCTGCCGATCATCGTGACACTGCACCACCTGGACCAGCAGGACATCGTTCGCATCCTCACCGAGCCCAAGAACGCGCTCGTGAAGCAGTACCAGAAGTTCTTCTCGCTCGACAACGTCGAGCTCGTCTTCCAGAAAGGATCCCTTGACGCCATAGCGGAGCTGGCTCTACTTCGAGGTACAGGTGCGCGCGCCTTGAAGTCCATCATCGAGGAGGCGCTTCTCAACTCGATGTTCGAGATCCCCTCGCGTCCGGAGATCAAGCGCTGCCTGATTTCCGAGCGATCGATCCGCGAGGCCCTCGAGCCCGAGTTCGAGTTCAGTGAAGAGGGCGACGGCCCGGCGCGCCTGGTCGGGGAATCGGCCTAGCAGTCTTTCCGGTTCGGCGGTAACCTTCGGCAATGGTCGACCTCCGTGGGAAGACCGTCCTCCTGACCGGCGCATCGACGGGCATCGGTCCATACATCGCGCGTCGCCTTCATAGCGCGGGCGCTCGGTTCGTGCTTTCGGCGCGAAACGAATCCGCGCTGACCATGCTCGCGACTGAGCTGGGTGAGTCTCGCGTCGTGGTCGCCGACCTGTCGCAGCCAGACGAGCCGGAGCGGCTGGCGCGCGAGGCGGGAGCGGTCGACGTGCTGGTTTCGAACGCAGGCGTACCCGCCAGCGGGCGCCTGGTCACATTCACGATCGAGCAGCTCGACCGCGCGATGGCGGTCAACCTGCGTGCCGGCATCATTCTCGCTCGCCTCCTTGCACCCGCCATGATCGAGCGCAAAGAAGGCCACATGGTGTTCATGGCCTCGGTGGCCGGCAAAGTGCCCGCCTCTGGTTTCACCGTTTACAACGCGACCAAGTTCGGGATCCGGGGCTTCGCCCTGGCCCTGCGCGAAGAGCTGTGGGGCACCGGCGTGGGCGTCTCGGCGATTTCGCCCACGTTCGTCAGCGAGGCTGGGATGTGGGCCGAGACCGGCCTCAAGGCGAACCCGCTGGCTGCGGAGGTGCCGCCGCAACAGGTCGCTGAGGCGGTTCACAGGGCGATCACGAAGAACAAGGCCGAGATCGACGTGATGCGCCTGCCGCTGCGTGCGAGCTTGAAGGTGATGGGGGTCGCTCCTGGCCTCTTTATGGCGGTGGCCCGGTCCAGCGGCGCCAATCGGCAGGCAGACGTTGCCGGCGACCGTCAGAAGAACAAGCGCTAACATACGCAGCACCATGCGCCGCTACGTACCCGTATCTGTACGCAAGCCGGCGCAGTCGCGCTAAGCGACCTTTCCCGCCGGCACTCCGAATTCAACCCTTAGACCAAACACATACTCATGAGCAAAACCATCTCTGACATGCAAACCGCGTATGACGCCGGGGCCATCGAGCCCGGCTGGTACGCGCGCTGGGAAAAGGCCGGCCTGTTCACGGCCAATTCGAACAGCCCCAAACCCAAGTTCACGATGTGTTTTCCTCCGCCCAACATCACCGGCGAGCTCCACATGGGTCATGCGCTGCAGACCGCCATCTACGACCTGATCGCGCGCTACAAGCGAATGGCCGGCTACGAGGTTCTGTTCCTGCCCGGTTACGACCACGCCGCGATCGCAACTCAAAACGTGATCGAGAAACAGCTGGCCCGCGAGGGGAAGACCAAAGAGGAGCTGGGCCGCGAGCAGTTCGACGCTCGCGTGAATGCCTGGTATCAAGAGGTCGGCGCGACAATCATCAATCAGCTCCGCTTGCTGGGCGCCTCGATGGATTGGAGTCGCCTGCGCTTCACCATGGACGCGAGATACGTCCGCTCGGTCATGACCGCGTTCGTCGCTTTCTACGACCGTGGGTGGATATACCGTGCGCCGCGCATCGTCAACTGGTGCCCGCACGACCAATCGGCGATCTCGGATCTCGAGGTGAAGTGGGAGGAGCACCACGACACCCTGTACTTCATCCGCTATCCCATAGAAGGCGGCGGAGAAGTTGTCATCGCGACGGTGCGCCCCGAGACGATGCTCGCCGACACGGGCGTGGCGGTGAATCCGAGCGATCGGCGATACCAATCGCTCATCGGCAAGACGGCGGTCCTGCCGCTCGTCGGCCGGAAGCTGCCCATCGTCGGCGACGAGGCTGTCCAGAAGGACTTCGGCACCGGCGTGCTCAAGGTCACGCCCGGCCACGACCCCATGGACTACGAGATCGGCCAGCGGCACCATCTCGAGATCGTCAACGGCATGCATCTCGACGGTCGCATGAACGTGCCCGGCCTTCCGTACGACGGCCTGCCTGCATTGGAAGCACGCAAGCTGGTCGTCGCCGATCTGAAGGCGCAAGGACTCCTCCTCAAGGAAGAGCCGTACACGCACGAGGTCGGGCACTGCGACCGCTGCGACACGGTGATCGAGCCGCTCATCAGCGAGCAGTGGTGGCTGCGCATGGACAAGATGCGCGACAAGGCGCTCGCGGCGTCGGCCGCCGGCAAGGTGAGCTGGCACCCCGAGCGCTACGAGCGCACGTACCTCGACTGGCTGCACGGCCTTCGCGACTGGAACATCGGCCGCCAGCTGTGGCTGGGCCATCGCGTGCCCGTCTACTACTGCGCCAACGGCCACCGGACGGTGGCGGTCGAGAGGCCGACCGAATGCGGAGAGTGCGGGAACACTCAGATTACTCAGGACACGGACGTCCTCGACACGTGGTTCTCGTCCGCCCTCTGGCCCTTCGCAACCCTTGGCTGGCCCGACGAGACCGAGGACCTCCGTACGTTCTATCCGACGGATATGAACTGCACGGCGCGCGAGATCATCAACCTCTGGGTGAGCCGGATGATCATGACCGGGCTCGAGTTCATGGGCGAGGTCCCTTTTTCCGACGTCGTCATCCACTGCCAGGTGCAGGCGGCCGACGGACGCCGGATGTCGAAGTCTCTTGGCACCGGTGTCGACCCGCGCAACCTGATCGACAGGTACGGGACGGACGCCCTCAGGGCGTGGGCTGCGTCGGTGGCCATGTCGAGCCAGGACGTCCGTTTCGACGAGACCCGCGTCGAAGGCTACAAGCGGTTCTGCAACAAGCTGTGGAACGCCACCCGCCTCGTCCTCCGAGATCTTGGCGAGGGGCCACTGCCCACGATGCCCCAGCCGGATGAGCTGGAGCTCATCGAGGACCGCTGGATGGCATCGCGGCTCGCCTCAGCGCAACGAGAGGTCACCGACGGCATCGAGGGATTCGCGTTTCAAGATTCGATGGCCGCCGCCTACGGCTCCGTGTGGCATGAGTTCTGTGATTGGTGGCTCGAGGCATCGAAGGAGCGTTTGCGTGCGAAGGACAAGACGGCGCAGGCGGTTGCGCTCTTCTGCCTCGACAACCTGCTCCGGCTGCTGCACCCGTTCATGCCCTTCGTCACCGAAGAGCTCTGGTCACGCCTGCCGGGCGAGCGTGATTTCATCCTGCGCGCGCCATGGCCGGAGGACCTGCATCGCTACATCGACGGCCAGGCCGAAGTCGACTTCGAGCGCCTGATGGACGTGGTCAACGAGATCCGTTCGTTACGCAAGACGGTGCCGGGCGCGCCGGCCAAGGGAGGCGCGGCGCGGCTCGTGGAGACGATGGACCCCGACCGGGCGCGCGCCCTGTCGCTTCTGGGCCTGGTCGCGGTGGTCGATGAGCTGCCGCCGGGCAAGGAGCTGGCTCTCGCCGAAGGGGGCATCGTCTTCCCCGCGGTCGCCGCGGCCGATCCCACCGTGGTGGCAAAGAAGAAAGCCGACTTGCAGAAGGAGCTCGATCGCGTGCAGGCCAAGCTCGAAAATCCCGAGTTCCGGGCGAAGGCGCCGGAGCAGGTCATCGCGGAGCAAGAAGCGAGAGCGGATGAGCTGAGGGCCGCAATCGAGCGGTTGGAATAGAGCCTTAACCTTTAGGGCGCGCATGCCGTCAATCGCGCTCATTGCGCCCGTCGCCATACCCCTCGCCACCGCAGGCGCCGTCGCCATCTGCGGAGTGGCCGGCTGGAAGATCGATCGCGTAGTCCTCGCCGCGGGCGCATGGCTTTCGATCCTCGCGCTTGTCGCGTTGTGGGCCCCCGTCCGATCGACGCAGGAACTGGGGCTGGGCCAGGTGGGCTTCGGCACCCCAACCGACCTTCGGCTCGACGCGGTGGGATTCGCCTTTGGCCTCATGGTCCTGGTCCCGGCCGCGATCCTGCTCACGCTCCAGCCGCGCCCGTGGCAAGAGGGAACGGTCGCCGCGTTGGGCGTTGCCGCGGCGGTGACCGCTGTGGAGTCGGGAGGGCTGATCCTGACCGCGGTGGCGGGGGGTGCTGCCGCCACCCTCGCAATAGTCCAGCTCGACGTCGAGGATCCGCGCGGCTCACGCCCGCCGTGGGGAGTGCTCCTCGCCGCCTGGCTCGCGTTGAGCTGGGTCGGAGCGATTCTCCAGGTTCGCAGTGGTACCGCAATTTACGCAGCGGTGCCGGTCTCTGCGATGACCGTGCCGGTTTTCGCGTTGCTGGCCGTGGCGGCTCTGATCGCGTCGGGGCTGTACCCGTGGCGTGGCTGGGCCTCGCACCTTTGGGGACGGCCGGCGCTGCGTTCCGCCGGGATGGCCGTCGCGACTCTGTATCCGCTTGGCTTCTATCTCCTGGTCCGCGCCTACGAGATGGGAGACGGCCGCTATCCGCGGTTCTGGATGCAGGCGGCCCTCGCGGGCATCGGGGTTCTGGTGGCGTTCGGAGCCGCCGCCCGGGCCCAGGCGGCGGCCACGCGTCGCGAGTACCTCGGCGAGGTGATACCGGGCCTTGGAGGGTTCGCGCTCATCGGGATCAGCCTCGGCACCCCGCTGGGGCTGGTTGCCGGCATAGCGACGCTGGTGGTCGCCGCGATCCTCGCCGGGTGCCTTCCACTGCTGCCGGATCGTGCCGGTCCCGCATCGCTGGTGGTGATCGCGGCGGCCGCGGGCCTGCCGCCCGGACTTGCCTTCGGCGTGCGTGTGCTTGGGTTGGAGGCGACCTTCGAGGCCGGCAACCCAATGGGCCTCATCGGCATCGCCGCCGCCGCCACCTGGATCGTTGCGATCATCGCCGCGGCTCGCGCCGTCGGGCTGCCGGCCGGTCGCGGGCACCCGGCGAGCGAGACCGAGCCTCGCGTGGCGATGGGGCTTGCGGCAGTCACGGTGCTCGCCGGTCCGGCGCTCGGCCTGGTCCTGTCGGTTTTGGCGGCTCCGGCCCAGGCCCTCGTGATGCCGGCACCGGCAGGCGTCACCATCGGAAGCGCGACATCGGTCGTGACGGTCTCGACCGTGCTGCCGGCCCTCGCTCTGTTCGCGCCGGTGTTGCTGCTCGCCGTCGTCGCTTACTTCTACGGCGGCCCGATGGCTGTGCGGACGCAGGCCCGTGAGCCGCTTTTCGTGCTGCCGGGCGCCGAACTGCTCGCTCGCTTCCGCAAAGAGCTGCGCGCCGCGACCGTCCCCGCCCAGTACCGTTCGCTGGTCGACCTGCGAGCGCTCGAGGCGGCCGCGACCGGAGGCGGTCCTCTGCTGTGGCTGGCCGCGCTGGTCGCCCTCGCATTCGCGGTCACGCGCTGATCGCGGATTCCTTCGTGACCGGTATCGCCGCCTTCGCCGCATGGCTTGGCGCGGCCATGATCGTGCTGGCGGACGGCCGCCGCGGCCTGGCGTCGGGTATCGGGTTGGTCGCGGTTGGGTTCGCCGCGATCGCGTGGGCGGACGGCGTCTGGGTGGGGGGCGCATTGCTTCTCGTCGGTGGCGCTATCGCTGTGATGGCGCTATTGCGGACAGGACATCAGGATTGGGGACTGATGCCGTCCGGCTCGACGCCTCGGCTGTTGCTTGCCGTGGCGGGCGGCCTCGTGTCGCTCTGGGTGGCGGCGTCTGTGACGACCGGGCCAGGAGCCTCGTTGCGATTCGCCTGCATCACCGTCTTGGGATTGATGGCGGGACGCTTGCTCGAGAGCAAGTCCGCCACCCCCGCGCTCACCGGCGCGGCCGGGCTTGCGATCGCGCTCGCGGGCGCGTCCGAGCTCGGGCCGAATGACCCAGGGTTCGCGCCTTACCTGATCGGGGCCGTGATCGCCGCGGGTGCATTGCTGCTTCCGGCCGCGAGGTCTGATGGACCCTGAGCTCGCGATCGCGCTGCCCGCG
>WNEY01002725.1_pt1 | contig 13043 bp, 11 predicted proteins | sample 5400531 | NCBI WGS metagenome assembly WNEY01 (sample SAMN13153338, study PRJNA577476) | soil metagenome | isolation source: 200 cm saprolite under Douglas fir tree site 1 | place: USA:California | collected 2015-04-18
TGGGGCAGCTACACCAACTGCGGCCAGGTCTGCCTCTCCGTGGAACGATTGTTCGTCGAACAAACCGCCGCGGAAAAATTCATCGCGCTCTGCGTGGATAAAACGAAAAAGCTGCGCATTGGCCCCGGAAGCGATCCTGCGGCCGACGTCGGCCCGTTGATTCGCCCGCAACACGTGCGCCGCATGATCGATCTGGTCGACGACGCCGTCTCGCGCGGCGCAACCCTCTTGTGCGGCGGCAGCCCGCGCCCCGAGCTTGGCCCCAACTTTTTTGAGCCCACGGTCATCGCCGGCGTCGATTCCTCGATGAAGCTGTTTCAAGAAGAAACCTTCGGGCCGATCCTCGCGATTCAAGCCGTGCGTGATGCCCAGGAAGCAATTGCGCAAGCCAACGATTCACCGTTCGCACTCGCGGCGAGCATCTGGACGAAGAGCAAAGCGCGAGGAATGGCCCTCGCGACGCAACTCCGCGCCGGCGCAGTCATGGTGAATGATGCCATCAGCTACTTCGGCATTGCCGAAGCGCCGCACGGCGGCTGCGGAGCCAGCGGCTGGGGCCGCACGCATGGCCAGGCGGGCCTCCTCGAAATGGTGCAAATGAAATACATTGATGTCGACGGTTTGCCGAGGAGCGAAAAGCCCTGGTGGTACCGTTACGGTGCGGATCTGGAGCGCGCCGCCGACGCATTTCTCCAATTTGAATTTGCCGGCGGCATCGGCGCGAAGTTGCGAAACGCCCGCAGTGCCATGAAAACATTTTTCCGCGACCACGGGTTGTAGAGAGGAGTTCCATGCCTGAAGAGACCACAGCTTTACCCAAAATCAAAACGCGCAAGCCCAAACAGCGCGCGTGCGACGAAAAAGACGAGAAGGGCAAGCTCTGCAACGGCCACTTGAAGCGCTATTACGATTACCCGAAGGAAGTCGCGGCACTCATCGGTGCGAAAGCGGAAATTTACCGCTGCGAATTCTGCAAGACGCTGTACCGCCCGGATCCCGTGCAGCAGCCGCAAAGCTATACTCTGCGCAACTAGAGTTATTGATTTCGCAGCAACCGAGGCCCGTCTTGCAGCAGAACGAATGGATTTACGACTGGAACGTCGCCACGCCGCCGGCGATTCCTCCCGGCACTCGCGTCTTGATGAATGACGAAACCCTGCGCGACGGTTTGCAGAATCCTTCCGTCTTCGACCCCAGCATCGAAGAAAAAATCGAAATCCTGCACCTGATGGAATCCCTGGGAATAGACGCGGTCAATATCGGTCTCCCCGCCGCCGGGCCGCGCGCTTTTGCGCACACCGAAGCATTAGCCCGCGAAATCGCCACCCGCCGCATGAAGATCAAGCCCAACTGCGCGGCGCGCACGCATGAGAACGATATTCGCCCGATCGTCGAAATTTCGCAGAACGCGGGCATCGCCATCGAAGCCGCGACTTTTCTCGGTTCCAGTCCCATTCGCCGCCTCGTGGAAGATTGGACGGTTGATCACCTCGAGCGCACCACCGAGAATGCAGTAAAGTTCGCCGTCGAAAACGGCCTTCCGTCCATGTACGTCACGGAAGACACCATTCGAACCGATCCCGATACCGTGAAGCGTTTGTATTCGACGGCTATTCGAAACGGCGCACGCGCCATCGTTCTCTGCGACACCGTCGGCCACGCCACTCCCAACGGCGCATTTAACCTCGTGAAATTCGTCGTCGACGAAGTCGTGAAACCCTCCGGCGAAAAAATTCGCGTCGACTGGCACGGCCACAACGATCGCGGTCTCTCCATCGCCAATTCACTCGCGGCCATCGCCGCCGGCGCGCACCAGGTTCACGCCGCCGCCAATGCTCTTGGCGAACGCGTCGGCAACACGCCCATGGAATTAATGCTCGTCAATCTCCGCCTCATGGGCCTTATTCAACAGGATCTCTCCCGCCTCAAGGAATACTGCGAGAAGGTCGCCACGGCCACGCACACCATGATTCCGCCGAATTATCCGGTCGTCGGTCATGACGCCTTCCGCACCGCAACGGGCGTCCACGCCGCCGCGCTCATCAAAGCGTTTCGAAAGAATGATCTCGAACTCGCCAACGCCGTTTACAGCGGCGTGCCCGCGCATCTCTTCGGCCTCGACCAGGTGATTGAGATCGGCCCGATGAGCGGGAAATCCAACGTGCTGTTCTGGCTGGAGAAGCACCGCGTTCCCGCAGACGAGGCCACGGTCACGCGCATCTTTGACGCCGCCAAGCAGTCCCCGCGCGTCCTCTCCGACGCGGAAGTTTTCGCCCTCTGCACCGAGGCCGCACGCAATTGAGCGGAAAACGTTGTTGCAAGCCGACGATGAAACGTGCCCTCGTTTGCGTTATTCTTCTGGCTATGCCGGTACGCTCCGCTGCCTCTCCGCATGCGCCACGCCAGGCCCCAGGTTCACGCCTTTCCGACAACGCCCGAGTCCGCGCCGCTCTCGATTGGTTCACTCCCAATATTTCCTGGGTCAACGACCAACAGGCGCGCATCACGGAAATCCCGGCGCCGCCTTTTCAGGAATCGGAGCGCGCCGCCGCGGTCAAAGCCTTGCTGGCCGAAGCCGGTCTCTCGGTCCAGATCGACAAGACCGGCAATGTTATCGGCGAACTGCGCGGCGTGAATGAAAAAGAGATTGTCGTCGTTGCCGCGCACCTGGATACCGTTTTTCCTCCCGACACGGACGTGAAAATCCATCGCGACGGCAGCCGAATGGCCGCGCCCGGAATCTCCGATAATGGCACCGGCGTCGCCGCGCTCCTGGCGCTGGCACGTGCCGTGCAATTCGCGCACCTCAAGCCGCAGCGCACCGTTCTCTTCGTTGGCGACGTTGGCGAGGAAGGCGAAGGCAATCTTCGCGGCATGCGCGCCATCGTTGAGGCCTACCGCGCAAAACTCAAAGCGGTCGTTGTGCTCGATGGCTCCGGCACTGATCACGTGACCACGAAAGCGCTGGCTTCGCGCCGTCTCGAAGCGCTGATCACCGGCCCGGGCGGCCACAGTTGGTCGGACTTCGGCATGCCCAATCCTATCAACGCTCTCGTCCGCGGCTCCCTCCGCTTCATCAACACCAAAGTTCCCGCCAGCCCGCGCACCACATTCAACATCGGCCAGATCGAAGGCGGCACCTCGGTGAATTCCGTTCCTCATGAAGCGCGCCTGAAAGCAGACATTCGCTCGGAAAACGAAGACGAACTCACACGCCTTGAATCCGCGCTTCGCGAATGCATCGCTGCGGGCGTTCGCGACGAAATGGATTCCGCTCGCGACCATTCGAAAGGGAAACTTGAATGGAAGGTCGAATTGCTTGGCAGCCGTCCCGGCGGGGAATTGCCCCCGGATTCGGCTCTGCTGGCCGCCCTCCGCGCCGCCGATGAAATTGTCGGCAATCAATCGCGCATCGAACGCTCTTCAACCGACGCCAATATTCCGCTGTCCCTGGGAATCGAAGCTATCTCCATCGGCGCCGGCGGGAACGGCGGCGGAGCGCACTCGCTGCAGGAATGGTACGATGCCGCCGGCCGTGAGGCCGGTTTGAAGCGCGCTCTCCTTACCATTCTAGGGGTTTCCGGAGTTGCCGAGGAAAAATCCCGGTGAGAATCCGGACGAATCGCGCGCGATTCCTTGCCGGAATTCTCCCACTTGTTGTCGCGTTCCTAGCGGCGTTCCACGAGAAATCCAGCGCGGCACAAAAAGCTCCTTTCACGACCTATTACGTCCACGGCCGGATTTACACGAATGACCCTGCGCATCCTTGGGCCGAGGCCATGGCCGTCAGCGACGGAGTTATCACTTGCATTGGCAAGGTGGATCACGTCCTGCTCAATTGCGGCGGCGGCCAGGAGGGCATGGAGACGGTCCAGCTCAAAGGCCAATTTGTGATGCCCGGCTTCAATGATGCTCACGTGCATCTCGGCAAAGCCGCCGCGGACGAACTGGCCGTCCCGTTAACCGGCGTGGCTTCCGTGGAAGAAATGCAGAAGCGCGTAGCCGCCGCCGTCGCGCACTACAAAGAAGGCGAATGGATCACCGGCGGCGGCTGGGACCACACGCTCTGGCCTGAGAAAAGATTCCCCAATCGGCGGCAGCTCGATGCCGTCGCCCCCAGAAATCCCGTCATCCTCACGCACGTCTCCGGCCACGTGGCCGTCGCCAATTCTCTTGCGCTCAAGAGCGCGGAGATCGACAGAAACACGCCCAATCCGCCAGGCGGTGAGATCGAACACGATGGACTTGGCGAGCCGACGGGAATGTTGAAAGAAGATGCGGCAATGTCCCTGGTGAAAGTGCGGATTCCCGAGCCCTCACTTGAGAAACGCCGCAAAGGAATCGAGCTGGTCCTCGAAAACGTCGCCAGGAACGGCGTCACTTCCGTCCAGGATTTTTCCGATTGGGCGGATTTCCAGATCTACCAGCAACTGAAAGATGAAGGCAAACTCACCGTTCGAATCACCGAGTGGCTCCCCTTCAATCTGCCGCTCAACGATTTGCAGAATATGCGCGCGCAAGGCGGCACCAAGGACCCCTGGCTGAAGACGGGCGCGCTCAAAGTCTTCTTGGATGGCGCCATGGGTTCGCGCACCGCGGCAATGCTCGAGCCGTATTCCGACGATCCCTCTACGAGCGGCATCCTCACCAGCGATCCTGAAAACCTCACGGCCATGGCCATTCAGCGCGACAGGGCCGGTTTCCAGCTCGCTTTCCACGCCATCGGCGACCGCGCCAATCGCATCGCCCTGGACGTTTTCGAAGCGGTCGCCAAAGCCAACGGCCGGCGCGACCGCCGCGACCGCATCGAGCACGCACAAGTCGTCGCGCCCATAGATTTCGCCCGCTTTGCGCAACTCCACGTCATTGCTTCCATGCAGCCCTCGCATCAGACCACGGACATGCGCTGGGCCGAGGACCGCATCGGGCGAGAGCGCATCGTCGGCGCTTACGCCTGGGCCACCATGCTGAAAAACGGCGTGCCGCTGGCGTTTGGCACGGACTATAACATCGAGCCCATCAGCCCGTTTCGCGGCTTGTACGCCTGCGTTACCCGCGAACGCCCGGATGGCGGCCCGAGAAACGGGTGGGAGCCGCAGGAGAAAATCTCGCTCTCGGATTGCATCCGCGCGTATACCTCAGGCTCCGCCTACGCGCAATTCGAGGAAGGGAAGAAAGGCGAGCTAAAACTAGGCGAGTACGCCGATTTCGTCATCCTTTCAAACGATCTCACCAAAGTTCCCCCCGCCCAGTTCACCAAAACGCGCGTCCTCCGCGCCGTCGTCGGCGGCCGCACCGTCTTCTCCGCCGCACAGTGACGGCCGTCAACTCAAAAGAATCGCGCTGCGGGAATCAAAAAAAGTGAATCTTTGAGATTTCGCCGGCGTAATCTTTTTTTGCCGTTGGGGAAAACCACATTCTCACGTGGCGGCCTTTCCAGCTCTCACAACTGCTCAACTTGGGTTCGGGCACACCGTCCGCCCAGCTCAACTTCACCTTGGCAAAATCAGGAGCGTAGAAGCTGACTGGCCCGCTCTGGAGGTCCAGGTTAATCATCACTTCCGGCTTATTGGCGCATTCCACCGAGCTAATCGCTCCATCCGCCCCATACTCCTGCCTATTGAGATGAACTGGCACGTCCGCGGACGTTTCCGCCCCCGCAACTCCAGCAGGTCGCCTCATCACCGCGACGTTGGGAGCATCTTTGCTCGCTGGCGCCGACAAAGGCACATTCGCCTTGTTCGCGGCCCATTCTTCCCGTTGCTGCACGTGTTGCAGCATATTAGCGGCCACCTCTTTCTCTCCCGCATTCGTTGCTGCCGCCAGAATTCTCTGCGCCATAATGCGCGCTTCCGAGAACCGGCTATTGTTTAACAACAGATATGCCAAATTGATGGAGTATGCGAGCTGTCCGGGGTCAAGTTGCACTGCCTTGATCCCGGCGTTCACCGCTTGCTTCTGCGTTTCCGGCGAATGCGAATACGCCTGCGCGAGCGCTTCGAAACCCGGCGCGAATTCGGGATTGAGTTGCACCGCCTTTTCCAGAATGCCGGTGGCCTCCTTCGCGCTTTCTCCCCCGTAGCCGCCTTTTTGCATCAGGAAGAATCCGTGAAAATATTGCGAAGCGAATCCGGCCGCCCCCAGCTTGATGGCTTCCACCATTTCCTTGTCCGCTTCCTCGGTTTCATGCCGCCGGTAGTGGTAGTACCCGAGAGCTTCGTGCGCGAAGGGCAGATTGGGTTCGGTCTTGAGCGCCTCTTCGAGGATGGGCTGCGCCTGCTCCACGCGGTTGTGGTGCGTAAAAAAATCGCCGCGTGTAGCCAGCGCTTCTCCCGCCGAAACGCTGCGAACTGCATACCTCTTCTCCGCCGCTCCTTGCCCTGCTTTCACGATGCCAATCCGGAAACTTCCCTGTCTCGAGTAAGCCTCAATCTTTTTCCCGAATTGTTTCAGGTCGCCAAAAGCCTCCCGCGCGGCATCGACCTGGTTGCCTGACTTTCCCCATGCGGAGAGGAAGTTCTTCAGCAACTGCTTTTGCCGCGCGTCTTCATCCATCATCAGGAAATGAACCAGCGCCCAGGATTCGGCGTAAAACACGGAAGCGCGGTTCGTTTCGTTGTAGTACGGCGAGCGGTGATCAACCTCTAGCAGCGTTTCAATCGGAATCAGTTTGCTTTGATTCAAGAGGTACAAGTGACCGGAATCAATCGTCCCCGTTTTAATTTCTTTGTCTCCAAGCGTGGTGTTCCCAAAGAATTCCGCAAGTCCTTCGTTGAGCCAAAGCGGCAGGTTGCTGAAATTCAGGCGCAAGAGAGCGTGAGTATATTCATGGTAGAGCGTATGGAACGGGTTGTCGCCCTGTGTGTCCAGGCGCAAGACCACGTAGTCCTTGTCCTGCGCTGGCTGGTACATGCCTGCGTGGTGAAGATGGCCTTTCACTTCCCATTCTTCCGGTAGAAACATTTTTATCGTGTTTTCATTTTTCGCCGCCACGATGACGATAGGTTGCGGAGGATCCACGCGCAGCGCGGAGAAAGCCATATGGAACATATTGCGAATCTGCTCAAACTGGTCCGCGACCTTTCGCGCCTCCTTCTCGCCAGCGTTGCTTTGGACTCTGAAGTGCGGACTTTGCACCTCTATCCAGTTGTCCGAGGCCGACGCGGAAACCGGCAGCAGGATCAGGACGAAGGTAAGAGTGATGCGGCGAGAGGCAAGTATTCTGCGCATCATGGTATCCACCATGTACACCAGTACAGCGGCCCTGTAAAGTCTCTAGTGCGCGATCGAAAACTGCTTCACCGGCCGTTCGTGTAATACTTCACGTCGACGGCGTCGTACATCGTGGCGGTGGCGGCGTGGGTTTTCTCGTAGGCGGTGACGTCGGGCTCGTGTTGCAGGGTCGTGCCGATGTCGTCGAGGCCCTTCAGCAAAACTTCCTTCCGCGACGGAGCAATTTCAAACTTGAACATCAGGCCGTGTTTGTCGGCGATGGTCTGGTTCGGCAGATTCACCGTGAGCGAGTACCCTTCTTCTTTTTCCGTGCGCTTGAACAGTTCATCGACTTCCGCTTCGGAGAGCGTTGCGGGCAGGATGCCGTTCTTGAAGCAATTGTTGTAGAAAATGTCAGCGTAGCTGGGGGCGATGACGACGCGGAAGCCGTAGTCCTTAACGCCCCACGGAGCGTGCTCGCGGCTGGAGCCGCATCCGAAATTGGCGCGCGCCAATAACACTGAAGCGCCTTTGTAGCGCGGAAAATTCAAAACGAATTCCGGATTTGGTTTTTCGCCGGGCAAATAGCGCCAATCATAAAAAAGTATCCGACCAAATCCTTCGCGCGTCAGCGCCTTGAGAAATTGTTTCGGCACCATCTGGTCGGTGTCGACATTGACGCGGTCGAGCGGCATCACCATGCCGGTGTGAGTCGAGAACGGTTGCATGCGATTCAGTCTCCCAAAACTTGAAATTTCTCAATCTCGCCGAACGCCGTCCAATACGCGGCGCCGTGGTCTCGCTTTCCATCAGAACGATTCGTGGAAATCAAGACGTAAGTAATGCCGCAGCAAGGTTCTGGCTTGGCACAAACAGTCAGCTCATGCAGCCGAATTTCCATCAATTCTCCATCTGCAAGCGCGACGCGCATTCGCTTGCCGATGTGCCCCTGATCGAAACCGCGCGTGTCTACTGGCATTGGCAATCCAGCCTCAGCAGGGCGCAGCGTGCTGCGCCCCTACAACGGAAACAAGTCAAAACCGCCGGCAAGATGCCGGCACTACAAAACCTACTCGACGGAGGAGACGTCGTCGAGTGAACGTACGTCAACGAAATGGCCGGCGATGGCGGCGGCTGCGGCCATGACTGGGCTGACGAGGTGCGTGCGGCTGTCCTTGCCCTGGCGGCCTTCGAAATTGCGATTGCTGGTGCTGGCGCTGCGCTCGTGGGGCGGCAGGACGTCAGCGTTCATGCCGATGCACATGCTGCAGCCGGCGTCGCGCCACTCGAAGCCGGCGTCGCGGAAAATTTTGTCGAGGCCTTCTTTTTCGGCTTGCGTCTTGATGCCGCGGGAGCCGGGGACAATCAGCGCCTGCTTGATGCTTTTTGCGACGTGCTTGCCTTCGACAAAATGCGCGGCGGCGCGAAGATCATCGAGGCGCGAATTCGTGCACGAGCCGATGAACACGCGGTCGACGGGAATGTCCACGATGGGCGTGCCGGCTTTGAGGCCCATGTATTTGAGCGCGCTTTCGGTGGCCTTCTGATCGTTGAGATCCTTGAAGTCATGCGGATCAGGGACGCGCGCGGTGACGCTGGTGACCATGCCGGGATTGGTTCCCCAGGTGACTTGCGGTGCGATTTTCTCGGCGTGGAGCTCGATGGTCATGTCGAATTTCGCGCCGTCGTCGCTGCGCAACTGCTTCCAGCGCTCAACGGCTTCCTGAAACGCTTTGCCGCGCGGGACGAACGGCCGGCCTTCGAGATACGCGAAGGTGGTTTCATCCGGCGCGATCATGCCGGCGCGCGCGCCGCCTTCGATGGTCATGTTGCAGACGGTCATGCGCCCGTCCATGGAAAGGGAGCGAATGGCTTCGCCGCCGTATTCGGTGACGTGGCCGTTGCCGCCGGCGATGCCCGTTTTCCCGATGATGGCAAGAATCAAGTCCTTTGCCGTAACGCCTCTGGGGCGTTTTCCATGCACCAGAATGTGGAGCGTCTTGGAGCGCGACTGAACGAGACATTGCGTCGCAAGCACATGCTCGACTTCGCTGGTGCCGATGCCAAAAGCCAGCGTGCCGAACGCGCCGTGGGTGGAGGTATGACTGTCGCCGCAAACAAGGGTCTGGCCGGGCTGGGTGATGCCGAGTTCCGGGCCGATGATGTGCACGATGCCCTGGTTCTTGCTGTTCATGTCGAAGAGGCGGACGCCGGATTCACGGCAATTTTTCTCGAGGGCATCGAATTGCAGTTTGGCGTCGTTATCGAGAATAGGCAGCGTGCGGTCGGTGGTCGAGACGGAATGGTCCATCACCGCGAAAGTGAGATCGGGGCGGCGAACCTTGCGGCCTTCCGCGCGGAGACCGGCGAAGGCCTGGGGCGAGGTGCCCTCGTGTACGAGGTGGCGGTCAATGTAGATGATGGAGGGCTGCCCGGGCTCCTCGCGAACGACGTGGGAGTCCCAGATCTTCTGATAGAGCGTCTTCCGTGAATTGTCAGGTGTCATGGGTTTTCTATTCGGATTCTAGCACTCCTGCAGTGGGAGGCAAATGGAAGGGCCTCAAGAAGAGGTTGACAGTCCCGACCGAGTCGGGATCTTCGGTCCGGAATACACCGCACCTCCAATTGAAGGTTGAAAAGAAAGAGGGGGAATTCCCCCAGCCGAGTCGCGAACTGCGGCAGATGAGAGATCGGGGACCTCCTGAGGGACAAGGTTCAGATTGGGCAGGTTAGTTACGGGATGTCGCAAAACTTACTACAGTACGAGGCTGGCTAGGGTGCAACCTGATCCAGTGGGATCATAGTGAATCACGCCAGACTGATCCGTGCAGAACATCCGCTGACCAGACGCACCAACGACTTGGGGAGTCCCGGTAACGGTGAAACTGACCGAAGGAGTCGCGCCGTCACCTGTCCACACGAAGGAGTATCCGGCCTTCGTGCCTTGAGCGAGCAGGTCATCAATCAAGCAGGACTGTGTGGAAGATGACGAGCAGGGATTCGCGCCGCCGAGAGTGGTCAATTGCGGCGGGAAACCGAGGTCGGGATAGGTGATGGAATAGGTGACCGCCGCGGTGTCGATGACGCGGAGGGAGGCAACGGCGGAGGCCTCGTTAGCGCGCATCCGGGAGCGGAGAAAATTGGGGATGGCAATCGCCGCAATAATCAGGATCACGGCGACCACGAGGAGCAACTCAATCAGAGAGAATCCTTTGTGACTACGCATGAATTCACCTTATGCTCGCGAATCCGTGGGGGGGCGCAACCTGGGACCAAAGCACAGGCGGACACGGAACTTCCAGGTGGGGCAAAATCGCTCACAACTAGTCATAATTATGCGAATCCACCCAAAAGAGAATGTAGCACTTCGCTCCATGTTATCCAAGGGTACCCGCGAACAGGGGATTCTTGTCCATGTACTGGCCTTTTTGCCAGTACCGTTGTGGGGGCACTTGATGAATGGCCGGAACGGCGACTCCGACAAGCGCCGTAGTAGATGCCAGAGGTGCCTTACTGGGCATCCGCAGGCGATGCAAATTATCGAGAAGAATGCGGGTTAGGGGCGCAACGGAGGCACTTCGCCATTCACCTCGGAACTCTTGCTTTAAAGCGAGGTGCGTTCGATTGCGCCCGCCGGGAGCGTTATTCCTTGGTCTTGCGGCGCTCGCACAGGGTCACGATTTTCGTCGGGTCGACGGCATCGCTGTCGATTTGCATTTCGACGACTTTGCCGCTCTTGTCGACCAGGTAGTTGACGCGGCGAGCTGCTTTGTACTTGGGATTGTAAAGACCGTACTGGCGGGTGATATCGCCTCCCCAGTCGCTTAGCAGCGGGAAGGTGACGGCGATTTTTTCTGCCCACGCGGCGTTGCTGAAGGTGCTGTCCATGCTAACACCCAAGACCTGGGTGTCTGCAGCTTCCAGCTTTTGCAGGTTCTGCTGGAAGTTCTGCATCTGCTTGGTTCAACCACCGGTGAAGGCGAAGATGTAAAAGGCGAGGGCGACGTTCTTCTTGCCGCGGAAGTCATGCAGGGACACCTGGTTGCGATGGGTGTCCATCAGGGTAAAATCCGGCGCCATGTCCCCGACCTTGACGGCGGGATCGGGCAGGGCGTCTTTTTTCTCTGCTTGTCCCCACAGCCGGTTGGCGGCTGGCGGTGCACTCAGAGCAAGCATCCCAAACAGCAGGATGGTGATTCCTTTACGCATTCGAATGGTCCTCCTCAGTGTTTGCCGTGTGGTCCGGCGCTGGGCGCCGGTCGCACCGCGATAATACCAGCGGCATGGGACCCTGAACATAAAAATTGTTCCGCGATTTCTTCGCATTTTGCAATCCCCAGGCCATTCGAAGTATTGGAGCCGGCCAAGTTGCGTGATAAAAGTGAGCCTTGCGGAATGCCAAGGGGGTGTCGTGAATCAGGGCAAAGTAAAGTGGGGCGTGCTGGGCGCGGCAGCCATCGCCGTGAAAAAAGTCATCCCGGGGATGCAGAAGGGCGAGTGGAGCGAAATCGCAGCGATCGCCTCGCGCGACTCGCGCAAAGCGGAGCGCGCGGCGAAGTCGCTGGGAATACCGAAAGCCTACGGCTCGTATGAAGATTTGCTGGCCGATCCCGAAATCGAAGCGATTTACAATCCGCTGCCGAACCATTTGCACGTACCGTGGTCGATCAAAGCGGCGGAGTCAGGGAAACATGTATTGTGCGAGAAGCCGCTGAGCTTGAGCGTTGCGGAAGCACGAACCCTGCTGCGCGTGCGCGACCGCACCGGGGTGAAGATCGGCGAAGCGTTCATGGTGAAGACGCATCCGCAATGGCTCAGGACACGCGAGCTGATTCGCAAGGGCGTGATCGGAGAGCTGCGAGCGATTGTGGGAGCGTTCAGCTATTTCAATCGCGATCCGCAAAACGTGCGGAATATTGCAGAGTGGGGCGGGGGCGGGATGATGGATATCGGCTGCTACCCGATTACCACGTCGCGGTTCATTTTTGGAGAGGAACCAACGAGCGTCGCGTCGCTGATCGAGTTCGACCCGGATTTTAAGACGGACCGGCTGGCGTCGGTGATGATGGAATTTCCTTCGGGGCAATCGGTGTTTACTTGCAGCACGCAGCTGGTGCATTACCAGCGCATGCAATTTCTGGGGACGGCGGGAAGGATCGAGATGGAGATACCGTTTAACGCGCCGCCGGATCGTCCGACGAGAATTCTTATTGATGACGGGCGAGATGTGTTTGGCGGGGGAATACGGATAGAGACGATTCCGGTTTGCGATCAATATACGGTGCAGGGCGATGCGTTTTCCCAGGCTATCCGAGAGGGGAGCGAGGTTCCGGTGCCGCTGGAGGATGCGATCGCGAATATGGCGGTGATTGAGGCGGTCTTCCGGGCAGGGGAATCGGGGCACTGGGAGACCGTGAGATGATTCAGCGCAGAAAGTCATGCGACGAAGGGAAAGAGGGACGTGGCGATTCGGACGATTTTGCAACTGGGTGATCCGGGTTTGCGGGAAGTCGCGAAGAGCGTTAGCGATCCGGCGGCGGCGGAGATTCGCGCGTTGGTCGAGGATTTGGCGGATACGCTGGCGTATTGGAGAAAGACGACTGGATATGGGCGCGGGATTGCGGCGCCGCAGATTGGCGCGAATTGGCGCGTGATTTTTCTGAGATTGCCTGGGGAAGAGCCGTGGCCGCTCGTAAATCCGGAGGTCACCGAGCGGAGCAAGGAAAAAATCGTGGTGTGGGATGCGTGTTTGAGTTTTCTTTCCATTTTTATGCAAGTCGAGCGGCACCGCGAAATCACCGTGCGGTATCAGGATTTGAGAGGGGCGGAGC
>WNEY01002919.1_pt1 | contig 13042 bp, 7 predicted proteins | sample 5400531 | NCBI WGS metagenome assembly WNEY01 (sample SAMN13153338, study PRJNA577476) | soil metagenome | isolation source: 200 cm saprolite under Douglas fir tree site 1 | place: USA:California | collected 2015-04-18
TTCGCCAGCAGCGGCTTCCCCCGCTAACCAGCAATCGGGTGAGGCCTACTTCGACGTCTGCGGCTTGATTACGAAGGAGCAGATCGAAGCGATTGTAGGGTCGCCGATCAAGGAGACAAAGAGCAGCGGGCGTTCAAACGGCGCCTTTCGCGTTTCGCAGTGTTTCTACACGGCGGCAGAATTCAGCAAATCGGTTAGTCTGGCGGTAACCCAGAGCGATCCTGACTCGACAGCCAAACGCAGCCCGAAGGATTTCTGGAAGGAGACCTTTGGCCGCTACGAGGGCGAGGTAAAAGAGCGCGAAGGCGACAAAGAGAAAAAGGAGAGCCTGCGCGATCAGGCGCGTGCCAGAGGGGAAGAAGAGGAAGCTAACCCGCCGAAGAAGATCGACGGCATCGGCGATGAAGCCTACTGGACCGGCAATCGCTTTGGCGGCGCGCTCTATTGGCGGCGCGCTCTATCTTTTAAAGAAGGATGTTTTCATCCGCATCAGCGTCGGCGGACCGGACAAGGAAGAAACGAAGATCGACAAGTCGAAAGCGTTGGCCGAGAAAGCGCTCCAGCGTCTGTAACACATCAAGGAACAAAAACCGACTTTAGCCACTGTATCTGGGCGATCACGAAGCGCCGCGCCACTTATCCGCAAGGGGGAAGTGTTCGAGGCACAGAAGTGTGGCGACCAGGATCCTAAAATATCGCCCTTTTAGTAAATAACCCCTGTCATTGCTTCTTCATCATCCTGCATCAGAAGTGACCCGTTCCCGTTAAGGTTCGCATAAGCACCTGTGCCACCTACAATCTCCCACCTTCCCTTAGGTGGGGCAGTGGCAAATTGACATTCCTGATCAATAATGATGGTTCCATTTGATGCTATCAACGTAACCATGCTAACCATACAATGAGCTATGTCACCATTAACATTAACGTCAATGTGCGTTGTAGCATCCCCTAAAGGCGTCTTGGCGTGTGCACGCAGGAGGCCCCGCTTCTGAGGCTCCTTGCGGAAGGGCTAGCTCTTCGATCGATTAGGGCAAAGGAAGGCGCGTCGCTTTGAGTGTGCCCGAGTCCTCACTCAGGAAGTTTCCACTCGTGTCGAAGTTCTTTATATCGAACGTGCCCTGGTATTTGCTGCCGTCGAGGTTGACGGTGTTTGTTTGCGTCTCCCTGAAGAATCCGGTCAACACCCCGTTCTGATCGAAGTTCCATCCTACGTGGTTGAGCTCGACGTTTCCGCCCGCTTGTGTGAAGGTCCCCTGGCACACCGCGCCCGGTCCCAAAGCGGCGACTTCGAACTCCTGCCCATCACTGTGCCATTGCTCGAACGATTGAAACAACTCTACCGTGCCATGGAAATAGTGGACGTTCCATAAACCTACGATCGTTTGGCTATCGTCTGCCTGCACCGCCGGCGAAGGCAAAAAGCAGCCAAGCACCAACGCGATCACCAGCGCTGGAATTGTCTTTCTGTAATGAATGTTCCGATTTTTCATATTTTATTTTCCTTTTGTTTGTTGTTTTGGCCTTCTTTGGCTCCTGGTTGAGAAATCATTTCTGGCCGTTCACTGTGATTGCTTTCCCCTATTCCAAACGGATTGCGGAGGCCGTGCTGCAAAAAAACGTAGGTTTCTCGTGCCTTGTCTTTTCGGCGCCGTTTTGCTACACGAATGGAGTGCAGCCCTTCCCCGGGACCATTGGTGGTCAGAGCGATCCCTTCGCTCCGACCCATTGGAGCGTGGTTCTCGCGGCCGGAGAAAGCCAGGCCGACCCGGAGATCGCTCAAACCGCGCTCGCCCAGCTATGCCAGACCTATTGGGTGCCGCTTTATACTTTCGTGCGCAGCCGCGGGCACGCCGTGCACGATGCGCAAGACCTTACCCAAAGTTTCTTCGCGTATCTGATCGAGTACAAAATCTACGCGCGCGCCGATCGAGAGAAGGGTAAGTTCCGGTCGTTTCTGCTCGCCTCCTTGAAGAATTTCCTCGGGCACGCCTACGAGCGTGAACAAACGCTCAAGCGGGGTGGTGCGCTCAAATTTCTGCCCCTGGACGACGAGCGCGTAGAAGCGGCAGAGTCACTTTTCCAGACCCATTGCGCCTCCGGAGAACCGGCCAGTGAAGACCTGGTGTTCGAGAGAACTTGGGCCGAGGCTGTGGTCGAGGCAGCAATGGAGCGATTAGCGGAGGAGCAGAAGGCAGAGGGCAAACAGAAGCTCTTCGAAAGGCTCAGGATTTTTCTTTCCGGGAGCGCCGATCCGCTAACGACCTACGGCAAGTTAGCTGTTGGTCTGGAACTTCCAGCCTCGACTTTGCGCAGTCATGTTACTCGATTGCGGGCTCGTTACCGGGAATTTTTGCGCGCAGAGGTTCGCCGCACCGTGAATAGCGATGCAGAGGTGAATGAAGAATTGCATGAGTTGTTTCGCGTGCTGGCGGGCGGCTAGGGTTGCACATGAATGCGCCGCCTGTCTCCGTCGCAGTTTGCTCGACCTGCGGCCGGCCACGGAATGCGAAGGGAGACTGTCTCACCTGCCTCGTGCGGATCGGGTTTGATGAACCCCAAGAAGAGGCGGCGGTGCCTTTCGCGTCGTTAGTCTTCGGCGATTTCCAGATCGAACGGCGCGAAGATGGTTCTTTTTGGGAGTTAGGTCGCGGTGCGATGGGCGTGACGTATCTCGCGCTGGACAAAGTGTTGAATCGCAGTGTCGCGCTGAAGGTGATCGAGGTGCCGCCAGCGGTGAACGGCTCGCAAGCGATGCGGGAACGCTTTTTGCGCGAGGCGCGCGCGGCGGCGGCACTGCGGCATCCGAATGTGGCGGGCGTATTTCACTTCGCTGCTTCGATAGAAAGCAATCGCTGTTACTACGCAATGGAGTTGGTCGAGGGCGAGACCCTGGAGGCGCGCGTGAGGCGGGACGGTCCGCTCGACGTCGAGCTGGCTCTTGAAATCGCAACCCAAGTCACGCGCGCGTTGATAGCGGCTACGTCTCACGGCCTGGTCCATCGCGACCTGAAGCCGGGTAACATCATGCTGACGTGCGGCGATGCAGCGGAGCTGGAAGTCAAAGTGATCGATTTCGGTCTGGCGAAGGCAACGGCGGACGCTGCGGGAGAGATGGATCTGACGCACGGCGGATTTGTTGGCACGCCGACTTTCGCCAGCCCCGAGCAATTCAGCAGCGGCCCGATCGATGCGCGGTCAGACATTTACTCGTTAGGCGTGACGCTCTGGTACGCGCTTACGGGCTTGGTGCCGTATACCGGCCGCACCATCGATGAGATTCGCGATTGCCAGACACGCACGGTACTGCCAGTCGCGCATTTAGTCGCCAGAAAAATCCCTCCGCCGGTGATCAAGTTGCTGCGTTCCACCTTGGCGGTGGATCCCGCCCAACGTCCCGCATCGGCTCGGGAATTGATGGAAGCCTTGGAATCTTGCCGCGCGAGGCTGGCTCACCGCGGCGGCATCCGCTCCTTCCGCAAACTGGCTGCGCTTATCGCGGTGGTGGCGATTGCAGCGGCCGCGCTCTTTGCCCTTCGACTGAATCGCCAAAAAACAACATCTACCGCTTCCAACAAGACCGGGCCACCAGCGTCTATGCTCGCGCCGTTGCCAGAGAAATCGATTGCCGTTCTGCCCTTTGAAAATCTGAGCGCGGAAAAGAACGACGCGTTTTTCGCCGACGGCATTCAAGACGATGTGCTCACGAGCCTCGCGCAGATTCACGAGTTAAAAGTGATCAGCCACACAAGTGTCATGGCGTATCGCGATGCCGGGGCGCGCAATACTCGCCAGATCGGCCAGACGCTGGGCGTGGCTAATGTGCTCGAAGGCAGTGTGCGGCGCGTCGGAGATCGCGTAGTGGTAAACGTGCAATTAATCGACACGCGCACCGACCGCCACCTCTGGGCAAAGCATTACGATCGAACACTGACTGATTCGCTTGGTCTTCAGGGTGAGGTTGCCAACGAGATCACAACTGTTCTCCAGGCCACACTTAGCCCGAACGAAAAAGCGCGCGTTGAATTAAGGCCGACAAATAGTGTTCCAGCTTATGAGGCCTACCTGCGTGGCATCGCTGCGGAGCAGCGTGGCCCGTGGCGGATCGTCGATTTACAGGACTCCGCCCGAGCTTTTAACGAGGCTGTGCAAATCGACCCAGGATTTGCCCTTGCCTGGGCGAAGCTCTCTATTATCCACAGTTCCATCTACTGGATGGGCCGGGATCGCACCGCGCAACGACTGGCCGAGGCGAGAAAGGCGCTCGACAAAGCTGGCGCGCTCGATCCGGATGCGGGCCAGTTCTATCTGGCGCGCGGATATTACCATTATTGGGGCGAGAAAAATTACGAGGTCGCCGTTCGTGATTTCGATGAGGCGATGAAGCGCTTGCCCAACAGTGCGGATGCGCTATTTGCGCTTAGCCTTATCGACCGCCGCCTTGGCCGATGGGAAGAGGCGCTCACGCGCATGGCGCAGGCGGCGCGTCTCAATCCGCGCAGCAGCGTAATCCTCGGCACCTGGGGAATAACTCTCCACTACCTCAGAAGGTTTGCTGAGGCTCGTGCGCTCTGGGATCGCGGGCTGGAAAGCGCCCCCAATGACGCCAGCTTGATTATTGCCAAAGCTTGGAGTTATCAGGAGGAGGGCGACCTCGAGACAGCCGCAAAGCTTTTACAACCGCTCCCACCGCAACCGCCCGAATCGGAATGGCAGCAAGTCCAGTACAACCAATTGTTGTACGAGCGTCATTTTCAGCAGTTAATCGAAATGGAGCAAACCGCCCTACGCCAGGACGGTTTATCGGCTCCCATCCGCGCTCGCAATCTGGCCGCATTAGGACAGGCGCAAAAGCTTGCCGGCGACGATCGGGCCGCCCATGCTTCATTTCTCGCGGCCCGAGATATTTTGGAACGAGAGCGGAGGCAAAACGCCCCGGACGACTTTGAGTTTGCCATTATCAACCTCGCTTTTGTCCACGTTGGGCTGGGCGACAAAGAAGCGGCCTTGCGTGAGGCTGAGCGCGCGGTGGCCGTTACTGGGAATGACGCATTGTACCTCCCGCAGTTCCAGGTGCTCGTCGCGCAAATTCAGGCGCAATTTGGCGACGCCGATGCGGCGCTTCGCGATCTGCCGCGTTTGCTTCAGACGCCCGCGTCCGATATTACTCCAGCACAGCTCCGCCTCGACCCGATCTGGGATCCGATCCGCAACGATCCTCGCTTTCAGGAATTGGCCGCCGAAAAGACGCCATGAGCTCGAAGGAATTTTCGGCGAGCCAACCGGTGCAATGGTAAGGTAAATGCGACAGTCCACGGCTCAAATCTCAACGCATTTTCTAGGGACGCCAAGAACCTTTGAAAGCCTCTCATGCCGCAATCGAAACTAAAGAGCGAAGAAGGCGCATTTTCCCTCAAAACCTTTCAATTCGAATTCGCCAAGCGAACGCGCCGGAGCAAGTTCTCCCAGCTTCGTGTGCGCCGTTTCGCTCAGGCCGCAAGGTGCGCCTAACGAGCCTGCCAGTTTTTCCAGGCGGAAGACCAAATTCACTTCGCCTCCCATCAAGCTTTCCTCGCCCATCGATGCGATACCGCCGATTGCAACTGATCCGAAATGCACCACGACGCGAAAGTCAGGCGCGCCTTTCTGCTGGAATTCTTTGAGCGCGGAGATCACCGCCGTGATCTCTTCCGGAGTCGTCGCGGCGTCGGGCCAATAGGCAAGAAAACCATCGCCCAGATATTTGTTAATAATGCCGTGGTGGTTCTCGATGATCTCCTTGCAAGCGAAAATCCACGCTCCGAGAAGAACGTCCAAGTCCTCGCTCTGCATGCTGCGGCTGAGCGGCGTGAAATTGCGAATGTCCGCGACGAGAAGCCAGCAAGGAATATTCTCGATTTCTCGCAACGTTCGTTGCGTGACGACGGTTTTGTATTCGTCTGAAATCACGAGCGGCTGATGGAATTTGAAAACCTCATCTCCGATTGTGATTTGATCGCCGTCGCTCAGTCGAACCGGGTGATGAATCCGTCGCTTGTTCAAAAAAGTTCCGTTGCTGCTGCCGAAATCGATCAGCCAGAATTCGCCAATATTTTGAACGTGAATGAGCGCGTGTCGGCGCGACACTTTCGGCGATTCCAGCACGATCGTGTTGGCGGCGATTCGTCCGAGCGAACAACTACCGTGGATCGGATGGCGTTTGCCATCGGCCGCTTCCAGCCAGGCACCTTCCTCTTGGGATGCGTTCACGCAGAAACGTTCTACCAAAAAGTCATGGTGGACGCAAAATGTCTCCGGTGGAGGGGCGAGCTCTGTGAGCCCGCGCGAATCCGAAGAGGCATCGCGGAGCCTGTCCTGAGCGCGCCGAAGGAAGCTCCGCCCTCCAGGGTTTAAACTTTCTTCTTCTGTCGAGGGTGTTTACGCTGTCGGCGTGACTAACGAGGGCGCGGACGATGTCGTGGGTGCGACGTCGCGTGAGTTCGCCAGCGGACAAAAGGTCTTTGGCCGCTACACACTGATCAAGATTCTGGGGCGCGGCGGGATGGGTATTGTCTGGCTGGCGCGCGATGAAGAACTGGAGCGCGAGGTCGCGCTGAAATTTCTGCCCGACGTTATCATTCACGATCGCGCCGTGCTTAATGAGCTCAAGCGCGAAACGCGCCGCAGCCTCGAGTTAACGCACAAGAACATCGTACGCATTTATGATTTCGTGCACGACGAACGCTCCGCCTGCATTTCGATGGAGTACATCGACGGCGAAACAATTTCGAATTTGCGCGCGGAGAAAGAACAGAAGGTTTTTGAGCCGGACGAGATCTCACCTTGGACAAGCCAGCTATGTGATGCACTCGATTACGCGCACAATCACGCGAAAATCATTCACCGGGATCTCAAGCCGGCCAACCTGATGGTAAATCAGCGTGGCGATCTGAAAATATCCGACTTTGGAATCGCGCGCAGCCTAGGCGATTCGATGAGCAAGCTCACGCTCGAGCAGGGCCGGAGCGGCACCCTCGTTTACATGAGCCCGCAGCAGTTGAACGGCGAGCGCGGCGCGCATCTCGACGATATCTATTCGTTCGGCGCAACCTTGTACGATCTGCTCACGAGTAAGCCGCCGTTTTATTCCGGCAACGTTGATCGGCAAATCCACGAAAGAGTTGCTCCCCCGATGACGGAGCGACGGAAAGAATTGGACATCGAGCCGGCGTTGGTTCCACAGGTTTGGGAGGACGTGGTGGCAGCATGTCTGGCGAAGGAGCCAGCGCGCCGTCCACAATCAACCGCGGAGATTGCGCAACGGCTGCAGCTTGCTTCACCGCAAGTTAAACCGCTGACTACCGTCTCCGCCAAGGGTCCAAAGAGAGTTCTCGCCCTCGCGCTTGCTTCGCTGTGTTTGCTCGCCCTCGGCGGATGGTATTTCGGGATTTTTAAACCAGCTCACGCTAAAATTGGGGCGCTAGCCGGTGTTTCGGCGGCTATTCCGGAGAAAAGCATTGCCGTGCTGCCGCTGGAAAATCTGAGCGAGGAAAAGGAGAACGCTTTTTTTGCAGACGGCATCCAGGATGAGTTGCTGTCGAACCTTTCCAAGATCAAGGACCTGAAAGTGATCAGCCGCACTTCGGTGATGCAGTATAAGAGCGGCATCACGCGCAATCTCAAGGAGATCGCGCGGCAACTGGGTGTCAGCAATGTGGTGGAAGGCAGTGTGCGCCGGTCAGGAAACCGCGTTCGCGTTTCCGTGCAACTGATCGATGCGCTAACTGATCGCCACATCTGGGTGCAGAATTATGATCGCACCCTGGCCGATTCGCTTGCCTTGCAGGGCGAGCTGGCTACGGAGATCGCTGCAGGTGTGGGCGCGACGCTGAGTCCGCAAGAAAAGGCGCGGGTGGAAGCGAAGCCGACGAACAATCCCGCTGCTTACGATGCCTATCTGCGTGGCCGCGCATTTGCAGGTGGCTCGCCGTGGGATAAGTCCACCGTGGAGAATGCGATCCATTCATATCAAGAGGCAGTGAAGTTGGATCCCAGTTTTGCGCTGGCTTGGGCATGTCTCTCCTATGCGCAGAGTCAGAGTTACTGGCAAGGACTCGATCCAAGCCCGGCACAACTGGCGGCAGCCAAGGATGCCGCCGATCATGCTCTCGCGCTTGACCCAGACTTACCGGAAACTCACCTTGCTCTTGGTTATTATCGCTATTACGGGCAGCGCGATTTCACCGGAGGGCTCGCGGAATTCCAGCAAGCTGAAAAGGGTCTTCCGAATAACGTCGATATCACCAATGCGATCGCCCTTATCCAACGCCGGCTTGGGCATTGGGAAGAGGCGATTGACGAGTTCCGTCGTGTCGTTGAGCTCGATCCTCGCAACACCATTGCCTATATCTCTCTCGCGGTTACGTATGGGTCCCTGCGCCGTTTCCCCGAAGCTCTAGCCACACTTGACCGCGTACTTGCGTGGGAGCCGACGAATGAACTTGCCCTCGGTCTGAAAGCGTTTGTCTTCTGGGCAACGGGGGATCTCCAGGCAGTAGAACCACTGCTTGCAAATCCCGGTACCGAACCGCGCGTGCCTGGAGGCGCAACGTCGCCCGTACGTGGTGTGCAGGCTTTGTTCCAGCGCCGTTACGCCGCGGCCAGAGAGATAGTCTCAAGTGCAGTGGCCGCCAACACCAAACGCGGCGAGCCAAGCTACGACGGAAAACTTGATCTAGGGTTGATTCAGCAACGCGCCGGCGATGTCGCCGCGGCGCGAGCGACTTACGAAAAAGCGGCGCAGGATATTCGCCGCGAGCTCGAGAAGGTCGGTCCGGGATATCCTGAGGCGAAGCTGCATGGCGGCTTGGGTCTGGCCTATGCAGGTTTGGGGGAAGCGGCCCCTGCTATCGCCGAAGGACAAAAAGCCATGGCCATATATCCCACTTCCAAAGATCCATTCGGGGGCCCGGAAGAAGAGGAGAACATGGCGCGCATCTACGCTCTGCTGGGGGATGCCGATCACGCGATTCCCATTCTCAAGCGGCTGCTGCAGATACCGTATGGCGGTTCGATTACTCCGGCGCTGCTCCGCCTCGACCCGATCTGGGATCCGATCCGCAACGATCCTCGGTTTCAAGAATTAGCCGCGGAAAAGAAACCGTGAGCGCACAGCAATTTTCGCTGAGCCAAGGCGATCGCACCGTTTACAAAGTGCCTGTCAACTCGAAAGCCCTGGCCGAAAAAGCGCTCCAGCGCCTTTAACAGTTTGCCAGTCATCGAGGGCGAAGGTGTAGTGGCGCGTGCCTCACGCACAGATTATCTTACTTGCGGCTGGGGACATCCGGCCTCTACACCGGTCTCACAATCGCGCTGAGCCGCCGTGCCCCTCGGTCGATCCCGCACCACGGGCTTCTGAGGCATCCGAAAGGAACGCGCGCCCCGAAACAGGCAGGGAAAGTTAACTCAACGAAAGAGAACACATGAGACGAACAACTATTATTCTTGCTTGCGCAATGGTTGCGCCTTTGGCGTTTGCGCAAACAAGGACCACCAAGACCCAACAAACGACCACGACGCAACCCGCGATCACGCCAGCGACCACGCAAATGACCACCGGAGCGGTTGCAATCGGGACGGTAACCGCATTCACGCCCGGCCAGACAACCGTTACGCCCCCTTCGCCGATCGTTGTCCAGTCCTCGCCCGACGCTAAGCCGATGTCGTATGTGCTCGGCAGGAAGGTTCGCTACGTCGACAAAGACGGCAAAGCGATCGACCCGCACATGATCCGAGCGGGTACGCGTGTGCATCTCGATTTTGACCGCAAGGGCGCGGTCAAGCGCGTCGTCGTCGTCGAGAAGGAGTAGTGAAGCTTAATTCGCAAAAACTCTAAGCCGCAGGGTTCCGCATGAATTCTGCGGCTTCTTGGTGGATATCATACTTTTCGTTTCAATTCTTCTTGTTGAGGTTGGATTGTTTAGCTGCATTAGCTGCAATCCAGTTCCGCGCAGAACTAGGAATCATCCTCACGAGGCGCTTTGAACAGCGGCCTCACTCCGGCTGACCCAGCGCTCCAGTTGGATCTGGGGAGATCGCGCTAAACGGTGTCTCAGCGAACGTCCAGCCTAACGGGCTTGTTCAGCCCGGCCGAAGATGCGTTGAAACGTCGGGTGACGTAATCGAGGACGCTTTTATCTAATCTGGTGTCCTCGCGTCAAACTTTTTTCCCGACGAATGAGGAATAAACCGCGACTTTTGTTGCGCTGGCAGCCGATGTAAGGCGACCACAGTTCGCCAGTCCTCCGATTCCTAACTCTGTAGCATTCATCGAAAGGCCCCGTTATGAAAAAGAACTCTTCTTCGGCAACAGCTCGCGTCACGATCGGCACACTCTTTCTGATAAGCAGCATTACTCTCCTTTGCCTGACACCGCTCATCGGCACACGCGCGCAAAATCCTTCAAGCGGCACGGTTGGCCCGGCCCCGGGTGGTCCTTCGGCGACTTGGCAGGGGGTGGCGACAGCTCCCGGCGGCGGGGTGAACACCGAAGCCGCATGCATCGATGGCGTGAACTGCGAAGTTTACACTCTCACGGTCGCTGGCACTCAAGCTAACTGGGTCGGCCAAAAGGTCCAGGTTCTATTGACTTGGGCGAGTAGTCTGAACGAATACGACATCTGGATTCACCAAGGTACTTTGAACGGGCCGCTGGTAAACTCAGCCATGAATGGGCCGGGCCTTACGAATCAGACTACATTCATTGACGTAGCGCAATGGGGCACCGGCGTCTTCGTCGTCCATGTTGTGTACGACACCACGCCAAACGTAACCGATCATTACACCGGTAACGCGAGCGCGGTACCACTAATACCCGTGCCGCCGCCTGCCGCACCTCAGGATACAGGCCCAAAGATCGGGTACGAGAACTTTGAGGCGCCCGGGGTTCTAACCCAGGTTACATCGACAAGCTCAGGCGGCCTTACCGTTGAATATATGGGACGCGGCGCGGGCGAGCCCTCCGTGGGAAGCGACTGGAACACCGGGGTAGCGAACTTCCAGTCGGACCTCGAGACTTTGTTTGTCACATTCGATGATTCATGCTCGCTAACCAACCCCAAAGCGACCTGGGTGAACCGCCGAGCGCCTACATCTCAGTTCATCGATTCTGATCCTATCGGCTTTACTGATCGCCAAACAGGCCGCGTGTTTGCGGGCGAGCTGACACTGCTCAGTCCTGATACCGTCAAGATCTCGCATACCGACGACGACGGCGTTACGTGGGTGCCAGACCAGTCGGGCGGAATCGCATCGGCGGTTGACCACGAGACAATCGGCGGTGGACGGTATCATGCCCCGCTGATCCCACCGCCTCCACCGGCTTATCAGAACGCGGTCTATTACTGCTCGCAGGACATCGCGACGGCCTTGTGCTCGAGAAGCGATGACGGCGGATCGACCTATGGACCATCGGTGCCGATCTACAACTTGACCGCCTGCGGTGGCTTGCATGGTCACGTGAAGGTCTCTCCGGTCGACGGAACAGTCTATGTTCCAAACAGGCAATGCGGTAACTCGCAGTCGGTGGTTGTATCGCAGGATAATGGAGTAACCTGGGCAATCCATCCTGTTCAGAATGGTACTAGCAATGCCGTTCCCGGCACGATCGGGACGGGTGACGATCCGGCGATTGGAATCGATAGCAACGGACGTGTTTATTTTGCTTTCTCCAACGCCGGCACCGCCGCGTCTGTTGCCACGTCTGACGATTTTGGCGTCACTTGGCAGAACATCTTCGACGTGGGCGCAGTTTACGGAATAAACAACGCAGCGTTTCCAGCGGCGGTTGCCGGTGACGCCGGTCGCGCCGCTGTTGCTTACTATGGCGCGAACTCGGGGACAGGAGATTCGAACTCAGGCTCATTTACTGGCCTCTGGCATCTTTATGTTGCGCACACCTTCGATGGAGGCGCGCACTGGACGACCTCCGACGTGACACCGAGTTTGCCGATGCAGCGCAGCGGCATCTTGAGGGGCGGCGGTGCCGACATCGTTCGGAACCTGCTCGACTTTTTCGACATCACGATTGATCGAGACGGTCGCGTTTTGGTTGGGTACGTGAACGGATGCTCAGGCGGCCCATGCGCTCAGGCAGCACCGACGGCACACGGCAACACCTACAGCGCGACAGCAACAATCGCCCGGCAGTCCAGCGGCAGACGCATGCTCGCCGCCAAGGATCCTGCGACCACCAAGTCCGTGCCTGGAATGCCATTCGTCACACAGCGCCGAATCGGTCCTGTTGTCCACCTCGCATGGAATGAGGCCGATACCGGCAACTCGCCCATTAGCAAATACAAGATCCTAAGGGGCACCGCGAGTGGGACAGAGCGCTTACTCACAACGGTGAAGGGAACTCAAACCAAATACGACGATTTGTCTGCCTCGGATCCGACGAAGACCTACTATTATAAGGTCGTGGCGATCAACAAGGTTGGACAATCTTGCGCGAACAATGAGATCGCCGCGCCCAACGTTGGCACGACCTGCGACGGGATCATTATCCACCAGAACGATCCGACTCATCCGGAGGCTACGGGTGGCACTGTTGGCCTTCTACCCGCCCCGCAGCTTCTGATTGATTACATCGCGGTCGGAGAGCCGCCTTCGATGCCGGGCGTCTTAATGTTTAAAATGAAGGTAGGCAATCTCTCAACCGTGCCACCGAATAGTCGGTGGAGGATCGCCTGGGACTGGTGGACCCCTACGAGCCAAATGTACTACATTGGAATGACGAGCGACCAGAATAGCGCCGTGACCTTCGAGTACGGCACACTTGCGGACGCCGGCGTTCCGGCCGTTCTCGTTCTCGGGGAGACGAAGGTTGGAGTGCCCGACGGTAATTTCAATGCTGACGGCACAATCACCATGTTCGTGCCGAAGTCCGCTGTCGGAAGTCCGCAACCTGGCGATCTGATGGGCGCCATCGGCGGAAAGACAATCACTGGCGACACGCCTGCCACTAATACTTTCGAGCGATCGACCGCGTTCGTGGACCATACCTTCA
>WNEY01002727.1_pt1 | contig 13040 bp, 9 predicted proteins | sample 5400531 | NCBI WGS metagenome assembly WNEY01 (sample SAMN13153338, study PRJNA577476) | soil metagenome | isolation source: 200 cm saprolite under Douglas fir tree site 1 | place: USA:California | collected 2015-04-18
GTACCTGGGGTCGGCGAAATACCGGTTGAGGAACTCGAACCTGGTCGGCGACTGGACGTCGGCGAGCTGCAGGTCGGTGACGTGAGCCAGGCAGAGCAGCGACCGCCCGGCCCCGGCGAGCGGTGGCTGCGCCGGGTCGGGTGCGCCGAAGTCGTCCCGCACGATATGCGGCTCGCCGTCGGTGATCGCGACGGCCCGGTAGGGCGCGCTGGCGCCATGGCGAAGGATCGCGCCCGGCCCCAGGCGGCGATCGGTGGTCAGCGGCGGGCGCCGCCGGCTCATCCCTCGCTCACGGCCGACGCGTCAGCCGATACCAGCACCGGGTCGGGGCGGATGGACAGCGTGACCCGGCTGCCTGCCGTCAGCGTGGTGGCATCTGAGGTCGGGAGCTGGGCCATGATCGTGGCATCGCCGAGATCGACGGTGATCCGGCTGGTCGCGCCCAGGAACGTCGTGGCGATCACGTTGCCGGTCAGCGGCCCTGACTCGGCGGAGCTGTCCGATGCCAGCGTCACCGCCTCGGGCCGCACCAGCGCCGTGGCCGGACCTGGCGGGGTCGAGAGGTCCACGAGCGGCAGGTCACGTCCCCGCACCGTCACCGTCCCGCCGCTGACCGTGCCGGCCAGCCGGTTGGTCAGGCCGACGAACTCCGCGACGAACGAGGTGGCCGGGCGCGAGTAGACCTCGGTGGGCGGCGCGAGCTGCTCGATCCGGCCGTCGCGCATCACGCCGACCCGGTCCGCGATGGCCAGCGCCTCCTCCTGGTCGTGGGTGACGAACAGGGTGGTGATGCCGACGTCGAGCTGGATCCGGCGGATCTCGTCCCGCAGCTGGGCCCTGACCTTGGCGTCCAGCGCCGACAGCGGCTCGTCCAGCAGCAGCACCTGGGGCTCGATGGCCAGTGCGCGCGCCAGGGCCACCCGCTGCTGCTGGCCGCCGGAGATCTGGTGCGGGTACCTGTCCGCCTGGGTGGACAGGCCCACCAGGTCCAGCATCTCGATCGCCCGCCGGTCCCGCTCGGCGGCGCTGACCCGGCGCAGCCGCAGCCCGAAGGCCACGTTCTGCCGCACCGTCATATGCGGGAACAGGGAGTAGGCCTGGAACACCATGCCCATGTCGCGCTTGCTGGCCGGCAAGTGGATGACATCCTTGCCGCCCACGGTGATCCGGCCGGCGTCAGCATCCTCCAGCCCGGCGAGCAGCCGCAGCGTCGTTGTCTTGCCGCAGCCCGACGGGCCGAGCAGGGCGACCAGCTCGCCGGCTCGCACGGTCAGGTCGAGCCCGTCCAGGGCCAGCACGGAGCCGTAGCGCCGGGTCAGGCCCTCCATCCGCACCTCGACCCCGGCCCGGGACGCGGTGTTCTGCGAGCTGGTTGCTGGTGAAGTCACGTGCGTTACCTCATCCCCGGCCGCGGCGGCGGCGGCCGACGTAGGACAGGATCAACAGCAAGACGAAGGCAAACAGGAGCGCGGCGAGCGACGTGGAGAACAGCACCCCGGCGTTCGTCGTGGACCGGCTGATATCAAACAGCGTGACCTGCAGGATGTTGTTGTAGTTCAGGATGCTGGCGATGGTGAACTCGCCGAGGACCAGGGCCGAGCTGAGCAGCAGGGCGTTCAGGATCGCCTGCCACATATTCGGCGCGATCACCCGGAACATTACGGTGAACCAGCTCGCCCCGAGGCTGCGCGCCGCCTCCGACAGGGTAGTGACGTCGATCGCGCCGAGGCCGGTGGCCAGGGCCCGGTAAGCATAGGGCAGCGCCAGGATGACGTAGACCCAGAACAGCGCCAGCGCGGACACGGTGTAGTGCTCGATCTTGTTGTAGATCGGGGCCAGGCCGACCACCAGCACGATCGCGGGAATGGTGAGCGGCAGCAGGCAGAGGAACTCGAACACCCGGCTGATGCCCGGCACCTTGAGCCGGATCCAGATCATGGTCGGCACCAGCAGCAGCAGCACGACCAGGCAGGTGATGACCGCCACTTCCAGCGTGACCTCGATCGCGGGGAGCAGCCCCGGATAAGAGACGATCTGGCCCCAGGCCGCGCCCGACCAGGTGCCGAGCTTCTTGCCTTCCAGGGAGAACCTGAGCGTGGCGAGCAGCGGCAGCAGGAAGAACAGCCCGAACACCGTGAAGGTCAGGTAGCGGAAGAGGTTCAGCCGCCTGCGCCGCCCGGCCTGCATGCCGCCCTGGCGGCGGCCCTGTCCGGCCAGGGACGTCTCGCCGACTGAGGTTAGCGCAGCCATCGGGCCGCCCTGCGCTGCAAGAGGAAGTATCCGATCATGATGATGGCCACCATTACTACCATGCCGAGCGCGAGCACATCTGCGGCGTTGGACGCGAGCCCGACCTCGCTGCTGATCGCGATGTAGATCTGCTGCGGCACGGTGTAGGAGATCTGGTTCTCCCAGGCCTGGATCGTGGCGTAGGCGGACAGCGCGTTGGCGAACAGCAGCAGCGTCGCGCCGAGGAAGGCGGGCGCCAGCAGCGGGGCGCCGACATGCCGCCAGTAATCCCAGGTCGACCCGCCGAGGTTCTCGCACGCCTCCCGCCACTGGACCTTCAGGCCGTCGATCGCGGGCAGGAAGACCAGCACCATCAGCGGGATCTGGAAATACGTATAGATAAGCCCGATGCCCCAGGGAAAGTTGTAGTACCAGCCGGCGTGGAACAGGACCCCGCTGGTCGGGCCGATCGTGGCGAGGAACGCGAACGCCAGCGTGACGCCCCCGAACTGGGCGAGCACCCCCGAGCCGGACAGGTAGAGCCGGCGGACGATGCCATCCGGGTTCCCTGACGCCACGGCATAGGCCAGGAACGCGCCGAGCACGGCCGCGATCACCGAGCTCCCGGCGGACAGCTCGAGCGAGCCGGTGAAGTAGCTGCGCTCGGCCGAGTCGAAGAGCAGCTTGAGGTTGGACAGCTCCAGCCCGCCCGCGACCGGGTTCCTGATCGCGTTCCAGATCACGATCGCGGTGGGCAGCAGCAGGAAGACCCCGACGTAGCCGAGGAACGGCACGGTGCCGACCCAGGCTAGGGATGGCCGGCGCCCGGCCCTCACGGAGGGCCGGGCGCCTGCAGCAGTCGTCGCAGCGACGGCCAATGTGACCTCGCTACTTGATGGCCTGGGCCCAGTGCGCGGCCAGGTAGGTGGCAGCGTCCGTGGCCTGCTTCGGGCTCAGGAATACCGGGGTGCCGCTGACCGGCGGCAGCGCCGCGGCAGCAGACTTGTCGAGGGTGCTGTTGCTGGTCATGGCCGTCATCTCGACCGGCCGGGCGCCGCCTTGCAGCCACAGGTTCTGCCCGTCGCCCGCGCCCTGCGCGTAGAGGAACTCCTCCCACAGCCGGGCTGCGGCCGGGTGCGGCGCGGTCTTGTTGACCGCCTGGGCGTAGTAGCCGCCCAGGATCGCGTTGGACGGCACGAACACCTTCCAGTTCGCTCCCTGGCCGACCACGCTGGCGGTGTTGAGGTAGTCCCAGTTGATCACGATCGGGGTCGTCCCCGCCTTGATCGTGGAGTTGGTGGCCTGCACCGGCACGAAGTTGCCTGCCTGCTTGAGCTTGTGGAAGAAGTCCACTCCCGTGGCGATGCTGTCCGCCGTTCCGCCGGCCGCGAGATTGGCCATCATCACGCCGTTCAGCGCGGCGTTGGCCGCCGTGGGGTTGCCGTTCAGCGAGACCGCGTTCTTGAACTTGGGCCCGAGCAGCTGGCTCATCGAGGTGATCGTGCCGAACTTGGCCGAGTTGTAGCCGACGGACATGTAGCCGCCGTAATCCTGCGTCCACAGCCCGCCAGGGTCTTTCTGCGTCGCCGGGATGGCATTCCAGGTGCTCACCTTGTAGGGCGCGAACAGGCTGGTGCTGACCAGGGCGACGGCCATTCCGACGTCCAGCACGTCAGGCGCCTTGGAGGTGCCGTTCTCTGACTTGACGGCGTTGACCTCGTCCTGGCTGCTGCCGGTCGGATTCTGCGAGACGACGGTGATTCCGTACTTCTTGGTGAAGTCCTTGATGATGTTGCCGTAGTTCGCCCACGTTGGCGGAAGGGCGATGACGTTAAGGGTGCCCTCCTTCTTGGCCGCCGCAATGAGCTTGGCCATCCCGCCGCCGGCCGATGCCGTGCTGACCGTGGACCAGTCGGTGCCGCCGGAACTCGACCCGGAACCCGATGACGAGCAGCCGGCCCCCAGCAGCGCCAGCGCGGTGAGCCCCGCAAGCGCATATCTTTGTGGCGATTTCACGCGAATGCCTCCTGTGTCAAGTTCCCCATCCCTTACGCGTTGTCCGCGAGGCCGCGGCGCATTAATGTCGTGAGGCCGGCGGACCCTCCCCATGCGGACAGCATTCGGCCCAAATGCCTAAAACGTTTAGCATCGGTATGCTGGCGCAGCAGGGGCAAGGGTGTCAAGGGACGTTACCGAGTTGACGCCCGCCGCCACCCCGCTGTTCATCGAAGCAGGTCAGCACCACTGACCGCAGCTTTTCCGGCGACTGCAGCGAGGGGCGCTCCACCAGCTCAACGGCAGCAACGTAGTCCTCTGGCGGGCACAGTTCCAGCAGCCGCGTCATCAGCTCGCGGCCCATGGCTTGCTGGTCCATCCGGATGGTCGCCAGCGGCGGGTCGAGCAGCTCGGAGGTGGGCAGGTCGTCATGGCCGACCACCGAGACTCCCGGCCCGACCGGCAGCGAGAGCTCCCGCGCGGCCTTGTAGATCGCGTGCGCCGTGTAGTCGGAGTTGGTGATGATCGCGGTCGGGGCGCTGCGGCCGGACAGCAGCGTCGCGGCGGCCTTCTGCACGTCGGCCATCGTCAGCTGGGAGTACATGACGTGCGGCCGCAGGCCGAGCTCACCGGCCAGGCGGCGGAAATGACTCAGCCGGTCGGGGTCGGCCATCAGGTGCGGCGGCGCTGACAGGAACGCGACGCGGCGGTGGCCGAGCGCGGCCAGGCGGCGCATGGGCAGCCCGACGGCCGCTGCGGTGTCCGGGCTGACCCGCCAGATGCCGGTAATGCCGTCGGCCGACCCGTTCAGCGCGACCACGGGTGCTCCGGGCCGCAGATTCTGCCAGAGCCTGATCGACTCACCGCTGCCGACCGGGGCGATCGCGAGCCCGGCCACCCGCTGCACCGCCAGCTCCTGTACGTGACGGCGCTCGCGCTCCAGCGAGTAGCGCGAATCCAGGACGAGCAGGGTGGCTCCTGACTCGGCCGCGACCTGCTGGGCTCCGCTCAGCACTTCCAGGAAGAACGGGTTGGCGAAGTTGCGCACCACGAAGCCGTAGGTCGTGGTGCGGCCCCGGCGCAGCGCCTGTGCCTGCGGGTTCGCGTGGTAGCCGAGCTGCTCGGCGGCGGCCACGATCCGCCGCCGCGTCTCGTCCGCGACGCCCGGCTGGCTGTTGAGCGCCAGGCTCGCCGTCGCGACCGAGACGCCGGAAATCCTGGCGACATCGCGGAGGCCGGCCGGCCGGACCGGCCCGCCGCTGTGCGTCGCCATGATCTCTCCCGCAGGCCGTGCGATGCCGGGCATCGCTAGTGCGCTCGGCGAAACGCGCCGCGCCGGCGCGGTGGACCGCCGACGACTCACCCTGCATGAGTTGCCGCGCTTCGGCAAGCCCCCCTACGGCCTGACATGGTTCTTTGTGCTCATTCGACCTGGATCTTCCGGCTGGTGATCGCGACAATAGATGGCATACGGGCGGGCCGCACCGGGGGAACCAGGGTGGCGCTGTCCGCGGTCGCCCCAGCGAGACATTGGAGTCCCGATGACGACGAACATCACTGTCGGTGCCGTGCCCGCTGAGCGCCGGTGACCACCGCGCACCGGCGCCTGGTCCCTGGCCAGGCGGGTGCGGGAGGATACCGCAGGCTCGTTGCCGCAGCGGGGGAACAGCACGTGATCAGGGACGACCTCGCGGGCGGCAACCTGCGGGCCGGCTGGAACCAATCGGCCAGGCCGCTGCTGGTGATCGCCCAGCTGTCGGACACGCACGTGATGGATCATCAGTCCCCTGGCCGGGCCGAGCTGCTCGATCGCTACAGTGACCCTGACTCGCCGCTGCGCGCGGACGTTGGCATCATCGGCACCTACCGGCCCCAGGAACTGTTCACCTACCAGGTAGCCGAGGCGATGGTCCGCGCTGTGCGAGAGACCAGGCAGGCACCGCTGTCCGGCGCCGGTGTGGATTTCGCCATCGTGACCGGCGATGCCACGGACAACTGCCAGCTCAACGAGCTGCGCGCTTACATCGGCCTGCTGGACGGCGGCAGCGTGCGGCCGGACTCAGGCGACCCGCAGCGATATGAGGGAGTGGCCGGGCGCGACGTCCAGGACGAGCGCTACTGGCATCCCGATGGCGGCGCGGAGGACCTGCCGAGGAAGAGGTACGGCTTCCCTGAGGTTCCCGGCGTGCTGGCGGCCGCACGGCGCCCGTTCCTGGCGACCGGGCTTGGCGTCGCGTGGTACGCCGTGCATGGCAACCACGACAACATGCTCCAGGGCACGGTGGTGGCCCGCGGCTGGCTGCGCGATTTCCCCTCGGGCGGGGTGAAGTTCGTGACCCCGCCCGATGACATTGACGCGGCGGCCGCGCTGAGCCGGTTCGAGATCTCCGACGCCGACGCCCTGCTGGAGTTCAGTCACGGCCAGCGGCTGGCGGTGACCCCGGATCCTGGCCGCGCGCCGGTGACGAGACAGGTGCATGTGTGCGAGCATTTCCGCTCGTCGGGCAAGCCGGCCCGGCATGGCTACTCAAGCCGCAACGCTGCCGAGGGCACCGCCTACTACGCCTTCGACCAGGGCGTCGTGCGCTGCATCGTGCTGGACACGGTGAACCCGCACGGCGGCTGGCAGGGCTCGATCGACGCCACGCAGCTCGGCTGGCTCGAGCAGGAGCTGGCCGATTGCGCGCGACGGCCGGTCCTGCTCTTCAGCCATCATCCGCTGGAGACTCTCGTCAACGACCTGCGGCCGCCGGGGACGGACCGCCGGGTCCTCGTGGCCGAGCTGCGCCACGTGCTGCTGTCGCATCCGTGCGTGGTCGCCTGGGTGAACGGTCACACCCACGTCCACGCGATCGCCGCCATCGCCGATGAGCGCATGCCCGGCGGATTCTGGCAGGTGACGACGGCATCGCACATCGACTGGCCGCAGCAGGCCAGGGTGATCGAGCTGCTGGAGACCGACCGCGGGCTGGCCATCGGCTGCACGGTGATCGACAGCGCAGCTCCGGCACGTTACCGCGGCACCGCGGGACCGGCCGACCTGGCGGCGCTGGCCCGCGAGCTGTCGGCCAACGACTGGCAGCTGCGCGACCAGATCATGCCGGAGGGCGGCGCCGGAGCCGGGACCGCCGCCGACCGCAACGCCATCCTCACCATCGAGTGGCCGCGCCCCGAAGCGACCTCCACCTGACCCCGCGGCCCGGATACGCTGCGCGACTACGCGGCCCGGCCACGCGCGGCCGCGCCGCCAGCGGCCCGGCTGGATCCGCCACGATCATGGGCTCCGGCGCTATCCGGGTGCTCAGCGGTCGAGGCCGAGCAACGGCAGCAGGCCAGTGACGGCGTCCAGGATGTAGGGCGCGCCCGCCTGCTCCAGCTCGTCGCGGCTGCCCGAGCCAGTCAGCACGCCGGCCACCAGGCCGGCGCCTGCCCGCAGGCCGGACTCGATATCGCCAGCCGTGTCGCCGGCCACGACAAGCTCGTCGACCGCTCCCCCGCCGAGCCTCAGCAGCGCGGTCAGCGGCATGTCGGGCCAGGGCCGGCCTCGGCCCGCGTCGGCCGGCGAGAGGGCCAGGTCGATCAGCTGCCGCCAGCCCAGCATGTCCAGCACCGTATCCCTGGTACCCGGCGAGAAACCGGTGGCCAGGCAGACCCTGATCCCGGCCGCCCGCAGCGCGGTGATCGTCTCCGCGGCACCGGGCAGGGGCGCGATGGCGCCGGCCCGCACCGAGGTCGCGTAGTGCTGCTCGAACACGCTATTCGCCGCCTGCGCCGCTGCCTCCTGGCCCAGGACGCGCCGGAAGACCTCGATCTTGGACTGGCCCATGGTCTCGTGCACGATCCCGGCCGCCTCGTCGTAACCGGGCGCTCCCGGCGCGAGCCCGAACTGCTCCATCGCCGCGCCGAACGCCGCCAAGACGCTGCCGTCGTCGGCCACCGTCGTGCCGGCCATGTCCAGGCAGGCGGTCGTGATCCGGTTCATCGATGAGTCTCCTCGGCGGCATCGCGGGGCTACGGCATGTCAGTCCATCGTGCACCGAATGCCGACGGGTCAGAACGGGGACCCCGATGGCAAGGCCAGGTCCGTGACTGGCTGCGCGGGAATGACCATCTGGCGACGCTACCAAGCGGCCCGCCGCCGCGCGGGCCTACGCTGTCCTCAGCTCCTGTCCCGGCGACCGGCCGCATAGCGACCGACATATCGGAGGCGTCATGGCGCAAGTACTGGGCATCGACATCGGCGGCACGGGCATCAAGGCCGCGCCGGTCGATGTGCAGACCGGCACGCTGACGGCCGAGCGAGTCAAGCTGCCGACGCCGCATCCGGCCAGGCCGGAGGCGGTCGCCGAGGCGGTGCGCACGCTTGTCAAGGGCTTCAGCTGGACCGGCGTCGCTGGCATCACCTTCCCCGGCGTTGTCACCGACGGGATCACCAGGACCGCGGCCAACCTCGGCAACGCGTGGATCGGCCTGGACGCCAGGGAGCTCTTCAGCAAGGCGACGGGACTGCAGGTCACGGTGCTGAACGACGCTGACGCGGCCGGAGTGGCCGAGATGAGATTCGGCGCGGGGGCCGGCCAGCAGGGAACGGTGCTGATGCTGACCTTCGGCACAGGCATCGGCAGCGCGCTCTTCATTGACGGCATCCTGGTGCCGAATACCGAGTTCGGGCACATCGAGATTCGCGGCAAGGACGCCGAGAAGCGGGCCGCCGAGATCGTCAGGGAAGAAGAGGATCTCAGCTGGGGAAAATGGGCGGGCCGGGTCGATGAGTATCTCCTGCACATGGAGGCGCTGCTGTCACCGGCGCTCATTATCATCGGCGGCGGAATCAGCCGGAAGTCCGACAAGTTCCTGCCGCTGCTGAAGGGCCTGCACGCGCGCGTGGTTCCCGCCAAGCTGTTCAACGACGCCGGGATCGTCGGTGCCGCCATGTCCTGTCGATAGCGAGCGGACGGCTGCCGGGCCGCGGGCTACCCGCCTGGCTCGGCATCCTGGCCCATGTCGCGCGGTTGCCCGAAGGGCACGGCCGGCCCGCGGCCGCGCGCTGCGCTGTGGGCGCCCAGCTGCGCAAGCGCCCGCTGCCGCTCCTGCATCATGGAAACAGCCTCGATGCTGCCCGCAACCAGGCCAGCCGCCAGGGGCCAGAACGCTAGTGCTCCGTGGGCTCCCAGCATGAGCGGCGCTCGCAGCAGCGTGCCAGGCTTGCTCGCCACGAGCCTGCTCTCGAATGCCGCCCGGCCCGCCCGCTGGCCGATCCACATGACGACATAGGCCGCAGCGAGCCCGCCGCCGAGAACGCCGGCCATGGTCACCGCGCCGTACCGCCTGACCGCCAGCAGGTAGCCCAGCAGACCAGAGATGACGCCGCCAGCGACGCCGATGAGGCAGAACCAGGCGTCGGCGACGATGAACGCTCTCGTCTCCGGATTCACCACCTGCGCTCCGCCGCTGACCACGACGTACACCACGCGCGGGGCGTCGTGCGCCCAGATGATGCCGCCGAGAACGCCGAGCAGCGCGCTGCCCAGGACCACGGCCACCAGGGCCAGCAGGCTGCCGCGCCACGGCTGGACTGCGCCGGCAGCCGCCTGGCCGGTGGCGTGCCTGCCAGGCTGGGACGGGAAAGGAAGCGGACTCGTTTCGGCCATTCTTCGCAGAAGAGTACGTGACATGCCGGGCTGCCCGGCAGCGGGCCGGCGCCGACACGCCGGGCCAGGACGAACGACCGAGCCCGGGGCGGGCCTGCTGCGCCGCAGGGACGCCTGACGCGGATCAGCCGACGCAGGCGGGCCCTAGCAGCTGCTTCAGGTCGGCGAGCAGCGACGGTGACGGCCTGACCCGAAGCTTGTCATCGAGCTTCACCACCTTGGTACGGGAGCCGCTGAGCAGCTTCAGATGCACCTCGACCGGGCCCGGATGGGTGCGCAGCACTTCCTTGAGCCGCTCGACGACCGGCTGCACGCAGCGTGCCTCCAGCATCGACACCGCAAAAGGGCCCTGTACTCCCTGGTTCAGCTCGGGGACGGTCACGTCCATCGCGACCAGCTTGGGCGCGTCCTCGCGCCGGTCAAGCCGCCCCCGCACCAGCACGACGGCGTCCTCGATGACCAGCGTCATGCACTGCTGGTACGTCGCCGGGAAGAACAGCACCTCGATCGCGCCCTCAAGGTCCTCCAGCGTCGCCGCCGCCCACGCGTTGCCCTGCTTGGTCACCTTGCGCTGCACCCCGGACAGAATCCCCCCGACGGTGACCACCTGGGCGTCGCCACGGTCGCCGCGAGGGGCCCGTTCTGAATCTTCCTCGGCGGAGCCGATGAGCTGCGCCACTGAGCAGTCCGTTGCGGCAGCGAGAATGTGCTCCAGGCCCAGGAGCGGATGATCCGACACGTACAGGCCGAGCATCTCCCGCTCGAACGCCAGCAGAGTGGATTTCTCCCACTCTCCCTCGGGGACGGGGACGTCGAATGTCGCCGCGCTCTCGTCGTCGTCGCCGAAGAGCGAGTCCTGGCCGATCGCCTCGTTGCGCTTGACATCGATGACGGTGTCGATGGCCTGCTCGTGGATCAGCACCAGGCCCTTGCGCGAGTTGCCGAAGCCATCGAAGGCGCCCGCCTTTATCAGGGACTCGATCACCCGCTTGTTGCATACGTTGACCGGCACCTTGCGCAGGAAGTCGGCGAAGCTGGTGAACGCGCCTTTGGACTTGCGTGCCGCCACGATCGACTCGACCACCGCCGTGCCGACGTTGCGGACCGCGGCCATGCCGAACCTGATGTCCTCGCCGACCGGCGTGAACATGGCAGTGGAGGCGTTAACGTCCGGCGGCAGCACCTTGATGCCCATCCGGCGGCACTCGCTCAGGTACAGCGCTGACTTGTCCTTGTCGCCGGCCACCGAGGTCAGCAGCCCGGCCATGTACTCGGCCGGGAAGTTCGCCTTCAGGTACGCGGTCCAGTAGGAGATCAGCGCGTAGCCTGCGGCGTGCGCCTTGTTGAACGCGTAGCCGGAGAACGGGACCATCACGTCCCAGATGGTCTTGATCGCGCCGTCGGTATATCCGTTCGCCTTCATCCCGGCTGCGAACGGCTCGTACTCCTTATCCAGGATCTCCTTTTTCTTCTTGCCCATGGCTCGACGAAGCAGGTCGGCACTGCCCGCCGAGTATCCGGCCAGCCGCTGCGCGGCGAACATCACGTCCTCCTGGTAGACCAGCAGGCCGTAGCTCTCCCCCAGGACATCGTTCAGCGGCTCGGCGAGCTCGGGATGGATGGGCGTGACCGGCGCGCGGCCGGTCTTGCGGTCGGCGTACACCGGGGCGCTGGCCATGGGGCCCGGCCGGTACAGCGCGATGACCGCCGAGATGTCGCCGAACTTGTCGGCGCGCATGGCCCGCAGCAGCGCTCGCATCGGGCTGCCGTCCAGCTGGAACACGCCCAGCGTGTCGCCGCGCGCCAGCAGCTCGTAAGTTGGCTTGTCCTCCAGGCCGAGGGTGTCCAGGTCGATATCGATGCCCCGGTTGTCCGCGATCCCGCGCACCGCGTCGTCCAGCACGGTCAGGTTGCGCAGGCCGAGGAAATCCATCTTGAGCAGGCCGATGTCCTCGCACGCGGGGTAATCGAACTGCGTGATGATCGCCCCGTCGGCCTCGCGCTTCCACACCGGGATGTGGTCGAGCAGCGGCTCGCTGCTCATGATCACCCCGGCGGCGTGCACGCCGGCCTGGCGGATCAGGCCCTCCAGGCCGCGCGCGGTGTCGATCACCTGCTTGACCTCGGCCTCGGCCTCGTAAAGGGCGCGGATCTCGCCGGCCTCGCCGTACCGCGGGTGATCGTGATCGAACACCCCGGACAGCGACATGTCCTTGCCCAGGATGGGCGGCGGGAAGGCCTTGGTGATCCGGTCGCCGAGCGCGTAAGGGAAACCGAGTACCCGGGAGGCGTCCTTGACCGCGGCCTTGGCCTTGATCGTGCCGTAGGTGATGATCTGGGCCACCCGGTCATCGCCGTACTTCTCAGTGACATACCGGATGACATCGCCGCGCCGGCGCTCGTCGAAGTCGATGTCGACGTCCGGCATGGACACGCGCTCGGGGTTCAGGAACCGCTCGAAGACCAGGCCGTGCGAGATCGGGTCCAGGTCGGTGATGCCCAGCGCGTAGGACACGATCGAGCCGGCCGCCGAGCCGCGGCCGGGCCCGACCCTGATTCCGTTGTTCTTGGCCCACATGATGAAATCGGCGACGACCAGGAAGTAGGAGCAGAAGCCCATCGCCTCGATCACGCCCAGCTCGTACTCGGCCTGGGCGCGCCGTTCCTCGTCGTAGCCGCCGGGGTAGCGGCGGTCCATCCCCCGCCAGGTCTCCTTGCGGAACCAGCTCGACTCGGTCTCGCCGTCGGGCAGCGGGAAATTCGGCATCAGGTTCGACTTGGTGAACTCGACGTTGGCCCGCTCGGCGATCAGCAAGGTGGAGTCGCAGCCTGCCTGCCACTCCTGGTCGCTGCTGATCGCGCGCATCTCCTGCGGGCTCTTGACGTAGTAGCCGGTGCCCTCGAACCTGAACCTGTTCGGGTCGGCCAGGTTGGTGCCGGTCTGCACGCAGAGCAGCGCCTCGTGTGCCCGCGCGTCGGCCGGCCGGGAGTAGTGCAAGTCATTGGTGGCGACAAACGGCAGGGCCAGGTCGCTGGCAATCTTGCGCAGCTCGGCCCTGGTCCGCAGCTCTACGTCCAGGCCGTGGTCCATCAGCTCGACGAAAAAGTTCTCCGGGCCGAAGATGTCGCGGTAGGCGGCCGCCGCCTCGAGCGCCTCCCGCTGCT
>WNEY01002728.1_pt1 | contig 13036 bp, 14 predicted proteins | sample 5400531 | NCBI WGS metagenome assembly WNEY01 (sample SAMN13153338, study PRJNA577476) | soil metagenome | isolation source: 200 cm saprolite under Douglas fir tree site 1 | place: USA:California | collected 2015-04-18
TCGCCGCGCGCTTGTCGTGGAGCTTCTTGCCGCGGGCGAGCCCCAACTCCACCTTCGCCCGTCCGTCTTTGAAGTATAGACGAAGCGGCACCAGGGTCAACCCACGCTCGGCCACTTTGCCCAGCAGCCGGCTGATCTCCCGGCGATGCAGGAGCAGCTTGCGCCGACGGTCGGGATCGTGATTGGCGTCCGTGCCGTGGTGGTACGGCGGGATGTGGCAGCCGACGAGCCACGCCTCGTCGTTGTCGATGGTGGCGTACGCGTCCTTGAAATTGACCTGCGCGTCCCGGAGGGATTTGACTTCGGTGCCGCGCAACACCAGTCCGGCTTCGACCGTCTCGAGGATCGAGAAGTTGTGGAAAGCCCTCCGATTCGTCGAGACGATTTTCTCAACCGGCATGGCGCTCACGAGCCGCCCGGCCCCTTGACTTCATTGTCGCGCTCGGTATGATGTGGGCCTTGCCCGGGCCGAAGTGGCGGAATTGGCAGACGCGCATGATTCAGGGTCATGTGCCCGCAAGGGTGTGGGGGTTCGAGTCCCCCCTTCGGCACCACCACCCACCTAGCCGAGCTCAGCGAGCGTAACGCGCCTGCCCAGCGCCGAGGAGCGCTGGGCGGCTTCGACAACCTGCAGGGCTAGCAATCCCGCCTCCACGTCCACCGCCGGCCGGCCTCGCCCCGCAACCGCCTCTAGGAACAACTCCAGCTCGCGGCGCAGCGGCTCGGGACCGGTGGCCTTGAAGGACTGCACCGCGCCTTCGGGCGCCTGCCAGCCGCCCGCGCCGCCCACGTGGGCGTTCGCGTGGACGCGAATTTCCGCTGTTCCGAAGTCTCCAACGAGCGTCCCGCGCTCGCCGACGATCACGCAGTCGCGATAGGTGCCGGGCGCGAAGTAGCCGGCTTCGACGAACGCCGACGCCTCACCATACTCGACGGCAGCGAACGACACATCGTCCATCCCCCGCCCGAGGTAATCGCGGAGCGTCGCCGTCACGGCGGTGGGCGTCTGCCCGAACAGGTGGGCGAACAGGTCGAAGTAATGGATAGCGTCTGTCTGCGTCACGCCCACGTCGGTGCGCGGACGTTTGAACCCTGCGAAACGACCCGTACAGTACCGAATCCGCCCAACGGCGCCGCTCTGGATCCGCTCTCGCAACGCAGTCGTCACCGGATGGAAGCGGAAAATGTGACCGACCTGAAGGACGCGGTCCGAACTCCGGACCAGCCCCGCGAGCGCTCGCCCCTCCGCCACGGTCAGCGCGAGCGGCTTCTCGATGAAGCAGTCCTTGCCCGCCCTGAGGCACTCGCGGGCCAGCGTCAGGTGGGTGTCGGCTGGTGTCACAAGATCCACCGCCTCGACGTGCGGTAGCGCCGTTCGGAAGTCGGCGACCGCCCGCTCGACAGCGACGCCGGCCTTCACGGCGAAGGCGCGACGCTCTTCCGAGATGTCCGCCACCCACAACTCGACGCCGAGCTCGCCCAGCACGCGCAGGTGCTTCTCTCCCCATCGGCCCAGCCCGATCAGCAGCACCTTCATCGGCCGGGGCTCCCGCCGCCGCCCAGGTCTTCCGCCACTTCGTAGCGGAGCTGGCGCTTCTTCATCCACCGGACCACCAACAGGTCCACGAATGCCCGCAGCGCGCGGTTCCCGATGCCGTACTTGGATTCGCCGAAGCGGCGCGGACGGTGGTTGACGGGCACTTCGAGCACGCGGAAGCCGCGCATCTTGAGCAGCGTCGGGATGAACCGGTGGAAGCCCTTGTACAGCACCAGATCGCGGAGACACTCGCGCCGGAAGGCGCGGAACGTGCAGCCGCTGTCCTGGATGCTCTCGTCACTGATCGCGTTTCGCACGCGATTAGCGACGCGCGACGAGATGCGGCGCACCAGCGAATCGCCAGCAGCGCGATTAACCCGCCAGCCAGTCACGGCGTCCCACTGGTCGAGGTGTGTGATCATGGCCGGAATGTCGCGTGGATCGTTCTGGAGGTCGGCATCCATCACGACCACCCAGCGACCGCGCACGGCCTTGAATCCCGCGTCGGTCGCAGCCGTCTCCCCGGCATTGGCCTTGAGTCTCAGAAGACGCACCCGGGGATCCTGCTCGTGGAACGCGCGCGCGAGCTCGGCGCTTCGGTCCTTGCTGCCGTCGTCGACGAAGATCACTTCGTACTGGAGCCCGGTCGGCGCCAGCGCCTCACGGATCTCCGGCCAGAGCATCGGCAGGTTCTCTTCTTCGTTGTAGACGGGCACGACAATGGACAGGTCAACGGCGCTGGTCATCATAGCCTCGCGGGAAAACTCCCAGGTATCACCCGCGTCGAGGCGGGGGGACGCGCGGCGGCGTGCCCTGCCACTCCGGAACGAGCGTATGAGGAAGGCCGAGCCGGTCGAGGACGCGCGCGAGCGTATGATCCACGAGATCGTCGATCTGCTTGGGCCGGTTGTAGAAGGCGGGCATCGGCGGCAAGAGCACGACGCCCATCTCGGCCAGCGCGGTCAGCACGCGAAGGTGGCCGAGGTGCAGCGGCGTCTCGCGCACGACGAGGATCAGCGGCCGCCCTTCCTTGAGCGTGACGTCGGCCGCCCTGCCGATCAGCGTATCGGCCAGGCAGTGGGCGATGCCCGCGGCCGTCTTGATGCTGCAGGGCACGACGACCATGCCGTCGGTCTTGAACGAGCCCGACGCGAGCGCGGCGCCGATATCCTTGTTGCGGTACCGGCGCGTCGCCAGGGCTTCGACATCCGCCACGGACCAGTCGGTCTCTTCGACGATCGTCCGCTTGGCGGCGTCGGAGACGATCAGGTGCGACTCCGCGCCGGGCTGGCCGCGCAAGAGCTCGAGGAAGCGGATGCCGTAGATCGCGCCGGACGCCCCGCTGATGGCGACGACGATTCGCTTCACAGCCGGAACCTGCGGCGGTAAACCTCGTCGCGCGTCTTCTGGTAGAGAAGCTCCCACTCGGCACTGCCTTCGGGTGCCGGCCGCGAGTAGGTGCTGAGAGTTCGGCGCACTTCCTGATCGATGGATTCTTCGAGCCGCGACTCCTCCTCCAGTACCCGGAAAATCTCGGTCCGGAGCTGTCCGTGGACCCTGTCATCGGCGCTCGGTCGGATGGCCACGCTCTCGGTGGCCGTCAGGTCGGCAACGATGCGGTCGGCCAGGGCGAACAGTCGCTCGCGGCTCATTCGCATCACAGCGTGAAGCCCCGTTCCTTGGCGAGCTTGGCCTTGACCAGAGTGAAGAGTCGCTTGTAGTCGGAGGCCGAGTCCTTGATCTCCTTGGCATGGTCCTGCATGAGGCTCCGAGCGTCGGCGTCGAGCTTCTCCTCGGCCAGGAGGTTCTCGACGAGAATGCGCTGGACGACTTCGCGGGCCCGCTTCTCGTCCCGGACGTCGGCAAGCTTTCGCCCCACCAGCCGCTTGACCACGGCATCCGCCATCCGGCCCGCCAGCTCTTCGCGCCTGATCATGTGAATCCAGAGCCACAGCCTACATGGCGCCAGGCGGGGGTGTCAAGCCGAAGTGTTTGGAAAATCGGGTAAAACTGACGCTCTCAGGCCGGCAGAAGGACGCGAAACCTGGAGCCCTTTCCGAGAAGGCTCTCGACCTCCACCGCCCCTCCATGGGCCTCGGCCAGGGCCTTGACCAACCCCAGGCCGAGCCCCAGCCCGCGGACGGCCGCCGTTTCGGGATGCGGGATGCGGACATAGCGGTCGAAGACGCGCGGCAGATGCTCGGCCGGGATGCCAATGCCATCGTCTTCAACGGCAAGCTCGCTCATCCCGGGCCTGTCCGGGGCGGGGGCCGCAGCGACCGCCACGCGCCCCCCGCGCGGCGAGTATTTCACGGCGTTCGAGAGCAAGTTCTTCAACATGCGGTCCACGGCGTCGCGGTCGGCTTCGACGGTGATCTCCGGGGGACATGACGCCCAAATGAACCGGTGACCGCGGTGCTCCGCGGCGAAGAGTTCGACATTGCGCTCCATGAGTTCGTTGAGATCCACGCGGTCCTTATGCAGCTCGAGCGGGCGCCCCGCCTGGATGCGTGCAAGGTCGAGCAGCGCGGCCATGATCCGGCCCAACCGTTGGGCTTCGACGTGGAGATGGCCCAGGAAGCGGCGCGCCTGCTCGGGCGGCACCGGGCGCGAGAGCAGCAGCTCGGTGAACCCCTGCAGGGCAGCGAGCGGCGTGCGCAGCTCATGCGACACAATGGAGAGAAACTCGCTCTTGGCCTCGTCCAGCTCCCTCAGCCTCGCGGTGGCCGCCGCCACCTTCTGTTCCAACTCCTCGTTGAAGCTCCGCTGCCTCAGGGTGAGGCGCGCGTTCTCGATACCCAGCGCCAGGTGCATGGCCATCTCCTCGGCCGCCACGCGCGCGGCCGGGCCCAGGTCCCCCGCCCGCTCCACCGCCACGGCCCCGACGGGGCCGGCACCGGCATCGAGTGGAAGCACCAAGCCGCGCAGCGGGATTGAGGCGCTCGGGGCTCCGGGCGCGACGCGCGGATCGAGGCCCAGATCCTCGATCGAGAGCGCCTGGTTGGTACGCAGCGCGAAGCCGCCAGCCGAGCGCGCATCGAAGGCCGAACCCGGTGGGGCGCACCCAGATATCTGGGCGTTGGCCGTACCAATGACCAGCCCCACGCGCTGGGCGTCAAGGGCCGCCCGCACGCCTTCGGCGACCGCCTCCAGTCGTTCTTCTAGCGGGGCTTCGCCATTCAGGCTGCGCTGCATCTGGAGCACGACTCGAAGTCGGACGGCGTGAGCCCTCGACTCGTCCATCAGCCGGCCAACGAGCCAACCGAATGCGACTGGAGTGACCAGCGAAACCAGGCCGTCGATGGTGGCCGAGGTGAGCCCCGTCCTCTCGATCGCCGGCAGGGCCAGAGGCGCTTGAAGGAGACCCGCGACCAGGCCAATGAGCGCGCCGCCCGCGGCGCCCGAACTCAAAGCCGCCCAGATGGTCGGCACCAGGAGGAGATGTCGAAGTGCCGAAGGAGCGCCGGGTCCATTGGTGGCCATCCCTGCGGCGATCGCGGCCAGGAGCAGGAGCTGGACCCAGATCACGCCGCCAAAAACCGGTACGCGACGAAGAACGTCAGGGTGGCCGCGTATCCGGGAAGCAGGCTGCCGCTCCACGATCGCAGAGCGCAACAGCCCAGCCCCAGCAGCGCCGTGTAGAACACGGCCCCGGCTCGGACCTCGGTGGCCGCGGGCAGCGCCGGATCGAGCAGATAGCGCACCACTGCCAGCGCGGTCGCGAGGCCGGCCGCAGGCCAAAACCTCCAGCGCCGCCACCAGCGCGAGAAGAGCGCGCCCCGGAACAGCCACTCCGCGGTGAGCGCGTTGGCGCCGAGGTCATAGGCGATAGCCGCCACGTACCCCGGCGCGCTCGCGACGCGAACCGAATAGCCGAACGTGAGCGAGGAGGAGAGCAGGAGATGAATGCCGAGGAACGCGCCCATGCCGACACCCGCGGCCACCGGTCGCAGGCCTGCGGGCCACATGAATCCCATCCGTCGGAATTCAATACGGTTCCTGGCAAGGAACACGACGAGCGCCGGGACCAGCGCGTAGGTCAGCGCTCCCCACGGACTGAGCCGGCCCGCGATCGAAGCCACCAGCAGCACCGCGGCCACAGCCAGCGCCGGACACCGCCATCCCTGGGCACCGTCGGTGGCGAGGATCCAACCCAAAGCGAAGAATGTCGCATGTACTGCGGCGCCCGCCGTCGCGCGGCCGAGCCCGCTCGGCAGGCTGTGGGTGATGTCAACCGCCAGCGCCGCCGCGGTCAACGTGAGTCCGGCCGCGACGGCGAACAGACACTGAGTCGCGACCGAGCTCGCGGGCGCGCTCCGCGAGGGCTCAAACGGGACGCTCAGCAGCAGCATCGGCCAAGACCTCCACGCACGCGACCGTCAGGCGCTCGTCGAGAGTCCGGCCAGCGTCCGCCAGAAGTCGCTCGAGCGCCTCACCGTGTGAGAGTCGCGCGCGGTAAGGGCGGTCTGAAGTCAGGGCGTCATAGACGTCGGCAACGGCGACGACCCGGGCGCCCAGTGGGATCAGGTCGCCACAGAGCCCGTCGGGATAGCCACTGCCGTCCAGCCGCTCGTGATGGTGGCGAACGATCACCGCGCCGTCGTCAAAGAACTCGAGCGGCGCGACGATCTGGGCGCCCGTCACCGGATGGCGCCGCATGATCTCCCACTCGTCATCGGAGAGGGGGGCCGGCTTCCGGAGGATGCCCTCGGGCACGCCGATCTTACCAAGGTCGTGGAGCAGTCCCGCCTGGGCGATCGTATCCGCGGTGCCCCGTCCGAGGCCCGCCTCAATCGCGATGCGCCGGGCGAGGAGCGCGACACGCTCGGAGTGCCCCCGGGTGTACGGATCCTTGGCCTCCAGCGCATTGGCCAGTCCCAACAGGCTCTGGAAGATCGCGCCCTGCAGTCGCCGATACGTCTTCTTGAGGTCCACGGCGTACTGAAGCGACTGCTGGTAGGCCGCGCGGAGTCGGTCGTGGGCCTGGGTCAACTCGCACTCGCGCCCGAGCGACGCCTCGTAGAGCGACCTGAGGTCGCGCGCGTAGGACAAGGCCTGGGTGAGCGCTACCTCCCCGGCCATACCGGGGCCTCCGGAACGAGCACACGGACTAGCGTGAGCAATGCCAGCGGCGAGAACGGCTTGGTGAGGTACTCATCGGCGCCAGCGGCGAGGCCGCGCGCCCGATCTTCGGCCTGGCCAGCGGCGCTGAGCATGACGATGCGCGTGTGAACGCATTCGGGCGTCTTGCGCAGTCGCCGGCACACCTCAAGGCCGTTGAGCCGCGGCATATGGACGTCGAGCAGCACCAGCTCGGGCCGCATCGCCCGCGCCAGCTCGAGCGCGGCGTCCCCATCCGACGCAACGATGACCCGCACTTCGTCGTCCTCGAGCGTGAAGCGGACGAGCTCCACGATGGCGGGCTCGTCGTCGGCCACGAGGATATTCGTCATGCCGCCTCGGTGATGCGAAGGACGTGCCACCACGGGAAGAGAGGGAAATCGAGTGATTGAGGGAGAGAAGAAAAAACGACTGCCACCGGGACAGTGCAGGCGGCCTTGTCCGTTGCACCATGGCCGGGGCAGAATCTAGGGGCGATCGAGCCCCGAAGAGAGGGCCCTAGCGACCGCCCTTGCCCGCCACCTGCAATCGGGCCTGGGCCCGCTGCAGCGCGGTGAGGGCCCGACTGTAATCGATGTCTTCCTCCGGGCCGTCCGCGCTCCGGCCCGCCAGACGCTGCTCGGCGCGCTGGCGCGCCCGCTCGGCACGGTCCCGGTCGATCTCCTCGGGCCGCTCGGCATGCTCCGCCAGAATGATCACGCGGTCATTGCCAACCTCGGCAAACCCGCCGATGACCGCGAGATGTCGCTCGTCCCGTCCCTGCCGGTAGACGACTTCGCCGCAGCCGAGCGTCGTCAGAAACGGCGCATGTCCCGGCAAGACGCCGAAGTATCCCTCGGAGCCGGGGGCGACCACCTCGTCGGCCTCGGTGGATACGAGCTGTCGGGTCGGCGTCGCGAGCTCGAAGCGCATGGGCACTACTTCACCTCACGCATCTTCCGCGCCTTTTCCACGGCCTCGTCGATGCCGCCCACCATGTAGAAGGCCTGCTCCGGCAACTCGTCGTGCTTGCCCTCGACGATCTCCTTGAACCCGCGGATCGTGTCGCCCAGCTTGACGTACCGTCCCTGCTGGCCGGTGAACGCCTCCGCTACGGAGAAGGGCTGCGAGAGGAAGCGCTGGATCTTCCGCGCGCGAGACACGATCAGCTTGTCCTCGTCGGAGAGCTCCTCCATGCCGAGGATGGCGATGATGTCCTGCAGGTCCTTGTAGCGCTGGAGCGTGGACTGCACCGCGCGCGCCGTCTGGTAGTGTTCGGCGCCCAGGATCACGGGGTCGAGGATCCGCGACGTCGAGGCCAGCGGATCGACGGCCGGATAGATGCCAAGCTCGGCGATCTGGCGGGACAGCACCGAGGTGGCATCCAGGTGGGCGAATGCGGTGGCCGGCGCGGGATCGGTGATGTCGTCGGCGGGCACGTAGATCGCCTGCACCGAAGTGATGGAGCCCTTCTTGGTCGAGGTGATCCGCTCCTGGAGCGCGCCCATCTCGGTGCCCAGCGTGGGCTGGTAGCCCACGGCCGAGGGCATGCGGCCGAGCAGCGCCGAGACTTCGGAGCCCGCCTGAGTGAAGCGGAAGATGTTGTCGATGAAGAGCAGAACGTCCTGTCCTTCTTCGTCGCGGAAGTACTCGGCGGAGGTCACGCCCGTGAGCGCCACCCGGAGACGGGAGCCGGGCGGCTCGGTCATCTGGCCGAAGATGAGGGCGGTCTTCTCGATCACGCCCGATTCCTTCATCTCGTGCCAGAGGTCATTGCCCTCGCGCGTCCGCTCCCCCACCCCGGCGAATACCGAGATGCCGCCGTGCTGCTTGGCGATGTTGTTGATCAGCTCCATGATCAGCACGGTCTTGCCGACGCCGGCGCCGCCGAACAGGCCCGTCTTCCCGCCCTTGGTGTAAGGCTCGAGCAGGTCCACGACTTTGATCCCCGTCTCGAACATCTCGACCTTGGTGGACTGCTGCTCGAAAGACGGCGCCGGCCGATGGATCGGATAGCTCTTGCCCGTCTTGACGGGCCCGGCCTTGTCCACGGGCTCGCCCGTGATGTTCAGGATACGCCCCAGGGTCTCGTTTCCAACCGGGATGGTGATCGGCTGGCCGGTATCGACCACGGGCATGCCGCGGGTGAGACCGTCGGTGGCCGCCATGGCGACGGCGCGGACCTGACTCTCCCCCAAGTGCTGCGATACCTCGAGGACGAGCTTGGAGGAATACGCGAAAATGTCGGTGCTACCCGCACCCGGCACTTCCAGCGCATTGTAGATCGCCGGCAGCTTGCCCGGCTCGAACTCCACGTCCACGACCGGCCCGATCACCTGGACGATCTTGCCCTGATTCATGGGGTCTCCCTATGCCTCCACAGCCTGTCTCAATGCCTCGGCGCCGCCGACGATATCCAGCAGCTCCTTCGTGATGCGCTCCTGGCGCACCTTGTTGTACTGGATGGTCAACACTTCGATCATCTCCTTCGCGTTCTTGGTGGCCGCCTCCATCGCGGTCATCCGCGCCCCATACTCGCCCGCCACCGATTCCATCAGCGCGCGGAAGACTTGCGTGGTGACATGGCGTGGAAGGAGCGCGGCAAGGATGGCCTCTGGGCTAGGCTCGTAGATATAATCCCCGCCCGCTTCCCCATCCTTCGCCTCCGCGGCTTCGATGGGCAGCAGCCGCTCCCGTCGGACCCGCTGGACGGCCACCGAGCGGAATTCGTTGTAGATCAGGTGGACCTCGTCCACCTCGCCGGCCAGGTAGTCCTGCATGAGCTGCCCCGAGAGCTCTTGGGCGTGCGAATAGGCCAGCCGGTCGAAAAAGCCCAGCATCTCCGACTTCACCGACCACTGCCGACGGCGGTAGAAGTCCCGCGCCTTCTTGCCGACCACGACCAGAGTCACATCGGTCTCGCTGCCTTCACGCAGGAAGGCCAGGGAGGCGCGAAGGATATTGGAGTTGAAGGCACCGCAGAGGCCCTTGTCGGCCGTGATGATAACGAGCCGCTTGCGTCCCGTCGTGCGCCGAGCCAGCAGCGGATGATCCTCCGCGCCGGCGCGCGCCACGAGATTGGCCAGCAGCTCCGCCATCTTCAGCGCGTACGGCCGCGCTTCCAGGATGCGCTCCTGGGCGCGGCGCAGCTTGGCTGCCGCCACCAGCTTCATGGCGCGGGTGATCTTCTGGGTGGATTCGACCGAGCGGATCCGGCGCCGGATATCCCTGAGCGTGGCCATGGGTCGCGCGCTACGCGGCCTTGATGCCCCGCGAGGCCATGAACTCGGCCTTGGCGTCGGCGACCGCTTTCGTCAGCCCGTCGCGCAGATCGTCGCTGAGCTCCTTCTTCTTGGCGATGTCGGCGAGGAGCTGGGCGTGCTTGCGATCCATGTAGGGGAAGAAGAACTCCTCGAACGACGGCACCTGGTCCACCGGCACGTCGTCCAGCAGGCCCTGGGTGCCCGCGAAGATGATCGCGATCTGCCGCTCGATCGGCAGCGGCACGTACTGCCTCTGCTTGAGGACTTCGACCATCCGCTGGCCGCGAGCGAGCTGCTGCTGCGTGGCCTTGTCGAGATCTGAGCCGAACTGGGCGAAAGCTGCCAGCTCACGGAACTGGGCCAGATCGAGCCGCAGCTTGCCGGCGATCTGGCGCATCGCCTTGATCTGGGCGGAGCCGCCGACCCGGGAGACCGACAGGCCGACGTTCACGGCGGGACGGATGCCCGAGAAGAACAAATCGGACTCCAGGTAGATCTGGCCGTCGGTGATAGAGATCACGTTGGTCGGGATATAGGCGGACACGTCGCCGAGCTGTGTCTCGATGATCGGCAGCGCGGTGAGCGAGCCGCCGCCCAGCTCGTCATTGAGTTTGGCCGCCCGCTCGAGCAGCCGCGAGTGGAGGTAAAAGACGTCTCCGGGGTAGGCCTCGCGCCCGGGCGGCCGTCGCAGCAGCAGCGAGAGCTGCCGGTACGCCGTCGCGTGCTTGGACAGGTCGTCGTAGATGCAGAGCGCATGGCGGCCGGAGTCGCGGAAGTACTCGGCCATCGCACAGCCGGCGTAGGGGGCAATGTACTGCAGCGGCGCCGACTCGGAGGCCGAGGCGAGGACCACGGTGGTGTAGGCCATGGCTCCGGTGTCCTCGAGCACTTTCACGACCTGCGCCACGGTGGACCGCTTCTGGCCAATCGCGACGTAGAAGCAGTACACCCCCTGCCCTTTCTGGTTGATGATCGTGTCCACGCCGATGGCGGTCTTGCCGGTGCCGCGGTCTCCGATGATGAGCTCGCGCTGGCCGCGCCCGATGGGAATCATGGCATCGATGGCCTTGAGGCCCGTCTGCAGCGGCTCCTTGACCCCGCGCCGGTCCACCACGCCTGGCGCGTAGCGCTCGATGGACCGAAACTCCTTGGTCTCGATGGGCCCCTTGCCATCCACCGGCTGGCCCAGGGCATTCACGACACGCCCGACGAGCGCCTCCCCGACGGGCACCTGGGCGATGCGCTTGGTCCGGGTGACGGGGTCGCCTTCCTTGATCTTGGTATCGGCGCCCAGGAGCACGGCGCCCACGTTGTCGGCCTCGAGATTGAGCACAAGGCCGTAGACGTCGCTCGGGAACTGGAGCAACTCCCCGGCCAGGGCCTTCTCGAGCCCGTAGATGCGGGCGATGCCATCGCCCACCTCGATGACGCGCCCGGCTTCCTTGAGGTCGATCTCGGCCTCATAACCTTGGAGCTGGCGTTTGATGATCTCGCTGATCTCTTCCGCCTTGATCATGTGCTATCCCCTTGCCAGCCGCTCGCGCATCCGCGCCAGCTGCCCGTCGAGACTGCCGTCGAGAATGAGACTGCCGACCTGGGCGACGAAACCACCTAGGAGCGTGGAATCCACGTGCTCTTCGACGAGGATGCGCTTGCCCAGCGCCTGCTCGAGGCGCGCGCCGAGCTGCCGTTTCTCCTCCTCGGTGAGCGCCACCGCCGAGCGCACCCGCGCGCGGGCCTGTCCGAGCTCCTCGTCCACGAGGGCGCGGTACGCTTCGGTGATCTCGCCGAGGTGATCCATGCGGCCGCGTTCCGCGACGAGCCCCACGAAGTCCTGGACGAGCTTCCCGCACCCGGCCTTTTTGGCCAGGGCGACGGCGATGCCGCACCGGTCCACGGGCTTGATCCACGGCCGCGTCAGCACGTCGCGGAACTCCGGATCGCTGCCGGCCGCTCCAAGGAATGCGTCGAGCTCGCCCGCCACGGCTGGGGCCGAGGCGGCCGCGCGCGTGATCATGTGCAGCGCCTTTGCGTAGCGCCGCGCTGTGGCTTCCCTCGCCCGCATTGAGTTAGGTGACTTTCTCGACGCGCGCGATGGCGTCGGCGACGATCCGGCGGTGGTCCTCGTCCCGAAGGCTCTTTTTGATCAGGCGCTCGGCGATGGAGGTGGCGAGCTCGCTCACCTCCTGGCGCAGCTCCTGCCTCGCACGGCGGATATCCTGGCTCATCTCGGCGCGGGCGGATTCGACCAAGCGCGCCGCTTCGGCCCGAGCCGCCTCGACCAGCCGGCGCTGCTCCTCCGCGGCCTCCTTGAGGGCGGCGGCGCGGATGGCCTGCGCCTCGGCGTGCGCGGCCTGGATCTTTCCGGCATGCTCTTCACGCTCGCGCTGCGCCTCGGCCCGCGCAGCCTGGGCTTCCTCGAGCGACTTGCGGATGGCCTGCGCCCGCTCTTCCATCTTGCCCACGAGCGGGCGGTAGAGCAGTTTGGCGAGGAGGAAGAGGAGCAGGCCGAAATTAATCATCTGGATGATCAGTGACTTATCGAGGCTGATCAGCCCTCCGCCCTCACCTTCGGAGGCCAGCGCGAGAGACGGCAGCAGTCCGAGCAGGAGCGCAGCGATGGCGACGACCCGACTCATGGTGAATTCTCCGGCCTAAACGGATTTTGTGAAATAAGGAACAAACGCTACAGAAGTATCACGCGCTTTCGAAAACTGTCAAGGGGCTTCGGGGCCGCGGCGGGCGATGACCGCGCCGCCGACGACGAGATCTCCCTGGTAGAACACGACGGACTGTCCGGGCGCAGGCGCCCGCTGGGCGGTAGCGAACTCGACCCGGACCCACCCATCTCCGGCCGGCCAGAGCGTCGCGGGGGCCGGCATATGACTGTGGCGAATCTTAGCGCTTACCTCGAGGGGCTCATCGAGGACCACGACCGAGATCAGATTCACCTGCCGCGCCCACAGATGCTTCACCTCGACTTCGTCGGCCCCACCCACCACTACCGCATTGCGCTCAGGATCGAGGGTCATGACATAGAGCGGCCGGGTTCCTGCCAAGCCGAGGCCCCGGCGCTGGCCCACTGTGTAATTGGCCAAGCCGCCATGCTCGCCGAGGACATTCCCCTGCCCGTCCA
>WNEY01002730.1_pt1 | contig 13034 bp, 11 predicted proteins | sample 5400531 | NCBI WGS metagenome assembly WNEY01 (sample SAMN13153338, study PRJNA577476) | soil metagenome | isolation source: 200 cm saprolite under Douglas fir tree site 1 | place: USA:California | collected 2015-04-18
TTCAGCCGGGAACTGCTCGGCCTGGTCGGGCTCGGCGAAGAGGCGCTGCGCGCGTATCCCCGCCAGTTCTCCGGCGGCCAGCGGCAGCGGGTCGCGATCGCCAGGGCACTGGCGCTGCGGCCGGACATCCTGGTCGCCGACGAGCCGGTGTCCGCGCTCGACGTCAGCGTGCAGGCGACCATCCTGAACCTGCTTCGGGACCTGCGGGCCGAGCTCGGCCTGACCCTGATGCTCATCTCGCACAACCTGGCCGTGGTCCGGCACCTGTGCGACCGGGTGGCGGTCATGTACCTCGGCCGGATCATCGAGGTCGCGCCCACCGAGACGCTGTTCAGCGACCCGCAGCACCCGTACACCAGGGGCCTGCTCGCGGCGATCCCGAAGATGAGCCCGGCCGGTGACGACGGGGCGCCTGCCATCGCCGGCGACCCGCCGAGCCCGCTGCGGATCCCGGCCGGCTGCCGGTTCCGCACCCGCTGCCCGATCGCGCAGGAGCGCTGTGCGCGGGAGGACCCGGCCCTGCTGATTTCCGCGGGCGACGCGGCGCACAGCGCGGCCTGTCATTTCGCGTTCTCCGCGGCGGGCGCGACGGCCGGGCCAGCAGGAGCGGGGCCCGCAGGAGCGGGGCCCGCAGGAGCCGGCCCCGCAGGGCCGGGCCCGCGGGCTCGGCCGCAGCAGGGGCCGCCGGCTAAGCGGGCGGCCAGGGCCACAACACCGGCCAGGCAGCGGACCGACCGCGGCCGCCGGACATGCCAAGGAGGGTTTGCCATCGCCGAGCCAGTCATGATCGCGAGCGAGCGCGGTGAAGTGGGCCTCGCCGCCGGGATCGCGCTGCTGCGTGCCGGGGCCAGCGCCATGGATGCCGTCGAGGCGGCCGTCCGGGCGGTGGAGTCCAACGAGGCCGACCATTTCGTCGGCGTCGGCGGGCTGCCGAACCTGCTCGGCGAGGTGGAGCTGGACGCCTCGATCATGGACGGCGCGACCCGCCGGGCGGGCGCGGTCGGCGCGGTGCGGGGCTTCCCGCATCCGATCTCCATCGCGCGGGCCGTCTGCGAGCGGCTGCCGCAGCACCTGCTGCTGGTGGGGGCGGGCGCGGAGCGGTTCGCGGACGAGGCAGGCATCGAGCGCGGCAAGACGCTGACCGACGAGGCACTGGCGATGTGGCGCGACGGTCTCAGCCCGGCTGGCCTGGAACGGGCCGAGGGCATGCACGGACCTGGCGAGGTGGCCTACCGGGAACAGGCGCTGGACCGGCTGCGGGCCATGTCACCGCCGGACGGCCCGTGGGGCACGGTCGACGTGCTCGGTCTGGATGCGGCAGGCGATCTCGCGGTGGGCGTGAGCACGAGCGGCTATCCGTGGAAGTACCCCGGCCGGGTCGGCGACTCGGCGCTGATCGGAGCGGGAAACTACTGCGACAACTCGGTTGGCGGCGCCGCCTGCACCGGCCGCGGCGAGCTCGCCATCCGCGCCAATACCGCGCGGTCGGTGCTGCTTGGCCTGGCTGCCGGGCACGACCCGGTCAAGGCCTGCGCCGAGGCGCTGGCCGAGACCCTGGCGCTGGCCGATGAGTTCCGCGCACCGCTGCAAGCCCTCTGCCTGACCCCGGACGGCCAGCACGGCGGCGCGTCCACCAGAGCCGGGGCCAGTTACGCCGTGATGACCGCCAGCGATCATGACTTCCGCATCGTGCAGAGAAGGCAGCTATGAAGATCTTCCTTTCCAGCGACATGGAGGGCACGGCCGGCGTGGTCGCCTGGGAGCAGTGCGCCGGCAACGGGCCGCAGGCGGAGGCGGGCCGCCGCCTGCTGCTTGACGAGGTCAACGCCGCCTCGGCGATCCTGCTGACCAATTCGATCGCGGAGGCCGTGTGACGGCGGGTGAGCCAGCCCACGGGCGAGTCGCCGGCTCGTCCCGGGTAGCCGTTGTCACCGGCGCGGCCGGCGGTGCGACGGCCCGCCCGAGGTCGACACCGTCTACCGCCGGGTGTCCGCCGCCCGGCGGATGTGCGCGGCCCGCGGGGTCCGGCTGACGGTCCGGCACGCCGCGCCCACCGAGGAAGGCGGCTGGCGGGCGACTACCCGGATGCTGCGCAACGCCTCGGTGCCCACCGCGTGCGGCGTTGGCAGCCTGAACCAGCTCTTCGGCGTGATGGGCGCGCTGCGGGACGCGGGCGTCGCCGTGCCGGAGGCGATGTCGCTGGTGAGCTTCGACGAGGACGAGTGCCTCGCCTTCCTCGACGTCCCGGTGACCAGCGTCTGCATGCCGCTGGCCGAGCTCGGCAGCGCCGCGGTCGACGCGCTGATCGCCCGGGTGGAGGGCAGCCCGGCCGGTGACGTCATGGTGCGGGAGCCGATGAGCCTGCTGCTGCGCGATTCCGTGAGCCGGCCGGGCGCCGACCCCATGATTACGGAGACTTTTGGGTGTGCCGAAACCCAAAAGTCTCCGTAATCATGAAAGAGGCATGAAAGCTAGACCGGGGCAGGCCGGGCAACGGGCAGCCGGGGGTCGGCGGGCTGTCAGGGGTGCGGGCGTGGTGCCCAGGACGGAGGGCGTTTCTCCCGGAAGGCGGCCATCCCCTCGGCTGCCTCGGCCGAGGCGAACAGCGACCGGGACAGCTCGGCGGTCCGGGCGAACGCCGCCGGGCGCTGCATGCCCGGCACCTCGTACACAAGTCGCTTGGCCGCGGCCAGTGCCCCGGCTCCGCCGGCCAGCAGCCTGGCGATCATGGCGTCGACCTCGGCGTCGAGCTGTTCCGGCGGCACGGCCCGGGTGATCAGGCCAGCCTCGGCGGCCCGCCCCGCGCTGATCCTCTCGCCGCTCAGGAACAGGTCGAGGGCATCCGCGCGGCGCAGTTTGGGCAGGCAGACGACGGAGATGATGGCCGGGGCGACGCCGATGCGGACCTCGGTGAAGCCGAAACGCGCGGTGTCCGCGGCAATGGACAGGTCGCAAGCCGCCGCCAGCCCGACACCGCCGGCCACGCAGTGCCCCGCAATGCGGGCCAGTACCGGCTTCGGCGCGTCCTGGATGCCAGCCAGGATCTCGGCCAGCCCCGTTCGCGGTGGCGCCGCGCTGCGGCCAGCGGACAGGTCGGCGCCAGCGCAGAAGGCAGGGCCGGTGTGGGTCAGCACCACGACCCGGGCGGCGTGGTCGGCCAGAGCCGCCGCCAGGCCGTCCGCCAGCCCGTCGAGCAGCGCCGGGGTCAGCGCGTTGCGGTTGTGCGGCTGATCCATGGTCAGCGTCGCCACGGCGTCGGCCACCGAGTAGCGCACCGCCGGCCCGTTGCCGGCGCTGCCATTGGTTGTCATCGGCAACCTCCGGGGACGCCGCCGCCACTGCTGCCGCCAGTGGTCATCGGGTACCTCCGGGGACGCCGCCGCCACTGCTGCCGCCAGTCGTCATCGGGAGCCTCCGGGGAGGCTGCCGCCGCTGCCGTCATCGGGAGCCTCCCCCGGACGCCGCGTGTGCTCCGGTCCGGGTGCTGGTGATCTTGGCTAGGCAGCGGGCGCATCATGGCAACATCTCCCTGGGGATGTCGACGACCCTGGCGCGCAGCCACTCGCCGAGGCTCTTGGCCTGCGGGTCGAGCCGGCTGCTCGCCGCGGCCCCCTCGCCAAGCAGGCCGGTGATGACGAAGTTGAGCGCCCGCAGGTTGCGGAATTCGTAGCGCTGCACTGGCAGCAGCGCTGCTTCAGGCAGCAGTTGCTTCAGCCGCTCGACGCTAAGGAAATCCGCCAGCCACGCATACGCCTGATCGGTCCGCCCCCACACGCCGAGGTTGGCGTTGCCGCCCTTGTCCCCGGAGCGGGCACCGACGACCCGGCCAAGCGGCATCCGGATGGTCGGCCCAGGGCCCGGCGGACCGGCCGCCGCGGACGTGGGCCTTGACCCGGAGGTGGCCGGCCCGGGGGCTGCCGGGACGGATGCCGTCGCCGGGCGGGCCTTCGGCGCGGGGGCCGCCAGCTGGGCCACGACCGGCGGGTCGGGCGGCAGGACCGGCGTGACGGTGGCACTCTGCCCGCCGACCACGACCTCCTGCCGCAGCAGCGACGCCGGCACCACCGTAGGCCAGTACACCCCGAACGCCTGCGGGCCCGACGTGAGGCCGGACCCGAAGAATCCGGGATACGACGCCAGCGCAAGCTCCGTGATCCGGGCGGTGAACGCGCGGCCCACCTTGCCCTCGTCCCGGTCCTTGACGGTGATGCGGAGCTGGGCCATGGCTTCGGAGTTGGTGGCCGGGTCCGGCTTGTCCGTGCGCAACAGCGCGACGTCGACGGCATCGAAGGCGTCCCGCCCGCCGGGTATCCCGGTCCACAATGCCCGCTCGGCCAGGGCCGCCTTAGCCTCGATGTCAAGACCGGTGAGATACAGGGTGACGACGGCGCGCCAGCCGCCCAGGTAGTTGAGCGCCACCTTGGCGGTGGCTGGCGGGGAGTCACCGCGAACGCCGGAGATCCGCACCCGGTCCGGGCCCTCGGCGGACAGCAGGACGCTGTCGAGGCGGGCCGTGGCGTCGGGGTTGAGGTATGCGGGGCCGCCGATCTCGTAGAGCAGCTGGGCGGTCACCGTATCCACCGACACCATCCCGCCGTGGCCTGGATGCTTGGTGATGACGCTGGAGCCGTCCGCAGCCACCTCGGCGATCGGGAAGCCCGGCCGTTCGAGCCCGGGGACCTCGGTGAAGAAGGAGAAGTTGCCGCCGGTGGCCTGCGCGCCGCACTCGATCACGTGGCCGGCCACCACCGCTCCGGCGAGGGCGTCCCAGTCGTCGCGCCGCCAGCCGTGATGCCATGCGGCCGGTCCCACGGTCAGCGCCGCGTCGGTCACCCGGCCGGTGATCACTATGTCGGCCCCGCGCGCCAGGGCATCGGCGATGCCCCACCCGCCGAGGTAGGCGTTGGCCGTCAGCACCGCGCGGTCGCCAAGTCGCTCGCCGGTGTCCATATTGGCGAAGTCCGCTCCCGCGGCCCGCAGCTCGTCCATCCGCGCTACCAGGTTGTCCCCGGTGACGTAGGCGATGACCGGCTTGAGGCCGAGCTTGGCCGCGACTGCGGCCACGGCATCGGCGCAGCCTCGCGGGGACAGCCCGCCGGCGTTGGACACCACCCTTATCCCGCGGCTCAGGCAGTCGGCCATGACCTGGTCCAGCTGCGTCACGAACGTGCGGGCATAGCCGGCCGCGGGATCCCGCAGCATGTTCTTCGCCAGGATCAGCATGGTCAGCTCGGCCAGCCAGTCGCCGGTGAGCACGTCGATCGGGCCCCCGTCGACCATCTCGCGCGCGGCGGCCAGCCGGTCGCCGTAGAAGCCGCTGCAGTTGGCGACGCGGAGCGGGGCGGTCACGTGGCCGCGCCGATGACGGCAAGCAGGTCGCCGCCGCTGACCTGATCGCCGCGGCGGGCGCGGACGTCGCGCACCACCCCCGCGTGCGGCGCGGTAATGCGGTGTTCCATCTTCATGGCCTCCACGATCATCAGCAGCTGGCCGGCGGTGACGGCGTCGCCAGCCGTCACGTGCACCGCAAGCACCGTGCCCGGCATCGGCGCGACCAGGCCGCCGGCCACCAGCTCAGGTTCGGCCGAGGGAAAGCGCGCGACGGCGGTCAGCGCAACGTCGCCGGACGGGCCTTGCACCCATACGGACTGACCGTGCCGGAATACGTGCAGCCGGTGCCGGAGTCCGTCCGCCGTCAGGTCGATCCAGCCGTCGTCGGCCCGGTGCACGGTGACCGTCATGCGAACGGCCTGGCGGCCGGCCGGCTCATCCTCGCGGCCGCCCGGCGCTGTCCCGCCCGGCTCGCGCCCGCCCGGCTCGCGCCCGCCCGGCTCGCGCCCGCCCGGCTTCCCCCGGCCCGGCGCTATCCTGCCCGGCTCGCTATCGGGATCGCCCTGCGCGAACCCGGTTACCGCGACGCCGACCGCAAAGCGGCCGTCGCGCTTGCGCCGGTAGCTGACTTCCAGGGTGCCGGGCCCATGCTGGTAAACGGCCTGCTCCGGCGGCATCACGGAGTTCCGCCACCCGCTCGGCAGGGTCCGCAGCACCGCCGCGCCGGCCCGGGCGCCGACCTGGGCACTGAGCGCCGCGGCCACGGCGGCGGTCCGCAGTTCGTCGCCCGACCGGCGCCGGGCCAGCGGGATGCCGGTGCGCTCGATGAACGCGGTGCTGGTGTTGCCCGCCAGGAATTCCGGATGCCGCAGGGCGGCAACCAGGAAGTCCCGGTTGGTGGTGACGCCGCGGATCCGGCTGCGCTCCAGCGCAAGCGCGAGCCGGAGCGCCGCTTCCGTCCTGGTCGGCGCGTGCGCGATGACCTTGGCAAGCATCGGGTCGAACTCGATCCCGACCACGCTTCCCGCTGCCACGCCCGAGTCCCACCGGGCCTGCGGATCGGCGGCCGGCCGCCAGTCGACCAGGGTGCCCGTCGTGGGCAGGAAGCCGGCCGCCGGATCCTCGGCGTAAAGGCGCGCCTCGATGGCATGACCGGTGATGGCCAGGTCGGCCTGGCTGACCGACAGCGGCAGCCCCTGAGCCACCAGCAGCTGCTCGCGGACCAGGTCAAGCCCGGTAACCGCCTCGGTGACGGGGTGCTCCACCTGCAGCCGGGTGTTGACTTCAAGGAACCAGAAGCTGCCCGACGGCTCAAGCACGAACTCGACGGTTCCGGCGCCCAGGTACCCGGCGGCCTTCGCGGCTGCCAGCGCGACCGCGCCCATCCGGTCGCGCAGGCTGGCGTCGAGAGCGGGCGACGGGCATTCTTCGATGATCTTCTGGTGACGGCGCTGGATCGAGCATTCGCGCTCGAAGCAGTGCACGGCCCCGCCCTGGCGGTCGGCGAGAATCTGGATCTCGACATGCCGGGCTCCGGTGATGTACGGCTCTAGGAACACCGTGGGATCCCCGAAGGCAGCGCCAGCCTCGCGGCCAGCGGCGGCCACCGCATCGGCAAGCTCGGCGGCAGCGGAAACGATCCGCATGCCCTTGCCACCCCCGCCGGCCGCAGCCTTCACAAGCAGCGGCATCGGAAGATCATTTGAAACGGGCAGCGCGCCGCCTGTCACTTCCCACGACGGCAGGACGGGCACGCCGGCACTCGCCATCATCGCCTTGGCGGCCAGCTTGTCGCCGAGCGCCTCGATGACATCGGCGGGCGGGCCGACCCAGGTCAGCCCGGCGCCGGTCACCGCGCGGGCGAAGCCGGCCCGCTCGGCGAGGAACCCGTAACCCGGGTGCACCGCGTCGGCCCCGGTGGTCGCCGCGGCGCGGAGCAGGGCGTCGATGCTGAGGTAGGTCTCGGCGGCGGTGCGGCCGGGCAGGGCCACCGCCCGGCCGGCTTCGCCGACGAACGGCGCGTCGGCGTCGCCGTCGGCATAGACCGCGACCGTCGCGATCCCCATGGCCGCGGCCGTCGCGGCGATCCGGCGGGCGATCTCGCCCCGGTTGGCGATGAGCAGGGTGGTGATCACAGCCGGAACACCCCGTAGCCGCTGGCCCCCTGCACCGGTCCGCTGTGGCATGCGGACAGCGCCATGGCCAGCACGGTCCTGGTGTCACGCGGGTCGATGATCCCGTCGTCGGCCACCCGCCCGGTGGCATACAGGGCCAGCGACCCTGCCTCGGCGAAATCCGCCACGGCCTCGGTGACGGCGGCCTCGACTTCCTCGCTGACCTGCTCGCCGCGCCGGGCGGCCCGCTCACGGCGGACGATGGACATCACGCCGGCCATCTGCCTGGGGCCCATGATCGCGATCTTGGCGGTCGGCCAGAGGAACACGAACCGGGTGTCGAAGGCCCGGCCGCCCATTCCGTAGTTCCCTGCCCCGTAGCTGGCGCCGAGGATGACGGTGACGTGCGGGACCTTGGAATTGGACAGGGCGTTGATCATCTGGCTGCCGTGCTTGACGATCCCGCCCCGCTCGTAGTCGCGGCCGACCATGTACCCGGTGATGTGCTGGAGGAACACCAGCGGCGTGCTGGTCTGGTTGCAGAGCTGGATGAACTGGGCCGCCTTCTGGGACGAGTCGGAGAACAGCACCCCGTTGTTGGCCAGGATTCCCACGGGAAACCCGTGCACCTGGGCCCATCCGGCCACCAGCGTGGGCCCGTATCTCATCTTGAACTCTTCGAAGCGGCTGCCGTCGGCCACGCGCGCGATGATCTCCCTGGCATCGACGGCGGCGCGCAGGTCCACCGGCATCAGCCCGAGCAGTTCCCCGGGATCGTGCCGCGGCGGTTCCGGTGCCGCGGTGACCGGGCCCGGGCCCTGCTTGCGCCAGTGCAGGTGGGCCAGCACGTCGCGGGCCATCCGGATCGCGTGCTGCTCGTCGTCGGCCAGGTAGTCGGCCAGGCCGCTGTCGGTGGCGTGCATCTGCGCGCCGCCGAGTTCCTCGTCGCCGGAGTCCTCACCGGTGGCGACCTTCACCAGCGGCGGGCCGCCGAGGAACACCTTGGCGCCGCCGCGGACGAAGATGTTGTAGTCGGCCAGTCCCGGCTGGTAGGCCCCGCCCGCGGTGGAACTGCCGAACACCACGGAGATCGTGGGGATGCCCCGCGCGGACAGCTCGGTGATGTCGTGGAACATCCGGCCGCTCTCGGCGAAGTGGGTGAGATTGCGCCGCATCGCCGCGTCCGGGTCCTCGCCGGAGCCGCCGCCGCGCAGGTCACCGCCGGCCGACTCGACGAACTGGATGTAGGGCATCCGGTTGGCGCGGGCGATCTCCAGGGCGCGCATCAGCTTGCGGATGCTGACCATGGTCATGGCCCCGCCGAGGTCGGTCGGGTCGTTGCCGATGACCACGCACTCGGTGCCCTCGACCACCCCGATGCCGAGCACCATGCCGCCGCCGACGTTGTAGTTGGTCTGGTAGCCGGCCAGCGGGCTGATCTCCAGGAACGGGCTGTCCGGATCCAGCAGCAGCGCGATGCGCTCCCGGATGAGCAGCTTGCCGCGGCCCCGGTGGCGCTCGATGGCCCGTTCCCCGCCGCCGAGCGACGCCTGCCGGAGCAGGCCGTCGATCTCGCCGAGCAGGCCGAGCATCCCGCCGGCGTTGGCGCGGAACGCCTCGGCACCGGGGTCGACGGCGGTGGGCAGGATCGGTGCGGGCATCGGCTCAGCCGGTGAGGCCGTCGAGACGGGCCAGGATCTGCAGCATGACCTCGTCGGACCCGCCGCCGATGGACATCAGCCGGCTGTCCCTGAAGTAGCGGGACACCCAGCTCTCCTCCATGTACCCGAAGCCGCCGTGAAACTGCAGGCAGGTGTCGGCGATCTCGCGGTGCAGCCGCCCGGCCTTGAGCTTGGCGATCGTGGCGAACCGGGTGGTGTCCTCGCCGCGCAGGTACGCCTCGGCGCATGCGTAGTTGTAGTGCCGCAGCGTATCCAGGTCGGCGGCCAGCTCGGCCAGCCGGAACTGCACGTACTGCCGGGACAGCAGCGGGGCGCCGAACGTCTGCCGGTCGCGCAGGTAGGCGGCCGTCAGCGACAGCGCGCGGCCCATCCCGCCCACGGCCATGTAGGCGGCGATCATCCGCTCGTTCTGGAACTGGGTCATCTGCTGCTGGAAGCCACGGCCGATCTCGCCGATCGTGTTGCTCACCGGGACCCGGGCGCCGGTGAACGCCAGCTCGGCCGTGTCCGAGGACTTGTTGCCGAGCTTGCGCAGCTTGCGGCTGACCGAGAAGCCAGGGGCGTCCGTCGGGAACACGATCTGCGACATGCCCCGGTACCCGCCCTCGGCGGAGGTCCGGGCGAGCAGGCACAGCCAGTCCGCCTGGGTGCCGTTGGTGATGTACAGCTTCGACCCGTTGATCACCCAGTCGTCGCCGTCGCGTTCCGCGCGGGTCCTGATGCCTGCCACGTCCGAGCCCGCGTCGGGCTCGGTGACCGCGATCGCGGCGACCTGCTCGCCGCGCAGCGCCGGGGCCAGGTAGCGCTGCTTCAGCTCGTGGCGGCCGTGGCTGTGCAGCGAGGGGGTGGCCATGTCGTTCTGCACGGCAATCGCCATCGCGACCCCCGCGCAGCCCATCCGGCCGAGTTCCTCGCCGAGTACCACCGTGTAGGAATGGTCCGCGCCCTGACCGCCGTAGGCCGGGTCGTACTCCAGGCCAAGCAGCCCGGCGGTGCCCAGCGCCTTGAACAGCTCGTGCGCGGGGAAGATACCGGCGTCTTCCCACTCGTCGGCGTGCGGGGTCACCTCGCGCCCCAGCACCCCCCGCGCCGCCTGCCGGAACGCCTCATGGTCTGCGGTGAATTGCACCCCCACAGCGTAGGCTGCCAAGCAGGGAGAAGGAGAGCGCGATGGGGTTCGAGCACATCCTGGTGGAGCGGTCGGGCGACTTCGCCACGATCACGATGAACCGGCCGCAGCGGCGCAACGCGCTGTCGCTGGACCACATGCGCGAGCTGATCGGGGCCTTCTCCGAGGCCGGGGACTCAACTGCGCTGGGCATCGTGCTGGCGGGCAACGGACCGGTGTTCTGCTCCGGGCACGACTTCGCCGACGTCGCCGAGGCGGACCTGTCCGCGGTCCGCACGCTGCTGGTGACCTGCACCGAGCTGATGACGCTCATGCAGCAGGTGCCGCAGCCGGTGGTGGCCCGGGTGCACGGCCTGGCCACCGCGGCGGGCTGCCAGCTTGTCGCCAGCGCCGACCTGGCCGTGGCCAGTGAGGAGGCTGGTTTCGCCGCGCCGGGCGGCAAGGGCGGCTGGTTCTGCCACACCCCGATGGTGGCGGTCGCCCGCAACGTCGGCCGGAAGCGGGCCGCCGAACTGGCCCTGTCCGGGGATGTCATCGACGCGCGGACCGCGCTGGACTGGGGCCTGGTCAACAAGGTGGTCCCGGCGGCTCAGCTCGACTCGGCCGTCCAGGACATGCTGGAGCGGGTGACCCGCGGCTCCGCGGAGAGCAAGGGCATCGGCAAGCAGGCGCTGTACGCGCAGATCGACCTGGACCAGCCCAAGGCCTACGCTTACGCCGTCGAGGTCATGGCCGCGACCAGCCAGCTCCCCGAGGCGCGGGAATGGATGCAAGCCTTCCTGGAAAAGCGCAAGCCGAACTGGGACCGCGGGCGGCCTTAAGCCTTCTCCCAGACCGAGACGTGCTCGCGGCTCTCGCTGGTGAACGGCTGCCGGTTCCAGCCCTCCCAGCGGTCGCGCAGCCGCATCCCGGCCAGCTGCGCCATCAGGTCAAGCTCGGCCGGCCACACGTACCGGAACGGGATCGAGCGGTACTCGCCGCGGCCACCCCTGAGGATGATGTAGTTCGAGCTCATCGCCTGGGTGGCGGTGTCGTAGATGTCGAACGCCCAGCGCGTCGGGCTCACCTGCCACGGCACCACGCTCTGCCCCGGCGGGAGCCTGCGCAGCTCGGGGACCCCGACCTCAATGACGAAGCAGCCGCCGGGTTCCAGGTGGGCGGCGGCGTTGCGGAAGCAGGCGACCTGGGCGTCCTGCGTGGTCAGGTTGTTGATGGTGTTGAAGACCAGGTAGGCCAGGGCGAAGGTGCCGTCGGCCCTGGTGGTGGCGAAGTCGCCGATGGTGACGCCGATGGCGTCGCCGCCGGGTTTGGCGCGCAGCCGGGCGACCATGGCCCGGGACAGGTCGATGCCGTGTACTTCCACGCCGCGGCGGGCCAGCGGCAGCGCGATCCGGCCGGTGCCGATGCCCAGCTCCAGCGCCCGGCCGCCGCCGGCCAGCCCGGCCAGCACGCCGGCCACCGCGTCCGTGAACGCCGGATCGAACATGCCCTCCGACGAGTCGTCGTAGGTGGCCGCGACGCGTTCTCCGAAGTAACCGTCCTGGTCTTCCATTCGCAGGACGGTACCCCAGCAGACTCCTGCTGGGCACGCGAATTTTCCCGTGGCGCTGTGCCCGTCGCGGCGCCTGGGCTGGTAGCGTCGGGCCTAGGGATTTCATTCGAACAAAGGTACAGGAGAAGACCATGACCTCTCGGCTCAACCCATATCTCAACTTCAACGGCAACGCCCGGCAGGCGCTGGAGTTCTACACCAGCGTGTTCGGCGGCAACCTCACGCTGAGCACGTTCGCCGAGTTCGGCGGCCAGGGGTCGTCCGACGCCGACCGGATCATGCACGGGCAGCTGGAGACCGACGCCGGCTACACGATCATGGCGGCCGACGCCACCAGCGACATGGAGTACCACGCCCCGGCCGGGTTCGCGGTGAGCCTCAGCGGCGACGACGGCGAGGCGCTGCACGGCTACTGGGAGAAGCTGTCCGCCAGCGGGAGCACCACCATGCCGCTGGCCAAGCAGGCCTGGGGCGACGAGTTCGGCATGTGCGTCGACCAGTTCGGCGTCCCCTGGCTGGTCAACATCTCCCAGCCGCAGGCCTAGCCGCCGCTGGTCAGCATCTCCCAGCCGCAGGCCTAGCCTGGCTGGTCAACATCTCCCAGCCGCAGGCCTAGCCGCCGCCGGGTGCATGATGGGCGGATGCCGTTCTTCGCCTTTGAGGGCCGCGAGCCGGACGTGAGCCCGGCGGCGTGGATCGCGCCCACGGCCACCCTGGTCGGGGACGTCCGGGTGGAGGCCGAAGCCTCCATCTGGTACGGGGCCGTGCTCCGCGCCGATTTCGGGCCGATCCTCGTGCGCCGCGGCGCGAACATCCAGGACGGTTCGGTGCTGCACGGCGGCTACGACCCGGCGACCGAGATCGGCGAGGGCGCCACCGTCGGTCACCTGTGCGTGATCCACGGGGCTGTCATCGGAACGGAAGCGCTGGTGGGCAACGGCGCTACGGTGCTCGACGGCGCCCGCGTCGGCCGCCGCGCCCTGGTCGCGGCGGGCGCGACGGTGCCGCCGGGAATGGTCGTCCCCGGCGGCATGCTCGCCGTGGGGATCCCGGCCCGGGTCGCCGGGGAGGTCACCGGGCAGGCGAGGCAGTGGGTGGAGGCCAACCCCGCCGTCTACCGCGAGCTAGCCCGGCGGCACGCGGCCGGGTCCCGTCCTGTCCCCGGTAGGTAGGGTCGGGTATATGGAATATCGCGCACTGGGCAACTCGGGTTTGCGGATCTCGGT
>WNEY01002893.1_pt1 | contig 13030 bp, 9 predicted proteins | sample 5400531 | NCBI WGS metagenome assembly WNEY01 (sample SAMN13153338, study PRJNA577476) | soil metagenome | isolation source: 200 cm saprolite under Douglas fir tree site 1 | place: USA:California | collected 2015-04-18
TCTCGGCTGCGGCACCGGCCTTGCCGGACAAGCGTTTGTGCACCGAATCGACGCGCTCGTCGGCGTCGATCTGTCGCCCAAGATGATCGAGATGGCGCGCCGCACCGGCGTCTACGGCCAGCTCCATGTCGCCGACATGTCGGAGTTCCTGGCGCGCGAGAGCGAGGACGGCGCTGATCTCGTGCTCGTGGCGGACGCATTTCCGTATGTGGCCGATCTTGCGCCCGCTTGCCGCGAGATCGCGCGCGTGCTGGCGCCTGGCGGACTGCTCGCGTTCACGGTCGAGACGCAGCCGGGGGGCGGCGTCGTGCTGCAGCCGACCTTGCGCTATGCGCACGGCGCCGCCCATGTGCGCGCCATGATCGAAGCGGCGGGGCTCACTCTCCTTCATCTCGCGCCAGCATCGACCCGCACGGAAAAAGGCGCACCGGTCGCCGGTCTCGTGGTGGTGGCGGGCATTTCGGTCTCGACCGCGGCCACTTCGGCCGCTAGCTCTGGCCGCTGAGCCACGGAGAGGACAATGAAAAATAACGCTTTGCCGGCCATCATCGCCGCCGTCGCCTTGCTGCTGCTGCCGCATCCGGCGCCGGCGCAGGACAAGCCCGAACTGCCGAAGCTGCGGCTCGCGGTCGGCGGCAAATCGGCGATCTTCTATCTGCCGCTGTCGGTGACCGAGCGGCTCGGCTACTTCAAGGAGGCCGGGCTCGAGGTCGAGATCGCCGACCTGCAGAGCGGCGCCCGAGCGCTGCAGTCGCTGGTGGGCGGCAGTGCCGATGTCGGGGTCGGCACCTTCGACCACACCATCCAGATGCAGGCCAAGAACCAGCCGGTGGTGGCGGTCGCTCAGTACGGCCGCTATCCGGGCTTCGTGCTGGGCACGATCGCCTCGAAGGCAATCACCTATCAGGGCCCGCAGAGCCTGAAGGGGCGCAAGATCGGCGTCACCTCGCCCGGCTCCAGCACCCATTTCATGGCGGCCTATATGCTGGTGCGCAGCGGCCTCAAGGCCGACGATGCTTCGTTCGTGGCGACCGGCGTCACCTCGACGGCGGTCGCGGCCGCAAAGCGCGCAGAGATCGACGCCATCGTGAGCTCCGATCCGATGGTCAGCCTCATGGACAGCGAAGGGCTGATCAGGATCGTCGCCGATACGCGCACCCAGGCCGGCACGCGAGCGGTCTACGGCGGACCCTATCCGGGCGGCGTGGTCTACGTGACTGCTGCCTTCATCGAGAAGAATCCGCGCAGCGTGCAGGGGATCGTCACCGCTTTCGTGCGCGCGCTGAAATGGATCGCCGCTCATTCGCCCGAAGACATCGCCAAGGCGATGCCCGAAGACTACGCGCTCGGCAACCGCGAGATTTATGTACGCGCGATCGCGGCGAGCAAGGCGATGTATTCGCCGGACGGTCGCTTCGTGCCCGGCGCGGTCGAGACCGCTCACCAGGTGCTCAAGGTGTTCGACCCCGCCGTCGCCGTCGCCACCGTCGATCTGTCGAAGACCCATACGGGCGCCTTCGTCGAGAAGGCGCTTGCAACGAAGTAGCGGCTCGATCGTTCGCTTGTCATGAATGTCCAGCCGGCGCCCGACACCGATTCACACCTGCCGGAGACGTTCGCGCGTTGGTTCGCGCGCCGCGGTTGGACCCCGCGCGAGCACCAGCTGGAGCTGCTGGCGAAAGCGCGCGCCGGCCGCTCGGTGCTGCTGATCGCGCCGACCGGCGCCGGCAAGACGCTGGCGGGATTTTTGCCGAGCCTCATGGCCGATTAATCCCGCCGGAACACCGCCGACGCCAGCCAGCCCGTGAACACCGCCATCATCGCGGTGGCAAGCCCGTAGAGAAAGCCGTGGTCGCGCGCCGCGTTGGTGACGATCTGCTCGAAGCCCGATTTGTAGACCTCGAACGGGGCCGGCGCGCGCGCGATCATGGCGCCGTCGGTGAACAGCTTGACGTCGACCTCGTAGGTGCCGACCGGCACCTCGGCCGGCAGCGGGATGGAGGCGCGAAACAAGGCCGGCGTCAGGAACGTCACGCCGTTCGATACTTCGCGGTAGAGCCCCTGATCAGCCTTGAGCTTGAGGAACGCGAGGCGGAAGGGATCGTCGCTCGAGGAATCGGCGATCTGGACGCTGGCGCGCTGCGGCAACGGAAAGAACTCCAGGCCGAGCTGCAGCCGGCGCAGCGTCTCGGTATTCGTGATGGCGTCGAGCGGCCGGTTCGACAGCACCGCGAGATAGGCAGGAACGTTCTCGAATACGCGCGAATCGACGTTGACCCAGATGCCGAGCACCCTCGACTTGCGAAAGGTCACCATCATCTGACGCGGTCCGGTCACGGTGACGACGATGTCGTAGCCGCCGCGGCGCGGCCGCGACGAAGCATCCTGCTCGATGCCCCCGAACAACACGAGCTCGTCGCCGGTGAAAGTCGACTTCACCTCCACCCGGTGATTGGACAGCGAGGAGACGAGCCGCTCGCCGGCGGCGGGAACCGCCGACGCGGCGAGCGCACCGAGCACGGCAACGAGCGCCAGAGCATTTTCCGGAAAAGTGGACACCGATCTCGGGTTTACCCGAGATCGGCACTCAATATTGCCCAAGTCGGCTATAGCCGACTTGGGTGGTTTTCCGCAGAAAATGCGACCACTAAGGGAATCTGGAACGAGCCGCCTCATAGGTCGGTCTCCAACGGCCTGACCGAATAGAGTTGCTCGGGCGGCACCACGAGGTCGAGCGCGAAGCGGATGCCGACCGCGAGCACGAGCAGCCCGAGCAGCAGGCGCAACCGCTCGCCCCTCATCTTCTGACCGGCGCGCGCGCCGAACTGCGCCCCGGTGACGCCGCCGACCATCAGGATCAACGCCAGCACCGCGTCGACCAGGTGGTTGGTCGCCGCGTGCATCACGGTCGCCGATGCCATGGTGATGAGCGTAAGCAGCATGGAGGTGCCGATGACGGTCGCGGTCGGCACCCGCAGCAGATAGATCAGCAGCGGCACCAGGATGAACCCGCCGCCGATGCCCATGACCGCGCCGATGAAGCCGATGATGAAGCCGATGGCCCAGACCGGGATCGCCGAGACATAGATGCGCGAGCGCTTGAAGCGCAGCTTGAACGGCAAGCCGTGAATCCAGGTGTGGCTGCCAGGGCGGCGGAGCTCGATCGGCTTGCCCTGCTTGGCGCGGATGATCGCGCGCACGCTTTCGGTCACCATCAAACCCCCGACGATGCCGAGCAGGAGCACGTAGGAAATCCCGATCGTGATGTCGAGCTGGCCGATTGCGCGCAGCAGCGTGAACAGCCAAACGCCCGACACGGTGCCGAGTAGGCCGCCGGCGAGCAGCACGCAGGCGAGCGCGAGATCGACCGCGTTGCGGCGCCAGTAGCTGATCGCGCCGGACATCGAGGAGGCGGCGATGTGGCCGGTGACGCTCGCCACCGCCACCGCCGGCGAGATGCCGAGAAAGATCAAGAGCGGCGTCATCAGGAAACCGCCGCCGATGCCGAACATGCCGGAGATGAAACCGACCGCGAGCCCCATGGCCAGGATGACGAAGATATTGACCGGAAGGTCGGCGATCGGGAGGTAGAGCTGCACGCGCTTCACATCCGTCGGTTCGAGGCCCCGCACAAATTCCGCGGCGAGCGGCACCATCGGCGCCGGTCCCCGGGAAGGCTGATCGAGTCTCGACCGGCTTCGCGGCGCGTCACCCGATTTGGCGGCTGACGAAATCGCGACAGGAGGCGGCAGCGACGCCGCGCGCTCGTTCCTGGAACAGAGCGTCGTCCGGCGCGACGCCCCGCGAATGGGTCTAAGGCTCGGGACTCAGCGGGTAGGTGACGGCATAGTATCGGTGTTGGCCGCCGCAGGCACGTCTCGCCGCGCTTTTTATTGTGCAAGACGCGGGATGGACAAGTCGAGCTTGGGCCCGACCACTGGCGGCTTGCGCTTGGGGGCGGGTTGAGCCGCGATGGCCGTGTCCCAACCGCCGGGCGGTGTCTTGACCTGGAGGGCTGCCTCCGGCTGCGGCTCGGAGGCCCAAGTCTGCACCGCGGTCTGCGCCGCCGTCAGCGATCGCTGATCGAGACGAGCACCCACGTCGTCGCGCTTCTTGGCAGCTTCTCTGTCGCCCTCACGGGCGGCGAGCGCGAACCATCTGTAGGCTTCGGCCAGGTTCTGTTCCACGCCGATGCCGCGCGCATAAAGAATTCCGAGGTTGTACTGGCTGTCGGCGACGCCGTAACCGGCGGCCTTGCGGAACCATTTTGCTGCGCTCAGGTAGTCGGGCTTGCCGTCGATGCCCTCGGCGTAGAGCACGGCGAGATTGTGCAGCGCCTTGGCGTTTCCGGCTTCGCCGGCGGTGAGGTAGAAGCGCCGGGCGGTATCGAGGTTCTTCTTGACCCCGAGCCCCTTCTCGTAAAGGCCGCCGAGCCGGAAATGCGCGGGCACGAGTCCTTGCTTGGCGGCGCGTTCGAACCATTCGGCGGCCTCGGAGAAATTCTGCGGTATGCCCCGGCCTTCCGCATAGCGTTGCGCGATCTCGAACTGGGCGGCCGGGTCGCCCTTGAGGGCGGCGGCGCGCAAAGCGCCGCCGATGGCCGCAGGCAGCTTGTCGGCGCTGCCGGTCGCCGCTGGGATTGCTGCCGATTGCGCTGGAGCGACTTGTGCCGGAGCAGCTTGTGCCGGAGCAGCTTGTGCCGGAGCGGCTCGGGCAGGAGTAGCCGGCGCAGGAGCGGGCGGAATATGAGCGGATGAAGACGCCGACGCCGGTGTCGGGGCGGTGGGCGCCGCGGGCTTGGCCGGCTGCGCCAGGGAACCGGTGACCTCGCGCTCGGGCACCGTGGCGGCGTTCGCGACCTTCGGGATGGGGGCGGCCATCGCCTGACGCGCGGCCTCGATCGCGAGCAGAACGCCGGGCGAAGGTGTGGCGGCCGACGCGCCGTCGATTGTTGGAATGAGCGCCGACTGGCGGCCGGCGGGCGGCTTCGCGGGGACGGTCGCGGCCGGGGCTTCGTTGCCGGTCGCCGGCGCCTCGGAGGTCGGCAGCGGCGATGGCCCCGACCGGCTCGCCGCGTCTGCCTCGGCTTCATCGGAGGGGCCAAACCAGATCGCCGCCATGTGGAGCGATCCGGCCACGATCGCCAAGACGCTCAAGGCGACGATCAGCGAGCGCGAATGCCTGCGCAGGAGGCTCGCGAGCTTGCTGGTCTTGGCGCCCCGAGGCGCCGGGTCGGCGGGGCGTGCGCCGTTGCGCGCGGGCGCTTCGCCCAGCGCCGCCTGGGCGGCGCGGCGGGCGGCGGCGATGAAGTTCGACTTTCCGCCGGGGTCGGGAATGACCGGCGGCTTGGCCGGACCGAGCGCCGCCTCGGAGGCGGCGATGCGATCCGCCGCCGAAGCGGGGTGGCGCCCGCGGGTCACGCCTGAGCCCGGCTCCAGCGGATGGTCGGGCGGCAGGTTCGGATCGATCGGCCGACGTTCGCCCGCGACCGCCGGTCCCGCCTTGGCCGCGATCGGCGTGGCTGGCGCCGGGCTCGATGCCGCGGCCTCGGGAGTTGGCGCGGCGGCGGTCGCGACCGGAGCCGCGGGCGGCGGCGGTATCGTCGGGGCGGCAGGAAGCTCGACCGGCGCAACCGGCGCAGCAGCCTTGGGGGCGGCGCCGGGCGCCGGCGGTTTTGCCGGGGCGGCCGGTGCCTGCGTGGTCTTGCCGCGCATGTCGGTTTCGATCATGGCCAGCCGGTCGACCACGTGCCCGAGCGTGCCGTGGACGGCCTCGATCGAATCCTGGGTCTTCTTGTCCGTCTGCCTGAGGTCGGCCACGTCGCGGTGGAGCGCGTCGACCTCGGGCGGTGGGCCGCCGGCCGCGCGCGCGAGATGCGGCACGCGCTGGTGCTCGAGATGAATCAGGAGCTCGGCCAGCCCGCGCTCGATCGCCTCGAGGTGGTTGAGACGGGAGTCGGAGGCGTCGAGCTTCTCGACCAGCTTGGCGATCCGATCCTCGAGATGGCCGAGCGCCGCGTGGTCGCCGCGGTTGAGTTGAACGCGCTCGATCTTGTCGATCAGGCCGGCGACCACGGTCTCGAGCTCGCGCGGGACGTCCTGGCCGTTTCGGTTGCGCGTTTCCAGCGCATCTGCGAGCGAGGCGATCCGACGCTCGAGGCTCGAGAACACGTCACCGCCGCCGCCTGTGGCGGCGGCGTGGTCGACCTTGTCGGCCAGCGAGCGCACCTCCTCGGAGAGCTTCGCCAGCGCGTCGTTCGAGGCCGCATGCGAGACGATGCCGCGCATCGCGACGATCGCCCCTTCGAGCTGCTTGAGCGCCGTCGGATCCTGGCTGTTGCCGGCGATGAGATCGACCTTGCGCGAAAGCTCCTTCACGGCCCGGTCGACGCCGACCAGGTTCTCGGCCGGCGTCAAGGCGCGCAGCGCATCGCGCACTTCGGCGAGCCCGCGCTCGACGCCGGCGATCGCCGCCCCGTCGCTGCCGGTGTGCCGGCTGTGGTCGATGCGATCCGTGAGCTTGCGCACCTCGCCTTCGAGCGCCTCGACCGCCTTGCGCGGCATCGCCTCCTGCAGCATGACGCCGATCTCGGCGAGGTCGTCGCGCAACGCGTCGACCGCCTTGCCGACCACGCTGTCGACGCCGCAGGGCCGGCCAAGCGTCTCGATCTGCGTGTTGATCTGGCGAAGCTCGCGCTCGAGACCCGATAGCTCCTGGGTGCGCGCCCGTGGCAGCGATTCGGGCGGCATCGGCGCAGCGGCGGTGGCGGCCGCCTGCGCATGACCATCGAGCGCGCGCTGCCGGTCCGCGATCTCCATCAGCGCCTGGTCGAGCGGGGTGGGCGGATCGACGACGACAGCCGCACGCGGCTTTTCGCGGCCGAGGTCGGCGATCTCGCTGGTCGTGGAGCGCCCCTCGGTGATCAGCTTGTCGAGCCTGCGGTCGAGCTTGGAGATGGCATCGGTCAGCTGGCGCGGCGCCTCGTCCTGGCGGCTCCCGGCGATCTGCGCGTTGGTCGCATTGAGTCGCGCGAGGTGGTCGAGCTGCCGCGTCAGCTGGTCGAGGCGCTGATTGACTTCGGCGATGGCGGGGTTGGCCGACGGCCGGGCGCGGTCGTTGTGGCCGGCGGGTCGGTAGGGATGGTCGCGGGCCGTGGGCAGGGGGCGCTCGTCGAGGACCGGCGCCTGAGGCCGGTCGTCGTGTTCGGCGGAACTGCGACGCGGCGGCTGCGGCTCCCGGTCCCAATCCGCACGTTCATGCGGCTCGTGCGGATGCCCATGCGGGGCGGGCGCCGCCGGCTCGATGCCCGCGGTCGAAGCCGAGTCGATGATGATGGTATCGAGCCACTCCTCGACCGACATTCCGGCACGGCGAGCGGCTTCGCGCGCGCTCTCGCGCGCCTCGGGTCTCACCTTCACTTGCCACGGAACGCCAGATTTCATGCCCGCATCCAGGTTCGACAGGGGAGGAGCGGGAGCCGGATGGCCCTTGCGGAACTGGCGCGCGTAAACATGCGGTGGATGGTGCGCCGCCCTGTGCCCTCGGGTCACAGTTTTTCCGGTTTAGGGTAAACAGACCGTTAAGGTTGACGTGCCGGCTGTCGTTTGGAGTTCGGTGTTACCGTTCCGCTACATGCGGCCCTGCGGCTCGGTTGTGAGCCGCCGCACAGGCGAGGAGGAAACCGTGCCGAGCTACCAGGCTCCCGTCGATGATGTGCTGTTTCTTCTGGGCGACGTCCTGCGGGTGGGGCGCTACGACAATCTGCCGGGCTTTGCCGACGCGTCGTCCGACGTGGTGGCGGCGATCCTGGGGGAGGCGGCAAAGTTCTGCGAGCAGGTGCTCACCCCGCTCAATCGCGTCGGCGACGTCGAGGGCTGCGCGCGGCACGACGACGGCCGGGTCACGACGCCCGAGGGCTTCAAAGAGGCGTTCAAGCAATATGCCGAGGGCGGCTGGATGGGCATATCGGCGCCGGCTGAGCTCGGCGGCCAGGGCCTGCCCGAGACCTTGACGGTCGCGGTGGGCGAGATGATGGCCTCCGCCAACATGGCTTTCGCCATGTATCCGGGCCTCACCCAGGGCGCCATCGCGGCGCTCATCCAGCACGGCACGCCCGAGCAGAAGGCGACCTACCTGCCGAGGATGATCGAAGGCCGCTGGACCGGCACCATGAACCTGACCGAGCCGCACTGCGGCACCGATCTCGGCCTCCTGCGCACGAAGGCGGTGAAACAGGCCGACGGCAGCCACAGCATCAGCGGCACGAAGATCTTCATCTCCGCCGGCGAGCACGACCTCGCCGAGAACATCGTGCATCTCGTGCTCGCACGCATCGAAGGCGCGCCCGACGGCATCCGAGGCATTTCGCTGTTCGTGGTCCCGAAATTCCTGATCGCAGCCGACGGCGCGCTGGGGGCGCGCAACGGCGTCGCCTGCGGCTCGATCGAAGAGAAGATGGGAATCCACGGCAATGCGACCTGCGTGATGAACTACGACGGCGCCACCGGCTGGCTCATCGGCGAGGAGCACCGCGGCATCAACGCGATGTTCACAATGATGAACGAGGCGCGGCTCGGCGTCGGCGTGCAGGGGCTCGCGCTTTCGGAGGTCGCCTATCAGAATGCCGCGGCCTACGCGAAGGACCGCCTGCAAGGCCGCGCGCTCAGCGGCGTGAAATTTCCCGATTGGGCGGCCGATCCGATCATCGTCCATCCCGACGTCCGGCGCATGCTGATGAGCATCCGCGCTTTCAACGAGGCGGCGCGTGCGCTCGTCCTGTGGAGCGCGCTGCAGAGCGACGTCGCGCACCGCTCGAGCGACGAGGCGACGCGTACCGCGGCCGACGATCATATGGGCCTGCTGACGCCGGTGATCAAAGGCGTGCTCACCGACCAGGGCTTCGCCAATACGGTGCTCGCGCAGCAAGTGTACGGCGGTCACGGCTATATCGCCGAGCACGGCATGGAACAGTTCGTGCGCGACGCGCGCATCGCCATGATCTACGAGGGCGCAAACGGCGTCCAGGCGCTCGATCTGGTCGGCCGCAAGCTGCCGAAGGATGGCGGGCGCGCGCTACGGGCGTTCTTCGGCGAGGTCGAGGCCCATATCAAGGCGCAGGAGGGGAACGCCGCGATGAAGCCGTATGTCGGGCCGCTCGCCACCGCGCTCGGTCATCTGCAGCAGGCCACCCTGTGGTTCGCCAAGAACGCGCTGGCCAATCCCGACAATGCCGGCGCCGGCTCCACCGACTACATGCATCTCTTCGGACGCGTGGCGCTCGGCTACATGTGGTACCGGATCGTCGAGGCGGCGCATGCCAGGCTCGCCGGCGGCGACGGCGATGCCGCGCGCATGAAAGCCAAGCTCGTGACCGGGCGCTTCTTCATGGAGCGCATGCTGCCGGAGACCGCGATCCACCTGGCGCGCATCCAGGCCGGCGCCGCCAGCACGATGGAGCTGCCGGCGGAGGCGTTCTGATATCTGCCGAGGGTGACCGAGCGACGAGGCCAGAATGATCGATCAAGTGCACAGGCATTTCACCGGCGGCTGTCAGTGCGGTGCCGTGCGCTACCAGCTGCTGGCGGCCCCCGTGCAAGTCAGCATCTGTCATTGCCGCATGTGCCAGAAGGCGTCGGGCGGACCGATCATGGCGTTCGCGCGCGTCAAAGAGGACCAGCTGCGCTGGACGCGCGGCCGGCCGGCGGCGTTTCGCTCGTCGAGCCTGGCCGAGCGGCATTTCTGCAGCGCCTGCGGCACGCCGCTCACGTACCACTTCATCGACAGTGGCAACATCAGCGTGACCGCCGGCAGCCTCGATGATCCGGAAGCGGTGCGCCCCGCGCTCCAGTACGGCATCGACCGCATGTTGTCGTGGTTTCGAGGCCTCGCCGACTTGCCGGGCAAACACATGGACGAATTCATCACGGCGGACCTCGCCCGGCGCTTCGTCAGCCACCAGCATCCGGACTTCGATACTTGACCCTTGGCCGGCGCCGCGATGGTCTCAGCGCAGCAGCGCCAGGCCCGCCGTCGCCACGACCAGGATGACCACCGTGGTGCCGATCACGGTGGCGACGTGGCGCCAGCCGAGCGCCGCGATGGCGGTCATCGAAGTGCCGAGCCCGAGCGCCCCGATGGCGATCAGGAGGCCCCAGGTCGAGGCCTCGACGAGTGGCGCCTTGATGGACGCGAATGTGGGCGCCATGGCCGGGAACGCCGCCGCGATGCTGTTGAGCACGCATAGCGCGACGAAGACGAGCGCGAAGACCGGGATCGGGATCTTGCCGACGTCGGCTGCGACATCGCGCCGTGCGAACATCCAGCCGATGATCACCACCACGGGGAAGAGCAGGAGCACGCGGAACAGCTTGACGATGACGGCGGTGTTGCCGGCCGTCTCCGACACCGCATAGCCGGCGCCGACGACCTGGGCGACGTCGTGGATGGTGGCCCCGAGCATGATGCCGGTCGTCTGCTCGTCAAATCCGAGCGACCGGCAGATCAGCGGATAGAGCAGCATCGCCAAGGTCGACAGCGCATTGACGGCGACCACCACGAAGGCGACGTCCGCCTCCTTGCCCTTGTAGGCGGGAAGCACGATCGAGGTCGCGAGCGTGGCGGAGGCTCCGCAGATCGCGGTGCCGGCACCGGCCAAGGCGCCGTAGGCGGGATTTTGGCTGAAGGCGCGGGCGAGCGCAAAGCCGGCCGCCAGCGTCGCCGCCATCGCGACCATGACCAGAATCGCGATGGTCGATCCGAGCGCGGCGATCTCGCCGAGTGCAATCCGCAAGCCGAGCAGCGCGACCGCCCAGCGCAAGATCGTCTTGAGGCAGAAGACGATGCCGGGTTGAAACAGCGGACGCTCGGCCACGGAATTGAGCGCGATGCCGATCAGGAGCGCGATCACCATCGCAGGGATCGGGACGAGCTTCGCGACCAGGGGAGCGGCTGCGACCGCGGCGACCGCGACCAAGGACGACAGCAGCAAGCCTGGCAGAATGCTGCGGATCCGGGTCATCGGTCGGGCGATCCGTGCTGGGGGGAGGGAGGCGGGAGCCTTGACCGGTCCGGGGCTCACCCGCGCCGTCAGCGCGCAAGGTTATTGCTCAGGGCCGCTGGATTAGAGCAGAAAGCATAACCGATAGCCCTGCGGAACGGAAAATAATTCTCGGGGTGAACGATGCGGCCATCCTGCTCGCGCCCGGCCGCGGCCCTCGCGCCGCCGTCCGGCGGCCTGTATGTTGCGAACCGAAACGGGATTTGCGATGGACGCGCTCAATCTTCCCCGACCGGCCTGGATGACCGAGGAACTCGTGCTGCTCGAAGAGCAGGCGCGGCGCTTCATCGGCGCCGAATTCGCGCCGCACGTCGAGCGCTGGTGCGACGAGGGCATGTATGAGCGCGAGGTGTGGACCAAGGCCGGGGCAGCCGGGCTGCTCTGTCCGGCGATCCCCGAGGAATATGGCGGCGTCGGCGGCACCTTCGCGCACGAGGCGGTGATTGGCCGCGAGTTGAGCCTCGCCGGGTTCGACTCGTTCGGCGCGCCGCTGCATTCGGGCATCGTGGCGCCCTACATTTTGCATTACGGCACCGAGGAGCAGAAGCGGCGCTGGCTGCCGAAGCTCGTCACCGGCGAGCTGGTCGGCGCGGTCGCCATGAGCGAGCCCGGTACCGGCTCCGACCTGCAGGGCGTGCGCACCACCGCCAAGAAGTCGGGCAACGGCTATGTGCTCAACGGCTCGAAGACCTTCATCACCAACGGCCAGCATGCCAACCTGGTGATCGTCGTCGCCAAGACCGATCCGGGCGCGGGTGCCAAGGGCGTCTCGCTGATGGTGGTCGAGGCCGACAATGCGCCTGGCTTCCGTCGCGGCCGCAAGCTCAAGAAGCTCGGCCTCGACGCCGCCGACACCTCCGAGCTGTTCTTCGAGGACGTCAAGCTGCCGCCGGAGAACCTGTTGGGTCCCGAGGAAGGGCAGGGCTTCGCGCAACTCATGAAGGATCTGCCGCGCGAGCGCCTGATCGTCGCGGTTCACGCCCAGGCGATGATCGAGCGCGCGCTCGCGCTCACGATCGACTACGTCAAGCAGCGCAAGGCGTTCGGCAAGCTCATCATCGAGTTCCAGAACACCCAATTCGTGCTCGCCGAGTGCAAGTCCGAAGCGACGATCGCGCGCGTGTTTCACGACCATTGCATCGAGCGCTATCTCAACGGTGGGCTCGACACCGCCACCGCCTCGATGGCCAAATTCTGGATCACCGAGGTGCAGGGCAAGATCATCGACCGCTGCCTGCAACTGTTCGGCGGTTACGGCTATATGGACGAATATCCGATCTCGCGGCTCTACCGCGACGCGCGCGTGATGCGCATCTATGCGGGCAGCAACGAGATCATGAAGGTCATCATCGCACGGAGCTTGTGAGTATTCGGATGTCAGGAGAGGCCATGTCCGACGCCTTCATCTACGACCACGTGCGCACGCCGCGCGGCCGCGGCAAGGCCGATGGCTCGCTGCACGAAGTCACTGCGCTCAACCTCGCAACGCAAGCACTCGCGGCGTTGAAGGAGCGCAATCAGCTCGATCCGACGCTCGTTGACGACGTGGTGCTCGGCTGCGTCGATCCGGTCGGCGAGGCGGGCGGCGACATCGCGCGCGTGGCGGCGCTCACGGCGGGCTACGGCAACAGCGTGCCGGGCTTGCAGATCAACCGTTTCTGCGCCTCCGGCCTCGACGCGGTGAACTTCGCGGCGGCCGAAATCATGTCGGTACGGGTTCTCCCGCGACGACGTCGATGCCTTTGCGGTCGAGAGCCAGAAGCGCGCGGCGGCGGCCTGGGACGAAGGCCGCTTCGCGCGCTCGGTGATCGCCGTGAAGGACGTGAACGGGCTCAACCTTCTCGCCAAGGACGAGCACATGCGCCCGTCGACCACCATGCAGTCGCTGGCGCAATTGCAGCCGTCGTTCGTGCAGATCGGCGCGAATGGCGGCTTCGATGCGGTCGCGGTGCAGGCGCATCCGGAGATCGAGGC
>WNEY01005504.1_pt1 | contig 13029 bp, 12 predicted proteins | sample 5400531 | NCBI WGS metagenome assembly WNEY01 (sample SAMN13153338, study PRJNA577476) | soil metagenome | isolation source: 200 cm saprolite under Douglas fir tree site 1 | place: USA:California | collected 2015-04-18
ATTCGTCACGCGTTTTGGAGGAGAGAATGCCGTACGTCATTGCCGAGCCGTGTATCAACGTCAAGGATCGATCGTGCGTCGACGTGTGTCCGGTGGACTGCATCTACGAAGGCGCGGACATGCTTTACATCCACCCCGACGAATGCATCGATTGCGGCGCGTGCGAGCCAGAGTGCCCAGTGACGGCGATCTTTCCCGAGGAGGATGTCCCGCCGCAATGGAAGGATTACATCGCAAAGAACCGCGATGTCTTTCAGAGTGAGAACCCGCCCGGCAAGCCGCAGCGCAAAGGTTCTTAGCTCAATTCTGTAAGAAAATCTCCCAATGCCCCGCTCAGCGGCAACGGCTGCTCGAGCGGGGCGACGTGTCCTGCTCCCGTGATGAGCGCAAAGCGCGCGCCGGGAATGGCGCGGGCCATTTCCTGCATCCCGGCGGCCGGCGCGATCTGGTCGTCGTCGCCGGCGACGACCAACACCGGAACACGAATCTCTCCGAGCAACGGCGTCGAATCGGGCCGATCTCGCAGCGCCCCTAGCGCCCCGACGATACCTGCGACCGGCGCGCGCTCGATCATTGCGCGCACCTCCTTTACAACTTGCGGCTGCTGCTCGAGTGTCGCGCGAGAGAGCAGCTTGGGCACGAGCTGTTCGGCGACGGCACGTGCGCCGTTCCGCTGCGCCAGAGCGGCCATCACGTCGCGATCACGTTTCACCTCCGCGGAATCGGCGGGTGCTTTGGTGCTGCAAAGAATCGCGGCCCGGATACGTTTCGGCGCCCTGCGAAAGAGCTCAAAGATGATGTATCCCCCCATCGACTGGCCGCACACGACCACCTGCGAGATGTCGAGTGCGTCCAGAAGGGCGAGCAGATCGGCCGCGTACTGGCCGACGGAGTATCCGTCCGAAGATCCCGGCACGCTCGACGTTCCGGCACCGCGCAAGTCCGGCGCAATGCGGTGCCAGCGCGACAACGCCGCGATCTGGTGACGCCAGAGCGTGTGATCGAACGGGAAACCGTGAATGAACAGCACTGGGGGGATGCCGTCCCCGCCTACCTGCACGGCGAGCTCGACGCCGGCAACCGTCACGCGAAACAAAGACCGGGATGCGCTCACGGCCAGGCAAACGTATGCCAGAAGACTACGCGTTCCAGGTTCGGGATCGACGGCCCGACCAAAGCGCCGAATGCCTTGGCGCCGTATGTCGGGTCGAGCCGCAAACCATGGCGTGCCGCGACCGCGCGCGCGCGCTCGCCTTCCGGGGTCGGATAACCGTAGCCCTTCCCCATCGCGTGCACGACCTCGATGCGAATTGATGATCGCGGAACCACGAACTCCACGCCGCTGCGCCACAACAAAGCGGCTGTCTTCCGCGCGAGCCGCAACGTGCGCCAACGATTCGCTACAATGCGCGGCGCGACACGAACCGCCACCACCCGAGTCGACCAACCAAGCCACGCGATGCCCAGGGCGATGCCCGCGGCCGTACCCCCGGTGCCGAGCGGGACGACGATTGCATCCGGTGGCGCATCGAGCCCTTCCTGCAACTCCAGCGTGGCGAGCAGATGACCGGCGATCGCACGGGGATCCGCGCCACCGCCGGCAATCCAGCGCGGCTTGGCTCCGCCGAGATGATGGGCGGCACGCCAAGCCCGCAACACTGTCCACGGCAGGGTCAGCCGGCCGGATGCACGAACGACGACATCAGCGGCCGCATCAATCGCGCTCGCAATGCGCTTACTCGCTTCGGTCTCCGGTTGCGGGAACACGGCGATTGCCGTGCGACAGCCGAGTGACTTTGCGAGACGCGCCGTGGCGAGACAATGCGTCGATCCCGCACCGCCAACGGTGACAAAGACCGATCGCGACGCGGCGCCGGCAAGCAGGAACTCGAGCCCCCGCACCTTGTTGCCTCCGGCCGCGTCCTCGCGTTTGAGCCAGAGCGCGCGCAGTCCCAACGCGCGCGCGAGCGCCGGGTGCGGCTCGAGTGGCGTGGGCCACTGAGCGAGACTGCACGGCGCGAGTGCGGCGCGTATCTTTGTGGCCAACGCTGCGGAGCGATCCATGCGAGTTGCCACCGATTACATCCGTCATGCGGCGCGCGCCGCGCGCAAGTGCGCGGGCGATCCGCTAGGCGGAGCCGCTGAGGCTCCCGATCCGGAATTCTACAGAACCCTTGCCAAGGCTCTGGAAGAAATCGCTGCCGGCATGGAGGCGCTAGGGAAAGAGGAGTGACGGGGGCGCCGGGGGGGGCGGGGGGGGCCCGCTATATCGCCACGGCGCCGGCGCTCGCCGACCTGATTGCCGAGCTGCGCCGGGCGAAACGCATCGGCGTAGATACCGAAGCCGCGAGTTTCCACCGCTACCGCGATCGCATTTACCTCGTGCAGGTCTCGAGCCCAACCGAGACCGCGCTGATCGATCCCCTGGCCATCGCCGACCTTGCGCCGGTCGGTGCGCTGCTCGCGGATCCACACATCGAGAAAGTCTTTCACGACGCCGATTACGATTTGCGCGTGCTCGACCGCGACTACGGCTTTCGTGCCGTGCACCTCTTCGATACGCGCATCGCTGCTCAACTGGCGGGAGAACCGGCCATCGGCCTGGCGGCACTACTCGAGAAGTATGCCGGCATCAAGCTCGACAAGGAGCACCAGAAGGCAGATTGGTCGTTGCGCCCGCTCCCAGCGGCGATGCTGGCGTACGCCGCCGCCGACACCCACCATCTCTTGACACTCCGCGACGCACTCGAGCAGCGACTGCGAACGCTGGGCCGTTTTTCCTGGGCAGCCGAGGAATTCGAACAGCTGGAATCATTGCGCTGGACCGGCCTCGCGCCGGGAGCGGACGAAGACGGTTATCTGAGAATCAAAGGAGCAAAGGCACTTTCACCGCGGAGCCTCGCCGCGCTGCGCGAGCTGTATCGCTGGCGCGAACGCGTCGCTGAAAAGGAAGACAAGGCTCCATTTCGGATCATCGGCAACGACGCACTGGTTGGGGTCAGTAGAGCCTTGCCCGGAACGCAAGCTGATCTCGGTCACATCAGGGAGCTGCCGTCGTCGCTGGCTCGGCGGCACGGGGATGCCCTGCTCGATGCCGTGGCTCGCGCCAAGCGACTGCGCGAAGAGGAGCTACCACGTCCCGAGCGGAGCGTGCGTCCACTGAAAGATCCCGGTTTTGATGCTCGACTCGAGCGGCTGAAGGCCGTCCGCAATCGCATCGCTTTGGAATTGGGAATTGATGCAGGTGTGCTAGCCGGTAGGACCACATTGGAAGCGGTGGTGCGGAGCCGGCCGGCGGATCGCGCCGCGCTCGAGCAGGTTCCCGCGCTCCGGCGTTGGCAGATCGACGTCCTGGGCGACGCTATGCTCGAAGCGCTGCGCTAGAACCCCATCATCGCGCGGATTTTCGGATCGATGCGGTCCGGAGTCCAGTACGGCTCCCACACGATGTCGATATCCACGTCTTTCACCCCTTCGATCGCGCGCACGACTTTGTAGATGTCGTTCGTGATCATCGGGCCCGCGGGACATCCGGGTGATGTCAGCGTCATATTGATGCGGACCAGACCGTCATCGACCTCGATGTCGTACACGAGCCCGAGATCGACGATGTTCATGTCGAGCTCCGGATCTTTGACCTGGCGCAGTGCCTGACGGATCGCGTCGGCGTCCAAAACGGCAGTGGTCACTTTGGCAACTCCCTCTTCGCGAACCTAGCGACTCGGCATCCCGCGCACCAGACAACGCCGCCGCGCGGCGATCCGGGCGTAGATGCGCCGGGCGAGCGGTAGTACGCCCGGGATGCGAAACAATGGAGCGAACCAGCGCCGGCGTGGCAGCAGCCGCAAGAGCTCTGGCACTGCATCCGCGCCGGCGTACAGTCTTCCGTCAGGCAGAATGAGGTGCATCGCCGCGGCGAGAGCGGGGAGTCCGATCCCGAAGCTCGCGACCGCGGCTGCGTCCTGAAACGGAACGAACCGAAGCACGTGTTCCCGGTCCCAGCGGCGCAGAATGTCGACGGCTTGCTGGCACAGCCCACATTCGCCGTCGTAGATCAACGTCGGTGATTCTTTCAATGGGAAGCATCGGCAGCGCGCGCCGCGGCATCGGCGACCCGGCCGCGGATCTCGTGCAGTTTCGTGAACGAGCGGCGGGTGCGCGGATCAAACGCGCGATTCGTGAGCAGCAGAATGAACAGGTCGCGGTCGGGATCGATCCATAACGACGTTCCTGTCCAGCCGGTATGCCCGTAACTCCGCGGACCGAGCAACGTGCCGGCGCTGGAGACCTCCTCGCCTGTCGGCAACGCTTCCCATCCCAGTGTGCGTGCGCTGGCACCGCCCCGCGCGGTCACCGCCACCTGCGTGAATTGATGCACGGTTTCGCTTTTCAATATTCGCGGACCACCGGGCGCGCTGCCCTCGCCCAGCATGAATTGCGCGTACCGGCCGAGCGCGCTCGCAGTGGCGAAGAGGCCCGCATGCCCGGCCACGCCACCGAGCCGCGCCGCGCTGGGATCGTTCACTATGCCCGCCACCGGATGGCCGTGCCATAGCCCCGTCGGAGCAATGCGCGCCTCGAGTCGTTTGGGCGGCCGAAACATCATCTGCTGATCCAGACCGAGGGGCGCGTATACCTCGCGCGTGACGAATACGTCGAGCGGTTGTCCACTCACACGGTGCACGATCTCGCCCAGGAGAATCGCGTTGAGATCGGAATACACCATCCGCAATCCGGGGGCGACAACCGGCGTGGTCGTGAAAACCATCCGGAGCGCGGTCGCGCTGTCGGGCGCGTCGCGCAGCGGCAGCGTCCCGCGGAGCCCCGAGGTGTGCGTCATGAGGTGGCGCACCGTAATGGCAGCCGTGCCAGGACCGTTGAATTCCGCGATGTAGCGAACGACGGGAGTATCCAGTTCGACATTGCCGCGCTCGACGAGGAGCATGAGGGACGGCGTAGTCGCAACGACTTTCGTGAGCGATGCGAGATCCCAGAACGTGTCGTGGATGCTCACCGCCGGACTCTTCGACCCCCACCTGAGATGACCGTACGCCTTCGCGAATAGGACCGTATCGTGTCGGCCGATCACGAGTGCGGCGCCGGGGTACACCCCTTCCCGGATGCCACGCATGACGAGCGAATCGAATGTCTGACTATCGAACGCGCTGTGCTTGGGTGTGTTGCCCCCGGGGCGCTGCCCCGGGGTTACGGAAGTCTGCAGAAGCAATAAAACCGTTACGACCAAATGCCTGGAATCCGCCGGCCGCAAGAGGGACAACGGCCGTCGCTTCCGACGCGCTGCTGCTTGATGACGTAACCATAGCGTTCGATCACCAGATCGCCGCAATCCGGGCAGTAGGTGTTCTCCCACCGTCCCACACGGCCGGGGAGATTGCCCGCATACACGAACTTGAGCCCGGCGCGCGCCCCGATTTCACACGCATGGACCAGCGTCGCCGCCGGCGTGTTCGCGGGATCGGTCATTTTGTAGTCCTTGTGAAACGCCGTCACGTGCCAGGGAATCTCCGGCGAAACCGCGGCGATCGCCTCGGCCGCGCGCGTGAGCTGTGACTCGTCATCGTTGAATCCGGGCACGATCAACGTCACGACCTCCAGCCAGAAGCCACGCTCATGCACCATGCGGATCGCATCGAGGACGTGCGCCAGGACGCCACCCAACTCCCGGTAGCGTTTGTCGTCCATCGCCTTGAGATCAATCTTGTAGCAATCGGTCCAGCGGCGGATGTAATCGAGGACCTCGGGCGTGGCGTTGCCGTTGGAGATGAACGCCGTCTTCAGACCGGCAGGTCGCGCGGCTTTGAACACGTCGACCGCCCACTCGGCCGTGATCAGCGGCTCATTGTACGAGGATCCCACCATGCGCGCGCCCTGGCGCACCGCGAGGCCCACGAGCTCGTCGGGAGTGACGTCCCGGGGCATGACGCCGGCGGTTTCGTCGCGCAGCGCCTGCGAGGTCAGCCAGTTCTGGCAATACCCACAGTGGAAGTCGCAGCCCAGCATGCCAAACGTGAGCGTGTCGCTGCCGGGCAGGCAATGGAAGAAGGGCTTTTTTTCGGTGGGATCGCACTGCAAGGCCGCGACGTAGCCCGCCGGCGCGTACAGCGTTCCTTCCTTATTGAATCGCACCTTGCAGATCCCGCGGCGGCCCGGCTTGACGAGACAGCGGTGACCGCAGGCAAAGCAGCGAATCGCTCCCCCGTCCAGTCGTTCGACGAGCTCCGCTTCCCGCACACGCGCATCCAGCGCCTGCGCCAATGGCACGTCGGGAGGGGGAACCTCATGATCGAGAAACGACGTGATGCTGCGCGGTCTCAACGGACGCTCCCCGGCGTGAGCTCATACAGAAGACGGACGGTGCGGACGTCCCGGTCCGACAGCTCTCGCACTTTGGCGGTCGGGAACATGATGTCGGTCGAATCCTTCGAGTGATCGAGGCCAAGCACGTGGCCGACTTCGTGCGTCGCGACGACGCGGATATCGTCCGGCTCCATGGGCCGGCCCTTGGGATCGAAAGTCGCCAGGGTCACGACGGCGGATTGAATGTGGCCCTGGTCGTCCCACGTCACGTCGGTCTGGCCCGTGCGCTCGATCTCGAATTGAATGCGCCACTTCACCGTGATCTCGGCCTGCGTCGAGTCCGTGACGAAATCGAAACGGATGGGGACACCCGCATTCACCCACTGGCCGAACGCGGCCCGGATCTGATCGAGGAAAGCGGGCTTGAAGTTCGCGGCGTTCGTAGAGGCGAACCACACGCGGACCGGTGACTGCTGTCTGTTGTCCCAACGGCGCAGCATCGAGTCTTCGCTCGCTGCCAGCATGTCGCCCAGATACGTACTCGTCCCGGTCAAGCGAATGCGGCGTCGCGTTTCCGAACGGGCGAGCAGATCGAAGTACGTCGGTTGACGCCCCGCTGGAACGGTCGGGCCTGCGGTGCCCTGCGAGGCCGTCGTCGCCGGGGCGACCGGCTGTGGCGCAGCAGGCGGCGGCGTGGGCGGCGCGATCGGTCGAGCAATCGAGTCGGCTGCCAGCGTCGTAGGCGGCGCAGAGCTGTCGACGGCGCGAGCCACGGGCCGGAACACATCCCAGAAAATGAAGAGGACGATCAACACCGCGGCGGCGGCAATCATTCCCGTGAGACGACGCTCTACCATGCGCGGAATATGCGAAAATCGCAGGGCCGGACGCTAGCTTTGCACTCTGCGCGTCTCTATGATTGTGGCCCGCATGTATTTGGATCATAGGTGATCGCGTTACCTGCGAGAACGCTCGTACGCTGGCGCGGCTGGGTGATCGCGGCGTGGGCGCTTCTCGCGCTGCTCTTCGTCCCCAAAGCAGCTCACGTGCAGCGCGTCCTTGCCGTTCGCGGGACAGCCGTCGAGCGAAGCGAATCCGCTCGCGCTTCGCAGCGGATCCGCCAGGCGTTTCCCAACCCCATCGCCGAGTACGTCGCCGTGGTCGTGCACGGGCCGGTGCGGTACACGAATCCGCGGTTCGCGGTGGTACTCGATTCGATCTCCGCCGCGCTTTCGCGCCAGCCCTACATCAGCCAGGTCGTGTCCGTGCGCACGATCGGCGAATCGACCTTCGTCAGCCGGGACCGGCACACGACGTTTCTCATCGCCGCCCTGACGCCGGCCAGCACGAGCGACGTCAGCCATACCGTCGTGCCCGACCTGCGCGAAACTATCAGCGGCACGCTCGCGCGGCTGCCCCACGCCGATGGCTTCGACGTCAAAGTCACGGGCAACCCCGCCCTCGACTACGACGTGCGGACGATCAGCGCGGAGGACACGCGGCGCGGCGAGGAGCAAGTCCTGCCGCTCACGCTCGCCGTGTTGGTGCTCGCGTTCGGCGCGCTCGTCGCCGCCGCCCTGCCCATCATCGTGGGCGTGCTCGCGATCACGATCGCACTCGGCATCGTCGCCGTGGCGGCGCAGTTCCAGACGATGTCCGTCTTCGTGCTCAACATCACGACGATGGTGGGCCTCGGCGTGGGAATCGATTACTCGCTGCTCATCGTGACGCGGTTTCGCGAGGAGCTGAACCGCGGCCTCTCACCGCTCGATGCGGCCGTGCGAACGATTCAGACCGCGGGTTCGGCTGTCGTGACGTCGGGCGTGACGGTCGTCGTCGGCTTCGCGGCTCTGATCCTGACGCCGCTGACCGAGACGCGTTCGGTGGGGGTGGGAGGATTGGTCGTCGTCGGCGTGGCGGTGCTGCTGGCAACGACGTTTTTGCCCGCCGCATTGGCCACACTCGGTCGTAACATCGACCGGCCGAAGTGGCTCGCCCGGCCACTCGCGCGCATTCACACGCCGACCGGGTGGGAGCGATGGGCGCGAACCCTCGGTCACCGTCCCTGGCGTGCGATTCTGGGCAGCGGCTTTGCCGTCGCCGTCCTCACCTTTCCTCTGACACAGATCAGGATTGGCCTGCCGGCCCGCAACTGGTTTCCACCGGAGGCGGAGTCCGGGCAGGCGCTCGCCGCCCTGCGTGACATGGGGGCGAGCGGCGTGATTCAACCGCTGCGTGTGGTCGTGCAGCTCCCGCCAGGGGAATCGGCGTTGTCGGGCCGGCGGCTTCCCGGACTCAAGGCACTGAGCGATTCGATTCGCAAAGACCCGCGCGTGCGCGAGGTGCGCGGCGTCGCGACGCTGCGCCCGGAGATGTCCACGCTGCAGCTCGCGATCTACTACAGCGACCCCGATTCCGTGCGCGACCGGTACCCCGAGTTCTTCAACGCGTACCTGAGTGCGGACCGCCGCACCACGCTCATGGACGTCATCGCGGTGGACACCGTCTCGCTCATGGGCATGATGGACCTGACCAGACACGTCCGCGCCGTCATCGCGCGGGGTGTGCGACTCAAGGGAGCGGAAATCGACGTCGGCGGCTTCGCGGCATCGAGTCTCGATCTCCAGCAACAGTTGCTGCGGCGCTTTCCCGGTATCGTCGCGATGATCCTCGGCGTGACCGCAATCATGCTGTTCCTGGCATTTCGCTCCGTGCTCGTGCCACTCAAGGCCGTCGTCCTGAACTGTGTGTCCGTCAGTGCGGCGTTCGGCATCACGGTCCTCGTATTTCAGCACGGCTACGGCGCCAGTTTTTTCGGGCTCGAGGGACCCACGGAAGCGATATTCGTCGTGGTACCGGTGCTCGTGTTTGCCACGGTCTTCGGCTTATCGATGGATTATGAGGTGTTCCTGCTGACCCGGATCAAGGAGGTGTTCGACAAGACGGGACGGAACGATCACGCGACGATGGAAGGGCTCTCAGCGACCGCTTCTACTATTACGTTCGCGGCCGCGATCATGATCGCGGTCTTCGGCGTGTTTGCATTTGCGCGCGTGCTCGCCGTGCAGTTCATCGGATTCGGCTTGGCAATCGCGGTGCTGCTCGACGCCACGTTGATCCGGATGGTCCTGGTGCCCGCGATCATGCACATCGCCGGCCGATGGAATTGGTGGCCGGGAGTCAGGGCGCCCCGGCGCGAAGTCGAAGACGTTACGTAGGCTCCAACAGCCGCAGCTTCTCCCCCAGAACATCCCAGTGCCAGGCTGGAACGCGGATTCCGGTATCGGGATCCTTGAGCGGCTTGTACTGCAGCCAGCGGGCCTGGAAGCCCAGCGTCCGCCCCAAGGCCAGGAGCTTTTCCTTGTCGGAGCTCACCAGATGCACCATCGGCTCATCGTCGATCTTATGCCGATGAAGCCAAACGCCGCCGTTCAGGGCGAAGCGCATCCCCTCACGGCGGCGTTGGAATTCCCGATACGGTGGCTCTAGGTGCAGGTAATCCGGCCAAGAGGGTGCACAGCCTCGAGGTCTGCGAGTGAATGGTCTGGGCCGACCACCCCATAGGGGTTGCCTCCACCACGGTCAGCGTCACGCCAGTCGATGCAGTGAAATTACTGAGCTGGGCAAGGCTGCTCGTGTAGTACGTGCTGTCATAGAAGAAGGCCTCCTCCGCCGTCGCCAGGTTTTTGAGGTCCGACTTCATCTGGGCGACGTAGGCCTTCTGCTTCGTGTTAGCGAACTTCGGAATCGCAAATGCCGCCAGGATCCCGATGATCACCACCACGATCAGCAGCTCGATCAGTGTAAAACCGCGTGCCTTCACAGCGTTACCCTCCGGGCGCGAAAGGGCGCCGATCCGGCAAGCCCGGAATCGACGCCCCTATTGTGGGCACTGCACCCCGTTCCTGCAAGAGGCGTGCTTAACCCTTCGCGTCGATCCAATTCTTTCCAGCACCGATAGTTACGAGCAGCGGCACGCGCAAAATCGCAACCCCCTCCATCTCGCGTTTTACAAGAGCCCCAGCATCGGTCCGCTCATTCTCGGGGATCTCGAACACGAGCTCATCGTGCACCTGGAGCACCATCTTCGCACGGAGTTGTGCTTGTTGGAGCGCGGCGTGAATGCGGATCATCGCGATTTTGATGAGATCTGCAGCCGACCCCTGCAGTGGAGAATTGGTCGCGGTCCGCTCGCCGAACGCGCGGATGCTGAAGTTCCGGTCGCGCAGCTCGGGGATATAACGCCGCCGGCCAAAGAGCGTCTCGACAAAACCTTTGTGGCGCGCTTCCTCGATGGTGCGATCCAGCCAGGCTCGAACACCGGAAAAGCGCTCGAAATAGTGCTGAATGAATGCCTTCGCTTCGGCGAGCGTGATGCCGAGCTGTCGAGACAGCGCCAGCGCCCCCTGCCCGTAAATCGTCGCGAAATTGATGGTCTTCGCACGCGCGCGCATCTCACTCGTCACGTCGGCTTCGGGAATACCGAAGATCACGGCAGCGGTCTGGCGATGGATGTCGCCGCCGCGCTGAAATGCCGCCACAAACGCCGGGTCATCGGAAAAGTGCGCCAGCAATCGGAGCTCGACCTGCGAGTAATCGGCGGTGAGCAGTAAGTGGCCTGGCGGTGCGACGAACGCGCGCCGAATCTCGCCGCCGCGACGCGTGCGGACGGGGATGTTCTGGAGGTTAGGGTCGGACGATGACAACCGCCCGGTGGCGGCACCGGTTTGGTTGAAGCTCGTGTGCACGCGCCCGGTTTCGGCGCTGACGTAGCCGGGCAAGGCGTCGACGTAGGTCGACGTCAGTTTCGACAGCTCGCGGTACTCGATGAGCAGGCGCGGCACCTCATGGCCCAGGGCGGCGAGCTGCTCGAGCACCTCGACGTCCGTCGACGCACCGGTCTTGGTGCGCTTCTGCACCGGCAGCTTGAGCTTTTCGAACAGTATCGTGCGCAATTGTGGCGTCGAGTTGATGTTGAACTCCCCGCCCGCGGCGCGGTAGATGTCGAGCTCGAGACTGGTCAGTTCCTTGTTGAACCCGCGCGCGATCTCGCCCAGGAGCGCTCGATCCACGAGCACTCCGGTTACCTCCATGTCGACGAGCACCGGGATCAGGGGGATTTCGATCTCTTCGAGCAGGCGCACGAGGTGATGCGCTTCGATGTCGGGCCGGAACGTCTCCTCCAGCCGTAACACGATCTCGACCTGCGCCGCCGACACGCGCGCCGCCTCGGCAACAGACACCTCCGCGAACGTTCCCTTCCCCGCCACTTGCTGTGACGCCATCAGGTTGAGACCGAGGCGCTCGCGGGCCAGGTCGACGAGGGCATGCGAGCGATTGCCAGGGTCCAGTACGAAGCTCGCGATCATGGAATCGTAGGTCACACCGCCGAGCGTCAGCCCCCCCCCACTGCGCGCGAGCGCGACCCACGTTGCTTTGACGTCGTGTCCCGCTTTATGGATCGCGGGATCGGCGAGGAATTCTCGCAGGCCCGTCATCTTCGGATCGCTCAGGGCCGGCAGATTGACCGGCGGACTTGCGCCATCGAAATCACCGTCGCGCACGCGGTGACCCAGTGGCAGATACCAGGACCGTCCCGGCCCCGATGCGAACGATATCCCTGCCAGGCCGGGCTCGGCCCTGATGGAAACGAGACGCGCGCGACGCAGCTCTGCGAACATGGCAGGGAGCTCGGCGGCATCGACGACGACGTGCGGATCCGCCAACTCCGGCGGCCGGATCGCGGCCGCCGGACTCGGCGTCGAGTCTGTCGCTGCCGCGCCGACCGTTTCGAGATCGGCAAGCTTGGGAATGAGCGTGCGGAACTCGAGCTCGTTGAAAAGCGAAGTCAGACGAACGGCGTCGGGCGGGCGAACGCGTAACTGCTCCAGGTCCAGCTCGACCGGCACGTTGCGCTGCAGCGTCACGAGCTGGCGCGACAACCGCGCGTTGTCCGCCTGAGACAGCAGGGCTTCCCGCGGGCGCTTGCCCGGAATGTCCGCCGCTCGGGTGAGGATCGCATCGAGATCGCCATACGCCTCGAGCAGCTGAATCGCCGTCTTGTCGCCGATCCCTTTTACGCCGGGGATGTTGTCGGAGCTGTCGCCCACGAGCGCCAGGTAGTCGACGACGCGCTCCGGGGGAACGCCGAGGCGCTCGCTCGCATTCGCCTGATCGACCCACTGTTCTTCGACGGCGGCCTGCCCTCCACGGCCCGGATTGAGGAGCGCCACGCCGGGGCGGATGAGCTGATAAAAGTCTTTGTCTCCCGAGACGATCACGGCCTGCATCCCGGTATTGGCCGCCCGCTCCGCCAAGGTGGCGACCACGTCATCCGCCTCGTAACCGTCGATGGCGAGCACCGGAATCCGGAACGCATCGAGGATCTGACAGACGCGCTCCAGGGATCGGTCGAAGTCCTGCTGCAATTCCTCGCCGAGCTTCTCACGCGTCGCTTTGTATTCCGGATACTGCTCTTGCCGGAACGACACACCGCGATCGTGCACCCAGCCGATGTATTCGGGGTGATAATTCTCGTAGAGCCGCAGCAAGAAATTGGTGATGCCCCAGACCGCCGACGTGTTTTCTCCGCGCGCGGTCGTAAGCGGCCGCGCGATCATCGCGAAGAAGGCGCGATAGATCAGCGCGTATCCGTCGACGAGGAAAACGCGGGTACGGCCGGCGGACGTTGCGGGGACCGGAGGCGCTGGG
>WNEY01015594.1_pt1 | contig 13028 bp, 14 predicted proteins | sample 5400531 | NCBI WGS metagenome assembly WNEY01 (sample SAMN13153338, study PRJNA577476) | soil metagenome | isolation source: 200 cm saprolite under Douglas fir tree site 1 | place: USA:California | collected 2015-04-18
ACGAGCATCGCCGTGTAGGCCTTGGTCGACGCCACGCTGATCTCGGGTCCGGCGTGGAGGTAGATGACGTCGTCCGATACGCGGCTCGCCTGGCTCCCCACGACGTTCACGAGCGAGAGCACCCTCGCGCCACGCTTCCGCCCTTCATCCATTGCGGCGAGCGTGTCCGCGGTCTCTCCCGACTGCGTCACCGCGACGAGAAGCTGGCCCTTCGTCACGACGGGATCGCGGTAGCGGTACTCGGAGGCGACCTCGACGTCGCAGGGGATCCTCGCGAGCCGTTCGATGAGGTACTTCCCCACCATCGCGGCGTGACATGCAGTCCCGCAGGCAACGAAGCTGATGCGCCCGAGCGCTCGGACGTACGTGTCGTCCAACCTCAGATCGTGGTCGAAGACGACGCGCCCGGTCGCGCGCTCGACCCGGCCGAGGAGCGTGTCCGAGATCGCACGTGGCTGCTCGTGGATCTCCTTGAGCATGAAGTGCTTGAAACCGGACTTCGCCGCCGCGATCGGATCCCAGGTGATCGTCTGCGGCGTCTTCTCGAGCGCGGACCCGTCGAGCCGTCTGAACGTCACGCTGTTCGCCGTGACGATCGCGACCTCGCCGTGATCGAGGAATGTCACAGTGCGCGTGTGCTCAAGGAGCGCTGGGATGTCCGACGCGACGAAGTTCTCACCCTTCCCGTGACCGATGATGACTCCGCCCGCGTTGCTGATGCGCGCGGCGACGATCTTGCCCGGATCCTTCGCCGAGATGAACGCCAGGGCCGCGGCGCCCTCGAGGCGTGGGAGCACCGCGAGCGCGGCGTCGTCGAGCGTCTTGCCGTTCGAGAGCTCCTCCTCGACGAGGTGGACGACGACCTCGGTGTCCGTTTCACTCGTGAACTTGTGCCCGCGTGCGACCAGCGGCGTCTTGAGCTCCTCGAAGTTCTCGATGATCCCGTTGTGGATGACCGCGGTGACGCCGCCGCAGTCGACGTGGGGATGGGCGTTCTGCTCCGTGGGCCGGCCGTGCGTCGCCCAGCGCGTGTGGCCGATGCCGGTCGTTCCGCTCGCTGGATGCGACGCGACGACCGCGGCCAGGTTGTCGAGCTTGCCCTCCGCGCGCAGCACCGTGAGCGATCCGTCGCGCTGGAGCGCGACGCCCGCGGAGTCATACCCGCGGTACTCGAGGCGGCGCAGCCCTCCCATCAGGAGCGGCAGCGCCTCGCGCGGGCCCACGTAGCCGACGATGCCGCACATCTCTAGACCAGCTCCTTCTGCGCGACTTCCGCGAGGCGCGCCGCGGTCGATGACGCGACGGCCGCGTCTCGCGCTTCGACGGTGATCCGCAGCACCGGCTCGGTGCCGGACGGCCGTACCAGCAGCCTACCGGTCGTGCCCAGCGCGTCCGTCGCTTCCTTGATCGCGGCGACGAATGCGGTGCTCGACTCCCACTGCGCGCGGCGCGACGCCTTCACGTTCTGCGTGACCTGCGGCCAACGTTCCATGTCCGCGGACAGCTCTGCGAGCGGTCGTCCCTCCGCCCGGATGAGGTGCATCACCTCGAGCGCGGTGAGGATCCCGTCGCCCGTCGTGTGGTACTTGCGGAAGATCACGTGGCCGGACGGCTCGCCGCCGAACAGCGCACCGGTCCGCACCATCTCCTCCCATACGTAGCGGTCGCCGACCTTGGTGCGCACGAGATCGATGCCGTCGCGCGCGAGTGTCGCCTCGAGACCACCGTTGGACATGACGGTGCCGACGACGAGCCTGGGATCCAGCTGGCCGTGCCGGGCGAAGTGCCGCGCCGCGAGCGCCAGCACGAAGTCGCCGTCGTGCACCGCACCGCGCGCGTCGACGGTGATGACTCGATCGCCGTCGCCGTCGAACGCGAAACCGATATCGGCCTTGCGGTCGACGACCGCCCGCTGGAGCGCCTCGGGCTGCGTCGCGCCGCAGCCGGCGTTGATGTTCGCGCCGTCGGGGGCGTCGAACAGCGTCAGCACCTCCGCCCCGGTCTGCGCGAACACCGACGGCGCGACGCGGTAGGTCGCGCCGTTCGCACAGTCGAGGACCACGCGCGCGCCCTCGAGCCGAGGCGCGAGCGATACGAGGAAGTCCTCGTACTCCTTCACCAGGCCGCGCGAATCGCCGACGAGGCCGATGCCGCCCTCGGTCGGCCGAGGGAGCGTGTCGTCGCCGGTCATCGCGAGGGCGATCTGGTCCTCGGTCGCGTCCGGCAGCTTCAAGCCGCCGTGGTCGAAGAACTTGATCCCGTTGTCCGGCGCCGGGTTGTGCGAGGCGCTGATCACGCCACCCGCGACGAAGTCCCCGGTGCGCGCGAGGTACGCGAGACCCGGTGTGGGGATGTGGCCGACGAGGCGGACCTCCATCCCGACCGAGCACAGTCCCGCCGCGAGGGCGCTCTCGAGCATCCGGCCGCTTCGTCGCGTATCGCGGCCGACGACGACCCGATGCCCCGGTCCTCCGAGGACGTCACCCGCCGCCCGGCCCAGCCGCAGCGCGAGCTCGGGCGTGAGGTCCTTGTTCGCGACCCCGCGTATGCCGTCCGTTCCGAATAGGCGGCTCATCTCGAACGTATCGTGAGCGTGACGCGCGCTGGCTGCACGGTCTGCACGCTCACACCGGAGGGCACGTGGATGGCCACGTCGAGGGTGTACGTGCCCGGACCGCGCCCGCCCGCATCGATCGAGGCCAGGACCTGCTCGGCTGGCAGGGCGGCGAGCGTCGGGACCGGGCCCGCGACCAGCACGGAGACGCTGGTCACCTCGAGCTCGGCCGTCTGATTCGCGGAGAGGCCGGTCACGGCGACCGCCGAATTGAACGTGCGGGTTCCGGCGAGGGCCTGCACCGTCACGGTGACGGTCACGTCGGTGGGGCGAAGCAGAGTGACGCCGGCCGGCACCGACAGGGCCACGCTCAGCGTCCGCGTTGCGCTGAGGTCGCCGACGTCGATCGGTAGCGTCTCGACGCGATCGAGAGAGGCGAGCACCTTCTCCTCGCCGCGGACCGTCACGGCGAACGGATCCATCGCGACCCCGACGACCCAGTAGCCCGGCGCGACGACTCCGCGCAGCGTGAACACCACCGGCACGGTCCGTGTCGTCGCCGTCGGCAGCACCGGCACCGTGACCGTGACGATGCCGGGCTCGACCTGAAGCCCATCGATCGGCACACCCTGTGCGTCCACCGGTAACGCCGGTGTGCCCGGAGCCACGATGTCGGTCTGCACGTCGCCGAAGCGCACCGTTCCGAGTACCGCGGCGATCCGCGCAACATCGCTTTCCGGACCGGTCACCCTGACCTCGCTCGGCGTCACCGCGGCGTCGCCCGCGCGCGTTCCCGACGGCGGATCGTTCGCGAACCGTGGCTGCACCAGGAGAGTGCGCGACGTGAGGCGCTCGATGCGCACCGAGACCGTGGGCGGCGAAACGTCGATGACCTCGACGCCTTCCTTCGCCACGGTCACGATGACTCGCGCGTCCTGCGCTTCGGCGGAGCCGAGCGCGAGCGCCTGCGCGTCGAACGACGCGTGCAGGTCCGACAGCACAACGCGGTCCGCGACACCGGGCGCTCCTCGGAACGTCACCCCCACGTCAGGGAGCTGTCCGCGCAGTACGTAACCCGCGGGAACGTTGTCGGGGCGCTCGACCGGAACGCGTCCGTCGAACGTCACGTTGATCAGCCGCGGGGCGGTGTTCTGCGTGATGGCGACCCAGAACACGATGGCGATGACGACCGCGATCGCCTTGAGCGGAAAGTCGTGCGTCACGATGCGGCGGACGTCGATCCGTCGGCGCAGCCAGGCGGGCCGCGTGCCCTCGACCGCGCGCACGGCTAGGAGGCCTTGCTGCGGAAGGGCAGCGGTTGGATGCGGCTGCGGAGGAGCGACGACAGCACGCGCCGCAGGCGCTCCTCGTCGAGGCCGCCGATCATGCGGCCGTTCGATGCGATCGAGATCGCCTGCGTCTCCTCGGAGACGACGACGACGACCGCATCGGTCTGCGCGCTGACCGACAGCGCCGCGCGGTGACGCATGCCGTAGCGGTGCGCGGCGCGCTCCGGCGTCTCCTCGAGCGGCAACAGGCATGCCGCTGCGAGGATCTGGCCGCCGCGGACGATCACCGCGCCGTCGTGCAGCGGCGAGCGCGTCATGAAGATCGAAGCGAGGAGCTCCGCGGTGAGCTTTCCGTGCACCGGGACGCCGGTCTCGCTGTAGTCCTGAAGTCCGGTGCTCCGCTCGACCACGATGAGCGCGCCGTGCCGCGCCTCGGCGATGAGCAGCGCCGCGCGTACAAGCTCGTCGACGATGTGATCGACCTCTTCCTCGGGCTGCTGGACCAACAGGCGGTTCAGCGGACCGAGCTGGCCCAGCTGTCCGAGGGCGCGACGCAGCTCCGGCTGGAACACGATCAGCAGCGCGAACACCGCGAACGCGAAGACCGCCGAGAGCACGAACTTCGTGAGCTCGAGCTTGAGCAGCACGGCGAGTCCATAGATCGCGACGAGGACGAGGACACCGAGGAGCAGCTGCACCGCGCGCGTGCCGCGGATGAGGACCAGCACGTAGTAGATGAAGACGGCGACGATGAGGATGTCGAGGACGTTGTTCCAGCCGCAGCATTGTCCGTTGAAGACCTTCTGCAGTGCCTCGTTCAAGGCATCCATCTAATCCGCCAGCGCCAGCTGCTCGACCTCCGCAGCCAGGTCTTCGCGCCCGTCGAGCCGAAGCGCCTGTACCAGGAGCTGGCACTTCGCTTTCGCGACGTCGCGCTTGCCGAGGGTACGCACCACATCGACAAGCAACCGCTGCGCGTCGTGATCCGCCACACCGCTCGCGATGAGCTGGAGCAACAGATCGGATGCCGCGTCATTCCGTCCGTCCGCGATGTAGCGGCGCGCCGCCTCGAGCGCCGCGTCGCCGCCACGCGGATCGTGCTTCGCGAGGTAACGCGCGGCGTCCGCCTCCACCGCCCGCGAATCGGCGTCCTCGGCGGGGTGCTCACCGTCCGCTCCGCCGAGCGTGACCGCCTGTGGATCGCTTACCGTATCGCCGTCTGAGGACCACGCATTCGATGGCGTTGCCGCGGCTTCGACCAGCATGGCGTCCGATACGGGCTCGGGCACTATGGCGGGTCCGGGTTGGGCGGGCGACGCGTCGCGCCCTGCCGGCTGCGTCGGAAGCGCCGACTGCGGTCGCGGCTGCGCGCCGCCGAACGCTGAGCGCATCAGCGCCGCGCGATCCTGTGCGCCGGTGGGCCGTTCCTTTTCCGCCACAAGAGACGGAGCCTGGGCAGGCTCGGGCACGGCCGCGCGTGCAGACGGGGGTTCTTCGACGTCGATCCCGAGCGTCCGCGCGATCCTCACGAGCTCGCTCGAATGCGGAACCCGTTCGAGCGCGAACTCCGCTTCCATACGCGCGCGTTCTCGCGACCCGAGAAGGAGCGCCGCTTGGATGTAGCGCACGAATTCGGCGATCGCCGCGTTGTGGTCATCCGCGAGCGTCAGCGCGGCCGCGAGACGGCGATGCGCGGTGAGATCCTGCCCGTCGAGCGCCGTCGCGTCGCGATACAGGCCGATCGCCGCGGCCCGCTGACCGCCCTTTGCGACGGCGGCTCCTCCGTCGAGGAGCATTCGCAGCGCCGCCGGACGATCCTCCTGTTCGATGAGCACCTTTGCGAGGCCGCGATAGCCGCCGTCGGCGGCTGGAAAATGCGCGAGGAGATACCGGAATTGCTCCTCGGCCTGACGCAGCCGGCCCGCCTGAAGGCTTTTCAGACCGGACGCGAGCGCGACCTTGTAGTTGAAGTCGGACGAACGTGTGCCCACTGCGCCCTAGTGTGCGCTCGCCCCGAGCGCTGCCGCTACCGCTTGGTGAACTGCGGCGCCTTCCGCGCCCGCTTGAGACCCGGCTTCTTCCGCTCTTTGGCGCGAGGGTCTCGGGTCAGAAGCCCGGCGCGGCGGAGGGCTGGCCCGAGCTCCTTGTCCATCTGCTGGAGCGCGCGGGCGATCCCGTGGGCGATCGCGCCGATCTGCCCGGTCACACCGCCGCCTTCGACCTTGATCATCGCGTTGAAGCGGCGCGCGGTGTTCGTAACGGTGAACGGCAGCGTCGCGCGGTCGGTGGCGCCGTCGCGGCCGAAGTAGTCGTCCAGCGCTTTGCCGTTGACGACGACGGTGCCCTCACCGGGCACCAGGCGAACACGCGCGATCGAGGTCTTTCGCCGGCCGGTCCCCTGGAAGTACGGTGCTGACTTCATCGCGCTGTCGCCTCCTTGAGCTCGGTCGGACGCTGTGCCGCGGTACCCGGAGTGGCGCACGTACTGCTTCGCCTGGAGCTTCTTTCCGGTGACCTTGATCTTCGACGCGTTGAGCACGATGACCGGATCGCCGGTGTCGATGTGCGTCGTGAACGTCGCGCGATGCTTTCCGCGAAGCAGTACAGCGATGCGCGTGGCGAGGCGACCCAGCGTCGCGCCATCGGCGTCGACGACACGCCACTCTCGCTGGATCTCAGCTCTCTTCACCGCGTATGTCTTCGTCATCATTCCCAGCTCTCGTTTCCGTCCTGTTGTCTTCGTTCTCCGTCACCATACCGGACCGCCACCAGACACAGACCCTTCGCCGGCGCGCTCGGCCCCGCGAGACCGCGGTCCCTCGCCGCGAGCACCTCCGCGAAGGCGGCGACCGTCAGCTTCCGGCGACCGACCCATAGCAGCGTCCCGACGATGCCGCGCACCATCCCGCGGAGGAAGGCGTCCGATTCGATCTCGAAGCGGAGGACGCTTCCCTCCCTGGTCCACTCGGCGCGCTTCACCGTTCGTTGACCCGACTCACCGGCGGCGAAGGCCGCAAAGTCGTGCCGCCCGACGAGATGAGCCGCGGCCGCGCGCATCGCCGGCACGTCTAGCTCGCCCGGATGCCAGTGCTCTCGCCGCGTCCAGAGGGGATCGCGCACCGGCGCGTTCCGGATCCGATATTCATATGTGCGTCCCGTCGCCGAGAACCTCGCGTGGAACCGATCCTGCGCGGGCTCCAGATCCGAGATCGCGATGTCCTCAGGGAGAAGGGCGTTGACCCCTCTCTCCAGCTCCGCCGCTGCCAGACCACTCGTCGTCCGAAGATCGATGACCTGTCCGCTCGCGTGCACCCCCGCGTCGGTCCGACCCGCACCGATGATCCGCACCGGCTCCCCGCAGATCACCGCGAGGACGCGTTCGAGCTCTCCTTGCACCGTCGGCGGTCTTCTTGCGGGCAGGTGCGCGCTTTTTCGCGGGTCCGGTGCCCGCCGTCACGGCAGCCTTGGTCTTCTCGGCCGGAGCCGCTTTCTCGCGGCGGCGTGGCAGACCCAAGCGGCGGCGCCGTGGCGCGGCTTCGGCCTCCGCTTCGGGCTTCTTCTCTTCGGTCGCGGGCATGAGCTCGAGCAACATGAGCGACGCGGAGTCGCCGACCCGACGCGGCAGGTGGGTCGTGCGCAGGTAGCCGGAGGTGCGGTCGGGGTATCGCTTCGCGAGGTCGTCGAAGACCTTCTCCACGATCACCTGCTCGGGCAGCCAGCCCTGCGCGCGACGGCGCGCCTCGAGCGACCCGTCCTTACCGAGGTTGATCATCCGATCGACGAAGCCCCGGATCTCCTTGGCCTTCGCCTCGGTCGTCTTGACGCGCTCGTAACGCAGCACCGACAGCGTCAGGTTCTTCAGCATCGAGCGGCGCGGGCCGCTGGTGCGTCCGAACTTGCGCTGATGGACCTGATGGGGCACTTAGGACTCCTCGCCCGGCGGGAGCTCTTCCTCGGCGTCCTCCGACGGACCGCCATCGTCGCTGATGGTCTCGTCGCGGACCGGCGGCTCGATGAGACCGCGCGCCGCGAGGCGCTCCTTGATCTCGTCCAGTGACTTCTTGCCGAAGTTGCGCATGCGGAGCAGCTCCTCGTCCGGGGTCTGCAGGAGCTGGCCGACCTTCGTGATGCCGTGCCGTTTGAGCGAGTTGAACGCCCGCTGCGGCAGATCGAGATCCTCGATCGGCATGTCCGCGATCGCCGACGGCAGGGCGCTGCCGTTCGTGCGGTCCGGCGCGGCGATCGCCGTCTGGGTCTTCGTGAGACCGGCGAACAGGCTGAACTGCTGCACCAGGATGTTCGAGCCCTGCGCGACCGCCTCGTCGGGCGTGGTCGTGCCGTCGGTCCACACTTCGAGAATGAGGCGGTCGTAGTTCGTGACCTGTCCGACGCGGGTGCTCTCGACCGCGAAGTTGACCTTCTTCACCGGGCTGTAGAGCGCGTCGATCGGGATGACCCCGATCGGCAGGCCCTCACGCCGCTCGGCGGAGTGGAAGCCGCGACCGGTCTCGATCGTGAGCTCCATCCAGAGCGAGGCCTCGGGCTCGAGCGTCGCGACCGGCGCGTCCGGGTTCACGATCTCGATCTCGCTGGTCGTGGCGATGTCCGCCGCGGTCGCGACACCCGGTCCCTCCTTCTCGATGGTGAGCGTCACGGGCTCGTTGGAGAACGAGCGGAGCCGGATCTGCTTGAGGTTGAGGACGATCTGAACGACGTCTTCTTTCACGCCGGGGATCGTCGAAAACTCGTGCGCGACACCACGCACACGCGCGGCGGTGATGGCCGCGCCCGGCAGCGATGACAGCAGCACGCGACGGAGCGAATTGCCGAGCGTCGTGCCGTATCCCGGCGGGAGCGGTTCGCACGCGAACTTCGCGTAGCGCTCGTCGCCTTCGATGCGCTCGATCTTGGGGTACTCGAGTTCCACGATGGTCATTGGCTGTTCCTTCCTGACGCGTTAACGCGATGTATCTGCACCACTCGCTTCGCGAAGGTGCAGCTCCCGATGACCTTGGTCATCGTGAGTAATGCTCAACGATGAGCTGCGTGTTGACCTGCGCCTCGATCTGATCGCGCGTAGGCACGGAGAGCACCTTCGCGCTGAAGTTCTCGGGGTCGGTCTCGAGCCAGCCCGGGCGCGTCTGCGTCTTCGCCCAGGCCAGCATCTCTTTGAAGTAGTTCGAGTCGCGGCTCGACTCTCGGACGGTGATGAGGTCGCCGGCCTTCACCTGATAGCTGGGCGTCTTGGTGATCTTGCCGTTGACCTTGATGTGCGCATGCGCCACGAGCTGGCGCGCCTGCGAGCGCGACTTCCCGAAGCCGGAGCGGTACACGGTGTTGTCGAGGCGGCGCTCCAGGTTCTGAAGCATCACCTCACCGGTCGCGCCCTTGATCTCCGCCGCCTGCTCGAACGTGTTCTTCATCTGGCGCTCGAGCACGCCGTAGATCCGGCGCGCCTTCTGCTTCTCACGAAGCTGCAGCGCGAAGTCGGACACCTTGCGGCGCCGCTGCTGGTGCATGCCGGGAGGAGAGCTGCGCCGCTCGAAGGTGCACTTCGTCAGGCACTTCTCGCCCTTGAGGAAAAGCTTCATGCCTTCGCGGCGGCAGAGACGGCAGACCGGACCGGTGTAACGGGCCATTAGACCCTCCGCCGCTTTGGCGGGCGGCAACCGTTGTGCGGGATCGGCGTGACGTCGGTGATCGCGGTCACCTCGAGGCCCGTCGCCTCGAGCGCACGGATTGCCGCTTCGCGTCCGGCGCCGGGACCGCGCACGAAGACCTCGACGGTCTTCATGCCGGTGTCGATCGCCTTGCGCGCAGCGTTCTCGGCCGCGACCTGCGCCGCGTACGGCGTGCTCTTGCGCGAGCCCTTCCAGCCGGACGCGCCGGCGGACGACCACGCGATGATGTTCCCGACCGGATCGCTGATCGAGATGATCGTGTTGTTGAAGGAGGCCTTGATGTGCGCGGCGCCACGCGGCACGACGCGTCGCTCGCGCTTCTTGCGCGGCGCGACCTTCTCGGCGGCGGCACCCTCGGCGTCGGGCGCGCCGGCCTTCTTGTCTTTCGCCGACGCGTCCTTGTCTTTCGCCGGCGCGTCGCGCCGGCCCGGCCTTTCCTTCGTGGCGACGTCCTTGTTGTCCTTCGCCATTAGGTCTTCGACACCGACTTCTTCTTTCCGGCCACCGTCTTACGTGGACCCTTTCGGGTACGCGCGTTCGTGCGCGTGCGCTGGCCGCGGACCGGCAGACCCTTACGGTGCCGAAGCCCGCGATAGCTGCCGATCTCCTGAAGGCGCTTGATGTTCATCGCGACCTCGCGGCGGAGGTCACCCTCGACGGTGAAGCCGCGGTCGATGATCTCGCGGATCTTCGCGACCTGAGGCTCGGTGAGATCGCGCACGCGCACCGCGCCGTCGACGCGTGCCTGCTCGAGCACATCGCGCGCGGTCGTGGGCCCGATGCCGAAGATGTAGCGAAGCGACACGTCGACGCGCTTCTCGCGCGGGATGTCAACGCCGGCGATACGTGCCATACCTCTCCCCTAACCCTGGCGCTGCTTGTGTTTCGGCTCCGAACAGATCACGAGGATCTGACGGTCGCGCCGGATGATCTTGCATTTGTCGCAACGCTTCTTGACGGACGCTCGGACCTTCACTACGGACCCTCTTCTCGTACCAGACTCGCGTGGTTCGCATCTTTTGACTTCAAACGCTAGTAGCGGACCCTTCGTGTGATGCGACCCCTCTTGAGGTCGTACGGCGAAAGCTCCACGAGGACCTTGTCCCCTGGGACGACACGAATGAAATTCATCCGCATCTTTCCCGAGATGTGTGCCAGGACCGCGTGGCCGTTCTGGAGCTCGACCTTGAACATCGCGTTGGGGAGGGCTTCTGAGACGGTGCCCTCCACCTCGATCACGTCCTTGGACGGCTTGTTACTTGCCATGGACTCCAGACACAGGGGTCTCCGCGGCGTGTGCCCACGGGAACCAAAATTGTACCGAAACCGCCCAAGCGAGGCAACGGGCGTTCATGCGGCGGCCGCCGCCGTGCCTTCGGGGGCCGTAAGGACGACGGGCCCGGCCGCGGTGCACCACAGGGTGTGCTCGAAATGGGCCGACAGGCTGCCATCGGCGGTGACGACGGTCCACTGGTCGGCGAGGGTCTTCGTCTCGGGCCGGCCGACATTGACCATCGGTTCGATCGCGATGCAGAGGCCCTCCTTTATCTGGAGCCCCCGCTCGGGGGCGCCGTAGTTGGGGACCTGCGGCTCCTCGTGCATCGCCCGGCCGATCCCGTGACCGACGTAGTTGCGGACGATGCTGAAGCCGCGGCCCTCGACGAAGCGCTGAACCGCGGCACCGATGTCGCCAAGGCGCTTCCCGACGACCGCCGCCGCGATCGCGCGCGCGAGGGCCTGCTCGGTCACGGCCACGAGCTGCGCCGCCTCCGCCGAGACCGCGCCGACCGGCACGGTGATCGCGGCGTCGGCGTGCCAGCCGTCGACGATCGCGCCTGCGTCGATGCTGAGGAGATCGCCTTCCTTCAAGCGCCGCTTGCCGGGGATGCCGTGCACGACCTGCTCGTTCACGCTGGTGCAGATCACGCCTGGGAACGGCGGAAGGATCGGGACGCCGTAGCCCTTGAAGTTCGACGCCGCACCGTGGCGTTTCAGGATGTCGGCCGCGATGCGGTCGAGCTCGCCGGTCGTCACGCCCGGCCGCACGGCCGCGCGGCACGCCGCGAGCATCGCGGCCACGATGCGGCCGGCCTCGCGCATCTTCGCCGTCTCCTGCGGGGTCTTCAGCGTGATCACCGGACCGCTCTCGCGCTTTTTCGCCGATCGAGGAGCGCCATCAGGCGCGCGCCGATCTCGTCCATGGTCCCCACGCCCGAGACGCGCTGAAGCAGGCCGCGTTTCTCGTAGTACTCGATCACCGGGCGCGTCTCGGTCTCGTAGACCTCGAGCCGCTTCTTCACGACCTCGGGCGATTCGTCGGAGCGCGCGGTCGCGCTCACCGGTCCGCCGCAGCGATCGCAGACCCCCGGCACCTTCGGCGGACGGACCGCCAGGGAGTACACGGTCTGGCAGCGTGAGCACGTCGCGCGCGCGCCCAAGCGTTTCAGCAGCTCGTCGCGCGGAACGTCGAGGAGCAGCACGGCGGCGAGCGACCGACCGCGCTCCTTTAATAACCGGTCGAGCGCCTCCGCCTGGGCGACGGTCCGCGGAAAGCCGTCGAACACGATGCGCGTCTTGCGCGGGATGTCCGCGAGGCGCTCGCGCACCATCTTCACGGTGACGTCGTCGGGTACGTACTGGCCCTTCGACATGTAGGTCTGCGCCAGCTTGCCCAGCTCGGTGCCCTGCGACAGGTGCGTGCGGAACAGGTCGCCGGTCGCGAGCTGCGCGTAGCCGAGCTCGTCCACCATCCGTCGCGCCTGCGTGCCCTTGCCCGAGCCCGGAGGGCCCATCAGGACGAGATCGTCCTGAGGCACTAGCGGATGAACCCCTCGTAGCTACGCTGCAGCAGCTGCGCCTCGAGCTGCTTCATCGTCTCCACGACGACGCCGACCACGATGAGGATGCTCGTCCCACCGAGGCGGAGCGTCTGCACGCCGGTGATGTCGCCGATGAGCGTCGGCATCACCGCGACGATGCCGAGGAACAGCGCGCCGGCGATCGTGATCCGCGTGACGACGCGGCCGAGGAACTCCGCGGTCGGCCGTCCCGGCCGGATCCCTGGGATGAACCCGCCGTACCGCTTGATGTTGTCCGCAACGTCGTTCGGCACGAACGTGAAGGCCGTGTAGAAGAAGGTGAACGCGACCACGAGTAGGAAGTACAGGCTGTTGTAGAAGATCGGATTGCCGAAGGCGCCGACGATCCCGGTCGCCAGGCTCTTCACCCAGTCGGTCTCGCTGTTGGTGAAGTACTGCGCCACCTGGCTCGGCAGGAGCAGGATCGAGATCGCGAAGATGATCGGGATGACGCCGGCGCTGTTCACGCGCAGCGGGATGTGCGTCGAGCCGCCTGAGTACATCCGCGTCCCCCGCACGCGCTTCGCGTACTGGACGGGGATCCGCCGCTGGCCTTCCTGGATGAAGATGATCGCGGCGATCACGAGGATCGAGATGACCGCGATCGACGCGAGGGCGATGTAGTTCTGCTGCACCTCGAGGGTCT
>WNEY01002732.1_pt1 | contig 13027 bp, 14 predicted proteins | sample 5400531 | NCBI WGS metagenome assembly WNEY01 (sample SAMN13153338, study PRJNA577476) | soil metagenome | isolation source: 200 cm saprolite under Douglas fir tree site 1 | place: USA:California | collected 2015-04-18
TCGGCGCCCTATCCGCCGCGGACGCGTGGGTGGTCGGCGTCTCATCGGCTGACAGCACTTCCCAGACGCTGGCCTTGCACTGGAACGGCCGCAGCTGGGCGCGGGTAAAGGCCCCCGACCCTGGCGGACCCAAAGTCGAGAACTCCCTGGTCGGCGTGGCCACCACGGCCGGCAATGTCTGGGCCGTAGGTCACACCGGCAAGAGCAGCCTCATCGTGCGATGGAATGGCTCTGGCTGGACCCGCGTGCCGAGCCCGAACCCGGGGAGCAGTTCCGAGCTTTTCGGGGTGGCAGCCCAGTCGGTCGGCAACGCGTGGGCCGTGGGCATCTTCAGCGATGGCGGGTCGCAGCGCACGTTCGCCGTCCACTGCTGCTGACCAAGAAGACAGGAGGCACGCGATGCACCCACCAGGGCCGCCCCGGCGCCTCGCCGTGACGTTCGCCGCGTCGGTGACTATCGCCGGAGCGGTCACCGCGGGCGCACCGGCGGTGGCGGCGCCGTCGGCAGCCTCCTGCCATAGCTGAAGCGGCGCCCAGCCGCCCAGCCCTGGCCTGCACGGCAACCAGCTCAATGGGATCGCGGTGCTGTCACCCTGCAACGCCTGGACCGTCGGCGGCTTCGACAGCGCCACCGAGGGGCAGACGCTGATCGAGCACTGGAACGGCGCTGCCTGGAAAAAGGTGACCAGCCCGACCCCTGGCACCGGTGACGGGGTTCTGGACGGCGTCACCGCCGTCTCTCCCGGCAACATCTGGGCGGTCGGGAGCTACCTCGACGGCGGCGTGAGCAAGACCCTAATCCTGCACTGGAACGGCCGCACCTGGACCCAGGTGGCCAGCGCCAACCCAAGCCCGGCCAGCAACGAGCTCGCCGCCGTGAGCGCCACGTCAGCCAGCGACGCCTGGGCGGTAGGAAACTTCAAAAGCGGCAGCAAGGACAAGACCCTCATCGAGCACTGGAACGGCCGCACCTGGTCGAAGTTGGCGAGCCCCAGCCCCAGTCAGGAGAACCTGCTGAACGCCGTCGCCGCCACCTCCGCCAGCAACGCCTGGGCGGTCGGCGGGTTCTTCAACGGCACGACCAGTCGCAGCCTGATCCTGCACTGGGATGGCCGCGCCTGGAAGACTGTCACGGGGCCCGAACCGGGAACCGCCAACGAATTGTTCGCCGTGTCCGCCAGTTCCGCCAGCAACATCTGGGCGGTCGGTAACTATCGCGCCGGAGGCGTCTTCCAGGCCTTCGCGGTCCACTGCTGCTGACGCCCACCGGCCCTGAACTGTAGTCTGGACAGATGTCCAGAACAAGTGGGGGTCAGAGTCGGTTTGCTGGCAAAGTCGCGGTTGTGACCGGCGCCGCGCAGGGCATCGGGGAAGCCTATGCGCGGGCCCTGGCCGCCGAAGGTGCGGCGGTGCTGATCGCCGACATCAACGCCGAGGCTGGCGCGGCGGTAACGGCCGATATCCGCGCGGCCGGGAACGGGCTGCAGCGCGCCGCCTTCGTCCGCACCGACGTCTCCGACCCGGAGTCGGCAGCGCAGATGGCCGACGCGGCCGTCACGCAGTTCGGCGGGATCGACTACCTGGTCAACAACGCCGCGATCTACGGCGACATGAAGCTCGACCTGCTGCTGACCGTCGACTGGGATTACTACAAGCACTTCATGGGCGTGAACATGGACGGCGCCCTGGTCTGCACCCGGGCCTGCTACCAGCACATGGTCAGCCGGGGCGGCGGCGCGATCGTCAACCAGTCATCGACCGCCGCCTGGATCTACTCCAGCTTCTACGGCCTGGCCAAAGTCGGGATCAACGGGCTCACCCAGCAACTCGCCCACGAGCTAGGCAGCAAGAACATCAGGGTCAACGCGATCGCGCCCGGGCCGACAGACACGGCCGCCACCAGGACGGTAGTCGGCGAACTGGCCGCCGACCTGATCAAGTCGGCCGCGATCCAGCGCCTCGGCCAGCCTGACGACCTGGTCGGTGCCTGCCTGTTCCTGCTCTCGGATGAAGCCCGCTGGCTGACCGGGCAGGTCATCACCATCGACGGCGGTCAGGTGTTCCGGTAGTGATCGGGTTCATCGGCCTCGGCCAGATGGGCGCGCCGATAGAAAATTCTTAGGATGAACGCATTGCGAGGGCTTTGAATGTCGCAGGCAGGTGACATCGTCGACTGGGAACCCACCGACGAGCGGCGCGAGCTGGGCGAGTCGCTACGCCGGCTGCTCGACGTGGTGGTCCAGACCGGAGCCGCGCCGGCCGAGCTGAAAGCCGCGACGGCCACGATCGACGAACTGACCGCCAGGCTCGCGACGCCGACCGCGCGGGCCGATCAATCAATCACGGCCGACTCCTACCGCACGCACCTGAGCCTGGTCGGCGGCCTATCGCACCCGGTCGCCCCGCAACTGCAGATCCACGTGAACGGTGACGTCGGCCAAGGCGAGGTCGTGATCGGCCCGGTGTTCCAGGGCGGGCCAGGCCTGGTGCACGGCGGAATACTGGCTCTGCTGATCGATCACGCGAAGGGCTGCGTGGCCGCCAGGCCTGAGCGGCCGGCGATGACCGTGCGGCTGGCAATGCGCTACCTGCGGCCGACTCCGCTTGGCGTGCCGCTCACCGTAACGGTGCGGCTGGACCGCGTCGAGGGCCGCCGGCTGCACCTGACCACCGAGATCACGGCGAACGGCGAGGTCACGGTCGATGCCGAGGCCGTGTTCCTGAGGCTGACCGAGAAGAACCTCGCGACGGTGTTCCCGGGCTCGCCTAGCTGATTCCGAGCCGCCCGGCCAGTGTGCCGATGTAAGCCTCCACGTCCTCGGCGCTGCGGTCTGGCAGTCCGTACAGGACCTCGGTAACCCCAGCGGCTCCCCAGCTCGCTAGCTGCTCTCGATCGACTCGTCCGGCCAGCGCGCTGACCTCGGGTCGGCCGTCGCGCCCGGCTTCTTTCCATAGCTGGTGCAACTGCCCGATCCGCTGCTCGATGCCGGTGTCCCGCGGGGTCGTGATCCACCCGTCGGCGCAGCGCGCGATCCAGCCAAACGTCCGCTCGGTCCCGCCGGCGCCGACCAGGACTGGAATTCCGGAACCGGCCGCGTGCTGCGGCGGCTTCGGCCAGGCCCAGGACGGTCCGAAGGTCACGAACTCGCCCGCGTAGCTGGCTTCGTCGGCCGACCACAGCGCCCGCATGGCCTCTAGGTACTCGCGCACCACGGTCCGGCGCCGGCCGGCGGGCACGCCGTGATCGGTCAGCTCATCGGTGTTCCAGCCGAACCCGATCCCCAGCGTCACCCGCCCGCCGGAGAGGTGATCGAGCGAGGCGATGGTCTTGGCCAGGCTGATCGGGTCATGCTCGGCCGGCAGCGCGACCGCCGTGCCGAGCCTGATGCGGCTGGTAACCGACGCCGCCGTGGCTAGCGCCACCCACGGATCGAGCGTCCGCAGATACCGGTCATCGGGCAACTCGCTCGATTGCGTGCCGGGATGCAGCGCCGTGCGCCGGACCGGAATGTGGGTGTGCTCGGGGACCGAGAACGACTCGAACCCGGCCGCTTCGGCGGCTTGCGCCGCCCGCGACGGCGCAATGCCGCGATCGCTGGTGAACAGCACTACGCCGTATTTCATCGCCCCAAACTAGAACGCGTTCCAGTTCTTCGCAATCCAGGGCGCCCGCTGGCCGGCCGGTGCGGCGGCCGACCGAGCAGCACCGGTCAGCTGCCGAGCAGCTTCGCCTTCGCCGTGGCGAACTCGGCGTCGTTCAGCGCGCCTTGCTGGTGCAGGCTGCTGAGCTTGGCCAGCTGGTCCGACACCGACGGCTGGCTGGACTCATCGGACCTGGCCTGGCTGGGCACGCTGGTCTGGCTGGGCGCCTCCTGCCCGCCTTGCTGGCTGGCCTCCTCTTGTTGCTGGGCTTCGCGCTGACCTTTGCGCTTGCCAGCAACATACGCGCCGCCACCGACAACGGCGGCGCGCAGCAGCGGCCGGCGTCTGACGAACATGGCTCTGCCCCCCGATTAGCTCTGCCCCCGGGTCAGATGTCCTGAGCCGGCAGCGACAGCCCGAGCGCGACCATGATCTCTGGTGCGGCGGAGATCGCCTTCGGACCGCCGACCTGGGGTGCGATCGCGCGCAGGACGCCGAGGATGTCCCTGGGCGATGCGCCGGCCTCGATCGCGTTGGCGATCTGCCACAGGTAAGAAGCCGGTGGCGAGTCGAGCGCGATCAGGGCCGCGATCTTGACCAGCGCGAAGCTGCGTGGATCGAGGCCGCTGTCTTCCCTGGCCGCCTCGCGCAGTTCCAGCGCTTCGCCGAGTACCTCGACGTCACCGAGTGCGAGGCCGGACAGCGCGCGCTGGGTGTCGGCGTCTACGTCCACGTGTACGGTCGTGCTCACTAGCGGCTCCCTTCGCCGTGGATTCTGACGGGTCCACGTTGCCGCTAGGAGTCACCGGGCGCACCACCCCAGGCGGGTGATCAGCAGTGGTCGGACGGCGGAACGTCGAGGGTGGGGTTGCGGCCGAAGAAGCCGGTTGGCTTCAGCGTGAACCCGCACCGGGCCACTGGCATCACCGGCCAGTCCTCTGGCCTCGGGAAATGCACCGGGCCGAAGGTGTGCCAGAGCACGAGGTCGGTGCCGTCGAGGTCCCGGTCGCCGGCGATGTAGGCCGGCAGCCCGCCGCCGCCGGGATGCTGGTTCACGAAGTCGCCGGCCGGATACCGCTGGTCCGGGTCGTACCTGGTCACCCAGAGGTGGTTCGTGGCGAAGCCGGCCCTTGCGTGCACCGACGACTGCGGGTCAGCTAGCAGCACGGGATTGGCTTCGGGATACAGCGTGTAGGCCGTTGGCCGGCCGAACCGGTTGACGTTCTCGGTGCTGATTACTCGCCAGGTCCGCCCGCGGGTGGCGTCCGCCCGCCGGGCGGCGGCAGACTCGCTGGTCAGGCGGGTGACCGAATGCGTGATCGCGTTGCCGTAGGGGTTATCGGGGCCGATGGGGACGCCGGTCGCGTCGACTTCCTCGACCGCGTTAGCCAGGCCGTCGATCGTCATGTCCAGCCGGGCGCTGAACAGGTGCTGGTGCACCGGGGCGCCGAGCCCGGGCGCGACCTGCGTGGAGTACGGGTAGTCGGGGCCCGGATAAGCGGCCGTGAAGAGCGCGCCGGTCATCTTGACCTCGAACTCAATGGCGCCGTCGAGGTAGAAGTACCAGTAGAAGCCGTAGTCGTAGTTGCCGACGGTCGTAAAGAAGGACACGACGAGCCGGCGTTGCCGGCGGGACTGGGACGAGCCGTTGAAGATGTCGAAGTGCTTCCACAAGATGCCGGCGTCTTCTTCGTGATCGTTCGCGGCTCGCCAAAATCGTCGGCGACGGTGGCGTCCAGGTAGGCGATCTCGCCCAGGCAGTCGCAGCCGAGCTTGAGCGAGTTGGCCCACTTGCCGACGAGGTACTCGCCTGAATCGAAGTACGTCTGCCAGTACCTGAACCTCGGGTCGCCGTAGGGCACGACCATCTCAGGAATGGAGGCGCGGTACATCACCGGGCGTTCCTGACCCTTATCGGCCAGGCTGATCTGGTGCAGGGTCAGGCCCTCGCGCGCGTCGAAGCCGATCCGCATCGACCAGTTCTGCCAGGTCAGGTGATGGCCGGTGAGAGTAAAGCTCGGGCCGTCCGGCTGGGTGATGTCGATGCGCCGCAGGTCGGTGCGCAGCGGGCCGCGCACGGCCGGGTCGTCGTAGTCGCCGGACTCGGCCGGTACCGGGTTTTCGAATTCGTCGACGACCTCGAAGACGCGCCGCTCGATAAGGTCGAAGTAGGCGGCCACGCCGTCGACCGGATGCGACCAGGCGTAATCGTGCTCGTCAGCCTGGACGAAGGCCAGCACCCGCACCATCCGGCGGCGCTGCTCGTCCTCGATGCCGAACGAGCCGGCCGTTAGCGGGCACGTCCTGATCTTGGTGACGTCGGTCAGGCCGCGCCTGGCCATCGCCGCCCGCCAGGCAGGATCGGCCCGGACGACCTCCTCGACCACGGCGAAGTCCTGGTCGAGGATCGGCACCTGCCCGTCGACCAGCGGGTCAAGCACCCGGCGGCTTACCACGCGCCGCTCGCCGAGCGAGAGGACCACGTCGGCCGACTCGCCGGTGGCCACGTCGATCAGGAACGCCCGCAGGCGCCGGTCTGGCTGGTGATCATCCCGTCCGAGCACGTCGTGCTTGGACGGTTCCTCCAGGCCGTAGTACGCGAACCTGACCGACTCGGCGAGCAAGCCAGCCGTCGCCAGGATCTGCCGTCCGGCCAGGAACTCAGGACCGGTGGCCGGATCAAAGGGGTGTGCGGGCTGCGCGTCGGGGTTGCCGGCCGGCTTGATCGCCGTGTCAGTCATCTGATCGAACTCCTGTTACTCGTCGGCGATGATCGAGCCCGCCCGTTCGCCGAGGGTGGGGTCGCGGCGGTTGAGGATGTAGGCGTAGCCGATCGCGAGGATCACGATCCCCAGCGCGAGGTAGGGGAACCAGCTGTACGGCGCCGACTGGCCCGGCTTGACCAGGTAATACATGGGTACGGCGATCGCGATCATGCCGAGAACCGGCAAGACCACGTGCTTGACGATGTTGAACTGCTCAGGCAGGAAGCGCCGGTAGTAGAACGGCAGGGCCAGGTTGGCCAGGAAGTACACGACCAGGACGAGAATCGTGCCCATCGTGGAGGACTCGAAGAAGAAGTTGAGCGGGTCCATGCTGCCCGAGTACTTGTGGCCGCCGAGCAGGTGCAGTAGCGCCCAGACCAAGATAATGGCGCCCGCTACGCCGGTGAAGGTGAGGAGCGCGTTCACCGGCGTCCGGCGGACCGGGTGAACCCGGCCGATCCAGCTCGGCAGCAATCCCTCGCGGCCGGCGTTGAAGATCAGGCGGGCCTGGCTGTTGATTGCCGAGATCAGCACGCCGAGCGTCGAGGTCAGGCCGGCCAGGTAGGCGAAGAACGCGAAGCTGGCGAGTATGCCCTGGGCCACGGTGATGAAGGGGATCGGGGCCGCGCCGAGCTTGGCACCGTTGTACCCGAAGCCGCTCACGGTCGCGTAAGCGAAGACCACATAACTGACGACCATGAGCGCGATGGACAAGAACACGGCGCGCGGGACGTTGCGGCGCGGATTGCCGGTCTCTTCGGCGAGCGCGGCCGAGTTCTCCCAGCCGATGAACAAGTAGATCGCGAGCGGGAACCCGGCGGCTAGGCCCGTGAAGCCTTTGGTGATGTGGGACGGCTCGAACGGGACAAGTGACAGGTGTGCACCGTGCTTGATGAGCGCTGCGACCGAAACGATGATCAGCACCAGCATCTCGAAGCCGAAGAAGAACCCGGCCAGCTTGGTCGACACCCCGACGCCACGCATGGTCATGAATACTGCTCCGCCGGTCAGGATGACCGACAAGATGATCCACGGGATGTTCCAATGGAGGTAGTGCTGGAGGGTATCGGCGAGGAAGCCGCCGGAGATCGCCAGCACCGACGAGATCGCGATGATGTAGCCGGCCCCGCACAAGATCGCCGTGGTGACCGCGCTGGTGCCGCCGAACGTCTTGCCGACGAACGAGATGAACCCGCCGGTCGACGGGTGGGCGCGGGAGAACTGTGCCAGCGTGTTGCCGAGAAGGGCGATCGCGATTCCGGCCACGATGATCGTCAGCGGTGCTGCCACGCCGGCGGTCGCCACAAGGAACGCGAACCCGAAGAAGAAGCTGTAGGCCGGGCCGATGTTCGCCATCGTCGAGGCCGAGATGTCGATCAGGGACAGCGCGCCCCGATGCAGCCGGTCCGCGGACTCGGGTGCCTTCGTCTCAGTGAACGGCACTTGCGCTGCTTCGCTCATGTCCATTCCTCATTTCTGCCGCTCCCCTGCGAAGCGTTGCCTGAATTGTCCGCTCTAGTGACACCTGGGACAAGATCTTGATTAGTACGGATAGTTGGCGGGTCCGTCGGTGAACACGGCCTCAGGCCAGGCCTGATCGGCAGCTCCCATGTTCGCTCCTGTTGGCAAGCGCTTTCCAATTGCGGCAACGTATCTTGCGGATGCGGGGCTGCGCAAGGTCAGTGACCGGGCGGCGGTTTGGTCGTGCTCTCGCGCAGGATGACTTCGCCTGGGACCGGGATCACCCTCGGCCTGCTCGGCGGCCCCTCGGTAAGGATCAGGCTGGCCGCCAGTTCGCCCATCCTGGTCAGCGGCAGCCGGACGGTGGTCAGCGGCGGGTAGACATCGCGCAGCGTCGAGATGTCATCGAAGCCGGCCAGGCCGACGTCACCGGGAACCGAAATTCCGGCCGCCCGCAGCCGGGCGAGCGCGCCGACCGCCATCACGTCGTTGACCGCGAACACGCAGTCGGGCAGCGGGCGGTCCGAAGCCAAGATCGTGCTCATCGCCTCGTAGCCGCCGTCCCTGGTGAACGCGCCGCGGATGATGTCGGCCTCGTTCAGGCTGACGGACCAGTCCGCGAGCCCGGTCTGGAAGCCGTCAAGCCGGTCGCGCGCGGTCAGCAGATCGCGCGGCCCGGCCAGCACCGCGAACCGGCGGTGTCCCTGCGTGACCAGGGCTCTGGCCAGGGCCTGGGCGCCGGCGGCGTTCTCGGGCAGGATCGTGTCGATGTCGAGCAAGTCCTGGCCGATGCAGGCCGCGCGGCCGCCTGAGCCGATGAACGCGGCGACTTCGGTGCCGAGCTCGGCGAGTGCGGATGAGTCGGTCGAGCGGCTGCCGATGATGATCACCGCGCGGGCTCGCTGCGCTCGCATCAGCGCCACGTACTCGCGCTCCCCGTCCTCGCCCGGTGTGCTCGACAGGCAGACCAGGAGCTCGCGGGGGTGGGCGACCTCGATCAGGCCGGCCGCGATCGAAGAGAAGTACGGGTCGGCGATGTCATGCACGACCACGCCGATCATGTTGCTCTGGCCGGTCGCGACGGCGCGGGCCTGCAGGTTCGCGGTGTAGCCGAGTTCGGCGGCGGCCTGATTGACTCGGTGGGCGAGTTGGCTGCCTACTCGCCTTGGCCCGTCGCTCAGCACCCGGGAGGCCGTGGTCAGAGACACGCCGGCCCGGTCGGCGACGTCCTGCAGGGTGACCACGCGCAGCTCCCGTATCTTGACCAGCAATCGGAGGCCAGCCTAATCTCGGAAAGCACTTTCCAATAGATAGATTAGCTAGCACCGTGGGCGGAGGGCTGTGTCCCGCAAGGTCATCACTGTCGCAGTCAACGGGGTCACCGGCCGGATGGGATACCGGCAGCACCTGGTGCGTTCCCTGCTCGCGATCCGCGAGCAGGGCGGGGTCAGCCTTCCCGACGGCACCACGGTCTATCCCGAGCCGATCCTGGTCGGCCGCAGCGAACCCAAGCTGCGCGCGATCGCGGAGCGGCACGGACTCGCGCGCTGGTCGGTGAACCTGGACGAGGTGCTCAGCGACGGGGCGGTGGAGGTGTACTTCGACACCCAGTTGACCGCCGCCAGGGAGCTGAGCATCGCCAGCGCGATCGCGGCCGGCAAGCACATCTATACCGAGAAGCCGGTCGCCGGCTCGCTCGACGGTGCGATCCGGCTGGCCCGTGCGGCTATCGATGCCGGGGTAACCAACGGCGTCGTGCAGGACAAGCTGTTCCTGCCCGGCATGATCAAGTTGCGCAGGCTGATCAAGGACGGCTTCTTCGGACGGGTGCTGTCGATCAGGCTCGAATTCGGGTACTGGGTGTTCGAAGGCGACACGATCGCCGCTCAGCGCCCGTCCTGGAACTATCGCGAGGAAGACGGCGGCGGGATCGTGCTCGACATGTTCCCGCACTGGCAGTACCTGCTCGAGGAGCTGTTCGGGCGCATTGAGGCCCTGTACGCCCGGCGAGTCACGCACGTGCCGCGTCGCTGGGACGAGTCAGGCAAGCCCTACGACGTAACCGCGGACGACGCCGCCTACGCGGTGCTCGAGTTCGAAGGTGGCGTCGTCGGCTCGGTGAACTCATCGTGGGCAGTCCGGGTCAACCGGCGCGAGCTGGTCGAGCTGCACGTCGACGGAACGCACGGCAGCGCCGTCGCCGGCTTGCGTAACTGCTCCGTGCAGCCCCGCGTCTGCACTCCGATGCCGGTGTGGAATCCCGACCTGCCCGATCCGATCGACTACCTGGCGCAGTGGACGGACGTGCCTGACAACCAGGCATTCGACAACGGGTTCAAGGTGCAGTGGGAGCTGTTCCTGACCGCGGTGGCGACCGGCCAGCCGTTTCGCTGGGACCTTGCCGAGGGCGCCAAGGGCGTTCAGCTGGCTGGGCTCGCACTGGCCTCGTCCGCGCAGGGCCGCCGGGTCGACGTGCCGCCGCTGCCAATCTGATGACCTCCTTCTGCCCGCCCAGCCCGCCTTACCCGCCGCCGAAGGCCAGGAGCGTCTACGCCGCCGCGCATGTCGCCGCGTTTCCGGACGGCGGCATCGACTGGGACGCGACACTGGCGTTTCGCGAGCATCTGTGGGCGCATGGCTTCGGCGTCGCCGAGGCCATGGATACCGCCCAGCGCGGCCTGGGCCTGTCGTTCGAGCAGGCCGGTGAGCTGATCACCCGGTCGGCCGCGCGCGCGGAGCAGCTCGGCACGGCGATCGTCAGCGGCGCTGGCACCGATCAGCTGCCGGGCGGCGCGCACTCGCTGGAAACCGTTGTGGCCGCGTACGCCGAGCAGCTCCGATTCGTGCAGGCGACCGGCTCGCAGGTGATCGTGATGGCCAGCCGCGCGCTCGCCGCGAGCGCCCGGTCGGCGGGCGACTATCTCGGCGTCTACACCGAGCTGCTGCGGCACGCTGACCAGCCGGTGATGCTGCACTGGCTAGGCGAGGCGTTCGACCCGGCGCTGCGCGGCTACTGGGGGAGCGAGGACTTCGCGGCCGCCGCGGACACCGTGATCGAGCTCATCGGCCGGGCCGACGGCAAGATCAGCGGGGTCAAGCTGTCCGTGCTGGACGCGGGCCACGAGATCGCGATGCGGCGGCGGCTGCCGCCAGGCGTGCGGCTGTACACCGGAGACGACTTCCACTACGCCGAGCTGATCAAGGGCGACGCGCAGGGCCACAGCGACGCGCTGCTCGGCGCTTTCGCGGCGATCACGGCCCCCGCCGCCGCCGCCCTGGCCGCGCTCGATCGGGGCGACCTAGCCGGTTACGACGCGGCGATGAACCCGACCGTTCCATTGAGCCGGCTGATTTTCGAGGTGCCCACGTTCGACTACAAGGTTGGCGTCGCGTTCCTGGCCTGGCTGAACGGCCTGCAGCCGCACTTTGCGATGCTCGGTCAGCTGCAGCAGCGCCGGTCAGCCGAGCACCTAGCCAAGGTCTACGAGCTAGCTGAAAAGGCCGGGGCGCTGATCGACGTGGGGCTAGCGTCTAGGCGATGGGCTCAATTCCAGGCCGCGCAGCCATGATCAGTACCGAGCGGCTCTCGCTGAATCAGGCGACGGTGCGTCCCCTGTCGGTAGCCGAGACCGCCAGCCTGTGCGTCCGGCACGACATTCCGGCCATCGGGCTCTGGCGCGAACAGGTCGCCGAGTACGGGCTGGCCCACTGCGCCGAAACCGTCCAGGCGGCCGGATTGCACGTGTCAAGCCTGTGCCGGGGCGGCTTCTTCACTCACCAGGACGCGCGGGCCCGGGCGGCCGCGCACGACGACAACCGGGCGGCGGTACGCGAGGCGGCGGCGCTCGGCGCGGACACCCTGATCCTGGTGTCCGGCGGGCTGATTCCCGGCAGCAAGGATCTCGGGCTGGCCCGCCGGATGATCGCTGACGCGATCGGCGAGCTCGTGCCGGTCGCCCAGGCCGAGGGGGTGACGCTCGGGATCGAACCGCTGCATCCGATGTTCTGCGCCGACCGTTGCGCGATTTCCAGGCTGGGCGAGGCCGTCGACCTGGCCCTGCAGTTCCCGGCTGACGCGGTCGGGGTGGTGGTCGATACCTACCACGTGTGGTGGGACTCGGCGCTCGCGGCCGACCTCGAGCGGGCGGCCGGACGGATCGTCAGCTATCAGGTCTGCGACTGGATCCTGCCGCTGCCCGCCGACGTGCTGCTCGGCCGCGGGCACCTCGGCGACGGCTTCATCGACTTCCGCTCGATCACGAGACTGGTTCTCGCGGCCGGATATGAGGGCTACGCCGAGGTCGAGATACTCAACGCCGAGATCTGGAACGCGCCGCCGGACGAGACCGCCGCGGAGGTCAGGCACCGGTTCACCGAGCTGCTGGGATGACATGCTGAATCGGTGAGGGTATCGGATGGACTCCAGGCCAGCTTCCAGTCTGCGGCCCGCGCCGCGTTCGGGCCATCGCGTCGGCTGGCGTTCGATGACGGCTTCTCCGCCGTTGGCTATCTCTGGAATGAGGAAGAAAGCTTCTGGCCGGCTGTTTCGCCGCCGCCGGGTTACGACCCGCTGACGGACCCGTTTTCCGACGCCAGCGGGGCTGGCCTGTTCGAGGCCGCGCACGGGCTGCTGACCGGGCTCGGCGTCCGGGTGCCCGAGATCTATCTACTCGACCGGACCGGTGCGTTCTGTGACGCCGACGTGGCTCTGGTCGAGCAAGTGCGGGCCGGGAAGCTGGAGGAACTGCTGCGCGTCGATGTCGGCGCCGCCGCCGAGGTGATGGCGCGGCTCGCGGGCACTGGAGCTGATGTACGGCTGCCGTGCCGAGGGCTTCGGCAAAGTCGGTTCCACCCGCCCGGGTGGCCGGGCGGGCGGGTCTTGCGAGCAGGTCGTCCTTGACCGGGTGCTTATCGACTCTGACTACCCTGAGCGCGAGTTCATGATCCAGATCGCCGAGTACAACACGGACCGGGTGTTGAGTTCCATCGGGGATACCGCCTGCGGGGGTCCGAGCGCCCCCGCAGGCGGCTGAGTGCCTAGGAGGACTGCAGGACGTCTTCGGTCTGCGCCGTGTCCTCGGTGCCGCGCCAGAAGGCGATCTTGTCGTTCTTGAACCTGAAGAAGTGGTGCAGGTTGTTCACCATCGTCCGGCCCGTGT
>WNEY01002734.1_pt1 | contig 13026 bp, 11 predicted proteins | sample 5400531 | NCBI WGS metagenome assembly WNEY01 (sample SAMN13153338, study PRJNA577476) | soil metagenome | isolation source: 200 cm saprolite under Douglas fir tree site 1 | place: USA:California | collected 2015-04-18
CGAGGTGCCGTTCCTGCGCGCCATCGAGAAGCTGATCCGTGCCTCGATCCCGGCGACCGACCGGCGCTCGTCCCGCCCCGCCGCAAGGCATCCGAACGGCGGCCGGCCGCCGCACGGCTCCGTGGCGCAACAGAAAGAGCGGCAACGTCGCGGGCACGGTGCCCCCTCCAAACGCCAGCCGCCGGCGCGCCAGAACGGCGCGCGGCGCCATGATCCGAACAATCTCGCCACCATCCCGTTCATGCAACCGACGGCGAGGCCAATATCCCAGCCGGCGCCGGCGGCGCTGTCCGTCACCCCCAGGGAGTAATGCATGGCGAAGGAAGAGCTGATCGAGATGGAAGGCCTCGTCGTCGAGATCCTGCCCGACGCGCGCTATCGCGTTCAACTCGACGGCGGTCATACGATCATCGCCTACACGGCCGGCAAGATGAAGAAGAACCGCATCAAGACGCTTGCCGGCGATCGCGTCACCGTCGAGATGTCGCCCTACGACCTGGAGAAGGGCCGGCTCATTTTCCGTCACAAGGACGAGCGCGCCACGACCGCCCGCCGCCCGCCCGTGCGGCAGCAATTTCGGCGGCGCTGAGCCGCGGCGGTGCCAGCGCCGCAATCCCGCTGTTCCGTGAAGGAGTGTGATCGATGCATATTTTCATGTTCAAGTCCGGGGCCAAGAGCGAGCTGTGCGCCTTTGCGGGCGATCCGCAGGGGACCAAGCTGCCGGAGCGGCACGGGCCGTGGCACGCCACCGGCGTGATCCGGCCCGACAAGGCGCCGCCGCACAATTTTTCCCGCGGCGTGATCGAGAAAGCGATCGCCGACCACGGCTTTCAGCTCTGGCGCATGAAGTCCAAAGAGAATGAACAGGTGGACGCCTGACCGGCGCATCCGAGCGCCGTTGCCGCCTTGTCCTGCGGCCTTGTGTCTGACGCACCGAGAGTCACAATAATGCATCGGCGCGGGCATCCGATGCTTGCATGAGCATCGGCGGTGCGGCGCGGGAGGATCCATGGACAACACCGAGCAGATCTGGCGGCTGGTCGATGCCAAGAAGGCGGCATTCGCGGCGCTGAGCGACCGCATCTGGGGCATGCCCGAGCTGCAGTATGTCGAGCGCCGCTCGGCCGGCGAGCACATCGCCGAGCTCGGGCGCCAGGGCTTCCGCATCACGGCCAACGTGGCCGACATCCCGACGGCGGTCGTCGGCGAAGCGGGCGAGGGCGGGCCGGTCATCGCCTTCCTCGGCGAATACGACGCGCTGCCCGGCCTGAGCCAGGAGGCGGGCGTCGCCGAGCCGCGTCCCGTCGAGCCGAACGGCCCCGGCCACGGCTGCGGCCATAATCTGCTCGGGTCCGCCGCGCTGCTCGCCGCGACCGCGTTCAAGGACTGGCTCGCCGCCAACAAGATCAAGGGCCGCGTGCGCTACTACGGGTGCCCGGCCGAGGAGGGCGGCGCCGCCAAGGGTTTCATGGTGCGCGCCGGCGCCTTCGCCGACGTCGATATCGCCATCACCTGGCATCCGTCCGCGTTCTGCGAGGTGGCCGAGGCGGTCTCGCTCGCCAATACCCGCATCGATTTTCACTTCACCGGCCGCGCGTCGCACGCGGCGGCGGCGCCGCATCTCGGCCGCAGCGCGCTCGACGCCGTCGAGCTGATGAACGTCGGCGTCAACTACATGCGCGAGCACATGCCGAGCGACGCGCGCATCCACTACGCCATGCTCGACGGCGGCGGCATCGCCCCCAACGTCGTGCAGGCGAGCGCCAAGGTGCGCTACCTCATCCGCGCGCGCGAGCTGCCCGACCTGACGCGGCTGATCGAGCGGGTGAAGAAGATCGCCCAGGGCGCCGGGCTGATGACCGAAACGTCGGTCGACATGAAGGTCGTCAGCGCCGTGTCGAACCTGCTCGGCAACACGCCGCTGGAGAAGGCGATGTACGAATGCTGGCAGCGCCTCGGCCCGCCGCCGTTCGACGAGATCGACCGCGCCTTCGCGCGAAAGATCCAGGCGACCCTGTCGGACGAGGATATCGCCACCGCCTATCGCCGGGTCGGCCTGCCGCGCGGCGACGTGCCGCTGTGCGATCAGGTGGCGCCGATGGGATTGAAGCGCACGCCGATGGTCGGCTCGACTGACGTCGGCGACGTGAGCTGGGTGGTGCCGACCGTGCAGGCGCACTGCGCGACCTACGCGATCGGCACGCCCGGCCATTCCTGGCAACTGACCGCCCAGGGCAAGACGCCGGCGGCGCACAAGGGCATGGTGCACGTCGCCAAGGTGATGGCCGCGACCGCGGTGCAGGCGCTCGGGGACGAGACGCTGATCCCGCGCGCCATGGCCGACCTCAAGGCGCGCACCAGGGAGCACCCCTACGTCTGTCCGATCCCCGCCGACATCGGCCCGCCCCTCGATATGGCGGCGGCGTGAGCCCAGTAGGGCGGTTTTTCGCGCGTTGCGATCTAAAGATGACCGGTATGAGCGACGAGAGCGCGAAACTGATAAAGGTGAGTCCAGCCGGCGGCCATGCTCTGCGCGTGCGCTTCGCCGGAGAGCGGCGCGAGCGCGAGCTCGACCTGACCGGCCTGATCGCCCGCAGCGTGCACTTCGCACCGCTGTTGGACGATGCCGAGACTTTCGCCAAAGCGACGATTGTCGAGGACGGTCTTGGCGTGGCTTGGCCGGTCAAGACGAAATGGGGACGTCTCGACGTCTCCGCGTCGACGCTTCGGCGAATATGGGAAGAGCAGCAGCCGATGACGGGAGCCGATTTCGCGGAATGGCGAAAATCGTTAGGGCTGTCGCTGACCGAAGCAGCCAAGCTGCTCGGCGTCGGTCGGCGTACGATCATGGCCTATCTGAACAAAGATGAATTGCCGGCCGTCGTTGCGATTGCCTGCCGGGCGCTTGCTCGCGATCGGCACCTTTTGGCGGCGCACTACGTGCCCGCGCGGAAAATCAACCGACCCGCGGCGTAAAGGCGGGCAGTAGCACTCACCCCCCTCGGGCGGGCATTCGCAGCTTGAACGAAGTTTTCGTCGAACTTGCCCGCCCGCGCGAGGGCAAGTTTCGAGTCCGAGATCCGTGTCGTCTGCTCGCCGAACGTCTGCGTTCTTGGCTGTGCACAGCAATAGTGCTGCATTGACGGCGCGGGAAGCCGGTGTACGGTCGGTGCATGCCGCGCGAATCACTGGCGACAGTTGCAAACGCCTTGCGGGCGCCGGGAGCGGCGCGGCCGCGCAAGCCCGCGAAGCGGAGCGATGCCCGCACCGTGCTCGACCGGCCCGCTCCGCCGCAGGGGTGGCGGACGACCGATGAGGACGAAATCGCGCTCCGCCGCTGGCGGGGACGCACCGAGATCGTCGCCATCGAGGCGCTCGAAAGCGGGCACCCGTTCTTCGGCACGTTCCGCACTCGATCCGGGACCGGCGGTTCGTACGAGGTGGAGATTCGCAGCCTCGATGACGCATCCAATTCTTGCGGATGCATCGATCACCGCGTCAACGGGCTCGGCACCTGCAAGCATATCGAGGGGGTCATCGCCGCACTCCATCGGCGTGGCGCCAAAGCCTTTCGACAGGCAGCCGTCGAAGGCGGCGACCGGGTGGAGATATTCGTCGATCGCCGTGAAACACCCGCGCTGACGGTCACGCGGCCCTGCGACCGAGCGGACACGCAAGCGGCGTGGAACTGGCTGCAGCCGCATCTTTGTGCTGACGGGACGCTCGATACCGATGCGGACAAGATCGAGACGCTGATCGAGGAATGGCGATCGGCTCCGGCGAAGATCCGCCGTGTGATTCGCGTGTCGCGCCACCTCGGTCCATGGCTCGAGCGCATCAAGCGCCGGCGCTCACAGCTGGAAGCGCGGGCGGCATTCCTCGCCGAGATCGAGGCCGGGCGCGCCAGTCTCGACTTTCTGCGCCTGAAGCTCTTGCCGTACCAGCACGAGGGCATGCTGCATCTGGCGTTCGGCGAAAGAGTTCTGCTCGCCGACGAGATGGGGCTCGGCAAGACGGTGCAGGCAATCGCCGCCTGCGAACTGCTCGCCCGGCGCAAGGACCTCGCGCGCGTGCTGGTGGTGTGCCCGGCTTCGCTCAAGGCGGAATGGGAAGAGCAGATCGCACGATTCACGGATCGGCCGACGAAGTTGGTGTTTGGCCCGCGGCCGCAACGGCTTGCCGCTTACCGCGAGCCGCCCTTCTTCACGATCGTCAATTATGAGCAAGTGCTCACCGACATCGATGACATCAACGCCGTCCTTGCCCCGGATGTGGTGGTGCTCGACGAGGCGCAGCGGATCAAAAATTGGCAAACCAAGACAGCGCGCCGAGTGAAGTCGCTTCGCTCGTCCTATGCATTCGTTTTGACCGGTACGCCGCTCGAGAACCGGATCGACGAGCTTTATTCGATCGTCCAGTACCTGGACCCGGAGCTGGTCGGGCCGCTGTTCCGGTTCAATCGGGAGTTCTACCGGCTCGACGAGCGCGGGCGTCCGACCGATTACCAGAATCTGGCGGAGCTGCGCCGGCGCGTCGGGTCGGTGATGCTGCGCCGGCGCAAGTGCGACGTGGAGAAGGAACTGCCCGGCCGGACGGTGAAGACCTATTTCGTTCCGATGGTCGAGGAGCAGCTGAAACGCTACGAGGATTACCGCGTTCCTGCGGTCCGCCTCATTTATCAGTCGCAACGCCGGCCACTGACCCAGGCGGAGTTTGACCGGCTGCAAATGCTGCTCGCCTGCATGCGAATGATCTGCGACACGCCGGCGATTCTCGATCCGACCTGCCGGGTGAGCCCGAAACTCGAAGAGCTGGAACGCATCCTCAACGACCTGTTCGAGGAGCCGGATCGCAAGGTCATCGTGTTCTCGGAATGGGAACGCATGCTGGAACTCGTGCGCGAGCTCGCGGCCGAGATGGGCATCGAAGCGGCTTGGCACACCGGCTCCGTGCCGCAGCAGCGCCGGCGCGCGGAGATCATGCGCTTCAAGAAAGACCCGATGTGCCGCCTGTTCCTGTCGACCGACAGCGGGAGCGTCGGTCTCAATCTCCAGGCTGCGAGCGCGGTGGTCAACCTCGATCTGCCGTGGAACCCGGCCAAGCTCGAGCAGCGCATCGCCCGCGCGTGGCGCAAGCATCAGACCCGCTCGGTGAGCGTGGTCAATCTGGTCTGCGAAAACTCGATCGAGCACGGAATTCTGCATCTGCTCGGACAGAAGCAGGCGTTGGCCGGGGGCATTCTCGACGGCGAGGGCGACATCGCAAAGCTGAAAATGCCCTCCGGCCGTGCGGCCATGATCGAGCGCATGCAAGCGATGATGCAGGCGGCCGACGCCGTCGCGCCGGCCATCGTTGCCGCGGACGAAGCGATTGCGGAGGAGTTGCGGCAGCGTTACGGCGAGCGCGCCCTGTTTATCGAGTCGCGCCAGGGCAGCGACGGCCGCCTGCGTGTGCTTGCGGTTCTCGACCTTGACCGCGAGGCGCTTGCCGCCGAGACCAAGCGGCTCGCGGCGCGCGGCGCTGGCGCCGCGCCCGATGTCGAGTTGATCGACCGCGCCACCTGGTTTGCGATGCGGCGCCTCGAGGCGACGGGGATGCTCAAGCTTGCTGATGGGACGAGCCGCGTGCTGCACCGGGCACCCGAACTGGCCGGCGCCGATCAGGTTCCCGGCGACCCGGCGAGTAGGCTCGCGGAATTGCTCAAACAGGCGGAACGGTCCCTGCGGATGGCGAAGGTGCTCGCTGCCGGAGGCTTCCCGGAAGAGGCATCGCCGCTGATCGCGCGGGCGATCGGCCACGGCGCGGCGGCCAAACTCTCGCTACTCGGCGAGCTGTCAGCCGGCATCTCGATGGCGACGCCTGCTCAGACGCGCGCTCTCGTCGAGCGCGGCGCTTTGCCGTCCCGAACCTTGGCCACGCTCGCGACGCTGGGACCCGGCACCGGCGTGCCGTCGGGCGCCGAACTCGGGCACTTGTTCGAGGAAACGGCGCAGATCCTCGCAGCGTGCGATCAAGTCGGGAACGCGCTGGCTCGAGCCGCGTAAGGACGGGCGGTATCTGCTCAGTCCTGCGACTTTGGTTCAAGAATGACTGCGCTGCCGTGGCGCCGAATGCGCACTTCATCACCGCGTCGCTTACCGCCCCTGATAGGCGGGCGTGCGCACCACGAGGCCGTCGAGCGCTTCCTCGACCTTGATCTGGCACGACAGGCGCGAGGTCGGCTGCACGTCGAAGGCGAAGTCGAGCATGTCTTCCTCCGCCGTCGAGCGCGGCACCAGGCGGTCGGCCCAGGCCTCGTCCACATGAACCATGCAGGTCGCGCACGAGCACGCGCCGCCGCATTCGGCGACGATGCCGCTGATGCCGTTGCGGATGGCGGTCTCCATCACGGTCGAGCCGATCTCCGCCTCGACCGTGTGGGTGGTGCCGTCGTGCTCGATGAAGGTGATCCGCGGCATGTCTTGTCTGTATGCCGTGTTTAGGGGATTGGGACCTCACCTGCAATATAATGCATATCGCGCCCCCGGCGACCCGCTCGCCGGGCGATGCCCCGCGGCCCCGAAACCGGGCCATGATTCCCCCGATTTGTGCCGCTCCGAATGCGGCGGGGATGACTAGACTCCGGCGCCGTCCTGCCGGCACGGCGTCGATGGGAGAGAGTGACCTTGCCGGAGCTTCCTGCCGGTCGAACCGCCTACAACGCCGCGGCCGAGTTCGTCGATGCCGACCTTGCGCGCGGCCTCGGCGACAAGCTGGCGTTCACGGACGGCGGGCGCTCGATCACCTATGCGCAGCTGCGCGAGCGCACGGTGCGGGTCGCGGACGCCCTGCGGTCGCTGGGCCTGCGGCCGGAGAACCGGGTCGCCCTGCTGCTGCCCGATACGGTCGACTATCCGGCCGTGTTCTGGGGCGCGATCCGCGCCGGGATCGTCGCGGTCCCGTTCAACACGTTCCTGCCGGCGGATCAGTACGCCTACATGCTGGCCGACAGCCGCGCCTCGGCGATCGTCCTCGCGGCATCGCTCGCCGAATCCATCCTGCCGGTTCTCGACCGCGCGCCGCATCTGCGCACGGTCGTCTTGGTCGGCGCAGGCGTCGCGGACAAGGCCGGCTTTGCGCCCCGCGAGGTCCATCTCCTCGATGAGCTGCTTGCACGCTGCGCGCCGGTGCCGTTCGCGGCGCCGACCGTCGCCGACGAAGTCGCGTTCTGGCTCTACACGTCCGGCTCGACCGGCGACCCGAAGGCGGTGAAGCACGTGCATGCGAGCCTGATGGCGACTGCAAAACTCTTCGGCCAGGCCGTTCTCGGCATCCGCAGCGACGACGTGGCGTTCTCGGCCGCAAAGCTGTTCTTCGCCTATGGGCTCGGCAACGCCATGTCGTTTCCCATGTCGGTCGGCGCCTCGACCGTGCTGCTGCCCGACCGGCCGACGCCCGAGTGCGTGCTCGACGTGATGCGCAAGCATCGCCCGACCATCTTCTACGGCGTTCCGTCGCTTTATGCGGCCCTGCTCGCGCGCAAGGATTTGCGGCGGGGGGCCGGCTCCGATCGCCTTCGCCTGTGCGTCTCGGCCGGCGAGGCGCTGCCGGCGCACATCGGCGAGCGCTGGCGAGATATCGTTGGGGTCGACATTCTCGATGGCATCGGCTCGACCGAGATGCTGCAGACCTTTCTCAGCAACCGTCCGGGCGACGCGCGCTGCGGCTCGACCGGCAAGCCGGTCCCCGGCTATGACGCAAAAATCGTCGACGAGAGCGGCGATGAAGTGGGCGACGGGCAGATCGGCGAATTGATCGTGCGTGGACCCTCGGCCGGGGAGGGCTACTGGAACCAGCGGGCGAAGAGCCGGCGTACCTTCGTCGGCGAATGGGTCCACACCGGCGACCGATTCCGGCGCGACGGCGACGGCTACTACCATTATTGCGGCCGCACCGACGACATGTTCAAGGTCAGCGGCATGTGGGTGTCGCCGTTCGACGTCGAGGCGGCGCTGGTATCGCATGAGGCCGTGCTCGAGGCGGCGGTCATCGGCGCAGAGGACGCCGACGGGCTGATCAAGCCGAAGGCGTTCGTCGTGCTCAAAAACGGCTATGCCGCGGACGAGCGCCTGTTCGAGACGCTCAAGGCGCACGTGAAGGAGCGCGCCGGGGCGTGGAAATATCCGCGCTGGATTGCCGTGTGCTCCGACCTGCCGCGCACGCCGACCGGCAAGATCCAGCGGTTCAAGCTGAGGGATCAGGAGCCGGGAGGCAGGCGTCAGGAGTCAGGAATCAACAGTCACGAATCCTGACGCCTGACGCCTGATCCCAGAGTGAAGCGACCAGCCGCCGCGCCAGCACGCCGGCGACCCGGCGGCGGTAGTGCCCCGGCGTGAAGGTGGTCTTCATCGCCATGATCTGGTCGCGCACCAGCACGTCGAGGCCTTTGAATACGCGGTCATCGAGCGGACCGCCGCACAGCTCGCCCGTGCCGTCGAGCAGCACGGGACGCGGGTTCGTGCCGGTGAAAGCGACGCGCAGGTCGGCGAGGCTCGTCCCCTCCCGCCGCAGGGCAACGGCAACGCCGGCGACCGGGTATTCGATCGACCGGCGGATGCGGATCTTGTCGTAGGCCGACCGCAGGCCCGGGGTGTTCTTGGCGCGCACCGCGACGACCAGTTCGCCCGGCTTGAGCGCGAGGTAATTCTTGCCGTCGCCGGTCGCCGTATCGTGGCGCGCGTAGCCGATGTAGAGCTGCGCCAGCGGCAGCGTGCGCCGACCGGCCGGCCCGGCAAGGTCGACCTCGGCGCCCAGCGTGAGCAGGGCAGGGGCAAGGTCGCCGCTGAACGTGGCGAAGCACACGCCGTGGCTCTTCGGCGCCACGTGGCAGATGTCGCCGGTGGTCTTGAGGCAATGGTTATTGGCCGAACGCCACCATTCGCTTTGATTGTAGAAGATGCAGCGCGTGTCGAGGCAGAGGTTGCCGCCGACGGTGCCCATGTTGCGCTGGGTCGGCCCGGCAACGATGTGGGCCGCCTGCGCCACGACCGGATAGTGCGCATTGACCTGCGGATGCGCAGCCAACTCGGCGAGCGTGACCGACGCGCCGATTTCGAGCGTGTGCGCGTCGGCTTGGATCGTCGTAAGCTCGGCCACCCCGTTCATTTCGATGAGCACCGGCGGGGCGACGATGCCGCGCCGGATATTGACGAGGAGATCGGTCCCGCCCCCGAGCGGCCGGCTGTCGGGATGCGCGGCGCGCGCCGCGATCGCCTCGTCGAGGCTGCGCGGGCGCAGCAGCGCGAACTCGTGCAGCGCATCCATCATGCGCCTCCGTCGATATCCGCGCTGCCGCCGCCGTTGCCGGCCGCGCGCCGGCGCTTCTCGATCGCCGCGAACACCCGGTCGGGGGTGACCGGCAGATCGTTGAAGCGAATGCCGATGGCATCGGCGATGGCATTGGTCAGCGCGGGCAGGAAGGCGGCGAGCGAACCTTCACCGGCCTCCTTGGCGCCGAACGGCCCGTGCGGATCGTTGCTCTCGACGATGCCCACCTCGATCGGCGGCGAGTCGAAGATCGTCGGCACGCGGTAATCGAGCATGTTGGCGGTGACGAGCAGGCCGTCATGATACGCGGCCTCCTCGCTCATCGCCTGGCCCATTCCCATCCACACGGATCCCTGCACCTGGCCTTCGACGGCGAGCCGGTTGAGCGCCTTGCCGCAATCGTGCGCGACCCACACCTTGTCGACGCTCACCGCGCCGGTGTCCTCGTCGACGCTCACCTCGACCACCTGGGCCGAATAGCTGTAGCCCATGGTGCCGCCGATCGCGGCGCCGCGATATTTCTTGCCGCCGTGCGACTCGGGGATGGTCGAGTAGTTTCCAGTCACGGTGATCGTGCCGGTGTCTTTGAGCGCCTCGGTGACCACCTCGTCGAACGACAGTCCCTTGTCCTGGGCGCCGGCGCGGTAAAGCTCGCCCAGGCACTCGACGTCGTCCGGCTGGGCATCGAGCTTGCGCGCCGCGGCGGCGACCAGGATGCGCTTGAGATTCTGCGCCGCCTCGATGGCGGCGTTGCCGACCATGAAGGTCACGCGCGAGGAGTAGGAGCCGTTGTCCTTGGGCACCACGTCGCTGTCGCCGGTGACGATGCGGACGCGGGAAAGATCGAGCCCGAGCACCTCGGCGACGGTCTGCACCAGCACGGTCGACGAGCCCTGGCCGATCTCCGCCGCGCCGGTGAGCAGGACGATGGAGCCGTCGAAGTCGAGCTTGAGCTTGACCGTCGCGTGCGGCTCGCCGGTCCAGTTGACCGGCTTCGACGCGCCGCTGATGTAGTGCGAGCAGGCCATGCCCAGCCCCTTGCCCCGCGCAAGTCGACCCTTGCGGGCGCGCCAGCCGCTCGCCTGTTCGACCCAGTCGACGCACTGCGGCAGGCCGTAGCTGTTCACCATCAGGTCGTTGTCGGTGAACGTCGGTGCGGTCAGATAATTGGCGCGCCGCACCGCGAACGGATCGAGGCCGAGCTCGTCCGCCATCTGGTCGAGCAGGCTTTCGAAGGCGAAGCGGATATCGACGGTGCCGTGGCCGCGGAACGCGCCGCACGGCGGCGTGTTGGTCAGCACCCGCCGGCCGACATATTTGACGTTGTGCAGGTCGTAGATGGCGTAGAGCATCGAGCCCGAATAAAGGATGGTCACGACGCCGTAGCCGCTGTGCGCGCCGCCGCGCTGGTCGCATTCGCATTCGACGGCGGTGAGGCGCCCGTCCCTGGTGAGCCCGATCTTCAGCCGGATGTCCGTCTCCGGCCGGCCGCGGTGGGTGATGAAGGTCTCCTCGCGGGTGATCATGGTGCGCACGGTGCCGCCCGCCTTGCGCGCGAGCAGGGCCGTGATCAGCTCGATGTTGAGCGCCTCGGTGCGGCAGCCGAAGCCGCCGCCGACGTGCGGCTTGATCACGCGGATGCGCGACATGTCCATGTCGAGGATATGCGCCAGCATCAGGTGCACGTAATAGGGAACTTGGGTCGAGGCATGGACGGTGATGCGCTCGCGCACCGCGTCGTATTCGGCGAGCGCCGCGTGCATCTCCATCTGGTTCTGGCACACCTCGGCGCAGTTGTAGGTCGCCTCGCGCACCAGATCGGCTTGCGCAAAGCCCTGCTCGACATTGCCCAGCTCGAACAGCACGTCGCGCTCGATGTTGTTCGGCTTGTGGGCATGGATCGCCACCGCGTCGGGCGCCAGCGCCGCGCCGGCGGTGTAGTAGGCGGGGAGAGGACGCACCTTCATGCGGATGAGCGCCAGAGCCTTGCGGGCGGTGGCGTCATCGATCGCGGCGACCGCCGCCACCGGCTCGCCCTTGTAGCGCACGCGCTCGCGCGCCAGCGGGTGCTCGCTGCGCGCGACCGGCAGCACCCCGAACGTGCGGTCGCAGTCGGCGCCGGTGACGATCGCCTTGACGCCGGGGAGCCGCGCCGCCGCCGACACATCGACCTCGAGGATTTCGCCGTGCGCGTGGGGGCTGCGGTAGATGCGGCCGGCGAGCATGCCGGGCCGGATGAAGTCGGCGGTGTATTTGGCCCGCCCGCTCACCTTCTCGGGGCCGTCGACCAGCGGCACATAGCCGCCGATCGCGCGCGCGGGCGACAGGTCGTTCACGGCGCCACTCCCGCAGCATTGAGCTCGGCGGCGTATTTCACCGCCTCGATGATCTTCACGTAGCCGGTGCAGCGGCAGATGTTGCTGCCCAGCGCCTCCATGATGTCGGCCTCGGTCGGGCGCGGATTGCGCCGCAGCAGGCCGGCCGACGCCATGATGAAGCCCGGCGTGCAGTAGCCGCACTGGGAGCCGAGCTTTTCATGGAAGCCGCGCTGCACCGCGGACAGGCGCCCGTCCTCGCCGAGCGATTCGACGGTATCGACGCGCCGGCCGGCGACGCTCGCGGCGAGCGTGAGGCAGGACAGGCGCGGCCGGTCGTCGACCAGCACCGTGCAGGCGCCGCATTCGCCGCCGTCGCAGCCGGTCTTGGTGCCGGTCAGCCCGACCAGCTCGCGCAGGTAATCGAGCAGCAGCAGGTTGTCGGGCACCGCGTCGACCCGGCGGCTGCCGTTGAGGACGAGTTCGAGAATCCGTGCCATGGCTGCCGCTCCTTCGGTCCGGCCAAATGGGACTGCGGCATGATTGTTCCATAGTATAACAATTTCCGGCGCCGCGCGCCATGGGCTCGCGGCCTTTCCGGGCGATAGCATTCCCTTTTTTCGCAGTGCACCATGCAGCGGCGCCCGGCACGGGGCTTGCCCCCGCGAGCCCGACTACACACCACTTGGCTACTTTCCGGACGAAAGATCGTGCCGGTCGATCTGGACCGATCTGTCTTCCCTGAGGGTAACCTCCAGGACTTCGTTGATCGGCTCGGTATTGCCCAGGCGATCGAGGGCCAGAACGAACAGCCGCTTCTGGATATCGAGGGTCATCAACCCGGGCGCCACGTTCAAACAGATCAAACCTGCATGCACCTCCTCGCGGCCGAGCAGCGACGTGAAGTCTATGCTATTGCTGGTGACGAGGACGTATCCGTCGTTGACGGCACGGCGCACGATCGACCAATCCCTGCGTGAGCGCATTCCAAAGCCGCGAGACGTGGGACGTTTCCCCATGGCCCCGTTCGCGCGCAAGCGCGACGAGGGCCGGACTCAGGCATTCGTCAATCAGGAATTTCACGCGCGCTGCTGATCGTCGAAAGCGAGCGTCTCGGAGGCCTTCGGAGCAGGTGAACGCCGAGCCGATTTTATCAGGGGACGTCCTCGCCGCGGGTAGGCCGTCGCGTAAACCGCCGCGAGGCGTACGCGATCCCTGTCGAGCTGCGGATAGGCGCGAACGATCGCCGCCGGAGCGTCTCCGTTTGCGAGCATCTCGGCAATATCATGCACCGGTATCCGCGTCCCTTTGAAGACGGGCGTTCCACCGAGGACGCCGGGCGCCTGGGACACGACACGCCGCGCCTTGGTCAACTGGCCGAGGCCCGTGCGCACCGCTTGCGCCG
>WNEY01002735.1_pt1 | contig 13024 bp, 13 predicted proteins | sample 5400531 | NCBI WGS metagenome assembly WNEY01 (sample SAMN13153338, study PRJNA577476) | soil metagenome | isolation source: 200 cm saprolite under Douglas fir tree site 1 | place: USA:California | collected 2015-04-18
GATGCTGCTCGCCACCACCGACGAGGTGATCGAGTGAGACGCCGCGCATTCATCGCGCTCCTCGGCGGCGCGGCGGCCGCGTGGCCGCTCGCCGCGCGCGCGCAGCAGGCCGACCGGGTGCGGCGCATCGGCGTGGTGGTGAGCGTGGCCGCGGACGATCCGGAAGGGCAGGCCCGCGTCGCGGCGTTCCTGCAGGGATTGCAGGAATTGGGCTGGACCGAGGGCCGCAACATGCGGATCGACATTCGCTGGGGTGCGGGCGATGCCGACCTCGTTCGCAGATACGCGGCGGAATTGGTCGCGCTCGCGCCGGACGTCATCCTGGCCTCTGGCGGTTCGACCATAGGGCCGTTGCTCCAGGCGAGCCGCACCGTGCCGATCGTGTTCACGCATACCACCGATCCGGTCGGCGGCGGCTTCGTCGATAGCCTGGCGCGGCCGGGCGGTAACGCCACCGGGTTTACCAATTTCGAATTCGGCATCAGCGGGAAATGGCTGGAGCTGCTCAAACAGATCGCGCCGAGCGTGACGCGAGTGGCGGTCATTCGGGATCCCGTCCAAGCCTCGGGAGGCGGGCAGTTGGGCGCAATCCAGGGCGCGGCGCCGTCGTTCGGGGTGGAGCTGAGCCCGGTCGGCGTGCGCGACGCCGGCGAGATCGAACGCGCCGTCACCGCATTCGCGCGTGGGTCGAATGGCGGCCTGATCGTGACGAGTAGCGGGTTGGCGAACGTTCATCGCGAGCTGATCATCACGCTCGCGGCGCGGCACCGACTACCCGCGGTCTACCCCAGCCGCTTCTTCGTCACCGGCGGCGGCCTGATTTCGTACGGGCCTGATCGGGCGGACCACTCCCGGCTCGCGGCCGGCTATGTCGATCGCATCCTCAAGGGCGAAAAGCCAGCCGACCTGCCGGTGCAGGCGCCGACCAAGTACGAGCTGGTGATCAACCTGAAGACCGCCAAGGCGCTCGGCCTCGACCTGCCGGCGTCGGTGCTGGCGCGCGCCGACGAGGTGATCGAATGAGAAGATGTAGGGTGGGCAAAATCGTCTGCTTGAGCGTGGCCGCGTGGGCCACCAGGGCGTTTCACGCCCGTCTTCGACGGGCTTCTGGCGTGCACGATTTTGCCCACGCGGATAGCCCGATCAGCGCGCCTTTGCCCACCCTACGATCCCGCGCCGACGAGGTGATCGAATGAGCGCGGAGATGAAACGGCGCGAGTTCATCACGCTCCTCGGCGGAGCGGCTGCTTGGCCGCTCGCGGCGCGCGCGCAACAGCCGGCAATGACCGTGATTGGCGTGCTGCACGGCGTGTCGGCAGCGCAATGGACGGACCGCATGGCTGGATTCCACCGGGGCCTAGGCGAGGCGGGGTTCGCAGAGGGCCGCAACGTGGTCATCGAATACCGCTGGGCGGAAGGCCAGTTTGACCGGCTGCCTGCCATGGCGGCCGACCTCGTCAGCCGCAAGGTTGCGGTCATCTGTGCGGGCGCGAGCGACGTCGCGATCCGGACCGCGATGGCGGCAACGAAGACGATCCCGATCGTGTTCTCGACCGCCTCCGATCCGGTCCGCGCGGGATTCGTGCCCAGCCTCGGTCGTCCGGGAGGAAACATCACGGGAATCACTTTTATGGGAGTCGAGCTTGTCGCCAAGCGGATGGAACTGTTGCATGAGGTCCTTCCTGGCGCCACCCGGATTGCCCTCCTTGTGAATCCGAACAACCCGGGCCTCATGCAGGATAACATCCAGCAGTCGGAGGCCGCGGTGCGACGCCTCGGGCTGGAGATCGTCGTTGTCAAGGCCGGGAACGAAAGCGAGATCGAAAGCGCCGTTGTCGCTGCCGTGCAGCAGCAGGCCAACGCTCTGAGCATCGGCAACGATGCGTACCTTAGCTCGCGCAGCCGGCAGATTGGCTTTTTCGCGCTCCGCCATGCGCTACCCACGATGTCGGAATCTCACGACGGCGTCGCCGCTGGCTTGTTGATAAGCTACGGTCCCAACCAGGCGGACAGTTTTCGGGAGGCCGGCCTCTATGTCGGCCGCATCCTCAAGGGCGAAAAGCCGGCCGATCTGCCTGTCATGCAGCCGACCAAGTTCGAGCTGTTCATCAATCTCACGACCGCCAAGGCGATCGGCCTGACGATCCCAGAGTCGTTCCTGCTACGCGCCGACGAGGTGATTGAATGAACCGCCGCGCGTTCATCTCGCTCATCGGCGGCGCGGCTGGCTGGCCGCTCGCGGCGCGCGCGCAGCAGGGCGAGCGGATACGGCGCATCGGCGTGCTCATGAACCTGTCCGCAGACGATCCGCAAGCACAGGCCCGCGTCGCAGCATTTCTACAGGGGTTGCAGGAAGCTGGCTGGGCCGTGGGCCGTAACGTGCAGATCGACATCCGATGGGGCATGGGTGATGCGGAACGAATTCGAAAGAACGTGACGGAATTGGTAGCGCTCGCGCCGGACGTTATCTTCGCCAATACCTTCCCGATAGTTGTGACGTTACAACAGACAACGCGCACCGTTCCGATCGTGTTCGCGGGGCTGATCGATCCGGTCGGCGCCGGCTTGGTCGCGAGCCTAGCGCGGCCGGGCGGCAACACTACCGGGTTTGCCGGGTTCGAATACGGCATGAGCGTGAAATGGCTCGAACTGCTCAAACAGATTGCGCCCCACATGACCCGGGTGGCAGTTCTTCGCGATTCCCTCACAACCGTCGGGATCGGCCAGTTGGCCGCAATCCAAGGGGTGGCGCCGTCGTTCGGCGTAGAATTGAGCCCGCTCGTCGTGCGCGACGCCGGCGAAATCGAGCCTGCCATCGCCGCGTTCGCGCGCGGCTCGAACGGCGGTCTGATCGTCACGATCGGCACGTTGGCACAAGCTCATCGCGATCTGATCATCACGCTCGCGGCCCGGCATCGGCTATCCGCGGTCTACCCCTTCCGCATGTTCGTCACCAGCGGCGGCCTAATCTCCTACGGCCCTGATCCCGTCGACCAGTTTCGGCGCGCGGCCGGCTACGTCGACCGCATCCTCAGGGGCGAGAAGCCGGCCGAGCTTCCGGTGCAGCAGCCCACGAAGGTCGAGCTGGCGATCAATGCCCAGACCGCCAGGGCGCTTGGCATCCAAATGCCCGACAAGCTGCTCGCGCTCGCCGACGAGGTGATCGAATGAACCGACGCCAGCTCGTCACATTGCTCGGCGGCGCGGTGGCTGCGCGGCCGCTCGTGGCGCGCGCGCAGCAGCCGGCGCTGCCGGTGATCGGCTTCCTCGACAGCAGGCCACCTGACGCAATGGCGAACCGTCTGGGCGCATTTCGCCGAGGCCTGAAAGAGGCCGGATATGTCGAGGGTGAGAACGTGACAATCGAATATCGCTGGGCGGAAAATCGAACCGACCGCCTGCCAGAGTTGGCGGCCGAACTGGTCCGCCGGCAGGTCACCGTGATCGTCACGACCGGCGGTACCCCTGCGGCGTTGGCCGCCAAGGCGGCAACTACGACGATCCCCGTCGTGTTCCTGGTCGGACAAGACCCGGCCAGGCTTGGTCTCGTCGCGAGCCTCGCTCGACCGAGCGGCAACCTGACAGGTATCAATCTGTTCGCTAACGAGTTGGAGGCAAAGCGGCTGGAGCTCCTGCGCGAGCTCGTGCCACGGGCTGCTCGCGTTACGGTGTTCGTCAATCCGGCCGATGTCCCGAATACCGAGGCTACCTTGCGAGACGTGGGAGCGGCCGCTCGCGCCATCGGGCTGCAAATCCAAGTTCTCAACGCCGGCACCAGCCGTGAGATCGACGCCGCCTTCGAAACTATCGGGCACGAGCGGCCGGATGCCCTGTTCATCGGAGCCTCTGCTTTCTTGAACATCCGGCGTGTTCAATTGGTCCAACTGGCGGCGTTCCACCGGCTCCCCGCGACCTATGCGTTGCGTGAATCTGCGGAAGCCGGCGGGCTGATGAGCTACGGACCCAACATTGTGGATGCATATCGTCAGTGGGCCGTCTATGCCGGCCGCATCCTCAAGGGCGCCAAGCCCGCAGACCTGCCGGTGGTGCAGGCGTCGAGGTTCGAACTCGTCATCAATCACCAGACCGCGAGGATGCTCGGCCTCACCGTGCCGCCAACGCTCCTCTCGACTGCCGACGAGGTGATCGAGTGAAGCGTCGCGAGTTCATCGCTCTCATTGGCGGCGCGGCGGCGTGGCCGCTCGCGGCGCACGGGCAGCAGCCCGAGCGCATGCGCCGAATCGGCGTGCTCACGACCCTGGCCGCAGACGATCCGGAATCACCGATTCATGTCGCAGCGTTCGCACAGGGGCTGCAGGAATTGGGCTGGACCGTCGGCCGCAACGTGCGGATCGAATACCGCTGGGGCGCGGGCGATGCGGAGCGCTATCGCAGATACGCGGCGGAATTGGTCGCGCTCGTGCCGGACGTCATCCTGGCCGTTGGCGGCCCCACCGTAGAGCCATTGCAGCAGGCGACCCGCAGCGTGCCGATCGTGTTCGTGGCGGTCGCCGATCCGGTCGGCGCCGGCTATGTCGCGAGCCTGGCGCGGCCGGGCGGCAACGTCACCGGCTTTACCGTGTTCGAATACGGCATGAGCGGGAAATGGCTGGAGCTGCTCAAGGAGATTGCGCCCGGCGTGACGAGAGCGGCGGTCCTCCGGGATTCCGCCTCACCCGCCGGGAGCGGGCAGTTGGGCGCCATCCAGGCCGTAGCGCCGTCGTTCGGGGTGGAGTTGAGCCCGATCGGCGTGCGCGATCCTGCCGAGATCGAGCGCGCCGTCACGGCATTCGCGCGCGGGTCGAATGGCGGCCTGATCGTGCCGGCGAGCGGGTTGGCCATCGTTCATCGCGAGCCGATCATCACGCTTGCGGCCCGGCACCGATTGCCCGCGGTCTACCCCTACCGCGTCTTCGTCACCGGCGGCGGCCTGATCTCCTACGGTCCTGATCGGGTCGACCAGTACCGGCGCGCGGCAGGCTACGTCGATCGCATCCTCAAGGGCGAGAAGCCGGCTGACCTGCCGGTGCAGGCGCCGACCAAGTACGAACTGGTGATCAACCTCAAGACCGCGAAGGCGCTCGGCCTCGACGTGCCGGACAAGCTGCTCGCCCGTGCCGACGAGGTGATTGAATGAAGCGGCGCGCGTTCATCACGCTGCTCGGCGGCGCGGCGGCGGGGCGGCCGCTCGCGGCGCGGGCGCAGCAAGGCGAGCGGATGCGGCGCATCGCCGTGCTCATGCCGCTCGCTGCCGACGAGCCGGAATCACTCGCCCGGGTCGGGGCGTTCTTGCAGGGACTGCAGGCGCTGGGCTGGACCGACGGCCGCAACGTACGGATCGAGTACCGCTGGGCCGCCGGCGATGCCGAGCGGCGCAAATACGCGGCCGAGCTGGTGGCGCTCGCGCCTGACATCATCCTGGCCAATGGCGCCTCGACCGTGGCTCCATTGCTTCAGGTAACCCGCACGCTTCCGATCGTGTTCGTGCAAGTCACCGATCCGGTCGGCGCCGGCTTCGTCGCGAGCCTGGCGCGGCCGGGAGGCAACGCCACCGGTTTCACCAATTACGATTACAGTCTGAGCGGGAAGTGGCTGGAGCTGCTCAAACAGATCGCTCCCGGCGTCACGCGAGTGCTGGTGTTGAGGGATCCGGCCATCGCTAGCGGGATCGGTCAGTTCGCTGTAATCCAGGCTGTGGCGCCATCATTGCGAATGGATATCGTCCCAGCCGACGTCCGCGAGGCCGGCGAAATCGAGCGCGCCGTCACGGCATTCGCAGGTCAACCCAACAGCGGGCTGATCGTGCTGACCGGCGTGTCGGCGATCTTTCATCGCAAACTATTTATTGCGCTTGCGGCTCGGCACCGGCTTCCCGCAGTCTACCCGTTCCGCTTGATTGCCACCGAAGGCGGGCTGGCCTCCTACGGCCCCGATACGATCGACCCGTTCCGGCGGGCGGCGGGCTACGTCGACCGCATCCTCAGGGGCGAGAAACCGGCCGACCTGCCGGTGCAGGCGCCGACCAGGCTCGAGCTGGTGATCAACCTCAAGACCGCGAAGGCGCTCGGCCTCGACGTGCCGGACAACCTGCTCGCCACCGCCGACGAGGTGATTGAGTGAACGCGTTCGAGCAATCGCGTAGGTTGGGTCGAGCCGTTGGCGAGACCCAACGTTTTCGGGCCGAGCACCTTGCTGCAGCGATTGTTGGGTCTCGTGAAGAACTCGACCCAACCTACGGTCGCCCCCGACGAAGGTGATCGAAGATGTAGGGTGGGCAAAATCGTCTGCTCCAGCGTCGCCACGTGGGCACGGCGCGTGCACGATTTTGCCCACGCGGATAGACCGATCAGCGCGCCTTTGCGCCGGGTAGGCGAGGATGTTGCCACCCTCGCCCCCCACAGACCCGGACGTGCAGATTTCCCGCATCCGGTTCCTCACGCGGAGAGGTTCGCTGCGAGGGCGTAGCGATGGACGATCATGGCCCGAGGAAGCGGATGCCGTACGAGGAAGGCGTTGAAGCGCGCCCATGTGAGCCGCTTGGCCCGCGTTCGCCGTTCCAGCCACTTCCGCCACAGCTTGGTGACCTGCTGCCGATACCGGTGCACCTGCCGGATGTTCCCCGTGATGCCGTAGTAGGCAAAGTGACCTTGGAGCTTCGCAGACAAGCGATCGTGCTGCCAGCGCAGCAACCGATGGCGGTTGTCCCGACACCAGTCGTTGACTGCCCCCAGCGCACGGGCAAGGCGGTTCTTCGCCGTCGTTTGCCGCACCACGTTCTTGCCCTTCTGCGATTTTACCCAAGTGTGGGTGAAGCCGAGAAAGTCGAACGGTGGTTCCTTGCAGCCTGATTGCGTACCCCCGCTCCGCTGCGGGCGGAAGTCGATGAAGCGGGTCTTGTCGGGATGGAGCGTGAGCCCGTACCGTTCAAGCCGCTTCCCCAGCACTTCCAGCACGCGTTTGGCGTCGAGGTGGGTCTCAAAGGTCATCACGAAGTCATCGGCATAGCGCACCAAGGTAGCGCTCCCCTTCAGGCGCGGTCTCACCTCGTCCTCGAACCATCCGTCCAGCACATGGTGCAGGTAGATGTTCGAGAGCAGCGGTGAGATGACGCCGCCTTGCGGGGTGCCTTCGGTCGCCAAGCGCAGGAGGCCATCTTCCAGGACTCCCGCCTTCAGCCATTTATCGATCATCCGTCGGATGACGCCATCCGTCACTCGCTGGTCGAGGAAGGCTCGCAGGTGATGGTGCGGGATCGAGTCGAAGTACTTGCGTATATCGACATCCAGCACCCAGTATTGCCTTTGCCACGTGATGGCGCTGAACACCTCGCGCAGCGCCTCATGCGCCGAGCGCCCGGGTCGAAAGCCGTGCGAGCACGGACGAAAGTCCTGCTCGTACACCGCCTCCAGCACCATGGCGATCGCCCGCTGCGCCACCTTGTCCTCGAAGGTCGGGATGCCGAGCGGCCGTTGCGAACCGTCCGCCTTGGGGATGTACGTCCGACGCACCGGCGGTGCCTTGTAGCGGCCGGATTTGATGCGCTCGAGGAGGTCCATAAGGTTGGCCTCCAGGTTCGCCTCGTACTCGGTCGCCGTCACACCGTCGATGCCGGTCGCGCCATCCTTGCGGGTGAGCGCGTAGGCCTCCTGCATCCATTCCAGGTCGATGACGTGGTGCAGCAGGAACAACGCTGTTCCCGGCTTCTTCCTCGCCAGTTCGGCTATCCGTTGTCGTTTCGTGGACAGGTTCGTGGGGTCCATGCCCCCTCCCGTGTTTCCCACCAACGGTTCTCTCCGCACGACGCCTCCCTTCCCTCCCTCGGGTCCCGGCGAGCCCGGTTCCCCGCTCTCAGCGGTACTATGAAGGCGCTACGACTTCCCACTCGCGCATCTACGGTCGCTCATTGGTTCGCGCCCGCAGCCCACGCGATCCCTCCTCATTCGTGTTCGCCGTGGCGCTCCCGGAAGGTCGGAGGTCCCTTCCAGGCCGGGGGCTTTGATTGTACCGGCTGCCCCAAGCTCCGATTCTCTCACGTGGACGCGAATGGGATCTCTCAGGTCTTCAGGCGATCCTTCCTGTGCCTTTGCTCCGCTCCGGGACCCCGGTCGAGCCAACGTGCCCTTGCCATACCGGTCACGTCGATGCTGCCCCCGCTGGATGGACGGCGAAGGCTTCGGCAATGTCTGATTTCGGGGCTAACACGCAGCTTCGGCACCTGCTGCCATACGCTTCACGCGGACGTTGCCGCACACGTGCAAGGCTTGCTTCCGGCCGGCTGGCTGGCCTTTGCCGGGTGGGCATCGAACCCACTGGATCGCTACCAGAGGTTTCAGCTCGTGTTGACGATCATTCACCCCTCCTGCTCTCCTGACGCAACCATCCTACGTCACTGCGTCACCCTCCCCGCGCCGCCCGGAACTCGTGCGGCGTGGTGCCGGTCTGCTTGCGGAAGAAGCGGGCGAAATGGGAGGGGTCGGAGAAGGAGAGCTCGTAGGCGATCTCGTGGATCGGCAGGCTGGTGAAGACGAGCTGGCGCTTGGCCTCGGTGAGCACGCGCTGGCGGATCAGGTGACCGGCGGTGACGCCGGTCGCCCGCCTGACATGGTCGTTGAGGCGGTCGACGGTCATCGCCAGCTTGTCGGCGTAGAACGCGAGCTGCCGCTCCTTGTGGAAGTGCTCCTCGACCAGGTTGCGCAGCGCGTCGACCGTCGCGCCGGTCGGCTCGAGCGCGACCGGCTCCGCGCTCGCGCGCGCATGCGCGGCGGCGAGCCGCGCCACCTCGACCGCGATCAGCGCCAGTAGCCCGCGCATGGCGATGCGAAAGCCGGCGCGCGCCAGGAAGCGCTCCTCGTGCAGCTCGACCGCCCGGCGCAGGAGGCGGTCACGCTCGCCATCGCCGAGCGGCACCACCGGCTCGGCCGCGAGCGCCCGCAGGCGCGCGAGCGCCTCGCCGCGGCGATCGCCCATCGCCTCGGCCACGTCCTCGGTGAAGGTCATGACCCAGCCGTCGGTCGCCGCCGGCCGGAAGCGAAAGCCGTGGGCGATCGTCGCCGGGACCAGAATCGCGCAGGGCGCCTCGAACGCGATGGTGGCGGCCTCGAAGGTCATCTCGCCGCCGCCGCGCTCGATCAGGAGGATCTGGAACAGGTTGCGATGTCGGTGCGCGCGGATCGTCCAGTCGTGGATCGAGGAGCGCGAGGCGATCGTCTCGATGTGAATGAAGTCGAAGGCCTGATCGTCGGGCGGATCGCCATAGAGATGGAACAGCGGGAGCGCGGCGGTGGCCATGCAAGAAATCATAAGCCAGCGCCGGCAAAGAGAAAACGTGTCACGCCGGCGCGCGACCGCGCCGTGCACATCAATCCAAAAGATTGTGGCTCCGCCGACCGGCGGAGCCACTGCTTGAAAACGGGACGACAAGGCCCGGCGGTCGCGGAACTCAGCGATTCATGCCGCCCTGTTGACCGCCGCGGCCCGGCTCTTGCGACTGCTGACCGGGCTTCTGCTGGCCGCCCTGCTGCTGTTGGCCCGGCTTCTGCTGCCCGCCGCCGCCCTGCTGGTGTTGGCCGGGCTTCTGCTGGCCGCCACCGCCCTGCTGCTGGCCCGGACGCGGATCGTTCTGCTGGTTCGGATTCTGGCTCATGAGCTTCTCCTCGCGGGTTCCCCGTGCTCCTTTGCCCACGGGCATCAACGCGAAGGCGCCGATAAAGTTGCGGTGCAACATATCGAATTGCCCGATCGCCGCCGTTTCACGCTGAAATCGGCGCGAATCCGCGCCCTTTCGGGCCGAAACGGGCTCACACGCGCTTGTATGCGCGGCCGTGATAGACGAGCGCAGGGCCCTCCGGGCCGAGCCGCGCCGCCTCGACCGCGCCGAAGAAGACGTTGTGGCTCGCGACCGACCTCACCTCGACGATCCGACAGTCGAACGCGATCACCGCCGAGGCGAGCACGGGGCTGCCGGTCGATAGCGTCAGCCATTCCCCGCTGGCGAAACGGTCGCTGCCGGTGACGCCGGTGCGGCCGGAAAAGATGTCGGCGATCTCGGCGCCGCCGGCGCCCAGCGTGTTGACGCAGAACACGCCGTTCTCGACCACCGCCGGATTGGTCTGGCTGCGCCGATTGAGACACATCAGCAGCGTCGGCGGGGCGTCGGACACCGAGCAGACCGCGGTCGCGGTCGCTCCCGCCTTGCCGCCGGGCCCGGCAGTGGTGACGACGTGGACGGCGGCGCCGAGACGGCTCATGGCTTCGCGAAAGGCCGCCGGCTCGACCGTGCGCACGATCTCGGGCCCCACGGCCGTGAACGCGCCGTCCATGGCATCGTCGGGGCGTTGGTCGATCCAGCTCATTGCGACAAGCTCGACAGAGATAGGGGTGCCTAATGCGGCAGAAGCAGCATGATGACGCCTACACTGATCGCGAGATTGAATCCGACCATCCTTTTCAGCAGTGTCAAATCACCCTCGATCCGGGAAAATCGATTCTCGTAACCGGCCACGACCTCCGCCAGCTCGGAAATCATCGTCGCCATGAGTTCGCTCCTGCTTCACAATATGGTGCCGGCAATGTTTCTGTCCAGGACCGACACTCGCGCAGTCATTCGGCGGCGCGCTTGGCTGCGGCAATTCCGGTATAGGCGACATCGTCGGGATCGAGCCAGGCCGGATCGCACCAGCCGTGCTCGTCGTAATCGGAGAGGCACTGCTCGGCCAGCGCGATCATGCCGTCGAGCGCGCCGGTCGAGCGCGCGTTCCACAGCGCCTGGATGCGGATGTCCTCGTGGTTGCCGGCGTAGTTCATCTCGTAGAGCTCGTGGCGGCCGCCGAACTCGGTGCCGATCGCGTCCCATAGGAGCTTCATCACCTTGATGCGCTCCTTGTAGCCGATGCCGTGCGAGCCGCGCACATATTTGGCGAGATATTTGTCGATCTCGGGATTCTTGAAATCCTTGGCCGAGGACGGAAGATAGATCAGCGCCGAAGCGACGATCTTCTCCACGATCTCCTTGACGCGGCCATAGGCCTCGCCGGCGAACACGCGGTAGCTCGAGCCCGACTGCACGTTGGGCAGCACGGCGCCGTCGACCCAGGACGTGGGATTCGCCGCCATCGCCTCGGTCAGCGCCCAGAACAGGTTGCGCCAGGCGATCACCTCGCCGAGCATCGCCTGATTGCCGCGAAACTCGTCGGCGCCGGTCGTGCGCAGCGCCTTGGCGATGATGCCGACGAGGAAGTCGAGCTTGACCGCGAGCCGCGTGCAGCCCTGGAACTGGTAGCCGGCGAGAAAGCCCGACTGCGGGAAGAAAACCTTGAGCTTGTCGAGATCGCGATGCAGCAGCACGTCCTCCCACGGGATGAACGCGTTGTCGAAAACGAAGATCGCGTCGTTCTCGTCGAAGCGCGACGACAGCGGATAGTCGAAGGGAGTGCCCATCACGCTCGCCATCATCTCGTAGGAAGTGCGGCAGAGCAGCTTCACCCCGGGCGCGCTCATCGGCGCGATGAACATGACCGCGAGATCGGTGTCGTGGGTCGGCACCGCCGCGTTCTGGCCGAGGAAATTGTAGTGGGTAAGCGCGGAGGAGGTCGCCACCACCTTGGCGCCCGACACGTAGATGCCGGCGTCGGTCTCCCTCTGGATGCTGATGAACACGTCCTTGACCTGATCCGGCGCCTTCGCCCGGTCGACCGGCGGATTGACGATGGCGTGGTTCATGAACAGCACGTGCTCCTGGGCGCGCCGGTACCATGTCTGGGCGTTGCCGGAGAACTTTCCGTAGAATCGATGATTGGCCCCGAGCGTGTTCATCAGCGAGGCCTTGTAGTCGGGCGAGCGCCCCATCCAGCCATAGGACATGCGGGCCCATTGCGCGATCGCGTCGCGTTGGGCGAGAAGCTCCTCGCGCGAGCGCGCGACGCGGAAGAATTTGTGCGTGTAGCCGCCCGAGCCGGTATCGGTCGGCGAGGTGAGAAGGTCCTTGGACTTGGGATCGTGCAGGGCGTCGTAGAGGCGGGCGATCGAACGGGCGGCGTTGCGGAAGGCAGGGTGCGCGGTCACGTCATCGACGCGCTCGCCGTAGACGTAGACTTCCCGCCCGTCGCGCAGGCTGGCGAGATATTCCGCGCCCGTGAACGGCCGCCCCTTGGCGGCGATGGCGTCCTCGCACCTGCTCAGGCTCATGCGGCGCCTTTCACGTTGGATACTGCGCTCGACGCATCTTCCACGGCGAGCCGATTCCGGCTGCACCGTCAAAACGCCATGCACGGGAGGAAGGCACTCGCGAAGGCGAGTGTCAATGCGGCCGCCGATCTCGGGGCCAACCCACCTCGGGGTTTCCCGCGGTGCCCTTCGGAGGAAAGATCAGTAGTTGTTCCGCCGACCGGCAAGAGGCTCCGCAGGAGCAACAATCCACGCGCAGCGGGCCCTGCGGCTCAATCGACACGACCGCCGTTTGCAACGCACTGATCGATCAGGCTGCCGGAGGTGTAGGGCAACACGCGGTATTTTGGGCCGTGGCTGTACTGTATGCCGGGCTGCCCGTATTTCCGGAAGATCTCGTTTCTGCATTTAAGATACAGAGCTTCTCGCGATTGCGGCTGCGATTTCGACTGCGTTTGCGCAGCCGCCTCGCCAATGAGTGGCACCCGGCTCGCCGGGAGAACGAGCAGCAACGTAAGATACAATGCAAGGCGCGGCGTTCTCACGACGCATCCTCCCCGAATGAAGCTGCGCATTCACCAGCGACTATAGCATACTATTAGTTGCTTTGCCAGCCTCCCACAGCCCGCCTCCCGGCTGCGGCCAGGGACCAACGTTGCGGAGCGGATGGGGATTCAACGACCGGTCGAGGCGCGGCTCGCGCGCGGACCTCCACAGCCATGACGGCGGAGACGAGCGCAAACCCGGAAAGACGAATCAGGAATTCCGCGGGCATTGCCGGCGATACGCGCGTGAACGAGGAGGCCGCGGACGCGCGGCCTCCTCACTTGTCGCCCGGGTCGATTCGAAAAGACCCACCGAT
>WNEY01003189.1_pt1 | contig 13023 bp, 10 predicted proteins | sample 5400531 | NCBI WGS metagenome assembly WNEY01 (sample SAMN13153338, study PRJNA577476) | soil metagenome | isolation source: 200 cm saprolite under Douglas fir tree site 1 | place: USA:California | collected 2015-04-18
CGAGCTCGAAGGTCGCCGAGGCGTCGTCGGCCTGGAAACGGATCGGCTCCGGCTCGACGCCGTTGATCAGCAGCCGAAGCCGGGAAAGGATGCGGGTGTCGCCGTCCCAGACACCGTCGCCGAGGAACTGGCCGGGGCTGATCGATCCATCGCGCGCGGAGACGACGAAGTAGCTGTCGCGCTTGAGCATCACACGCTCGGATATGAGCTGTCCCGCCGAGATCAAACCGGCCCGGCAGTTTGCCGCACGGAGCGCTAGTTCGCGGTGCTTACGGCGGTTGTTTTTGGCGACGCTTCGAATGCAGGCCGTGAACCGAGTGGGTAGTCGGTGTACTCGCTGCGCGCCAGGAGCTCGGTCGCCATCGCCTCGAGGTCGCGCACCCGCTGGTTGGCGCGGATCGCCTCGCGGATCGAGAGGATGCCGACGGCCGGGTGCCGCTTCTCGATAACGTGCCGCAGCATGTTCAGGTGCGCGTTGTCGGGTACGCCCGGCTCGCGGATGCGGCGGACCGCCGCGCGCACGGTCGCCTGGGTGCCGTCGATCGCCTCGCCCTTGCCGAAGTCGAACTTGTAGCTCGCACTGCGCCCGGCGCGCTTGGGGCCGCTGAGCTTGATCCACTTCGCGTTCTCGGCGCCTTTCCCGGCGTCGATCACCAACCGCACCGAACGGCCCCGGTAGTCGAAGTGCGCGTTCATGCGTGCGTAGCTTTCGCGCTGCCCGGTCAGGCCTTCGTGCCGGCCTATGAGAAGCGGCGCGTCGGCGTCGAGCTTGATGCGGTCGATCGGCGTCACCAGCGAGATGATCGCGAACGCGTGGGGGATGAGGTCGGCGATGACGCCGATGTCCGCGGCCGCGCCGGCCAGCGGCTGCTCCTCGAGGATCTCGATGCGGATCTCCTCGACGCTGTCCAGGAAGTTGCGCAGCGTGCGCTCCTCGGTCAGCAGCATCGCGAGAAGGCGCACCTCGAGCTTGAAGTAATAGTGGTCGGCGGCGACGATCTCGACGCCCCCCTCGGCGGTGTCGAGGAACTTGCGGTACTCGTCGGGTGGAGCGCCCAACGGTTTCTCGATGAGAACCACGTCAGAAAGGTCGTAGTAGCGCTGCAGCGTCGGCAGGTGGGTGGCCGCGGGCGTCGCGATGTAAGTGATGACGTACGAGCTCGACTCGAGCTCGCGCTCGAGCTGGTCGTGCGCCGGCGACGAATGGCTGTCCCAGTAGAAGGAGTCGCCGTGTGTCCTCACCTCTTCCTCTTTGACGCCCAGCCGGTCACGCGCTCCGGGCGAGTCTTGCTCCACCACGTGTGTGCGGAAGTTGAAGAACTGCTTGAGCGTCAGCAGGTGCTGGTACGCCTTCTGGCCCCACTGGCCGAAGCCGATGAGGACGAAGTCCTTCTGCAGGTGGCGCTCCTCCTCGGCGAGCGCGTGCAGCCGCGCGTTCTTGATCGCCACCGCCGCCTGCACCGCCAGCGCCTGCGCGCGCTGCACCTCTTCCGGACGAAACGCGCGGTTGCGGTTGCGCTCGACGAGGATGGCGGCGCCGATCGCCTGGTCGTCGGCGATGAGCGGCAGCGCCAGCAGCGAGCGCACGCCAAACGTGCGCACATACCCAGGGTCCACGTCGGGGTTGGCCGCCGCATCCTGGATCACGACGGGCTGCTCGAGGTCGAGGACGCTGAAGAGGAACGAGTCTTCGGACCGCTCGCCGTGGGCGCGACGCCACAGGTCTTCGAGGTCGGACGCGGCCGCGCCGTACCAACCCTGGCGATCCTCTTCGTAGAGGGCGATCTGGCACAGCGAGGCGTCGACGAGGCGCGCCATGTTCTGCGCGACAAGCGTCAGCGTCTGGTCGAGGTCGATCGAGCTCGCGATTGCCTTGCTCACGTCGGCGACCAGCTCGAGCTGCTCGGCGTGACGCTGCGCCTCCTCGTACAGGCGTGCCGTCTCGACCGCGACCGCGAGCTGCCCGGCCGCAGCCCGCAGCGCCTCGACCTGGCCCCAGTCCGGCCGGCGCTGGTCGGAGCGGTGGTAACCGACCTCGAGCACGCCGGTCGCCCGCCGCGACGCGTCGCTGCCGAACGGAACGAAGATGCGCACCAGGTCCTTGTGGCCGCTCCGCTCGAAGACCTCGCCCGCGAGCGTGAAGGGTGGCTGGTCGCCCGCGTGCGCCTTCTCGCCGATCAGGCAGGCGAGCACCTCGCCCTTCACCATCCCGTTGCTGTAGACCACCGGGATCTTCGTCCACGTCGACGCGACCGGGATCGCGCCGGCGATCACGTCGGCGTGCTCGGTCGAGGGCATCGGCCCGACGATCGCGGGCTGCCACGCGCGCGCGACGTGGACGAGCACGTCCTCCTCCGCGAGCAGGCGGTTTTCCTCCTGCGCCCAGCGCGGGACTTTCTGTCCCGCCGGCGCCGCGACACCAGACTCGATCGCCGCCGCGGTCGCCGCGCCGGCGGCCATGCGCACCACCGTCGCGCCGTCCTCGCGCTCGTCGAGCAGGTACACGGTCGCGAAGTTGAAGTCGAACTCAGGCACCTCGGAGTCGGTGAGGCGGCCCGCGACGGCGTCGATCACCTGGTGGCGGGTCGCGCCGGGCTTGAGCATCGCCGCGGTCATGTCGCCGAGGGCGCTCAGCAGCCGGTTGCTGTTCTCCAGCTCGGCGATCAGGCGCTGCGACGCGAGCGCTCCGCCGATGAGCTGCGCGCCGGCCTTGAGCATCTCGTCGGTCGAGGGCGCGCGGCGCACGGTCGCGAGCCGGTCGCGGCTCAGCAGGACGAGAAAACCGTGCGGCTCGTCGGCCTGGCCCAGAGCGTAGGTCGCGACGGGGTGCAGGTCCGACTCGGCGGTCGCCTCGCCGACCGTCTTCTCGAGCGCCTTCTCCCACGAGGTGGAAGCGTCAGCACGGTCGACCCGCGTCGGCGCGGCCGTGCGCAGGTGGGCGGTGACGAGCTCGAGGTGTGAGCGCTGGTGCGCGAACTGGTAGATGGCCGCGCCGTCCAGGTTGCTCGCCATGAGGAGGTCGGCCAGCGCGATCGAGAGGAGCCGGCGCAGCTCTTTGGCGTTGGTCCGCGCGTCGCCGACCGGCGTGGTGAGAAGCGATGTGAGTCGCGAGAGCCCGTCGAGCGCGGAGTGCTCGGCGCCTTCCAGCGCGTCCTGGATCAACCCGGCCGCCGTCGCCGCGCGCCGGTCGAGCTCGCGCAGGTGGCTGTCGTCAGGCGCCTTCTCCTTGTTGCGGTAGTTGAGGTAGATGAGGCCGAACAGGCGGTCGCCGACGAGCAAGGGAAGGCCTATCGTCGACTGGACCTGGTAGCGGCGGATGAAGGTGGAGTCGATCTCCGCCGGGGCGTTGCGGGCGACCAGGCGCCGGCGCGTGACCGTGAGCCAGACGGTCGAGCCGTACTGGTGCACGCCCAGCTCTTCGGGGACCTTGCCCTGCTTCTCGTCGGCCAGGTAGCGCGCGAGCTGCTCGTGCATGTCGGTCAGGGAGTCGAGGAGGCTCTCCTGCGGCTGGCCGGTGGCGAACGGGGCGTAATACATGTGGCTCGGCTCGTCGAAAAGGAAGATGGAGACGAGCTCGGCGCTCGAGGCGTGCTGGAAGTCGGCGATGACGCCGCGTAAGACCGCGGCGAGGCCGGAGCTGGCTTCGACGGGCGGGCGGATCACTGTGTTACGACGCGATCATCGCTCAAACTCCAAGCCCTGGCGACGGCGCCGAGCCACGAGGCGCTGGGCCGGGGGTGGCGGGCGAGGGTCTGCCGGTCCACCGCCACCAACCCGAACGTCGGCGCGTAGCCGAGCGCCCATTCGAAGTTGTCCAGCAGCGACCAGTAGAGGTAGCTCCGCACGTCGATGCCCTCCGCGATGCAGGCCAGCGTCTCTCGCATCGCGGTGTCGATGTAGGCGATGCGCTTGTCGTCGTTGCTCGTCGCGATGCCGTTCTCGGTCACCAGGATGGGCACGCCCGGGCAGCTCCGGTGCGCCCGGCGGATCGCTCCGCCCAAAGCCTTCGGGTAGTACTCGTAGGCCATCTGGGTGGTCGCGTCGGTCTCATCGAGCTCGCGGCTGACGTCGCTCCAGTCATGGCCAGGGCTGCGCGGTCCTTCGGGCCCGTAGCGGAACCGCGTGTAGGTCTGCACGCCGACGAAGTCGTCCTCGCGCGCAAGCTCCAAGAACCAGTCGCTCACTCGCGACTCGAGCTCCAGCGACGAGTTGCCAGGAGTGGCGCCGTCCTCGTACTGGAGGTCGGGCAGGGCGAGCGTCACGCCGGTCGGGATGCCGGCCCTTGCTCGGATCGCCGCGCCCCCGCGACGGTGGGCCTCGAGCAGGTTGTCGACCGCGCGCTGTGCGCCTTCGCGATCGTCGTTGTGGCCGGGCGGGTTGATGCCGAGCAGCCAGCCGCTCGAGCCCAGGCCCTGCGGCTCGTTGATGGTGCACGCGTACGCGATGCGGTCGCCTAACGCCGCCGCGGCGCGGTCGCAGTAGCGCTCGAACAGGTCCGGGAACTTCTCCGACGCGATCCCGCCCTGCTCGTGCAGCCAGCGCGGCACGGTGAAGTGGTGAAAGGTGACGATCGGCGCGACGCCGTGCTCGTGGCACGCGTCGAGCACCCGCCGGTAGTGCGCCAACTCGGCCCGCGAGAACTCACCCTCCGCCGGCTCGATGCGCGCCCACTCGATGCCGAAACGGAAACAGTTCATGCCGAAGCCCGCCAACGTCGCGATGTCCTCGCGGTAGCGATGGTAGAAGTCGCAAGCGTCGCCCGACGGCTCGCGGCACGGCGTGGACGAGAGACGCTCCCACCACCACCAGTCCGTGTTGGTGTTGTTGCCCTCCGTCTGATAGGCGGAGATCGCAGCGCCGAACAGGAAGCCGTCAGGGAAGCGGAGGGACTCGGTCACTCGGGGATGGTACCCATCCCGCCAAAGGCGAACCCCTCACCCCGACCCTCTCCCGCAGGCGGGAGAGGGGGAAAAGTTGACAACGAATCAGGGGCAACTTACTATCCGAATCGTTAGCCAAGGCGAACGTTCGCGTTGGTGTGTCGTCAACCGGGCCTGTGCGCCCCGGCGTGGGGTCGGTTTTTGGGGAGGAAAAGCATGGCCGAGGTCTTTGGAAGGCTGAGCTCCAAGGCGATAGCGCTGGGTCTCGGCACTTTATTCCTGGTCGCCGCCTGCGGCGGTGGCAACAACGGAACTTCCGGCAGCAGCGCGTCGTCGACCGACGTCACGGTCTGGACCGCGTGGGGCGGCGCGGAGCTAAAGGCGTTCAAAGACGTCCTGGCTCCGTTCCAGTCGAAGACGGGCATCAAGGTCCACATCACTACCAACCGCGACTCGACGAACCAGATCGCCAACGGCATCGCGGCCGGGACCGACCTGCCCGACATCGCGCCGGGACCCACGGACCCGACCCAGGTCAAGAGCTGGGTTTCCAAGGGCGCCCTGAAGTCCATCGAGACCGCTCTTGGGTCCTCGTTCAACGACTACATCTCGAACACGTATGCGGCGCTGACCACAGCGCCCGGAGGCGCTACGGACGACCCGTACATCGGGATCATCGGTGGCAAGCACTACGAGCTGATGGTCAAGACCCAGGTCAAGGGCCTCATCTGGTACAACAAGAAGGTCTTCACCGGGCAGGCGCCGGCGACGTTCGACGACCTCCTGGCGATCAACCCCTCGCAGTACAACGCGAAGAGCTTGTTCTGCGCAGGCTTCGAGTCTGGCGCGGCGTCGGGCTGGCCGGCGAGCGACCAGATCGACAACATCATCATGCGGCAGTCCGGTGACCAGGTCTACACGAGCTGGGTCCAGGGCAAGACCAAGTTCACCGACCCGGCGATCAAGCTGGGCTACCAGACCTTCCTCAAGGAAGTCTCCGACCAGGCCGTCTACGGCGGCCGCAACACGGCGCTGTCGACCAACTTCGGCAAGGCCGGCGACCCGCTCTTCAAGCAGCCGGCCGGATGCCTCTTCCTCGAGCAGGCGACATTCATCACGTCCTTCTTCCAGCAGGACTTCCCGAGCCTGAACCTGAAGGCCGGGACCGACTTCGACTTCTTCGCCCACCCAAGCGTCAACTCGCAGTTCGACGGCAACGTCAACGGCTTCTACGACAACTTCTCGATGTACAACGACACCCCAGCCGCCCGGCAGCTCATGCAGTACATGGCCACCAAGGACGCCCAGCAGATCTGGGCGAACGACGGCGGCACCCTGGGCGCGATCAAGTCACTCACGTACAACGACCCCGTCTTCAAGCGCGCGGCCGACGTCGCCAGCGGCGCCAAGAACCTCCTCGTGACCGCGGGGGACTTCATGCCCGCCGACATGCAGAAGGCGTTCTGGCAGTCGCTGCTGAACGTGACCCGCAACCCTGGGAGCCTGAACTCCGAGCTGAGCCACCTCGACCAGGTGCAGGCAGCCGCGTACACCACCAGCTAGTCGTCAGGTCTTGATCGGTCGGGGCGGAGCGTTTCCGCCCCGGCCCCTTTTCCACGGACAAGGAGGTCGGTGGGGTGGATCAGATCATCACAGCGGTCGTCGCTGTAGTCGGCGTTCCGCTGGTCATCTTCGGCTACATCATCGGCGGCGAGCAGGTCATCGAGCGTCTTCCCGGGCGTCTGCAGGGTTGGGCGCGGCCGTACTTCTGGGCCCTGCCCGCGGTCGGCTTCGCGACGATCTTCATGGTGTACCCGATGGTGCGGACCGCCGTGATCAGCTTCCGCAACAGCGAGGACACCGACTGGGTCGGTTTCGCCAACTACCACTACTTCTTCACGTTCCCGGACACCCTGACCGCGCTGCGCAACAGCGTCGCGTGGCTGATCTTCTACACCTTCTTCGCGGTGTTCCTTGGTCTCGTGATCGCGATCCTCGTCGACCGCGTCCGCTATGAGTCCCTGGCCAAGATCGCCATCTTCCTGCCGGTCCCGATCAGCGCCGTGGCCGCGTCGATCATCTGGAAATTCATGTTCGACTACCAGGCGCCGGGGACGCCGCAGACAGGGACCCTCAACGCGGTTCTCGGCATCTTCCACCGCGATCCCGTGCCCTGGTTGCTCGACGAACCGGTCGTCAACAACGGTGCGCTCATCTTCGTGGGCATCTGGACCGCGGTCGGTTTCTGCATGGTCATCATCTCAGCCAGCCTGAAGGCGATCAGCACCGAGGTGCTCGAGGCGGCAAGGATCGATGGCGCGAACGAGTTCCAGATCGTGCGCCTGGTAATCACGCCGCTTCTGTGGCCGACGATCACCGTGGTCGGCACGACCATGCTGATCAACGCCTTGAAGACTTTCGACATCGTCTACGTGATGACGAACGGGGCCTATGAAACCGACGTGATCGCGACGCGCATGTTCAGCCAGCTGCAAAGCGCGCATTACGGTCGCGCGGCGGCCGTTGGCGTGGTCCTGTTCATCGCCATCGTCCCGCTTTTGATCGTCAACATACGTCGCTTCCAGCAACAGGAGGAGCAGCGATGAGCGCGGAGCAGGTAACGACTCGTCGCGAATCCGCCGTCACGCGAAGCGTTTCAGCGCTGGACAACTTCGGCTATCGCCTCCAGCGGCTGCCGCTCCACCTCGTGATCATCATCATCTGCGCCATCTGGATCGTGCCCACACTGGGCATGGTCATCAACTCGTTTCGCTCCCTCCAGGACATGGGCGTCGCGGGGTGGTGGACGACGCTGTTCCCGCCGCACGGGTTCACCCTGGAAAGCTACAAGCAGGTCCTCGCCATCGAGGGCGTGGCGCCGTCGATCCTCTACAGCATCCTGATCACCATCCCGGCGACGGTCATCCAGCTGTCGATCGCAACGATGGGCGCCTATGCCTTCGCCTGGATGAAGTTCCCGGGCAGGAACCTCTTTTTCATCGTCATCGTCGGCCTGATGGTGGTGCCGATCCAGATGACCCTGATCCCGGTGCTCCAGATCTTCAAGGCCCTCCACCTCAGCGGGACCATCATCTCCGTCTGGCTCGCCCACTCGGGGTACGGCCTCCCGTTCGAGGTCTTCCTGCTCAGGAACTACCTCGGCGGACTGCCGCGTGAGATCTTCGAATCGGCCGAGGTCGACGGCGCCGGCCACGCGGTGCGGTTCCTCCGCATCGCCGTGCCGATGACGATCCCCGCGATCGCCTCGCTGACGATCTTCGTGTTCCTGGGCATCTGGAACGACCTGCTGGTCGCCCTGACGTTCCTGGGCGTCAGCGCCTACCGGCCGTTCACCGTCGTGATCACAGGACTGGTGACGTCGTTCGGAGGCGGCTGGCAATTCCTGACCGCCGCGGCGGTGCTGCAGATGGCGCTTCCGCTCGCCGTATTCATCTTCCTGCAGCGCTACTTCGTTCGCGGCATCACGAGCGGTTCAGTCAAGGGCTAAGGCAGCAGCGACCGGGATGGGGGCCCGTGATGTGGTCGTGCTGACCACGCACGATATCGGCCGCCATCTCCACTGCTACGGCGCCGGCAGCGTGTCGAGCCCGAACCTGGACGCGCTCGCCACGAACGGGGTCCGCTTCTCGGGTGCCTTCTGCACCGCGCCGCAGTGCAGCCCCAGCCGGTCCAGCCTCGCGACCGGCATGTACCCTCACAGCAACGGCGTGATGGGCCTGGCCCACCACGGCTTCGACTGGGAGCTCCAGGTGTCGCACGCGGCCGCCGTGTTCGCCGCCGCCGGCTTCGAAGCCCACCTGTTCGGCGGCCAGCACGTCACCCTCCACCCCGAGAGCCTCGGCTTCACCGTCATCCACGGCGAGCCCACGGAAGAGGAGATCGCGGAGCTCTTGCGCCGGGACTCGCGCCTCTATCTCGAGATCAACTACTCGGAGACCCACCGTCCATACCCGCCGGCGCCGGCGAACGCGCGCGTCGACGTGCCCGCATTCCTGCCCGACACCCCGGAGGCCCGGAGCGAGCTCGCGGCCGTTGGGGTCGCCATCGCCGCCATGGACGCGGCGGCCGGGCGCGTGCTGGCCGCGCTGGACAAGGCAGGGCGAGCGGACGACGCCATAGTCGTCTTCACCACCGACCACGGCCTCGCCATGCCGCGCGCCAAGTGCACGCTCTACGACCCCGGCCTCGAGGTGGGGCTGATCGTGCGCTGGCCGGCCGGTGGATTGACCGGCGTGAGAGACGAGCTCGTCAGCAACATCGACGTGCTGCCGACCCTTTTCCAGGCGGCGGGCGTCGCCATCCCGTCAGGCGTGCAGGGCCGGTCTTTGCTGGAGCCAGACGCGCCACGCGAGGCGATCTTCGCCGAGAAGACCTTCCACAGCTACTACGACCCGATGCGCTGCATCCGCACGCGCCGGCACAAGTTCATCCGCAACTTCGAATCGGCCTTCCTCGTCGAGGTGCCCGCCGACATCCAGGCCGGCGCCATCTTCCGGGCCGACCCGACGCGATACTCGACGGACCGCCCGAGCCTGGTCGAGCTGTACGACCTCGAAGCCGATCCCCTCGAACAGCGAAATCTCGCCGGGTCGAAAGCGGTTGCAGACATACAGGAGCAGCTGAGCGCGGAACTGTGGCGATGGATGCGCGAGACGAACGACCCGTTGCTGAACGGCCCGGTGCCGTCACCGCGGTATCGCATGACAATGTTGTCATAGAGCGCGTCGTCCTCTCGAGGGCGGCGATCGTCGCGGTCGCGGCCGCGTTCGTGGTCATGGGCACCGTCGTGTCCGCGTACGGCCCTCTGCTCGAGCACCTGACGCACCGGTTCGGCGTCAGCCTGCCGGTGGCCGGCGCGACGATCAGCGTCCACTTCGCCGGCTCGCTCCCAGGCGTGTTCCTGGCGATGTGGGCGATCCAGCGCGTCCGCGCACGGGACATCGTAATCGTCGCCGGCGGCGTCGTGGCCCTCGGCCTGGCGGCGGTCGCGCTGTCTCCCACCTGGCCTGCCTTTCTGGTCGCGGTGCTCGTGGTCGGGCTCGGGTTCGGCGCCCTTGTGCTGACCCTGAACCAGCTCGTCGCCTACAGCGAGGGACGGCGCCGGTCGGCCCTGCTCAACGCGCTCAACGGCTGCTACTCGGCGGGCGCGGTGGCTGGGCCCATCCTGGTCGCGGCCTTCGCGCAGTCTCACTTCTCGGCGCTCTATCTCGCCGGCACGGTGGTCTGGCTCGTCCTGCTCCCCGGGGCGGTAGGCATCTCGGGCCGGCTGCCCGTCACGGCCGGCTCTCCGGCGCGACCCGGGCCGCTGGTCGCCATCTTCATCTGCGCGTTCGTGCTGTACGTCGCGGTCGAGAACGGCATCGGTGGTTGGATGACCTCGCACCTCGAGTCTGTGGGCCTGCCCACGAACCAGGCCGCGACGCTCACGTCGGGCTTCTGGCTGGCGCTGGTCACCGGCCGGCTGCTCATGACACTGGTGCCGGCGCGGATCGGCGAGGCGACCATAGTGCTCGCGGGCTCGGCGGTCGGGACGCTTGCTCTTGTGGCAGCGTCGATCGGCGCTCTCGCGCCGTTCGCCTACGTCGCGGCGGGCCTGGCGATCGCGCCGATCTTTCCGACCGGCATCGTCTGGCTGGCGAGGCTGAGGCCTGGCGACTCCCGCGCCACCTCCTGGCTCTACCCCGCGGCTTCGATCGGCGGCACCCTTGGTCCGGGCGCCATCGGGCTCGTCATCGCACACGCCGGCGTGGCCTGGGCGCCGGCCGTGCTGGCCCTGGTCGCGCTCGGGATGCTCGCCGCGTTCTTCGCCGCGTCGCGGCGCTAGCTGGACCGGAGGAACCAGTTCCGCGGCCGGTCGCCCTGGCGCCCGGACGTCGCGTCGTTGGCCTGCGCCACGCCGCCGCACCACGCCACGGCGTTGGCGATCACGCGCTGCACCTCGACCTGGTGGTAGACGGGGTACTCCTGGTCGCCCGGGCTGAAGTAGAAGACCCTCCCCGCGCCTCGGTGGTAGCAGCAACCGCCGCGAAAGACCTCGCCGCCCTCGAACGAGCTGATGAACACGAGCTCGTCGGGCGGAGGGATGTCGAAGAACTCGCCGTACATCTCCTGGTGCGGGATGACGATCGGCTGCGGCACCCCGGCCGCGATCGGGTGGGCCGGGTTGACGGACCAGATCATCTCCCGCTCACCACCCGGGTCCGAGCGCCAGATGAGCGAACACGTCGTGCCCATGAGCCGCTTGAAGATCTTGGAGTAGTGGCCTGAGTGCAGGACGACGATGCCCATTCCGTCGAGCACACGCGCGTGCACCCTGTCGACGACCGAGTCGGCGACTCTGTCATGCGCCGCGTGGCCCCACCAGGTCAGGACGTCAGTGTCGGCGAGGACATCGTCGGTGAGCCCGTGCTCCGGCTCGTCCAGGGTCGCGACCCTGACCGTGACGTCATTGCCGAGCTCACGCCGCAGGCCTTCGACGATCGGCGCGTGCATGCCGTCGGGGTAGATCTTCTTGACCGAAGGCTCGCGCCGCTCGTGCACGTGCTCGTTCCAGACGGTGACGTTGAGGTGGCGTGTCACCCTGCCTGAGACGCCGCCATAGCTATCGGGGGCATTCAGATCGCGAGGGCTTCGCCGGTCCGGTAGATCGATACGGGTTCGTGCACTGCCGCCGACTCGACGGCGGCGGCCACGAACGCGATGGTGCCGAGGTTGTCGCGGCCCGACGTCTCCGGCTCGCGACCGGTGCGCACGCAGTCGACGAACTCGGTGATCGTGCCCCACGGGCCGGTGCGCGCCATCGGGCGGATCGATGCCGAGTGAGGCCTGGCGCCGCGCGGCCGGATCACGACCCTGTCGTTCGCCATGTCGGCGTCGCGGTTGGTCCAGAAGACCTCCCCGTGCTCGAACTCGAGGCTCCACTGGCCGGCCCACGGCGTGATCGGCCCGGCGGAGATCCAGCTGCCGCGGTAGCCGACGACGACGCCCGGAAAGACGATCGACGCGACGGTCGCCGACGGGCCGCCGAAGGCCGTCCATCTCGGGTTCCAGGCCTCGCAGTAAATGCGCTCGGGCTCGCCTTTGACGATCAGGCGCAGGAGGTCGAAGTGATGGATCGACATGTCCTGCAGGAGCGGCTGCTCTTCGAGATGGTGGCGGCCGCGGCCGCTGGGGCCGATCGGCGAGTAGCGCCGGAAGTCGATCGAGACCTCGTGCAGCTTGCCCAGCGTCTCCTCGCGCACGATCCGCGCGATCGCGCGGGGGGCGGGGAAGTAGCGGTAGTTCTGGCTGACCATCAGCACCAGTCCAGCGCGGGCGGCCACGTCGACCAGCTCCTGCGCGTCCGGCTGCGTCGTCGCGATGGCCTCACGCAGCGACTCGAAGACCATGTCCTTGCGCGGGTTCATCTCCTGGCGCAGGGCGTCGAGCGCGTAGGGATCGGAGTCGACGTAGGCGACGACCTCGGCCTCTGTGATGTCCGGCAGCACCCGCCTCGCCCAGTTACGCCCGTGGGCGCCGAGGCCGACCTGGGCGATGCGAAGCGGTTTCACGGCCGGAAATGATGCGTTAGCGCGAAGCGATTTCATCCTCGATTACAAACGAGAATCACGGCGATGCGTTTCGCCGACGACGGCTGCGAGGCGGCGGTGGGCGACTGGCTCGACATCGACCCGCGCTTTGGGTCGCTGCGCGGCGCGGGCCAGGCGATCCGCTCCGCCGGGAAGGTGCCCGGGGTTACGCGGCAGGTGCTGTCGAGCCGCGCGTGACCAGGTGCACCGGCAGCAGCACCCTGCCGGGCTGCACCTTCGGGTCCGCGACCACGCGCAGCAAGAGACGCATCGCCTCGGCGCCGGTCTCGTAGAAGGGCACGTGCACGGTCGTCAGCGGCGGCGTGGTGTGGGCAGCCATGTCGAGGTCGTCACACGAGACCAGCGAGCATTGCTCGGGCACGCGCCATCCGGCGTCGCGAAGGGCGCGCATCACGCCGAGCGCGCCGAGGTCGTGGTGGCAGAAGATCGCGGTGATGTCGGGCCGGCCCTCCAGCAGCCGGGCGGCGGCCGCCGTGCCGCCGGCCACCTCGTCTCCGCCTTCCTCGACCTGCTCGTCCGCGCTCTCGATCCCG
>WNEY01002739.1_pt1 | contig 13018 bp, 10 predicted proteins | sample 5400531 | NCBI WGS metagenome assembly WNEY01 (sample SAMN13153338, study PRJNA577476) | soil metagenome | isolation source: 200 cm saprolite under Douglas fir tree site 1 | place: USA:California | collected 2015-04-18
ATCTGGCAGGCCGTCGGCATCGGCAACATGGTCTGCGACATCCTCCGCTGCAAGTACGTACCGCCCAACGTGTCGAAGGTGATCTCGCGGGCTGGTGACGTCCAGACCATCGGCGATCTCGCAGTGGCCCTGGCCAAGGTACCCGCCGTCGTTTCTGACCTGGCCGCGCTGAACAAGGCGATCACCGGCCACAAACCGGGAAAACCGTTCTCGGCCGCGGCCAAGCGAGCAGGCAAGAAGGCGTGGAACGACACCAGGTCACTGCACCAGACACTCGATGACCTGGTCCCCGGCCTTTCCAAACTCTGGCCGGTCCCGCCACCGAAGTAACCCGGACACACCCGGCGGCGGTTTCATTGCCCGGCTTCCCAATCGGCTTCGACGGCGTCCCACTCCGCGTCCCAGGTCCGGATAGTGGCAGCGAGCCTGGGACAGTTGTCGGCGTGGCCGTGTTCGTCTTCGGCTGGGCCATTTTCGGGTCCGTGGTCGCTGATTGCCTGGTCGCAGGAGCCGCAGCGCCAGATGACGGAGCGGTCGTAACCGAAGCCTGTGTCGGGGTGTAGTGGGTGGTCGCCGGGTCAGCAGCCAGGATCTCGCCATCTAACGAGTACGGACGCTCGCAAGCAAGTCCTGGCCTTTGGGAGATCAAAGTCGAGACGGTGAGCTGCACGAAGTTTCTGACCACGCGGCTCGGCCCGCCCTGCCGTTCAAGAGGCCTCCTCTGTAGTCCGAGCGACGCGAGCCGTGTACCGTTTTGCGCCTCGTCTGTCTTAGCTTTTCAGGCGGGCGAGATTTGCGGCATTGTTGATGGATCTCAAGAGCGATGACAAGACCGGGATGTAGAGCCTGTTGTCGCGTTCTAGCCAGCGTCCGACGATGTCGGCCAGGCTGCGTTCTGTGGTGATGAGAGCACCGCTCTCGAAGCCCTCGTTGGCGGGAACCGGGGGAGGTACCGACCCTGGGGCGACGAGGATCGTGCGCGCCGAGCCGCGCGGCAATGCCAAGCCGAGCGATCCTTCCCACTGCTCAAGTACCGGCCGTTGGTCGGGCGCGGTCAGCATGGCGACGAGCAGCACGTTATTGCCGGCCGCGAGCGCGTAGCGCCGTAGTTCGCCCTCGCGCACAGGGATACTGAAGCCGCGGAGCGCCGGGATCTCGAACAGTGGCAGGAGAAAGCCTGGGATTTCTCCGCTGGCGTCGCCGAACCACCGCGCTGAGGTGACCTGCTTGATCACAGCTTGGTCGTTATCGAACGCGCGGGCGTGATCGGCAGAGCGCTTCGCCCGCTTAGCGGCAGTGTTGAAAATGCTGGCGGGCGCGAACAGGAAGAGGCAGATCCCAAGGCTCCACAGGCCGGGGGTGAATTCCTTGTGAGCCAGGTACAAGATGCTCGACACTAGAACCGCCGGCGCTGTGAAGAGGGCGAACCCGGCCGCTGCGCTGGCAAACTCCGACTTGTCATCAGGTCTCGCGGTAATGACGACCGCCGATATGAGGCTGGCGAGGCACCAAAGGCCGGTAGTCACCTGCAGGGGAATATCCCAGTATTGCCACGCGAACAGCGAAGCGCTCACGTCGAGTGTTACTAGGGCAAACCAGGCGGCGACCAGCCATCTTCGGCGGAAAGGAGTCGCTCGCCGCGAGGTACTGGCGATTCGTGGCTCCCCTGGGTCAGCATGCGCCATCCAGGGGTCAGCGGTGACTAGCTCGGCAGAGACTGGCTTCCGACCAGCGTCAAGCCTGTCGGCCTCGCGTCGTGCCATGACCGCCGCCCCGAGGGCGGGTACGCAGTCCCGGTCCGGGACCTCGAGCAATCTCCCCGGTGCCTTGTCGGCAAGCCGCTCAGCGACGAGCGGAACCCGGGTCGAGCCGCCGACTGGTAGCACCACGTCGACTTCGCCCCAGGCCAAGCCCATGTCTTTGACGGTATTCTCCGCCGTCGCGATGGTCTCATCCACGGTGACGGCAATGAGTAGCTGGAAGTCGTTGCGCGATAGCGTCAGCTCGGGGTTTCCCGGCAGATCGTAGAGAATCTCGTGCACCACCTCGTCGGTGGACAGCCGCCGTTTGACCTGCTCGCAGACGCGTTGGAGCCGGACGAGCCGCCACGGTTCCTGCTGGCCGAGCTCACCTTCTGCGATCTGCGCATACTGTGCCGGGAAGCGACGCTTAACCTCATCGAGGATGGCCTGGTCGAAATCGATGCCGCCAAGTCCGATTCCGCCGATGGCGCGTGGATCCGGCAGGCCAGGCCGCCCAGGACGGATTGCAGCGCAGTCAAGCGTGCCGCCCCCAAGATCGAACACAAGCGCGGTCGGACGTTCTGAGATGAGTCCGCAGAACCTGGCGTACTCGATTGCGGCGGTGGGCTCATCGACGATGAAAAGCGATTCTCTGGGGTACCCGGCGGCGATCGCGGCAGCTTTTAGGACACCGCGCCTGTTTCCTGCCCAGCTGGCCGGCGCGGTCAGTACCGTCGCCGACGGTACTCCGGGCAGGCGTTCCTGAGCACGTTCGTAGAGAAAACGCAAGACGGCAGCGACGAGCTCGGCCATTGTGAACGGCTGATGATCAATATCAACCCGGCTCACGACGCCGACCTCGCGCTTGAAGTTGTCGAGATACGCCTCCGGGCGCCCGGTCCTCGCATTCAGCGCGGCTTGACCGACGAGCAGGTCGCGCGGTGCCGTCCCGGATAGGCACACTGCTGTGGGCACCGCGTATGACCAGTCGCCGCCGATCCCCGGGTCCGGCTCACGGGCCAGCAAAATCTCTCCGGTATCAGTCATGATCGCGAGCGAAGACGTCGTCATGCCAAAATCCACGCCGTAAGCGAACTGGCTGCTCATTTGCCTTCCATCAGGACCTGCTGTAGCCGTTCGCTGGCCTGGGCGAGGGAAGCGTCCAGCTTGTCAAGCAGTTGGAGCTGGTTGGCCAGTTCGGCGATCCGGCCGGCTCGTTTGGCGGGGTCGGCCTCGTTCTTCTTCGCCTGTTCCCGCTGTCCGGCAAGCAGTGCCCGCCGCTGATTGATCAGTTCGTCGATGGCACTCGACAAGCGATCTGTCTCAGCGGGAGCAGTTTCTGCGAGCCATGCGCTGATGCGATTCCCGGCATCCACGATCAACGGCTCTGCGACCAGCGCGACCTTGCGTACTTCGGCCTGCCTGTCCTCGGACAGCGCGTCGCGGGTGCCGAGGATCGCGCCGGCCGCGTAGCCGATCAGCGCTCCGATGGCGCCCCCAAGAGCGCTGCCGGGACCTAGCCCGACCAGACTGCCGATCGTCAGGCCCACAGCGCTGCCATAGACTGCCATCGCCTTGCTCCCGGCAAGGCCCCGGCTGACCACGCTGAAACTGATCCTGGTCCGGTTCTCCGTCCCAGAGGCTGGATCCGTGACAGCGGGCGTAAGCTCGGGTGCCGAGCCGGGCGCATAGATCAGCTCAGAGTCAGTCAGCTTCCTGGCCTCGGCGACCGCCGTGACAAAGAACTGATCAAGCGCCGAGTCCGCCCAATTGGCGATACCCCCGAGGCCTTCTACCAATCGTTGCTGGTAGGCCTCGGGTGTGGCCGGCAGCCGGTCCATTGCCAGATCCATCTTGGACTGCAGCACCATGGTGCCGCACAGGTCACTGATCTTCTGCTGCATCTCAGCGACTTTGGCGTTCGCCCGGCTGCGTACCGTGCGCCTCAGTTCGCCGGTCGCATAGTCCAGGCTGTCGAGCTTCGCCTGCGCTTCCGCAATCGCCTGCGAGAACGCTTCCTGATCCCGCTCCGCTCGCCGGATCGTCTCAAGTTCGCCGGTCGCTGTCAGGCGGAGCGTGGCCAGTGCTGCCGCCAGCAGGGCGACTGGGCTCGCTCTTTCCTCGCCGGGGTTCTCAGCCGAGCCGTACAGCGCGTACCAGGCCCGCTTCGAGGCTCCGAGATCGGCGATCGCCTGGTAGAGGTCAGGAACGCCTGACAGCTCCTCCCGCGCGATGTCATGAGCCTTCTGACCGTCGAGGGCCATCTCGGCCGAAACCGGCAGCACCTCCAGCGGCCTGCCCAATCGGCCGCTGAGGCGTTCCGTCGCGCTTTGCAGGAGTTCTTCCGGGTCGAGCACATCCGTCTTCGTCAGAACCGCAATGATCGGGACGCCGGTTTCTGCGACGGTGCCGAACGCTTCGAGTTCAAGGGCGGACAGCGGCCGATCAACGCTTGCGACAAACAGCACCGCGCTTGCGCGCTCGAGATACTGCTGCGTGATCACATTGTGAATCGGGATCCGGCTATTGACGCCAGGAGTATCCACGAACTCGAGGCCCCACGCTAGCGACGGCAGCGGCGCTCGAATCCCGACACTCATCACCAGCTCGCCAACACTGCGATTGCCTATCTCGGTGACATAGCGCTGGACCTGATCCAGGCCGATCTCCTTTTGGGATTGCGATCCACCGGGCTCAGCGTACGAGACGATCGCTCCTTCATCGGGACCCCACGACAAGATCGTCGCGACACTGGTTGTGTCGCCAGGCAGGTGGGGAAACAAACGCCGCTGGGCGAGCGCACTCAGCAGCGTCGACTTGCCTCGCCCGTACTCACCGAACACCACGACCCGGAGCGGCGGAACTCTGCCCAGCATCTCGGTCGCCATACTGGCGTCCGCTCGCACTGACTCGGCACCAGTCACCTCGTGCAGCAGCGCCTGGCAAATCCCGGCTAGTTCCAGGTAGGACGGGTCAAGGTCAGGCATCGGATCCGCCGTCCTCGCTGGCGAACACTACAACTTCCTGAGGCCGGAGCAGGCTGCCCGCGAGGGTGAGGCCGGGTCGCACCGATTGCGCGATCGTCCCGGGCGGGTGCGCTGGATTCGCGGCACGGCGGTCAACTATCTGATGCCGCCGCACGTCGACTATGCCTTCGTCGGTAAATTCGCCGACCTCCAGGCCCGCCAGCCCTTCATCCAGGCGCTCGATCACCCAGCGCAAGGTGGCTGCGCTGGCATCGCCAGCGCTCTCGGCAAAGACGCCGCGAAGCCGGTCACGCAGCTCAGCGAGGACAAGCGCCGGTCGTGCCAGCACGGCAGCGGCCGGGTCATGACGCCGACTGCTGCCCGTCGTCAGGCGCTGGATCTCACGAGCGCTGTTTTCCTTCGCCTCGGCCAGCGTGGCCAGCGCCGAGTCGATGGTGGCGAGTGACTCCTCGGTACTGCAGCCTTCGTGCGGAAGAACACCACCCGCGACAGCGACGGCTCGCTGCGCCACGCGCTCCGCGAGCTGCCGGGCCTTTTTCTCGTGGTCCCGGTTGAATATGTTCACCGGTACGGGCTCCTTAGCCAGGGGCTGGTACTCACCAAGTAGTTCTGCTGCACGGTCGTTCCGTTCTGCCGCTCCCGCCCGCAATTCGATTGCTGTGTCGAGGCGATCGGCGATGGTCTGCGCGATCTGGATGGCATTGAGAATCGCATCTTTGGTCTCCCTACTTCGAGCGGCATAGCGTGGCTCGCGCCAATGCCGTGCTTCGGTGCGGGCGGCGGGGGCGAGGATGGAGAGCGCGGCATCGAGAGCCAGCCCAGGCTCGACGGTAGCGGCGAATCGGGAGCCGAGATCGCGATGTGTCTGCGCGAGCCGGTCAATCCGCTCGATGTCGTCTGGATCCAAGTCGAGGCGGCCCAGCCGAACGAGCCGGGAGATCTGCATCTCAGGCAGCCCATGCAGGTTGTCCGCTATGTTCTCAATTGCATCATGGGCCCGCTGAAGCTTTAGCTGCACGTCGGAGGACGGGATTCCGGCTCGCTCCTGGGCCGTCAGGTGCCAGCGCACGTCATCAAGGAGAGCGCTCACCTTCATGACGTACGCCTGCCGCTCGTACAGGGAACTGATGTAGCGACGGACCTTGGCGACTCCGCTCACCTCGACAAGCCGCGCCACAACCGTCGAGTCGTTGCATCCGTCACGCAGGTAACTCACGGCCAACATCAGTCCCCACGCACCGAGTAGCTCTTTCAGCGCCACGCAGCGATCGGGTGGGATAGGACAGCCATCGAGCCTGGTCCTGAAGATGGCCGATCGCGGGTACTCAAGGGCCGTCATCAGTTTGCGGAAGTCCCAGCTTGAAAGCTCCCTCAACTCATCCAGTTCTTCAGCTGACAGGCACTGGACTCCTTCGGCGACAATGGCGGCGACCGGCAGAATCTCATAGAAGATGCGCCGGAGGTCAGGTTCTGAATTCCACCGGTTCCCGATAAAGGCCATTCCCGACGCCATCGGGTCACTGGCCTCTCCGCTCGCCCGCCAGCTCTGGTCGCATCGGCTCATCACCCCGATTGCCTTCGCCGAATTGGTAAGGCGGCCAGGGACTGGTGGCCCGAGGAACTCTCGCACCACATTCATGTCCCTTTCCCCGAGGTCCCGCTCAAAGAGGTAAAGGATCGCATCAGCTGCGTCAAGCTCCTCGCTGCTGCGCTGGGTGAGCAGTCGCTCGGTTTCGTTCGAATCCACGCCGTAGATACTGTAAAGCCCGGGCGTGTCGATCAGGATCAGCCGCTGAAGATGTTTCTCATGTACGCTCACGACGATGCGCGAAGGCTCAAGCAGCTCATATGATCGTTCCAAACGCTGAACTGTGAGCTGTTCAAGACTGCTCAGCGGATAGTCCTGCTTGCGGACGCTGCCATTCGCGTCCCGGTAATATGCGGCGATTCCCTCCGGCTGACCATAACGGAACTCGTTGACGCGGTAAGTGGCCTCTACCTTCCTAGTAACGGCTAGCCGACGCCCGAGTAGGGCATTGACCAGAGTTGACTTGCCCGCCTTTATCTGCCCGATGATGGCTAGGCGAACCGGCTGACTCAGTCTCTCCTGAGCACGTTCCAGCAGCGGATACAAATCGCGCAGCGGGCCGAAGTCGTCGGCGAACTGCGGCTTCAGTGCTGCCAGTATCGCTCCTGCGTCAAGCCCGGCCGCAGGTTCAAGTTCACCCAATGATCACCCTCCCCCAAGTGAAACGGCGTGATACGACCTTAGACCAGATAGGGCGAATCGGCGCCTCTCCGAGGATGATCCCAAACGTCGGGCCGGGATATCTTCGGGGTTGCCCGCTTCGGATAGGCCTCACGTCGAGTTGCCGGGGGCCGGGACGCCAAGGCAATAGTCTGAGAACGGACCGACTGGCGTAGATCTCGCCAGGAGTAGCGCGACCGAAAGGTCGCATATGACCACGATGCGCCGCATATGGCCTTTGCCTACCTCGTTACCCAGACGCTTGCGACCATCAACATCGCCGTAAGCCGTGAACCCGGCACGGCGCTTGTCTGTCACTAAGCTCAGTGACCCGTCCGACCCGGTTAGCGGGCACAGAGAAAGGGATCGTAACAGAGGGCATGCCAGCACATAAGTACCGAATATGGTTGCCACAAGGAAGGGCGGTATCGGCTCCAGGAGCCGTCCATATCGAGCCGCCGTTGTGCCGCCAGATCTGTTATGGCCGTCACGGACTGTTGACTTGGGCGCTATTGCCGCTCTCGGTTGTGAAGGCGACGGGGCGAGGGCGCAGGTTATGTCATTCGGCTGTATTGCTCCGAGGCTGCCGCCGCCCCTTCAGGTCCCCGCCCGGCGCCCGGAACTCAGTCACCTGCTGCGGCACCTGCAGTGCCCGCCGTAACCGGCCGCGCCGCCGCCCGGCCGCGCCCCCCGGACCGGAACAGAACCACCATCCTGCCCCCGGCGGCCAGACCGCCGGTTTTCATGGGGTGGACAAGGTCATTGTCCGCGTCACTATATGTCCGACCGTACCGGCCGGCGGTCTCCGCCAGTCGCTGCCCGAGCGAGATGACAGGTCATCGGGGCCGGTCGTGATGTCGCAAAGGTCAGCGCGTCCGCGAGAGGGGATTCGGCGAGCAGATCGCGTGCAATGGCTCAGCACTCAGCTGGTTCGTCACCATCTCGAACCTGACCCCCGCGCTTGGACTATTCACCCATCCGGCGGACTTCCCGCTCAGCACAGCCGGCTGCCGCGGGTCCTGGCTGCGTGTGCGTGTCAACCGCAGCAGCCTGCGAGGCGTCTTTCAGGTAGCCATTGAACGGGAAACCATGAGGTCACCATGACAGTAACTCAGCGCTCTGCCGCTGTGTTCGCAGCGCCGGCTGCCCTGACCGCGCTTGCCCTCATCGCGGCGCCCGGGGTGGCTTCGGCGGCCCCGGGGGCGGCTTCGGCGGCGGTGCCTCGCCATGTCACCGTCTTAGTCGCCAACCGCGGGTCAGGGACGGTCTCGCCGATCTTCACGACCACTAACCGCGCGGGCAAGCGGATCAGGACCGGCGGTGTCCCGCAGGCCATCGCGATAACGCCGGACTACAAGATGGCCTATGTCGCCAACGGCGGGTCCGGCACCGTGACCCCGGTCCGGATCCGGACCGGCGCCGCCCGGGCGCCGGTGAAGGTCGGGGCCTTCCCTGACGCGATCGTGATCAGCCCGGACGGAAAGATGGCTTACGTTGCCAGCACCATCGCATCAGCCTGAGCGTGCCGAACCCGGGGCAGTCCGCGACGGGACTGCTCGGGATCACCGGGATCGACGGGGACCTCACACCCCGGCAAGTACGGCAGATCGCGGCATCGGGCAACTTCCCTCCAGATAGCGGCATCATGCTGTGCGATGCTGCTCAGGCGACCGAGCAGGGGCATCCGCCGTCGTCGGCCTACCTGGTCTCCGAGGCCGCAGTAAAGCTGTACAACAACGGCAAGCTGACCGACGGTGCCTGCCCCGCCCTCAGTCCTCCGATCCCGCAACTGACACCGCTCCACCCGTTCGACGCGGCCTCGCTCGACTTCCCGCTCGTGACGCTGGACTGGGGCGGAAACTCCGCCACGGCGCAGCTCGCTCAGCGGTACGAGCTGGACTTCTACCAATGGCTCGAAAGCACGGCGGGACAGGCGGTGCTGAGGTCATACGACCTGGCGCCGCCGCAGCCTTCGGCGGCGCTTCCCCCGGTGCCGCTGCCCTCGCAGTCTCAGATACGCGGCGCGCTGCAGCGCTTCACCAGAAAGGCACCGCCCGCCCGAATCCTGGCCGCGATCGACGAGTCCGGCCCCATGGAGCCGTACCTGCAGCAGATCGCGTCAGCCGTGACCGAGGTTTTTGGCACCGGGACAACCACGTCCCTCGGTGCCAGGGACAGCTTCGGGATCTGGGCGTTCCCCGGAGCTGGTACGTCCACTTACAAGACGCTGGTGCCGTTCGCACGCGGCGCGAGCAGCCAGCGCGACGCCGTGGCAGCGAGCACGAGCATGCTCTCCGCGCATGCCCACTCCGCAGAGTTTGACCTGATCGCGGACGCCGCCCCGGTGCTGTACGGCCAGCCGACGAAGGCTCAGCAGGCCATCAGCTCCGTGATCTTGCTGACCGACGGGGATGCCTACAGTAACGGGCAGGACCCCCACGGCAACACCCTCGCCAAGGTGCATGACCTGCTGCACCGGCTTGGTGCAGCGCAGTCGCTTGTCAGGGTGTTCGTCATCGCCTTCGGCGATCCCGGATGCGCGCAGGCGCCCCAGGCCGCCCGCGCGACACCCTGAGCGCACTAGCAGCCGCTAACGGAGGCAACTGCGTGAACGTGAAGGACCTAGGCCAGCAGCTCGACCAACTGGTCAGCCATCCTTCGGCAAGCGGGTGAGGGCCATGCGCCGGACCTGTCGCATTACCCTAACCGTCGTGGCCCTCGCGGCGTGCGCGGTCGGCTGCACCACGGCACCCGGCACCGCGCCCTGGCCGCCACCCGCGACAGGGCCCGTCACCATCACCATCTTGACCGGAACGGACACCAGCATCAGTCCGGGCAGCCTGCCGCTACACGGCGCCACAGGCATGTACAGCGAGCTAGCCAACTGGTGGAACACCTACGAGGAGCGGCTCACCGGCATCCGCGTGCGGCTAGACGCGATAGACGGCAACTCGACGCTGCAGCACAGCGAGTTGCTCGCCGCCGCCCAGGCCGGGGACGCGAGCTACGACATCTACAACCTGGACAACGAGTGGGTATCGGAATTCGCGGCGGGCGGCTACATCCGGTCCCTGCAAGGCACCCTCCCGGGCGGCTTCCTCCCCCAGCCGCTGGCGTCGGGCCGGGATACCTCCGGACGGCTGTACGCGGCACCGTTCACCACCGATGTGGGCGTGCTCTACTACCGATCCGACCTCGTCCCTGACGCCAGCGACCTCAGGACGTTCTGGCAGGTCCTGCGCAAGGCACGACAGGTGCAAGGCAACCGCCCTGCCATTGGGGCAGGCTACGCGGGCCAGTTCGCTGAGTACGAGGGCCTGACTGTCAACCTGCTCGAAATGATCCACGGAGATGCCCCGGACGCTATCGGCCCAGACGGGGCGATCCGCGATCCCAGCGCCGTCGTCGCTATCCTGCAGCAGCTCGTAGACGAACTTGGCGGGCCGATCCCCCGCTCGGAAATCAGCAGCTACACGGAATCCCAGTCGTATCAGGCATTCGTGGGCGGCCACGCCGTGTTCATGCGGAACTGGCCGATCTACTACAACTGGCTCACCGCCCCGCAATCCGGATCGAGTCCTGCGGCCAGGAATTTCGGCGTCGTACCGCTCCCCTTCCCCTCAGTGCTCGGCGGCCAAGATCTTGCGATCCCGACCAGCAGCGCGCACCCGGCGCAGGCCCTGCAGGTCATCGAATTCCTGACCTCACCGCAGGCCGAGCGCTGCCTGTTCGCGGTCGGCGGCTTCGCCGCCACGCGGTCGAGTGCCTATGCGGCGAACAGCCAGCTTCCAACGGGGTACCAGGTCGCCGGGCAGCCGGCCGTCACCGGACACCCGCTTTGCGGCAGCACCACGGGCAGGCAACTGAACATCAGCAGGGAGATCCTCCAGGGCATTGCCAGCTCGGTCGCGCGCCCGGTGACGCCGTACTACACAGAATTCAGCACGATCGTCCAGGAACAGGTGTGGCCCCTTCTCAAGAATGCGAGCCAGGGCAGGAACTACAGCGTGAGCACCACGGTGAACACCCTTGCAACGGACATCCAGGCCGCCCTGTCAGGCCACGCGGCGTCATCATGACATAATGGCCCGCGCGTGGACCGGGACCGTGACCTGCGCCAGCGCATAGCCGCCATCCCCGGTCTCGGCACCATCGCCGGGCAGTCGCTGTACGGCACCGACGGCGCCAAACTGCTGCCGCTCGTTGCCGCGGGACTGGACGCGATCGAGCTGAGCGATCTGCCGAAGGCCACGAAGCGAGAACTCACCAGCACGTTCGTCGACAACCTGGTCCACGACGCGGCGAGGCGCCCTGCACTGTTGCCAACATGGTTAACGCAGTGGTGGTTGGCTAGCCGGGTGCTGTTCAAGATCGTTTACCTCCTGACGCGCAAGGTGCTCGGCCTGGCCGTGCTGTTGTTCCGCGAAGACCGGGCGAAGGATGCCGAGCGACACCAGCGAAAAGATGGGGGTGTCGCCGACGCCTGAAAACTGACCCTTGGCTACGCCTGAAATCTGACCCCTTGTGGTCACCGGGCGTGGCAGAAGGGGTCGGTGATTACTTTGGATGAGTGGGCTGAGATCCGCCGTCTGCACCGGGCTGAGGGGCTGCCGATCAAGGCGATCGCCCGGAAGCTGGGGATCTCGAAGAACACGGTGCGCAGGGCGTTGCGGGCTGATGAGGTGCCGCGGTACCAGCGTGCGGCCAGGGGCTCGATCGCTGATGCGGTCGACCCGGCGATCCGAGAGCAGCTGTCGTTGTGCGCGACGATGCCTGCGACGGTGATCGCGGAGCGGATCGGCTGGGAGCGTTCGATCACGGTGCTGCGCGAGCGGGTCGCGGAGTTGCGGCCGCTGTACTTGCCGCAGGATCCGACGGGCCGGACGGGGTATGAGCCGGGTCAGCGGGTGCAGGATGATTTCTGGTTCCCGCCGGCCGAGGTTCCGCTGGGGCACGGGACGGTTGCCAGGGGCGCGGGCCTGCCGCCGGTGCTGGTGATGGCGTCGGGGTTACTCGCGGTGGATGGGCGGGCTGATGATCCGTCGCGGCATGCCGAGGATGTGGTGCTGGGGACCTGGCAGCTGCTGCAGCAGCTTGGCGGGGTCCCGAGGCAGCTGGACAACGAGGGCGGGTCGGCAAGTACCGGGGCGGTGGCCGCCCGCCGGCGCTGTCACGGCAGTTCGCCGGGTTTCGGCGGCTGCTGGGCTGTCAGGTGGTGCTGCCGCCGCGAGCATGAGCATAAGGGGATCGTCGAGCGCAACAACGGTTACCTGGAGACCTCGTTCCTGCCGGGCCGGGTGTTCACCTCGCCGGATGATTTCAACGCCCAGCTGGCTGAGTGGACGGCGCTGGCGAACAGCCGGTTCAAGCGGGTGCTGGGGTGCGCGCCGGCGGACCGGATCGGCGCGGACCGGGCGGCGATGGCGCCGCTGCCGCCGGTCGCGGAGTCCTCGCTGGGCTGGCATCACCGGATCCGGCTGCCCCGGGATCACTACGTGTGCATGGACACGTGCGATTACTCGGTGGACCCGGCGGTGATCGGCCGGTGGGTTGATGTCCGCGCGGATCTGGGTCAGGTCACGGTGACCTGCGACGGCCGGGTGGCGGCCTGCCATGACCGGTCCTGGGCCCGGCATCAGACCATCACCGACCCGGCGCATAAGAAGGCCGCCGACGCGATGCGCGCCGAGCGGCTGCGCGCGAAGCTCGCCGCCCCGCCGGCTGCCGTGGAGGTCGAGCAGCGGGATCTGTCCCGTTACGACGTCCTGCTCGGCGGCGGCGAGGTCGCCTGATCCCTTTTCCTGCCTGGCCGGCGCGGGCCGTGCCGGCCAATGACGCGAAACGAAATGACCAGGTGCCAGAGATAGCGCCTTCATGTGGCTCCCTGCCGCCTGCTGACGCGCAGATCCGGTCCGATTTCTGCTGCCATCACGCTGCCACAAAGACTCAGAGGCCCGGCCACCATCCGGTGACCGGGCCTCTGACCTGCACTTCTTTGTAGCGGGGGCAGGATTTGAACCTGCGACCTCTGGGTTATGAGC
>WNEY01002741.1_pt1 | contig 13015 bp, 10 predicted proteins | sample 5400531 | NCBI WGS metagenome assembly WNEY01 (sample SAMN13153338, study PRJNA577476) | soil metagenome | isolation source: 200 cm saprolite under Douglas fir tree site 1 | place: USA:California | collected 2015-04-18
AAGTCGCTCACATGCGACATCGACCCGCGTGCTACCCCCCTATCCCCTTTGGCGGCGTTATCCATGGGAGCAAATGCGGCTACAGGTCCTCGCCATCCTCGAAAACGGCGCGTCGAAAATCTTCCCGAAGGGATCCGACACGCTCCGGGTTCTCCTCATCCTTCCCGATCAAGAGTGGGCGACGAAGTCGGAAGGCCAACCTGGAGAGCGCCGTCCTCCGGCCTCCCCAATCCGGCGCAGGGTCTTGGCATCCCTCGCCGGCGGGTCTGCGTAGAGGGACCCGAAATCTAGCGTTCGCTGCCCGAGTGTCGAATGAAGTCACGCCGCGGCGTTTCCTCTAGCGGAATCGACCTAACGGGACCGCTTGGAGGACTTCTTTGCCTTGCGCGCGGTCCGCTTCGCAGCCTTTTTCGGGGTCGTCCGGGCTGGGCGCGGTTGCGCGGTTGCCTCGTAGAGGGCCAGCGTGATCCCGGTCGGATCCTGGAAGACCGCGAACCAGCCCATTCCAGGGATCTCCTGTTTCGGCATCACAACGGCGCCTCCGTTGGACGTGATCTTGCGCAGCGTGTTCTCGATGTCCTCGGAGAGGATGTAATCGAGCACCCCCGCCGGCATGTTCTCGGCCCGCTGCAGTCCGCCGCCGGGTGCGCTTGGCGGTTGGAACATCGAGTAATTCATCTCCGGCACGTCATCGAACTTCCAACCGAAGACGTCTTTGAGGAACGATTTCGTTTTCTCGGGTGCGTTCGAATGGAATTCCACATGCACGATGCTGTTCGGTTTCTGAGCCATGTTCTTCATCCCCCCTTCTCGAAGGATATGACAGCATGCATCAACGAGGTATTAAGGGATGGCCCGGGAGGTTCGCGAAAGTGGGCCCGCGAGGCAACGGGCTCACGCGCCCGGCAGCCGGTTCGTCAAAATCGTCGAGAGGGCGAGGCCCACAAGGAGGAGGATCCCCGTCGCCATCGTAGCCATGATCATCCCAGCGTTCGACGGGATGAGGGCATGAGGATCGTCCTTGGCGGCTCGGAGCCCTCGCACAGGCTTCGCCGCAAGGGGAACCGCCAAAAGACCGAGCAGGGCCCACGGGGTCAAGCCCGCGAAGAGGACGCCGATCAGGAGGACGACATAGGCAGACGCAATCAGGCCGGCGAAGGCCTTGGTGGCCCGCTCGACCCCGAGTCGGACCACAAGGGTCCGCTTTCCGACGGAAGAGTCGGCGGGAATGTCAGGGACCTCGTTGATCCACAAGATCCCGGCCACGAGGAGACCGAGGGAAAGGGACAGGACGATAGCGGGAGGATCGAACCTTCGCGCCAGGACAAAATACGTCCCGAGTACGGTCACGGGACCGAACTCGAGGGCGACGGCGATTTCCCCGAGCCCGTGGTGGGCGAGTCGGAAGGGCGGCCCGACGTACGAGTAGGCGATGGCCACACCGAATACGCCGAGCACGAGCAACGGCAGGCCGACTTGCGTGACCAGGTACACCCCGATGAGGGAGCCGACGGCGAGGAACGCGAGGGCCACGAGCAGATGGGCCCGGACGCTCAGCACGCCGCGGAGCAAGACCCGCCCTCCACCCGCGAACGGATTGAGGTGACGGACCGCGAGATCGTTCCCACTTCGGTAGTCCCACGCATCGTTCGCCATGTTCGCACCGAGGTGAATCGACATCGCGCCGAGAAGGCAGAGGACGAAGAGCGACGGATTGAACGCGCCCCGAATCGTCCACGCGGCAAGCGCACCGACGAGGACGGGAATCACCGAAGCAATCAGAAAGGGCGCGCGCAGGGCCTGAAACCACAATTTCGCCACGGGGACTCTCGTCGGCGGGGTCAACGGTTTCGTCATCCCCATGAAGCCGATCTGGCGGCCGTCCCGAATGACCGGGCGCACGGTCAGGAGAGCCTGGAATGTGGCACCGTCCTTCCGCATGAGCGTCACCTCTTCCTCGAACTTCCCGTTCTCAATCGCCTCCCGCAGGAGCCGAGGGACGAGGGTCGGGACGTTTTTCGGAACGTGGAACCATGCGACGCTCATCTTGCCGATCACCTCTTGGGCAGTCCAGCCGAACAAGGCCTCCGCGTCGGCGGAGTACTGTTGCACGGTCCCGTTCATGTCGCACGTGATTACGGACGTCTCGTCCGTGAAGCGCCCAGAATCCGCCACGGCAATCTCCTATTGCGGATCGCCTACTTCGCGGGCGGTGCCAGCGGACGGGTCTTCCCCATGAAACCGATCTGCTGCCCATCCCGAAACATCGGACGGACCGTGAGGACCGCGGGGAACCGAGCGCCGTCTTTTCGGACGAGGGTGACTTCCTCTTCGAACTTGCCCTTCTCGACCGCTTCTCGCAGGAGGCGCGGCACAAGGACCGGCACGTTCTCGGGGACGTGGAACGAGGCCACACTCATCTTCCCGATGACCTCCTCGGGACTCCACCCGAACAGGTCCGCGGCATCCGCCGCGTATTGCTGGACGATTCCCTCCATATTGCACGTGATCACCGACGTCTCGGCGGTGAACGCTTTCCCCTTGTTCTCGGCCATGGCCCACGCCTCCTGGGCCATCTACTGAGGGACCGCGGGTTTATCCGGTGAGTGGTTTACCTGTCAACCGGATGAATCCGTGAAGCACCTCGACATCGTCGTCCCGACCCGGGTCCTCGAAGACGTCGGGATCCTGACCGAGTTGTTCTTTCGCAACAATGAGTCCGTCGACATTCTCCAATCGTTTGCCGTGCGACCGCACGTGCTCGCGTTGGTCGTCCGCGTGCGCCGACGCGGGCCGTTCAAAGATCTCGACGCGATCCACCGCGAGGCCCGCGCCCTCGTCCGGCGATACCGGCTCGCGCGGTTCGAGCTCATGTCCGCGAATCGAGAACGCGGGGAATACATCGCGTGGATCGAATGGAAGATCCCGGAGGCCGTTCAAGAAGCACTGGGCACGGAAGGCGGAATCGTCCCGCTCCGAGTGGTCCGGGAAGCTGCCGGAAGCGCGCGGGTCTCTCTGCTCGTCTCCGAGGCCGTGCTCCGAAGATTCCGCAGTCTCCTGGACCGGTTCGGGGGGCGAGACTGGGTTCGGGCCGTCCGACGAGTTCCTGCGGAGCGGTGGGATGCGGGGACCATGCTGACTCTTCGCCAGCGAGAACTGCTGACCCTCGCGTTTCGGCTCGGCTATTACGAGACCCCTGCGAAGGTGTCGCTCGACCGGCTCGGCCAACTCGTCGGTATTTCGCGAGCCGCGTTCTCGAAGCACCTACGGAGTGCGGAAAGGAAAATCCTCAGAACCGTGGTCGGCTTGCCGGGCTGATGCTAACTACTTCTCGAGGTCCAATCGGAGAGCGCGAAGTGGATCACGAAGACGTTCGGCGCGGAGAGCATCCTGCTTGCCGCTCGGAAAACGCCGATCGCCACCCATGCATGTGAGATCGGCCGAGAATACTGGAGCGGTTGACCCCAAAGGTTCTTAGTCGCGCAACCGGCTGGCGTCCCCGGGGGAAGGCGCGTCTGATTCGCCTCACGGCCAAGGAACGAATCCTCCTGCACCTGTTCGATTACGCGAAGTACGAAAGCGCCGTCGAGGTGCTAAATACAATGACCCAGGATGGAATCGCACGGGCGTCGGGGTTCGAAATACCGCACTTCACCCAGTACGTCCAACCCCTCGTCCAAGAAGGCCTTGTCCGGGAGAGAACGGCGCACGTGAAGGGTTCCCGACGACGGCGGAAAGTGTACGACCTAACGGATGCGGGGAAAGTATCCGCCGTTCGATTGCGCGACAAGATGAGGTCGGAGGTCGTCCGCGTCAGGGATCAGAAGGGCGTGCGCGAGGCGAGCCTGTCCAGCGTGCTCGCCGAAGCGAGTGGCAAAGCCTCCTTCTTGGACGTATTTCGACAAGTGACAGAGACCGGAATCTTTGACCTCGCGAGCGTGACAGCTGCCCCCACGCCATCGTTTGTCGAAATGTTGTCGGACGCGCCTCAGCTCACAACCTTCGTTGGGAGGCGTGCGGAACTGGAGGCGATTACAGGGGAGAGCGAGACACCACGCGTCTTCGTCATCCAGGGCGTGGCGGGAATCGGAAAATCCAGTCTTGGGGCGAAGGCGACTGAACTCCTCCGGGGTAAGAGAAATCTGTTCTGGCGCCAGGTGCGGCGATGGGACACACACCTCTCGGTCCTCGCCTCCCTTGGCGACTTCCTCACGGCCCTGGGTAAGCCGGGCCTCCGATCCGTTCTCGCGCGAGGCGAAGTGGACCGTGCGGTCCAAGTCCTCCGCGAGGACCTTCGAGGTACGCCGTCGTTTCTCGTCGTCGACGACGCCCACGAGGCATCGCCCGACGCGGTGGCGTCCCTGAGGCTTCTGAAGGAGATCATCGCCGAGGCTCCCGATGTCCGCCTCCTCGTCCTCACGCGGGAGACCCTTCCATTCTACGACAGGCGCGACGTGGTCGTTCGAGGACTGGTGCAAGAGATTGAGTTGAGGGGGCTCCTGCCGGAGGAGGTCGAGGCGTTTCTGCCCCCTGAACCCTCACGGGCAACCCTCGATGTCGTTCACGAAGTCGCCGGACATCCTCTATTCCTCGAACTTGTCCGCGCCTCGCCCGACGCGTTGCCCGCCCGGGCGCGCCGAGACGTCCGTCGCTTCGTGGAAGAGGAAATTTATCGAAAGCTTTCCGAACGCGAGCGGAGGATGATGATGGTCGCCGCGCTATACCGGGTGGCCGTCCCCAGCGAGGCGCTCGTGCCGGACGAGAGGCTCTCGGGGGATGTGCTCTTGTCGCTCACAGAGCGCTCCCTGATCCGCCGGGTCGGAGAGCATGGGTACGAAGTCCACGAAGCCGTTCGGGACGTCTTCGCAGCTATGTCGGTCCCCGCCGAGCGACGGGCGCTCGCCGAGTTTGCCGTCTCTCAACTGCGACGGCTCGCCGCTGAAGCTTGGAACCGGGAGGACTTTGTCGCGTGCGCGCGATACCTCGCGAACGCCCTCCAATTGCCCGTCTCGTCCGAAGGACGGCTCGAGCTGTTAGAGTCGACGGGGGACGCGATGGAGCGCATGGGCGACATTGACACTTCGGCCGCGGCCTACCGGGAGGCCCTAGGATTGACGGAAGCAAGCGACACCCGGGCGAGACTCCATCGGAAAATCGCAGACCCATTCGCGAATCGCGGCGAACTCGCGAACGCGTCCCGAGAGCTTGATGCGGGCTTCCTCGCCTTGGGGGGTACGCCCAGCGTCGAGCGCGGTTGGTTGCACCTCGCGCGAAGCCGCGTGGCCGTCCGGAGCAACCGGTTTGGGGAGGCTCAGGAGCAGGGCGAGGTCGCCCTCCGGATCTTCCGAGACTTCGGGGACGTGCCCGGCCAGGTGGATGCGTGCGCAGAGCTCGGCTATGCAACGGGATACAGCGGGGCCGTCGACTCCCATGGCTCCCCCCTTGCGGAGCAATATTATATGGAGGCTTTGCGACTTGTCGGGTCCCTTGCGAACGCACGCTTGTCCGGCCGCCTACACGTTCTCGCTGCGGAGAGGGCGTACTATCAAGGAGGAGCCGTCAATCGATTTTGGGAGCACTTGGACGCCGCGGAGGAGCTCGTCAAGCGGTCGGGGGACCCGATCCTCACCCGTCAGTTGCTGACCGTGCGGGCGATCTTGAAGTTCTACAGCACCGCTGACTTCGAAGGCGCAATGGCAGACGCCGCCGAGGCCCTCCGGGTCGCCGGACAGGTTCGGGATTCGGAAGGGATTAGCCTCGCCAAGTACTGGATGGCCCAGTGTTCGCGCGCCACGGGAAACATCGCCGAGGCCCGCCGCGGATTCGCAGAAGCCGCGGAAGAACTTGGCATTTCGGGAGTGAGGTACTACGGGAGTTTCGCGACCGGTTACGCAGCCGAGTGTTTTCTCATGGAGGGCGACGCGACCGGCTACCGACGGTTTGTCGCCGACCGGGAGGAAGCGGTTCGGGTATCTCAGCTTTGGACGGCGGTCCTCGACGGCTTCAACCGCCTGATCGACGGGGGCTACCCTGACTCGGAATCGCGCTTTCGCGAGGCCATCCGTTTCGCCGAGGGACAACCCGCCAGTGCGACCCTTTCCAAACTAGACGTCGGGCTGGCCCACTTCTATTACGCCGCGGCTTTGCGCACATTAGGAAACGAGCACGAGGCCGTGGAGGAAATGACCCGGGCGCTGGAGGCTTGGCGGGCATACAACAACCAAGGGTTCCTGATAACCGCAGCTAGCCGGGCGGAGCGATTGGTTGACGGACTAAGGGAGATACTCGCAAAGCGATGAGTCGGTTTGTGGCCGTACCGAGCGAGCCTCCGGACGGTGTCCGGCGCCCGTTCAGTCTTCGATGCAGCACCGCGGGCTCTCCAGTCCTCGAGCCCGAGCGCGATCAAACCATCTTGGTAGTCCCGCTTGGAGTTCGTCAACGGACGCAAGCTCAAGGCGGACGAATTCGAGAGCGCGCGAGGCGACTTCGCGGGGAAGCTGAGGCTCTCTCCGAAATGAACTCAGTCCAAGGTCATCTGAGTCAAGACACCGCTTCCGTTGTCATTTCGTGGGGACTCTTCTCTTTGCGAGGAAGCTCACTCCTTCCGGGCTTCCTTCGCCTTCGGGCGGAGCTCCTTGCTGCCGCACTTCCGGCAGCGGGTGGCGCGCATCGCGTTCCGAGCGTAGCACTGCATGCAGATCATCTTGTGCAGGAGGCGCCGTTCGGCCTCCGGAAAGCGGGCCATCGGGATGGGGAGGCGAGGGCCGTTTATAATGGCTTCGGGCGTCGAGGCCGCTGCTTCACGGAGACGGACTTGATCACGACCCGGTTCGGCCGCCTCGGATCGAAGGGAGGACTCGCCCGCTTCAACGCGTGGACCATCAGGGCCTGGATGGCAGGCATGTCCAGCGTCTCGGGTCCGTACAGGACGATGTGACGAGCCGACTTTCCCTTTCCTTTCAGGAGGTGTTTCGGATCCGGAAGATTCGCACCGTGCAGGAAAAATAGGCTGATCCATCTTGGGAAGACGGCGATGGAGAACACGGCGTCCGATGTCCGCTCGGTCGTGCCGAACCCGACGGCCAAGGCGTTGTAATTGTCATACACCAACTCGATCGCGCCTGGCAGAAGCGCCCGCATCTTCGCCAGGACCGCACGGGCTTGGGCCGCGACCTCCGGGGCGTACTTCGATATGAACGCGTCGACTTGCTCTTCGGGGGACAGGTCCTTCAAGGCGGAAGACGCTCCCTCATGTCAGCCCCCCGAAGGCCGAGGCGTCCGCGCAACGAGGCGCGACCCCCACCGAGCGATACGGCATCCGAAGCAGCCGAGATGGTAGCGACCGTTCAGGGCGCCGGACGAGAACCGAGCAAAGGCCTCGGGGCGGAACGGGCGTTTCCCGAGTCGCACGTTCACGGCGTCGTGGAGCCCTTGCATCCAGACGATCATTGATGGCCGACACCGACGGCACGGCCATCGCTCCGACAAGCCGTGAAGACCCGTCCAGAGCGTCCTCCCGAAACGGATTCGGAGAGACATTCGAACTCTTCGCACGTCTCCGGAAAGGCCGAACCGACCCGCATCGCGAGCGTTCGACGCGACCTGGCTTTCCCGCAACGTCAACGAAACCCCTTCATCCTTGATAAGGGAGCCGGCTGACGCCAATGATCCAACGTAGGGACGGGTTCCGCAACCCTCTTCAGGTGACGCGCCGTGTCACGTCCATGAAGCGGAAGGAACGACCTCCGAAGGACGCTCGTCCAAAGGAGAAACGGTTTCGCCACGGCGGCCGGAAGGGCCGGCGCGCGCTCCGTCGACGAGACGAAGCAAAACGACCGTAGGACGTCACGGCCGCGACTTTATCTTCCGCCCTGGATTCGACATGGGACAGATCGTCAGCAGGACCCGAAATGCCGTTCAATTACGATTTCCGGATGAGCATCGGAGCGCCTCGACCCACCGTGTTCGAGCGCCTTCTACGAATCGAGCATCTTTCCCGATGGTTCTGCGGCTGGTCGCGGATCGAGCCGAAGGTCGGGGGAAGCTTCAAGTTCGGAGGCGAGACCTGCATCCTTCCCCCGGAAGGTCGGGCGTGGGAGACGACGATCGACGAAGGCGAAGTCCTCCGACGATTCGCGTTCCGGTGGCCGATCCAGTCCGTAGAGACCCGCGTTTCCTATGACCTCGAGGACGGCCCGGGAGAGACGGCCCTTCTACACGTGACGCACCAAGCGGTTCCGATTCAAGCGACGACGTGTGGTTCCGTCCAAGACGCGTGGCGGATGTGCCTGGGTAACCTGAAGTCGATCGCCGAGGGGCGCGGGGACAGCGTGCGTCCCGATCATTCGCCCGTGAGCTCTCCGGAGGTCCGGCTCTCCGCCCTGATCGAGGCGACCCCATCGAAGGTATTTGGCGCGTTTGTCAGTCCCGCGCCCGTGGCCCATTGGACCACGGGCGGCGTTCCGAGCCGGGAGGCCCGCGTGGAGCCGCGTACCGGTGGGGCTTTCTCTTTCGGATCCGCGGGGGAACCGGACCGCGTTGTCGAATGGGTTCCCAGCCGGCGCATCGCCCTTGGGCGCGCGCTCGAACCGGACGACCGCCTGATCCGGTTCGACTTCGAAGAAAAGGCGAGCGGGACCGCGGTCTATGTGACCGCGACCGGATTCCGGAGCGGCGATGTCGACGGCATCCTGCGTCAGCGAGGACGCTGGTCGGACCGTCTCGTATGCCTGAAGAACTTCGTCGAGAGCGGAGCGTCAGGATTCGCGAACCCCTACGAAGGCCAAGTCCGGGAAACCTAGGAGGATTCGTTCCGGAGCCGCGGCCAATCGTCGAGGACGGCCATCGCCGCGTTGTGCCCCGGCGCCCCGATGACCCCTCCGCCCGGATGGGCGCCGGCGCCGCAGAGATAGAGCCCCCGCACAGGCGTCCGATAGGAGGACCATCCGGGGACCGGACGGAAGGAGAACATCTGGTGCGGCAGGATCGCGCCATGGAAGACGTCTCCGCGGGTGAGGCCGTATTCCCGCTCCATGTCGAGCGGCGTTCGCCACTGGCGGGCCACGATCGCTTGGCGGATGTTCGGCGCGTACCCTTCAAGGACGTCGACGATGCGTTCCGCAAACGGCTCCGCCTCGGAGTCCCACGAACCCCTCCGAAGGTCGAACGGGGCGAACTTCGCTGAAATCGTCATCGTGTGCATCCCCGGCGGAGCCACCGTCGGATCGTTCGCGGACTGCATGACAAATTCGAGAAAGGGCTCCTGCGACGGATGACCGCGTTTCGCATCATCGTAGGCGCGCTCGAGATAGTCCAACGAGGGCGCGATGTCAATGATCGCCCGATGGTGTGGCTGCGGCGAGCTGCCCGGGATGGCTTCGAAATCGGGGAGCTCGCGGAGGGCCAAGTTGAGTTTGAAGGAAGACGATTCGAATCGCATGTGTTCAATCGCCCGAACGAACTCGGAAGGCAAGTGTTCGCTTCGGACGAGACGGAGGAACGTCCGCTTCGGGTCAGCGTTACTGAGGACGACCCGCGACTCCAACGTCGTTCCGTCGACGAGTTCGACTCCCATCGCCCGCCCGTCTCGCACCAAGATTTGACGGACCTCCATCCCCGTCCGCACATCCGCCCCATGATGGCGTGCGGCTCGAGCAATCGCTTCCGAGATCGCTCCCATCCCACCGCGAGGCCAGCCCCACGCCCCCTTCTGCCCGCCGATCTCACCGAGGGTATGGTGGCCCAGGACGAACGCGGTGCCCGGAGTTCGCGGCCCCGCCATCGTCCCCGCGACCGCGCTCGTCGCCAAGGACGCCTTCACTTCCTCCGATTCGAAGTACTCGTCCAACACTTCGGCGATCGACAGGAACAGGATCTTGCGAAGGAAGTCCTCGGCTTCCGGAGTGCGGACGAACGCCGCCAGGTCCGCGAGGGGCACCGGTGGTGCGAGTAACGTCGGCTCGAGAAGCTCTGCGAATCCCTCCCAGAATTTCTCGTATCGAGGGAAGGCCGCCGCATCCGCTTTGGAGTACCGCGCCACCTCCCGCTGGTTCGCGGCCGGATCGTTTCGGTAGAGGAGGAACCGCCGATCCGGGAACGGATGGAAAAGGGCGGGATCGTACACGTGTTCCTCGAGGCCGAAGGAGGCCAGTTCCAGGTCCGCCTTGATCTCGGGGCGAAGAAGGCCGCAGACGTAGGCCAGCGTCGACACCTTGAACCCGGGGTGGATTTCTTCCGTGACACAGGCCCCACCGACGATTGGTCGGCGTTCCAAGACCACGACATGAAGGCCCGCCTTGGCCAAGTAGGCGGCCGCCACGAGTCCGTTGTGACCTCCTCCCACGACAATCGCATCGGTCCGGGCCATGACGCGAACCGGAATTCAGAGGCCCGATAAAGCGGTTGGCTCGCGGCTCACGATTTCTTCCGAACCGGTTCGAAGAACGGTCGTTCTACGACGGTCGCGGGGATCCGGTGACGTTCCCACTCGACCGCGAGGTCGATATCGACGCGCGTCCCCGGCCGGGAGTACGCCGCTGCGACCGTGGCGATCGCAATGTATTTCTTGAGGAGCGGCGACCAGCACCCGCTCGTCGCCCAGCCGACCTGGCGGTATCCAGAATAGAGCGGGATTTTCGCGCGCCACGGTGCCGAGGGGGGTTGCGGCGGCAGCCCCATGTTCCAGTAGAGTTGCTCCACCGTCCGCCAATCAATCACGAGACCGACCGTCCGGCGAGCGGGGCCGCGGCGCCTCTCGTCGAGCAACGCCTTCCGTCCGATGAACGGCCCCTTCTCCGAGGCCACGGTCCAGTCCAAGCTCAGCTCGTACGGAGAATACCGCTGCACGTCGATCACGGCCTTGCGCGCCGGCGTATACTCCACCTCGGCCAGGATGAGACCCGCCTCAATCCGCGCGACGTCCAGGGCGAGCATGCCGGCGGGAGTGATGTCGTGCGCCTGCCCCTTGTCCATCAGAGCATCCCATAGGGCCTCGGCTCGCTCCCGTTCGACCCAGATCTCGTATCCGAGGTCGCCGGTGTATCCGGTCCGAGAAATCTGGACCGGGATGCCCGCGAACGTCGAGTTCACGAATCGGAAATATTTCAGCTTCTGGACGGCTCCGTCTGCGTCCTCCATCAGGATCGCGCGCGACGACGGACCTTGCAATGCGAGCGCGCCGATGTCCTCGGAGACGTCCCGCACCTCCACATCGAGTCCCATCCCGGCGTCTTGGAGCCACTTCAAGTTCGGTTCCGCGGACGTCATGCGGAACGAACCGTCGCCGAAGTTCCACAGCGTCCCGTCGTCCACCGTCTTCCCGCGTTCATCACACCAGGGCGTGTAGTAGATCTGCCCCTTCGCGAGTTTCTTCGCGTTCCGCGTGACGACTTTGTTCACCAGGGAGAGCGCGTCCTTTCCGCGAATGAGGTACTTGTACAACGGAGAGACGTCGAGCATTCCCGCGGAGTGCCGGATCGCGTAGTACTCCATCTCCGGGACGAGCGAATACGAGGAGGCAGCGAGGTATCCCGACCAGCCGCGCCATTCCCAACTCTCGCACGCCGCTGAGGTCCGAGAATGAAACGGTGATCCGCGTCGGATGATTCCGCCTCCCGGCGATGCGGACCGCGGAGAAACGATATAACCCCTCCCCCGTTACGGGCCGCGGCCCCGCGCGTCTTCTGATAATCTTCGACGCGACGCCGTAGGAGGAGGTCGTCTCCCTGGCACCGCAGTATCAGGCGATCGTGATCGGCGGGGGACACAACGGCCTCGTGACCGCTGCCTACCTCGCGCGGGCCGGGAAGAAGGTCCTCGTCCTCGAACGGCGTCACGTGCTCGGCGGCGCCGCGGTCACGGAGGAAGTGTTTCCTGGGTTCAAGTTCACGGTCTGCTCCTACGTGTGCAGCCTCCTGCGTCCCCAGGTGATCCGGGACCTCGACCTCCCCTCCCATGGATTCGAGGTGATCCCGCAAGAGTCGACCTTCCAGCCCTTGCCCGATGGACGGTACCTGTTCCGACGCGGGAATGAAGCGGATGCCTTCCAGGCGATCGCGAAATTCTCTCGCCGCGACGCGGAGGCGTACCCGCGGTTCGGACGGCTCATGGCGCGGCTCGCGAAGTTCATCGCGCCGACCCTCACGATGACGCCGCCCGATGTGGGCTCCCTGAATCCTGCCGACCTGCGGAAGCTCTACGCCCTGAACAAGCAGGTGAAGACGCTCACCGAGGAGGAGCTCTACACGTTCGCGCGACTCATGACGATGAGCGTGGCAGACTACCTGGACGAATGGTTCGAGACGGATGCGCTCAAGGCGGGACTGTGCTCGAGCGGGATCATCGGGACGCTGCTCGGTCCGCGTTCTCCCGGTACGGCGTATGTGCTCATGCATCACTACATGGGCGAGATCGACGGCGCCTACCGTTCCTGGGGTTACGTCCGCGGCGGAATGGGCATGGTGAGCGAATCGATTGCCAGCGCGGCCCGGTCGTTCGGGGCGGAAATTCGTGTGAACGCGGAAGTCCGAAGGATTTTGGTGAAGGACGGCCGCGCCGTGGGCGTCGAACTCGCCACCGGAGAACGGATCGACGCGAGAGTGATCGCGTCCGGCGCGGATCCGAAGCGGACGTTTCTGAAGTTTCTGGAACGATCCGATCTTCCGGCGGACTTCGTCCGGGGCATCGAACGCTTCAAGATCGAGGGGTCGTCCGGCAAGGCTAACTTCGCCCTCAAAGAGGCTCCGAGCTTCTCCGCCCTCCCGGGGAACGGGCCGCAACTCCAGGGGGCGATTTCAATTGGACCGACCGTCGACTACATCGAGAAGGCGTACGACGATGCGAAATACGGGGACTTCTCCCATCGCCCGTTCATCGACATGTGCGTTCCGTCCACCTTGGATCCGACACTGGCGCCTCCGGGAAAACACATCATGTCCTGCTTCATCCAGTACGCGCCATACACGTTGCGGAAGGGCACGTGGCCGGAACGACGCGAGGAATTCGCGGATACGGTCAT
>WNEY01002742.1_pt1 | contig 13015 bp, 12 predicted proteins | sample 5400531 | NCBI WGS metagenome assembly WNEY01 (sample SAMN13153338, study PRJNA577476) | soil metagenome | isolation source: 200 cm saprolite under Douglas fir tree site 1 | place: USA:California | collected 2015-04-18
GTGGTCGCCGAGCATCCCTTCTATGCGGTCACGAACGACCAGGGAGAGTTCGTTCTCGATAATGTACCCCCGGGCAAGTATACCCTCCAGCTCTGGCAGGAAAGTCTGGGAGCCGTGACGCAGGACGTAACGGTGAGAGACGAGGCGAGCACCACCGTGACGGTGGACATGAGTAAGAAGTAAGAAAGCGCCATCGCTTTGCCGCTCATGCCAGCTTCCCCTTCTCGAGGCGCAAGGGAATCGAGAAGAAGAATGTGGAACCCTGCCCCACTTCACTCTCTACCCAGATGCGCCCCCCGTGCATCTCGACGAATTTCTTGGTGATGCTGAGCCCGAGCCCGGTCCCGCCGAATTCGGGCGTGATGGTTGGGTCCGCCTGCCGGAACTCCACAAATATGCTTTCTAGCTGGTGCTGGGGAATCCCCATGCCAGTGTCCGACACACGATAGACGAGCGCCTCCCCCTGCCACTCGACCCAGATCTCGACCCGCCCCCGCATGGTAAATTTCAACGCATTTCCCGCCAGGTTCATGAGGCATTGTGCGATGCGTTGTCCGTCGCCAAAGGCCACCGGAATGTCCGCCCGTGCTTCGGCGATGAATTCCAGCCCCTTCTCCGCAGCCAGCGAGCGCAGCGCGGAGCTCACGGTATCCACAATGTCCTGCACTGAGTATTCTGTCGGGCTTAACTCCATTCTCCCCGCCTCAATCTTCGCGAGATCGAGGACATCGTTGATCAGGCCAAGCAGATGGCGTCCGCTCTGCTGCACGCGCTCCAGCACGTCCCGAATCTCGGCCGGCACCTCGCCATAGATCTCGTCCAGGATCAGCTCGGTATAGCCCAGGATGGCATTCAAGGGCGTGCGTAACTCGTGACTCATGCTGGCGAGAAAGTCCGATTTGGCTTTGCTGGCATGCTCAAGCTCTGCGTTGAGCGTCTGGAGTTGCTGGGCGGCCTGGTGCTGGTCCGTGGCGAGGCGGTGCAGTTCCCGGCTCATCTGGTTCATGTGAGCCGCCAAGGCACCGAATTCGTCCCGATTCGGCACATTGATGGTCGTGCTGAGGTCCCCTTGCGCTACCTGGCCGAGGAACCCTTGCGCCTCCTGCACGGGCAAGATGAATGACCACGAGATCACGAACCCTAGGAGCAGGGCCAGCAGGATCGAGGTCCCCACGAAGCCACCCATGAGGATAAGAGCCCTCCGGTGTGCGGCAGTGACGGTCCTGTCGAAGGTAGCCATCTTGTCCTCTTCGGTCTTGACGACCTGATTGACCAGCCGTTCGATCTGCTGATACTGCGGGTAGCCGTTTTTGAGCTGCAACGTCATCGCCTCATCGACCTTGCCATCCCGGATAAGGTTCGCGATGTCTGCCACCGTGGTCAAGATCTCGTCTTGGGCGGTGCGAATCTGCTGGATCATCTGCCCCTCTTCCGGCGGGGCGGCCTCTTCGAGTCGGGCCAGCATATTGTTGAACCGGTTGTTCTCACGCAGGAAGTTGGCGATCGTGCCCTCGTCCTTCAGGAGCAGCGCCATCGCGATAAAGTTCATTTGCATGGCCAGGGCGTGCTCGATCTGGCGCGACGAGTCGACCCGCTCGTGGGCTTGGTGTAGGAGTTGGCTCTGGTGGGACTCTCTAGCGACCGTCTGCAGGCCCAGCGCTCCCATAGCGATGAACAGCAGTGTGACCAACAGGAACCCGCCGAGAAGTTTCGCGTGGACGGAGGCCTGGATCTTCGCGACCCAACGCACCAGCAGCCCCAGAGGCGAGCGGGTCAGAAGGCAGTGGGCAATTCTTTCACCGAGGCCCAGCGTTGACGCGGCGGCGGACACCTGCTCCCTAAGCATCACTGCCTCCCCTGAGCTTCCCATGCAGGGAGAAGCGCTTCCCTACTTGAGGCTCACAGTATTCTCTCCCCGAAAGTGTAGTGCGCTTACCAGAGTTCCTTCGAGGCGAGTTGTGCCCCTTCCACGAGAGATTGGAGCTTGGCCCAGGCGATCTTGCCATCGACTTTGCGGCCCCAGGCGGAGGTGCCAAAGCCACAGTCGGTACTGGCAATCACCCGCTCCCGTCCCACCACTTCGGCATAACGCACAATCCGCTCAGCGACTAACTCCGGATGCTCAACGAAGTTAGTGGTGCTGTCCAGGACACCTGGGAGAATGACCTTATCGTCCGGTAACCTGACGTCCCGCCAGACCTTCCACTCATGGGCATGGCGCGGATTAGCCCCTTCAAACGAAATGCCTTCAGGACGGGCTTTGAGCACCAGATGAATGATCTCCTTCAGTGGCACGTCGTGGTGATGCGGTCCTTCGTAGTTTCCCCAGCACAGGTGCAACCGCATACGCTCTGGCGGCAGGCCTGCCAACGCCGAGTTGAGCACATCGATGTGGAGAGCCACGACATCTTTGAACTGATCCACTGTCAGATGGGCAAACTGGGTAACGCGTGTCATCGCCAGATCTGGGCAGTCGATCTGCAGCAGAAATCCCGCCTGTACAATAGCCTGGTACTCGTGCTGCATGGCCTCGGCGAGGGCGTAGAGATAGGCCTCCTCAGTGGGGTAGTACTCGTTGAGTAGAAAGGTCGCGATGACTCCTGGGGAGGCCGCGGTCATGAAGACCTCCTCGACCTGGCGTGTCCCGATAGCCGCCTTCAGAGTCGCAACATCCCGCTGCACAGCATCCTTGTCTTTCCACGTAATCGGGCCGGTACAGGCCGGTTGCGGCATCGAGGTGGAGCTCTGGCTCGTGGCGACAAAATCGGGGAAGTCGGTATCACCGAGCCGCGGACGGGCGCGGATCAGCCGCTCGCCCTCAAAACCGGTGAGGCGCTCTTTGACATACGTGGCATATTGGGAGCGCTCCTGCTCGCCGTCATTGATCACGTCCAGGCCAATGGCGATTTGCTGCTGCACAACATCGGCCACCGCAGTGTGCACGCCCTCTGCAAAAGCAGCCTGGTCCAAGGGACGACGTTCCTCACGCAGGCGTAGCACCTCCTGGAGTTCTCGCGAGCGCGGCAGACTCCCAGTGTGGGTCGTGAGTATGTGTGACGTACTCCGCTTCATGCCGTCTTCTCCCTCTCGAGCCGCAGTTCCACGTGGACGCCATCCGGATCGTAGACATACACGGAGGTGCTGCCATGCCGTTCCACAGGTCCCCAGAAAATATCAACGTTGGCCTGGCGTAAGTGCGCCATGAGGTCGTCGACCGAGGCGGCATCCATGATCAGACAGAGATGGTCCATCCCTACTGGATTCTCCTTATCGGCCGAGACAAAATCGGGACGGTAAAACATGTCGATCTTCTGGCCACCGGCCTGTACTACTGCCGACCGTCCACCCTCGGCATTGGGGCCAGAGGTGCGCAGCAGCTCCAGCCCCAGCACCTGATGATAAAAGTGCAGGGTCTTGTCCATGTCGGTCACCTTGAGGGCGAGATGATCCAGAGCCTTGGGGCGTAACATAAGCGTATCTCCTTAGCAAGGGTTGTGATCACGCTGCCAGTGGCATGATGCGGTCAGCGAAGCGCTGCATGCGCTCCAGGGTCTGGGCTTGCGTCTCGCCCTGCAGGTTCACCATCATGTGGCGGACGCCTAGCTCCTCATAACGTTTGATGTCATCCGCGATCTGCTGCGGCGTACCCGTCAAGGGGCGGCGCTGACCATCGGGCAGCGTCTGGGCCTGCTGGTCGTTGTGCCAGTTCGCACTGTAGGCAAAGTCCAGCGCGGACGGATCGCGCCCCGCCTCCTGAGCATAGCGCTTGACTCGAGCTGCGTACTCAGCGAACTGCGCTGGTGTGCCTACGGGGAAGCGCGGGTTGCTACCGATGGGATACCAGGTATTGGCGAGGCGTCCTGCCCGGCGCAGGGCCGCCGGACTCTCGCCGCCGGTCCAGATGGGCGGGTGTGGCTTCTGCACGGGTTTTGGCGCGAATGCCACGTTGGCGAAGCGGCAGTACTTACCCTCGAACGCCGGATTGTCGCTCGTCCACAATTCTTTGAAGGCGCGGATGTACTCGTCGCCGACAGACCCGCGCTCGTCGTAAGAGGGCGCGCCAATCGCCTCAAACTCTTCGCGCATCCACCCCACACCGCAGCCGACGATGAGGCGCCCATTGGAAAGCACGTCGATGGTCGCTAGCATTTTTGCCGTGAGCACGGGCGGACGGTGCGGCAGCACCATGACCGAAGTGAGTAGCTTCGCAGAGGACGTGACGCCTACGAGGAAGCTCAGGAGCGACAGCTGCTCCAGACACTCACCCGATGGACTGCCGGCAAACGTACCGCTCTCGTTGTAGGGGTACGTGGAGTTGATGGCCTTCGGGATGATGACGTGATCGCTCACACTGATAATGGCAAAACCTAACTCCTCGCCCGTACGTGCCAGCGTGGCGAGGCTCTGCGGTGCGGCCATTGGCCCGCGGGTCGGTAGTCCAAAGCCAAAATTCATTGTCGTCCCTCCTCTTGCACTGCCTCCGTAGCTCTATCCGCCGCCGGAACTGTCTCGTAGTGTAACTTCTCAGGAGGCGCAGAGCCAGTCTATTCACATGCACCCAGGGTCATTCAGTCACCGCACGCGCTATCCTCCTGACGAATGCCTTCTACCCATAGTACGCGGAGAGCGGTAAGTCAGAGCCATTAGAGCAGACGTGGCAGTACCTTCTCGGTGAACATGAGGAACGACGAGTGGCTCAGCGGTGCACAGAGCAAATAATCGAGCCATATCTCCTCATGCAGCTGCTGCAGCTGGTCAAACACGCGCTCCGGCGTCCCATATATGATGATACTATCCAGGTAGAGTTCAATAGGATCGAGTGTCCCGCCGTTCTGGTCGTGCCGCGAGGTTACCATGGCCACAGCCTTGGCAGCTTTGGCAGGATTGACGTACGATTCCACCAGCCATTTGGCGCCCCGGCGCGCGATGGCCTCGGCGGCCTGCTCTGTCTCAGCCACGGCGAGCAAGCGTGCCATGGGAATATCGCGTCCTGCGATGGTGTGGCCGTGTACCTCCAGTTCCTTCCGGTAAATCTCGCGTTTCTGGCCCAGATCCGTGTAGTGCGTGTGTGGTCCCAACATGATCGAATAGCCTTGGGTGGCGGCCCAGCAGACCGAATCTGGCGAACCGGCCGCGATCCAGGTGTGCGGATGGGGCTGCTGGAGCGGTTTCGGCAGGATCTCGACATCCTTGAAATGCCAGTAGTCTCCGTCCCAGGTGAGACGCTCGTTCTGCCAGGCCGCCAGCACGATCTCGACAGCCTCCCGGAAGCGCGCATGGCTTTCCTGCGGCGGCACGCCGAATACCTTGAATTCCGTAGGGTCGAACCCCCGGCCAGCCCCCCAGTTGACTCGACCACCGGAGAGCACGTCAAGTAACGCCACCTCTTCGGCTAGGCGCAACGGATGGTAAAAGGCCGCCAGGGAGATGCCCGTACCAATACGGAGATGCTGCGTCTGGCCGGCCACGTGCATACCCATGAGATGCACCGAGGGACAGACACTATAATTCGTAAAGTGGTGCTCGGCCAGCCACACGGCATCGTAGCCCGTTTTATCCATGATGGCGATGCGCTGCAGGGCCCGCTCGTAGACGGTTGGCAGTGGCACGCGACGCTGTGGCCAGCTGAAAAATTGCAGAACGCCGAATTTCATTGTGCCATGTTCCTCTGCGAGTGGCGTATGGTATGACGTTGAGTATCAGTGATGACAGGGCGAAAGACAAGCCGAAACGTAGGCTGGCGGCGGATGTTGTTGGCAACCTTGACACCTGGGCCGAGCGGAGGTAGCCTGGGACAAATCTGAATCGCTTGGGAAATTGAGCGCACGCTAATGGGAGGCAGAAAAATGGCCGTTGCCTACGACCCTACGAAGCACTACGAGATCAAGGTCTGGGACGTCGCATACCGACATGATCCGGTACGGACGCTGCTGGCCCGCATCTACCAACCTCAGGGTGCCGGCCCGTTCCCGGCACTCCTCGACGTGCACGGTGGTGCCTGGAACGACCAGGACCGCACGGCCAATGCACCAGTGGACGAGCGGCTGGCGGCCAGCGGCATCCTGGTGGTGGCGATTGACGTGCGCCTGGCCAAGGATGCCCCGTATCCCGCCTCAGTGGCGGATGCGAACTATGGTATCCGTTGGCTCAAGTCGCAGGCCAGTGGGTGGAATGGCGACCCAGAGACGGTCGGCGCCCTGGGGAGTTCGAGCGGAGGCCACGTGCTGGAATTATGTGCCATGCGTCCACATGATCCTCGTTACACGGTGTATCCGCTGCCGGAGGAGCCACACCTCGACGCGACCCTGGCTTACCTCGTGGCCCGCTCTCCGATCAGTGACCCCGTCGCCCGCTACGAGCAGGCGCAGAAGATGCAACGCGCCTCCCTGATCACCAACAGCCAGACCTATTTCAATCCGTGGGACACCATTGTCGATGCCAATCCGCAGCGCATCCTCGAACGTGGCGAGCCGGTCACTCTGCCGCCCATGTTCGTCCTGCAAGGGGAATTGGACGACAACGTGCTCCCCGCGGTGCAAGCGCGCTTCGTTGCGACGTATCGGGCTGCTGGCGGTGAGATCGACTACGAGGTTTTTCCGGGCGCGGAGCACCGCTGGATTATTCAACCAGGTCCGCAGACGGACCGCGCCATTGAGATGATAAAGGCCTTTATCGCTCGCCAGCTGCACGCGCGGCAACCAGTGGGGTGACTACTACTTCATCACGCTGAAGATGAGGGGTTCCAACTCCGTGAGCTGAGGAGATATGAGCTGCTCAATAGCTGCGAAGAGTTCAGCAATCCGGAACGGTTTGGAGATGTAGCTGTCCGTTCCTGCCTCGATACATCTCTCCCAGTTGCCATCCATGGTATGGGCTGTCAAAGCGATGATCGGCATGTGTGTGCCCGTTTGTTGTTCTCTCTGCCGGATCATGATGGCTACGGTCAAGCCGTCTATCTCCGGCATCTGCACATCCATCAACGCCAGGTCACACTGCTCCTGTTCCAGCGCGGCAAGCGCCTGACGGCCATTATTCACCAGTGCGACGGCATAACCGTGCTTCTCCAGGAGGCGGATCAAAATTTTCTGGTTGGCGGGGTTGTCTTCGGCAAGCAAGATGCGAGAGTGCTGCCGATGTTCAGGTAACGTATGCTGGTGGCTCGGAACCGAGCGCTCTTCCTGCCGCAGGGGTTGCTGCGTGTGGTTGTCATCCACCACCAGCACATGTAAGCCGTGCATACTGGCTGGCTCGACATCATACGATTGTGCTGCCTGAGGTTATTGCAACCCAAACCGTATCGTCATATGGACGCTGGGGCCGGAGCCCGCAGGTGAGGGCGGCGCTGCGCCCCACCATCCTTGGGCGGCGGCGCTGGGCTGGCGACCCACACATGGCGGCGGCGTGTCTTCGTGTGACTGCTCAGCCGGCGTTGGCTCTCACACGCATCGGTCTTGAGCTGGAAAACTGCATGGCCCTGGTCAAATTTTAGTGACCAATGATGCTATAACTAGCCTCTACTCCATTCGACCCGTGCCCTTTGTAGGCCATCGGCGGGTCAATGCTGAGCTGCCGTAAGCTTCTCCACCACCCTGACGGGTTTGAGCTGAGGAAACCTCAGCACCACAAGTGACGGTAAATCGAGATGTTTCCACAAGACCAAAAGTTCCATGCCTGTTGCACGTGCAACATAGAGACTGAGAACCGTTGCACGTGTGAAGACTGCCACATTCTGCTCTGCGTACCGATGGGCAACTAGGTGCGCAGTTCCGAGCGCTTTGGGTTCTGAGCTTGAGACAGGAGCAGATGGGGCATAGATGGCTAGCTGGTCGGCTAGCAGTGCACATTGGGCACGGCCGACCTCTGACAGGTGCCATTGATTGGCCGTTAGTGTCGGAATGATTTCAGGCAGCGCCTGTTTGACAAGAATGAGATGTGGCATAAATGATCCTCGCGGCATGATGACGGTAACTATAAGCACCGTCTACCCTGCGCACGAACTCGGGTGGTGCCAGGTAGCTGGTGACAGGGTTCTGTGGTAGTCCTGCAGGCGCTCTGCCTCGGCACGGACGAGCGCGATACGCTGGGTCAGGGTATCCATGGGTGCGTTCCTCTCCACAGGGCTTTGGTATGCTTCCAGAGGTGCTTGGAAAACCACAGCGCGAAGCATACAATCACCTCTATTACGCTCGCTGAAGGCAGATCCCCAGTGTATCCCACCTTGTCTCGCTTTGGGAGAACCAAGATGCCGACACACTCTGCTTACGATGCGGTCGTCGTTGGCTCGGGGCCCAACGGCCTGGCGGCTGCCATCACCCTGGCCCGCGCTGGGTGCTCAGTGCTCGTGATCGAGGCACACGAGACCCCTGGGGGAGGCATGCGCTCGGCTGCCCTCACTTTGCCAGGCTTTGTGCACGATGTCTGTTCTGCCATTCATCCCCTCGGGATCGCTTCCCCCTTCATGCGTACTGTGCCTTTAGCCGCGCATGGCGTGACCTGGATCAATCCACCTGCCGCAGTAGCCCATCCCTTCGACGACGGCACTGCCGCTGTGCTCGAACGCTCCTTCCCGCTGACTGGCGAGACCCTAGGGCCGGATGCAGCGGCCTATGAGCGGCTCATGGCCCCTCTGGTAACGCACTGGGAAGCCCTGGTGGAGGAGCTGCTGAGTCCTCTGCACCTGCCGCGGCACCCGCTGCCCATGGCCCGTTTTGGTCTGCTGGCCGTGCACTCGGCCCAGGGCCTGGCGGAAGCGTGGTTCACTGGTCCGCGCGCCCGCGGCTTCTTCGCCGGCCTGGCAGCGCACTCCATCATGCCCCTTGATAAACTGCCAACCGCGGCCTTCGGACTCATGCTCGGCATGCTCGGGCACGCCGTTGGCTGGCCGCTGCCGCAGGGAGGCTCGCAGCAGCTTACCACTGCCCTGGTAGCGTATCTGCGGGCGCTCGGGGGCGAACTCGTCACCGGGACGCTAGTGGCCTCGGTGGATGAGGTGCCGCCAGCCCGCGCTATCCTACTTGACGTCACGCCGCGACAGGTGCTGCGACTGGCCGGCCACCGCCTGCCGGCGCGCTACCGGCGGTGGCTTGAGCGCTACCGGTATGGGGCTGCGGTGTTCAAGATGGACTGGGCCCTCAATGGCCCTATTCCGTGGAAGGCCCAGGCATGTTTACGCGCCGCCACCGTGCACCTGGGGGGGACACTGCCCGAAATTGCCGCCTCTGAGCACGCCGCCTGCACAGGGCAGCACGCCGAGGCGCCCTACATGATCCTCGCCCAGCAGAGCCTGTACGATGCCACGCGGGCGCCCACTGGGCAGCACACCGCCTGGGCCTATTGCCATGTCCCGCATGGCTCAACGGTCGATATGACGGCGCGCCTGGAAGCCCAAATTGAACGGTTTGCACCGGGCTTCCGAGACTGTATTCTGGCTCGCAGCGTTATGTCCCCGACTGCCCTCGAGCAGTATAACGCCAATTACATTGGTGGGGATATCAACGGCGGTGTGCAGGATCTGTGGCAGCTCTTCACACGACCTACCGTCAGCTTCGTCCCCTATGCCACGCCCGTCAAGGGACTCTACATCTGTTCGTCCTCGACGCCACCAGGCGGGGGCGTGCATGGTATGTGCGGATACTGGGCCGCACGCGCCGCTTTGCGTAGGGATCTGGGACAACCGTAGTCCGGCTACACTGCGATACCTCCACTGCGTGTGGTGTGGCCCCAGCGCTCCGCTACCACTGTCAGGGGCCTTCATCGTGAAAGGTGGGAAGGCCACGCAGTGGAAATTCGCGATAGGGATACCGCGCCAGCACCTCCTGGCGTAGCTCGATACCCAGTCCAGGGGTAGTGGGTAGGGCAATATACCCATGGTCAACCTGGAAAGGCGCGGTTGCGACTTCTTGAGCACGTGCTTCGAAATTCACAAAGTATTCGGTAATAAGAAAGTTCGGCATGGTGGCTGCAGCCTGGAGGGTAGCGGCCAGACCGATGGTGGTGCTGTTGTAGTTATGCGGAGAAACAGTGACATAATAGGGTTCGGCCATTGCGGCAATTTCTTTGAGTTCGAGTATGCCGCCACAGTTACAGACATCGGGATTGATGATGTCTGCCGCCTGCTTTTCGAAGACGGGGCGAAATTCGGCTTTGGTATAGAGCTCTTCGCCCGTCACAATGGGTAGGCGAATCTCGCGTCGACACTCTGCCAGGGCCTCGAGGTTGCGGGCTGAGACAGGTTCTTCATACCAGAAAGGCTGAAAGGGTTCGAGGCGGCGCGCCACCCGGATCGCATGCATGGGGGCGAGGCGGCGGTGGGCTTCAATGAGCAAGTCAATGTCAGGTCCTACGGCCTCGCGGACAGTGCGTACCGTCTCCACGGCGTGCTCTTCGGCCTGTCGCGCGATATGGGTGCGCCAGGGACCCGGGAACGGGTCGAACTTCAGGGCAGTAAAACCGCGCGCCACCACCTGCTGGGCTTTCGCCGCGTACGCCTCGGGGGTTTTGGCACCGTGGTACCATCCATTGGCATACACGCGGATTTTATCGCGACAGGGCCCGCCCAGAAGGTTGTAGACCGGTGCACCAAAGCGCTTGCCAGCAATGTCCCAAAGGGCCTGTTCGATACCACTAACGGCGCTATACAACTCCATCGACCCACGCTTCCCAGCAAAATCGTTGTACGCCATGTAGGTAAAATGCTTGATGTGCAAGGGAGAACGTTCGACGAGATAGCGCCCGAGCTGGCGCACATGCGCGACGATGCTCTGATCACGGTCAGCCTGCGTATAACATTCTCCCCAGCCGCTGATGCCCTCACTGGTGTCGACTTTGACAAAGAGCCAGTTTTTCCCCGTGCCCGGATCGACCAGGAAGGGGGTGACTGCGGTAACGTACATAGGAGATCTCCTTCAGCCGTGGGAAATAAATTCTGAGGCCTGACGCGGTGGAATCATAAAAATGGGGCAGGCGGTATGATGCAACAGCCGTTCTGCCGTGCTGCCAAAGAGCTGGTGCTCAGGTTTATCCGTGCTGTGGGCACCCAGCACGAGGCAATCCACGTTATACTGCCGGACCAGATGCTGGATTTCGACCACTGAGCGACCTGTCACCGCCACGGTTTCATAGGGAACCTGGGCTCCTAGCTGACTCTGACAGAGGGCCTCAAGGCGTTCGTGTGCTTCCGTTTCAAGGCGCTGCTGCAGTTCGGGCAGCGGTGTATCCGTAAGGTAAATTCCTGCGAAGTACGACAGGTCGTGGACCACGTGGACCACTAATAGCCTGGCCTTCCACGCCATCGCCAGGCTACATGCATAATCCAGAACTGTTGCAGAAAGATCTGAAAAATCAATGGCTACGAGAATGATGCGAATGTTGATCATGCTCGTTCCTCCCTTCTAGAGCGGCCAGCGTCTATTGAACATATGCCTCAACACCCTGCGGTATGTCAAGACGCCCGGGCCACTCCTCATCTTCAGCGTGACGAAGTACTAGTGCATCTGCCAGCGCAGGTTTATAGGCGTACTGGAATGCGAGTACGGCGTGGGTGTGCTGACCTCTGTCTGCATGACTGACAAGCTCTCACAACGAGGTCTGGCGTGAGGCCAACACGCGCTGGATAGCCAGGCCCAGATCATGGATCACCAACGGCTTCATGAGAAAAGCATCGATGCCCAGCATGCCCGCCTTTTCTATGGTCATGGTATGGCTAAAACCTGTGCAGAGAATGATGGGGATATCTGGCCGGATATGACGTAAAGCAAGGGTGATGGCCTCACCAGTCATGTGGGGCATAGTCTGGTCTGTAATGACGAGGTCGAAACGCTGCGGTGCGGCTTGAAAGGCGGCCAGTGCAGCACGACTACTGGTATAAACCTCGGTGTCATAGCCGAGACGCATCAGCATGGCCTGTGCCAGGTTGGCCAGCTCTGTCTCATCATCGACGAACAAAATATGTCCCTCTCCCTTTGGCAGGATCTCCTCGGTGCGGTCGGTGACCTCGACAATGCCAGGCAGCCGGGGGAGATAGATCGCAAAGGTCGTGCCTTGCCCTGGCGTACTGGCGACTGTAATGGCTCCAGCATAACTGGTGATGATGCCATGTACCACCGCAAGGCCCATGCCGGTCCCTTCCCCGGGGCCTTTGGTCGTGAAGAATGGCTCGAAAATACGCTCCAGCACCTCTGGCGTCATGCCATGCCCAGTATCCCTGACAGTGAGGCGTATGTGAGGTCCCGGCATGAGGTCTGGGAGCGTAGCAGCCATGGTCGCATCAATGTCGACGCTGTCGAGACAGATTTCTAACTGCCCACCCTGTGGACGCATAGCGTACTCGGCGTTTGTACAGAGATTCATCACGACCTGCTGGAGTTGCACAGGGTCGGCTAGCACCATGCCGGTATGCGTCGCGAGGGACTGGCGCAGGTCAATCGTCGAGGGCAGCGAACCGCGCAGCAGCGTCAGCGTTTCCTCCAAAATGAGATGCACATACACCGGTTGGCGTTGCTGTTCACTCTGGCGACTGAAAGCGAGGATCTGCTGCACCAGATGCTTCGCACGTCCGCTCGCAATGAGGATCTGCTGCAGATTGTGCCACTCGTTGCTCCCTGGTGCGAGATCGTATAGGGACAATTCGGTGTAGCCCAGGATCACCGCCAGGATGTTGTTGAAGTCGTGCGCAATACCGCCTGCAAGGGTACCCAGGGCTTCCATTTTCTGGACCTGATGTAATTGGACTTCGAGATGCTGGCGCGCTGCCTCGGCCCGTTGACGTTCAGCGATTTCGCTTTGCAAAGCCGTATTTGCCTCGGCGAGTTGCGTCGCGTGGTCCTGGACCTCTTGGAATAGCCGGGCATTCTCCATGGCGATAGCCGCCTGGTCTGCGAGGCTCGTGGCGAGCGTGAGGTCGTCTTGGCCAAAGAGGTAGTCGCGTTCCCGATACACCTGGAGAGTACCTAAGACGCGCCCTTCCACCTGTACGGGCACGCAGAGCAGGGCTTTGAGCCATGTTTCCCGGAGCGCC